>WBZL01001664.1_pt1 | contig 22810 bp, 16 predicted proteins | sample 5204291 | NCBI WGS metagenome assembly WBZL01 (sample SAMN12344345, study PRJNA552823) | activated sludge metagenome | biome: Activated sludge suspended growth; feature: Nitrification reactor; material: Wastewater; isolation source: activated sludge from nitrification reactor of wastewater...
GGAGCGACAGTCGATCCGGGGCGAGCTGCTCGTCGACCAGACCGGACGACGACCACCGCATCGCCGCGCCGCGGGCGGCCGCGAGGTCGAGGAACATCATGTCCTCGCCGCCGGTCTCGCCGAGGTGCCGAGCGAAGCGCACGTCGGTGTGGGTACGGAACCAGTCCGACCGCAGCAGCACGTTGGCCATGCACCCGTGCTCGGGCACGTCGCCGTCACCGTACGGGTCGAAGTCGTCCATCAGGTTGTCCTGATGCATCCACGTCGGCGCCTCGGGCGGGGTGACGTACCGCACCCCCGAGGTGACGATGTCGGCACCGTGGTCGCGCTGCACGTCGAACATCCGGTCGAGCCAGTCGAGCCGGGGCGCACAGTCGTCGTCGAGGAAGGCGACCCAGTCGCTGTCGACGAGCGCCGTCTCGAGCGCGGTCGTGCGTGCGGTCGAGATGTTCTGCGACCCGAGCGGCACGTACTCGACGGCGAGGCCCGTCTCGGCGGCGACGCGGCGCACGACCTCGGCACCCTCGCCCGCCGGGCTGTCGTCGACGACCACCATCGACAAGGCGTCCGGGTGGTGCGCGTCGTGCAGCGCGGCGACACCGCGCAGCAACCGCTCGAGCAGCGCCGGCCGCTGGTACGTGCAGGCCGTGACCTTCACGCGCTGCCGGCGCCAGTCGGCGACGGCTCGCTCGGCGTCGGCCGCAGGGGTGGTGCTCATGTCAGCGTCTCCACGGTGAGCTCCGGCCGCATCGCGGCCTCGTCGATCATCAGGTCGTGCTTGCGTTGCAGCAGCACGAGGGCCGTCCACGACATCGTCACGTTCACGGCCTCGCCGATCATCGTGGCGATCACGGCGCCCTTCCAGCCCCACGCCGGGATCATGGTGACGTAGAGCGCCACGCTGAGGAGCGCCACGGTCACGTTGATCGCGGTGCGGTACCCCATCCGGCCGAGACCGAGGAGTCCGTTGATCGGCGTGGCACCGAGCGCCCGGAAGAACACGATCGGTGCGAGCCAGCGCATCATCGTGACCGAGCCCTCGAAGTCGTCGCCCGTGAGCAGCGGCAACAGCGGCGAGACGAGGATCGCGACGACGGTGAACGCGAGCCCGTAGACGGTGAGCAGTCGGGCGTACTTGATCGAGAGCCGGAGGTGGTGACCCTTCACGTTCTCGGCCTGCTCGAGGATGGTGGTGTGCGACGCGGAGAGGAACGCGTTGACCGGGGTCATGCCCATCATCACCACGCGATAGGCGGCCGAGTACAGACCGACGTCGACGGTGAGGTTGTTCGCCGTCATGACGGTCTTGTCGCCGTCGTTCTGGAACGAGTAGGCGGAGATCGACACCGAGTAGCCGGCGTTCGTCTTCAGCATCGACTTCTCGAACGGGCCGGGGAGGAAGCGGAACCCGAGCCTGCGCCCGACGACGCGCATCGAGGCCATCGCCAGCAGCAGCAGCACGGTGACGTTGAGCAGCACGTAGGTCTGCACCTCGAGCGCCCCGAACACGAACAGCGACACCACCACCAGCGTGCGGGCGACGGTCATCGTGAGCCGCATCTTGGTGGCGAGCGAGAACAGCGACGCCGACTGCAACGTCGCCGCGGCGATCATCGCCATCGGCGACACGATGAACTGGTCGATCACGATCACCACGATCGCCAGCACCGGCATCTCGTCGACGATGAGCATCGCGACGACGATGCCGATCACCGACAGCACCGAGCCGAGCGCGAGCGTGATCGTGAGCGACTTGCGGGCCACCTGGTCGAGCGGCTCCTGGCGGCGCACCGCGTGCTCCATGAGCGACAGCGCGACACCCGAACCCGTGAGGGTGACGAGCGGGTTGACGATCGTGAAGACCGACACGTACGCGCCGTAGTCGATCGGGCCGAGCGACCGGCCGAGGAGCGAGAAGACCACGATGCTCGTCAGCAGGCTGACCGCCTCGAGCGACATGCCCCACATCGAGTCGCGCGCGAGCTTGTGCCCCTTCACCTTCGTCACGCCTGCGCGGATCTTGTTCACGACGGGCCCCGGCCGAGCTTCGCCTGCACCAGACCGGCCACGCGGCCCGAGGCGATCGCGACCTTGCGCAGCACGGCGACCGGCGACCGCAGGCCACCCTTCGCGTTGTTGGCGCGCAACGCGCTGCCGGCACCCGAGCCGTCACCGTCGGGGTGCCGCAGCAACACCTCGGTCTGGCCGATGCCGTAGAAGTAGTGCTGCCGCAGCATCGTCCACAGCGAGGGGCGGATGCGGTAGTCGAGCACCGCGGTCGGCTCGAAGCCGATGGTGAGGCCCTCGGCGACGAGGCGCCACGACATGTCGACGTCCTCGCACCGGGTGAGGCTCGAGTCGAAGCCGTGCACCTTCTGGAACGCCGAACGGTGGATGCCGAGGTTGCCCGACAGCAGATAGGGGCGGCCCATGAAGCGGGGCAGCTCGTCGTCGGGCGGCGGGGCGAGCCACTTCGGCACGTCCCCCTCCTCGGAGAAGTCGACGCACAGGCCGCTCACGGCGTCGAACCCACCCTCGGCGCGGGTGAGCGCCGACGACAGGTTGGCGATCCAGCCCGGCCGCACGATGTCGTCGCCGTCGCAGAAGAGCAACAGCTCACCGCGGGCGGCCTCGGCCCCGGCGTTGCGAGCCGGTGCGGCGCCACGGGACGCGCTCGAATCGATCCACCGCACCCGTGCGTCACCGAGCTCGGCGAGCATCGCGTCGAGCGCGGTGCGCGCCGCGGGGTCGGGGGTGTTGAGCGACACGACCACCTCGAACGGGATGTCGCTCGCCTGCGCGGTGACCGCGCGGAGCTGGGTGAGGAGGTCGGCGTCGACGGATCCGGTGGGGATCACGACCGAGATGCCCGGGGCGTCCATCGTGATACCGCGGGTCAGCCGGCGAACGGGTTCCGGTACGAGCCCAGCGCGTCGCGCACGAGATACGGGATGACCTTCGGCTCCTCGACGAGGTAGCGGCGCCAGCGACGTTTGGGCTCGCGCACGAGCCGCCAGAACCACTCGAGGCCGACGTTGGTGATCCAGGCCGGCGGACGCTTGACGGCCGCGGCCTCGTAGTCGATCGTGCCGCCGAGCGGCAGGAACAACTGCACCTTCGGCAAGCGGTGGCGGTTGGCGGCGATCCACTTCTCCTGACGGCCGGCGCCGAGCGCGACGAGCAGTGCCGTGGCGCCCGACTCGTCGATCTGGCGGACGAGCTCGTCCTCCTCGGCACTGCCGGGAGCCATGTCGAACGACGGTGCGGCGGTGCCGACCACCATCTCACGGCCGACCTTCGCGTTGATCTTCGCGCGGGCCGTCTCCGCGATCCCGGGTGCAGCGCCGCACAGGAAGACGGTCATCGACGGGTCGTCCGCGTAGCGCCGGTAGAAGGCCGGGAAGTAGTCCGAGCCCGACACGCGCATCTGCACGCCGCGGCGCATGAGCTTGAGCGCGAAGTACAGGAACTGGCTGTCGCAGGTGACGATCTCGAACGTCGGCCAGACGTCGTAGAACGACCGGTCGCGCTGCAGCTTGACGATCATGTCGACGTGCAACGTGGCGATCGCGCCCTGGCGGACCTCGACGAGGTCGTCCATCGAGATGTCGTCGACGTAGACGTTGAGCACCGGGATGCGCGTGCGGCGGGCGGCCAACTCGGCGGCCGTGAGACCCGGCTTCGGGTCGCCGGGGGTGAGTCCCGCGGAGGGGATCGCAGCATTCGTCACGGTCAAGCTCCGCTGCTGTACTTCTCGATCAGCTGCTTGGTCTGCAGGATGTTGCCCCGCGACGACGCGCCGAACACGATCGACTCGATCCGCGGGCGCTCGCAGATCCACTGGATCGCCTCCTCGGCCGGGATCGCGCCGGACGCGAGCACGGACATCGCGATCAGGCGGACCCGACGCGTGGCGACCGTGCGGTCGTACAGGTCGACGCCACCGGACATGCGGAAGCCGATCTTGTTGTAGTTGCAGCAGATGATCGGGTTGTCGACGCCCACCGACTCGAGCACGTCGAGCATGCGCGGCATGTTCATCGTGAAGAAGCCCGCCTCGGCGCCGTAGTTGTCGCGGACGTAGTCGGAGAACGACTTGAACATCGGCGCCATGCCGAGGCCGAGCAGCAGGTCGGCCACGACGTTCTGCAGGAAGATCACCGGGGTGCGGGTGCCGGCGAAGCGCTTCATCTCGGCGTCGACGAGCATGTTCATGAGCTGCTCGGCGTCCTTGCGCAGGCCGGCGCGCGCGCCCTTCCACAGCGTCTCGACCACACCGCCGGGCGCGAACTGCTTGAGGGTCTCCATGACGCCGAGCTCGCTCACCGCGTTGGCGTACTTGTGGGCGTACGGCATGCCCGGGTAGAAGACGAAGTCCGCGTAGCGCGCGGGGTTGGCTCGCACCTTGTCGGCCACGGCGCCGATCGCGTCGTGGGTGGTGCACATGAACGTGTGGATGCCGGCGTCGTACGCGATGTCGAGCACCTGCATGATGTCGTCCGGCGTGCGGAACTTCATCGCCTGGGCGCGCGCCTTCTCCTCGGACATGTGGTTGACGCCGAAGAACTGGTTGTCGCCGAAGAGGATCCGGTCCATGGTCGGCCGCTGCGCCGGGGCGGCGCCCGCGCCGACAGCGGCGCTCGTGCTGGTGTTTGTGCTCGTGGGCATCTCGGTCACTCCCCGCTCGCCTTCAGGATCTGGTCGATCGTCCAGTCGGTCTCGTACGCGCTCGCGAAGCTGTTGAGCGGGTTCGTGTCGCGACCTTCGCAGGCGGCGACGAAGCTGTCGACCTGCGCGGAGTACTCCTCACCGCGCAGGTAGAACGACACCGGCCGCTGCAACTCGGTGATGTACTTGATCGTCCACCCCGACGGGTACCCCTCGACCGAGTGACCGGGCTTCAGGAACACCTGGCACTCCTGACGGTCGGCGTGGATCTTGCCGTGCGTGCCGTACACCGTGATCGACGTGCTCATCTTGCGATGGGCCTCGTCGCTCCAGTTGGTCTCGAGCTGGCCCGAGAACCCGGCTGCGTAGCCGAACAGGGCGTACACCGCGTCCTCGACGTCCTTCGAGTGCACGCTCGTGAGCCGCGCCCCGAGCACCGACTGCGGCGGTCCGACGATCCAGTTCATGAGGTCGACCACGTGCGACGCATAGTCGTGCAGGCAGCCACCGCCCTCGGACTTCTTCGCGCGCCACGTGAAGCCACCGCCCTTCGGCTTGGTGACCACCTGGCCGAAGGCCCGCCCGTCGATGTGGTACACCTCGCCGATCGCGCCCGACTGGACCAGACGACGCACCTCGCCGAAGGTGGCGATGAAGCGGTTGTGGTAGCCGACCTGGTTGGCGACACCCGCCTGCTGCGCGGTCTGCGACATCTGCCACGACTGGGCGGCGCTGAGCGACAGCGGCTTCTCGACGAAGACGTGCAGCCCCTTGCGCATCGCGTACATGGCCGCGTCGAAGTGGGTGGAGCTCGGCGTGGCGATCACCACGGCGTCGAGCGGCGCGGCGTCGATGAGCTTCTCGTGCGACTTGTACGTCTCGATCCCCGTCTGCGACTCGACCGCCGACGCGACGAACGACTGGGGCTCGCAGATGCCGGTGACCTGCACGTCTTGATGTGCGTTGAACAGCGCCAGGTGGGACAGACCCATCTTCCCGACGCCCACGATGCCCACTCGAACCATGGTTTCCGACACTACCGAAGCACCTTCCGTCACCGACCGCGGCGGACCCCTCCTGAGCCGAACGACCCATGACCCGCCCGGCGGCACGCGAGCGCGCCGTCCGACGGGTCAGGACCGACTGCGTGCGGAACCCGACCAGAGGGAACATCGGCGCCGGCACCGGCCACATTGAGTGACTTTTCGGACGGGGTCGTGACCGAACGTCGCGAATCGGTGCCCACCAGGGGCGACGCGAAACCACCCGATCGTCGGTGACCTCACGGGAGCAGTTCCCGCGAATGGGCCGTTCGGCGAATTCCCCTGGCGCTCGGACCCACCTACACTGGTCTGTCTCGGGCGGAACCGGGCTGTCAGCGACCTCGCGTCGCCGCGTCCCGGCTCGTACCCGACCCGGGGTCCGTGCTCGGCACGGACCGGAACTCGGCGGAAGGAGGCGGTGGTGGAAGCAGCGCTGCGCCGCTCGGCGGCCCCTGCTGGCGCGCCCCTGTCGCTCGACGTCGTCTGGAAGGCCGCCGCGCTGGTCGCCGGCCTCGCCGCCGTCGTCACCGCGATCGTCGTCACCCGCCCCGAGGCCACGCGTGCCGTCGAGGTGCGCCCGGCCGCCGTCTGGCTGTCCGGCGAGTCCCGGGGTCGCGTGGTGCTGGCCGGCGCCCGCAGCGAACGGCCGAGCCTCGCCGTGCAACTCGGTGCCGACCCCGCGGCCGACGACGCCGCCACCGATGCCTCCGGGGGCGAGTACGACCTCGCCGAGGGCGGGGGCGGCGTGTTCGTGCTCGACCGCCGCAGCGGCAGCATCGAGGTCCTCGACGGGCGCGACGGCCGCCAGGTGGGCACGCTCACCGGTCCGGTCGCCACCGATGCCCGCCCACAGGTGGTCGGCGCCGGCACGACGGCCTACCTGATCGACCCGGCCACGTCGACGGTCCAGCGGATCGACGCCGATGCCACCGCCACCGACCCGGTCACCGTCGAGCAGGGCTTCACCGACTGGGCCGGGGCGGCCGACGGCCTGCTCTGGCTCGTCAACGACGCCGACGGCTCCTACATGAGCTTCGACGGCACGTCGCTCAACCGCACCCCGTCGTTCGCCGAACCCGGCGCCGACCTGCAGCTGGCGGTCGTGGGCGTCGAGCCGGTCGTGATCGATCCCAGCTCGGCGCGCCTGCGCTGGCTGCGGTCCAACACCTCGGTCGATCTCGGCACGTCGTCCGCGGTGCTGCAGGACACCGACACCGCTGCGAACTGCGCGACCGTGCTCGCCGGCGCGCGCGTGTCGTGCTACACCCCCGAGGGCGTCGTCCGCAGCGTCACCCTGTCCGCCGCGCCGGCCACCGACGGGCTGCAGATCATCGCCGACACCGACGACGCCGTGTTCACCCGCGCCGGCAGCGCCGGCGTGCAGATCGTCGACTGGACCGACGGTTCGGTGCAGCAGGTCGAGCGACGGGCGCCGTCGTCGCGTCGCACCGTGGCGAGCACCGTCACCGGCACGGTGCTGGTCGACGACCCGGGCTCGCAGTTCGCGTTCAGCGTCGACCGCGGCACCTACGTCGAGCTCGACAAGTTCTCGAAGCGCACGATCATCATCGGTGACGACGCCTCCGGCGACCAGGGCATCGGGCAGATCGACGACGACGCCGACGTGGCCGGCGTCTTCACCGACGACAGCGACCAGACCGTCGAGCCCGACGACAACGGCCAGAACGACGCGCCCGACGCCAACGACGACCGTGCCGTCACCCGCGTGGGCCGTTCGATCACCATCGATCCGCTCGCGAACGACACCGATCCCGAGGGCGACCCGCTGTCGATCAGCCAGCTGCTCGACCAGATCCCGGCCGGTGACGGCACGGTCACGGTCCTCAACGGCTCACGTGTCGCCTACACCCCGCCGGCCGAGTCGACCGACCGCACGATCTCGTTCCGGTACGAGGTGGCCGACCCGGGTGGCCTCACGTCCGACGCGACGATCAGCATCGAGATCATCGGCTCCGGCCGGAACACCGCGCCGGAGATGAACGACGACGAGGCCTCGACGGTGATCGGGCAGCCGGCCGACGTCGGCGTGCTCGACAACGACATCGACGCGGAGGGCGACCCGCTCACGATCGTCAAGGTCGGCGAGGCCGAGCACGGCACCACGGCGATCGGTGCCGACGGCACCGTCCGCTACGAGCCCGAACCGAAGTTCGTCGGCCGTGACACGTTCACCTACGAGGTGTCCGACGGCTACGGCGAAGGCGGCACCGCGGCCGTCGTGATCGACGTCGTCGAGGCCTCCACCATCGACCGCCCGCCGGTCGCTCGCGACGACCGCGCCTTCACCACGGCCGGCCAGCGCGTGCGCATCGAGGCGCTCGCCAACGACAGCGACCCCGACGGCGACACGATCTCGATCCAGTCGGTCGGCACCCTCGAGAACGTCGAGATCAGCCAGGTCGGCACCCGCTCGGTCGACGTCGTGCCGAGCGTCGACGTCGCCGGCCTCATCACCTTCCAGTACACGATCGTCGACGACAGCGGGCTCACCGACACGGCCCGCATCTCGGTGTGGGTCGAGGCCGTCGCCGAGACCCTGCAGGCGCCGATCGCCGTCGACGACCAGGCCACCACCGCCTCGGTCGCGCTGCCGATCGACGTGGTGGCCAACGACCTCGACCCCAACGGCGGCGAGCTCACGATCGACGGCTTCTCCCAGCCGTCCGACGGCGGCACCGTCGTCCAGCTCGGCCCGACCGCGCTGCAGTTCACCCCGGTCAAGGTGCTGACGGGCTCCACCAACGTCTCGTTCTCCTACACGGTGCGCAACGCGGCCAACCTCACGGCCGAGGCCACGGTCACCGTCTCGGTCACCCCGCCCACGGGTTCGGGGCCGGTGGCGAAGGACGACACCAAGCAGGCATACCCCGGCGACGTCGTCACCGTGGCGCCGCTCGCGAACGATCGGCATCCCGACGGCCTGCCGATCGACTTCGCCGCACCGCCGACGGTGCGGGTCGGCCGCGTCACGGTGAACCCTGACCGCACGCTCGCCTTCACGCCGCCGAACGCCGATCCCGCCACCTACACGATCGACTACACGATCCAGGACCCCAACCTGCGTCGCTCGAGCGCCACGATCACGATCACCGTGGTGCCGCGGCCCGACACCAACCGACCCCCGATCGTCACGAACGACGTCGTGCAGACCTCGTTCGACACGCCGATCAGCGTCGACGTGCTCGCCAACGACGAGGATCCGGACGGCGACGCGATGCGGCTCGAGAGCTTCTCGCAGCCGAGCTCGGGTACCACCGCCCGCCAGGGCAACAAGGTCAGCTACACGCCGAGCCCGTCCACCACCGGCGTCGTCACGTTCACCTACGTGGCCGCCGACGAGGGCGGGCGCAGTGCGACCGGCAGCGTCACGGTGCTCGTGGCCGAGCGCCCCACCGTGGCGCCGATCGCGAACGACGACTTCTCGTCGCTCATCGTCGGCACCACGGCCACCATCAGCCCGCTCGCCAACGACGTCGACCCGGACGGCACCGGCGGTGGGCTCACGATCACGGGTCTCAGCGCACCATCCGGCGGCGGCGTCACCGCCACCTTGTCGGGCAACCAGGTGCGGCTGGCCGGCGTGTCGGTGGGCTCGTACACGATGCGCTACACGATCACCGATCCCGACGGGGTGACCGCCACCGGCACGATCAGCGTCGCCGTGCAGCCGGTGCCGAACAACCCGCCGATCGCGCTGAACGACACGGGGAGCACCATGCAGGTGCCGTACCCGATCGATGTGCTCGCCAACGACAGCGACCCCGACGGTGGCTCGATCACGCTCGTCGCGGTCACGCCGCCGTCGCCGGGTGGCGCCGGGTCCACGGCGGTCTCGGGCGGCCGGGTGATCTACACCCCGTCGAGCTCGTTCACCGGCACGGCCACCTTCGGCTACACGGTGCGCGACTCGGGCGGCGCCACCGACACCGCCACGGTCACGGTCACCGTCTCCGCATGCCCGGCGCTGCCCTCGATGCCGGCCATCTCGACCACGACGAAGTTCAACACCCAGGTCGTGGTGCCGCTGTTCACCACGGTGCCGGCCGGCAACACGATCAGCGTCGGCTCGCCCAGCTCGGGCACCGTGAGCCTGCAGGGCGGCGGCACCTCGGCGCTGTTCACCCCGGCCACCGGGTTCAACGGCCAGGCCAGCTTCACCTACTCCGCCCGCAACACCTGCGACCGCACGGTCACGGGCAACGTCACCGTCGTCGTCAACCGGGCCCCCACCGCGTCGCCCGACACCTTGTCGACGGCGCGCAACGTGGCGATCACCACCACGAGCGTGCTCGCGAACGACAACGACGTCGACGGCGATGTCGTGGTCGTCGACGCCGTGCGCAACGCCACCAACGGCACCGTGGCGCTGTCGGGCCAGAGCATCGTGTTCACCCCGGCCACCGGATTCACGGGTGTCGCCACCTTCGAGTACCGGGTCCGCGACATCGGCGGCCTCACCAGCCCGTACGTGTCCGTGCGCGTCAACGTCGCCAACGTGGCGCCCACCGCCAACCCCGATGCCGTCAACGTCCTCACCGACGCCGTGGCGACGATCGACCCCAGCGGCAACGACACCGATCCGGGCGACACGCTGGTGGTCACGAGCGCCGCGCTCACCACCGGCTCCGCCGGGGCCGGCACGGTCACGCTCACGGGCAACGTCGTGAGCTTCACCCAGGCCACCGGCTTCGCCATCCCCGACGGCTCGTCCAGCCGGGCGGTCACCATCACCTACACCGTCGCCGACGGCACCGGACCGGGCGCACTGTCCGACACCGGCACCATCACGGTCACGGTCAACAACCGCCTGCCCACCGCAGGCCCCGACAGCGCCAGCCTCGATCTGTTCGTGTCGAACCAGACCGCACCGATCAACGTGCTGGCCAACGACAGCGACGCCGAGACCCCGACCAGCGGGCTCGTCGTCTCGATCATCTCGTCCTCCGCCGGGACGGCCACCGTGAGCGGTGGACAGGTGACGTACAGCCACGGAGCGAGTACCGTGACCGGACCCGTCGTCGTCACGTACCAGGTACGTGACGCCAACAACGGGACGGCCACGGGCACGCTCACGATCAACGTCACCGATTCCACACCGCCGCCCACCACGACCACGACCACGACGACTCCCCCGGCAGGACCATGACCGACAAGTTCACCTCTGCGCCCCAGCTCACCCGTGAGCAGGGCACCGCCGCCGTCAAGCTGCTCGAGTCGTCCGTCGGCTCGGTCATCCGCGGCAAACTCCCGCAGGTCCGGTTGGCGATCTCGTGCCTGCTGGCCGAAGGCCATCTGCTCATCGAGGACAAGCCGGGCACCGGCAAGACCTCGCTCGCCAAGGCGATGGCGGCGTCGATCGGTGGCACCGTGCGCCGCGTGCAGTTCACCCCCGACCTGCTGCCGTCCGACATCACCGGCGTGTCCGTGTTCAACCCGGTGCGCGGCGAGTTCAGCTTCCGCGAGGGCCCGGCGTTCACCAACATCCTGATCGCCGACGAGATCAACCGTGCATCCCCGAAGACGCAGGCAGCGCTGCTCGAGGTGATGGAGGAACGCCAGGTCACCTATGACGGCGTGTCGCGGCCGGTGCCGTCGCCGTTCATGGTGGTGGCCACCCAGAACCCGCTCGACTTCCAGGGCACCTACCCGCTCCCCGAGGTGCAGCTCGACCGCTTCGCGATGAAGATCTCGCTCGGCTACGCCGACCGCGAGGCCGAGATGGAGGTGATGACCCGGGCGCCCGGCGCACAGCTCATCGAGCACCTCCCACCCGCGTTCGACCCGCACCAGTTCCGGCTGGTCATCGAGTGCGCTCGCGAGGTGTCCGTGGGCCCGGCGCTGCGCGGCTACGTCGCCGACCTGGTCGACGCCACGCGCTCGCATCGCGACCTGCGCCTCGGCGTGAGCACCCGTGGCACCCTCGTGCTGCTCGCCGTCGGTCGGGCGTACGCCCTCGCGAACGGCCGGGCCTACGTCACGCCGGACGACGTCAAGGCGCTCGCCGTACCGGTCCTCGCCCACCGCGTGGCGCTCACACCCGAGGCCGAGATCGACGGCCTCACCGAGGCCGCCGTGGTGCAGAGCATCCTCGACCAGGTGCCGGTGCCCCGGCAGCCGGCGACGCTGTCCGATCCGTGAACCGGTCGGTCTCCCGGCTCAACCGCAACGGCACGGCGGTCCTGGTGGCCGCCGTCCTCCTCGTCGCGCTCGGCATCGTCACCGGCTACCGCGAGTTCGTCGTGCTCGCGCTCGTCGCCGCGATGGTGCTCGCCGCCGCCGTGCTGGTGCCCCGGGTGACCTCGCCGATCGAGTTCCGACGGATCGACACCCCGAAGTTCGTCCCCCGCGGGGCGATGCTCACGATCCGCCTCGAGGCCGAGTCCGACCGGCCCGCCCCGCCGACCCGGGTGATCGACCAGCTGGCCGGCGCCTCGGTGCCGATCGACCTGCCCGAGATCGACCCCACCCTCACCACCGTCGTCACCTACCGGCTGCAGGCCCTTCGCCGCGGCGCCCACCTCGTCGGACCGCTCCTCGAGGAGCGCACCGACCCGTTCGGCCTGGCGGTGCGCACCGTCGAGCACGACGTCACCGAGGAGATCCTCGTCCACCCCACCATCCACCCGCTCCGCCTGCCCGAGAGCGGGAACCGCCAGCGCCAGACCCGAGCGACGGTGATGCGCTTCTCGGAGGACCCGCTCGCCGACTTCCGCTCGCTGCGCGAGTACGTGGTGGGCGACGACTCGCGCCTCGTCCACTGGGCCAGCTCGGCCAAGACCGGCACGCTCATGGTGCGCGACCACTTCGAACTGCGCCGCACGACGCGCTGCGTCATCCTCGACACCGTCGACCGGGCCATGACCGATCTGCTGTTCGAGGACGCGGTCGAGATCGCGGCGAGCCTCACCTGCGAGTCGCTCGAGCGCAACATCCCGGTCGTCGCGAAGACCCGCGACCCGCACGCGCCCGGACGTGCCCGACACCTGCGCGAACGGCAGGAGGCGCTCGAACTGTTCACACGGGTGCAGCGCACCACCCTCGACGACACCCTCTCGGTCGGACAGCTCAAGCTCACCACCGACCCGGGCGACCAGATCTTCGTGGTGGCCGGCGCCGCCTCGCCGCTCATCAACCAGATGGCCGGCACGCCGGCGTTCACCCAACGGCTGCACGTCGTCCGGTTGCACGACCGATCGGTGCCGCTCGGCCAGCTCACGGTACGGCACACCGACGTCGTCAGTGCCGAGCAGTTCGCCCGCCGATGGAACGGAGGGAAGGTCCTGCTGTGAACCGGATGGACGCGCCACTCGAGCGCCCGCACCGACCGCTGCGTCAGCAACTGCTCGTCGCCGTCGCCGCCATCGCCTCGGTGGCGGTCGTCGCCCAGCAGTCGACGCGGGTGTTCGCCGACGACTACCGCGTCGTCGCCGTCGTCGCCGCCGGCGCGCTCGCCGGCGCCCTCGTGGCGCTCACCACGCGCCTCCCGTGGCCGCTGCGCGTGCTCACGGGCGTCGTGGCCGTGCTCGGTGCCGGGGCGGTAGCGGTGGCGGTGCACGACGGCGCCGTCCCGTCCGACCTCCTCGACGCCGTCACGTCCGGCATCAACGAGGTCGTCGCCGCGATCTGGCCGTCGCCCGCGCTCCCCGAGTCGGTCGGCGCGCTCGCCTTCGCCGTCGCGCTGGCCAGCGTCGCCGCCGTGGTGCTCGCGCAGCGCGGCCTCGCGGCCGCCGCACTGCTGCCGTCGCTCGCGTTGATCGGCCTGATCGCGCTGCTGTCGGCACCCGCCGGCGCCCCGCCGATGTGGTCCGTGTCGGCCTATGCGGTCGCGGCGTTGCTCGTGTTCCGCTGGCAGCACCCCGCCGGCCGTTCCCACGTCGGCCGCACCTGGGCCGCGATCATCGTGGCCCTCGCCGCGGCGCTTCCACTCGTCCTCGGCGGGATCGCGTCGTCCGAGCGCTACGACCCGCGTGACGCCGTCGAGCGGCCGTCGTCGGCGCAGGCGGCGCTCAGCCCGCTCGCCCGCGTCGACGAGTGGCGGTCTCGCACGCCCGAAGAGGTCATGTTCCGCACCGACCTCCCGACGCCCACACGGTGGCGTCTGGTCGGCCTCACCCGATACGACGGCCTCGCATGGCTGCCGGCGGACGACTATCGACGCGCCGGCACCGAGGTGGGCGAGCCGTTCACGGCGACCCCGCCCACGACATCCCGCGTCGTGGTCGAGTCGCTCGACAGCTTGTGGCTCCCTGTCGTGGGCAACCCGCTGCAAGTGTCCGCCGACGTGCGCGTCGACGGTGGGCGCAGCGGCCTGCTGCCCGACGCCGAACCGACGCGCGGCACCGAGTACGACGTCGAGTTCGAGGCCGTCACCGCGCTGCCGGCTCAGCTCGCCTCGGTCCCCGCCGGACCGAGCACCGCCTCGTCGGTCTTCGTGGGCGTCGACGAACTGCCGTCCGGCATCACCGAGCTCGCGGCGGCGATCACCGCCGGCACCACCGACGACTACCAGCGCGCCCAGGCGATCGAGACCTACCTGCGCGAGAAGTACGCCCTCGACGACGAGAGCCCGGTCGGACATTCGCTCGCGATCCTCGACCTGTTCCTCGAGCGCACGCGGCGCGGTCGTGACGAGCAGTTCGTCGCGTCGTTCGGCGTGCTCGCCGCAGCCGTGGGGCTGCCCGTGCGGATCGCGGTCGGATTCGACACCGAGCCCACCACCGACGGCGGGTCGCACGCGGTGTCGGCCGCCGCCGTCGCCTGGCCCGAGATCGAGTTCGAGGGTTTCGGCTGGGTCGCGTTCGACCCCGTACCGGCCGAGGAGGCCGACGCACCCCCGGCCGAGGGCGAGGGTGCGGTCGCCCCGGTCGACGACGAGGCGACACCGCCGCCGGCCACCACCACACCGCCGACGCCCGACTCGACGGTGCCCCAGGACGAGACCCCGACCGAGCCCGACCCGGTCGTCGACGAGGGCCTCTCCGCCGGCACCGTCCGCGTGGCCGCCGGGATCTCGCTCGTCGCCGTCGTCCTGCTCGGCTACGTGCTGTCGGTGCTGGTGCTGAAGCGCCGTCGACGGCATCGCCGGCGGCGCCAGGCCGCCGCCACGCGTCGAGCGCGCGGCGCGTTCAGCACGGGGGTCGACGTCCTCATCGACGCCGGCGCCCGGGCCCGCACGTCGGCGACCGATCGCGAGCTCGTGGCCGCCGGCAGCCGGTCGGTCGGTGACGCCGCCGTGCTGCTGCAGCCGGTCGCCGATGCCGCCACGGCGGCGGTGTTCGATCCGGACGCCCCGAGCACCCTCGACGCCGAGGCGGTGTGGGGTGCGCTCGAGCAGTTCGAGGACCACATGCAGGCCGAGCTCGGCCGGGTGCGGTGGTGGCGGACCCGGCTCAGCGTGCGGTCGTTGCGCCGCGGGATCCGCGACTGATCCGAGCCCGACGCACCGCCGGGTGCGTGGGCTTCACGTGCGCCGCCGCCTGCCACTTCGGCAGCACCGACTTCGGTGTGTTCAGCATCAGCGCACCGATGAGCCCGATGGTCGCCAGCCCGGGCGTGAGCATCACGTCCTCGGTGACGCTCGTGATCACGGTGGCGGTCCACAGGCCGAGACACGCCGGCACCGCCGGGGAGATGTCACCCTCGAGGATGCGCCGGCCCACACGCAGCGCCGCCGCGGTGTACGCCAGCAGCACGAGCAGAACGCCGATCGCGCCGTACTCGAGCCATTGGTCGAGCAAGCCCTGGTGCGCGTTGCCGACGTCCCACTGGGCGGCGTGTTGGAGCTCGGAGAGACCGTTGTTGGCCGTCTCCCAGAAGCCGGCCGGACCGTACCCGGTCCAGCGGTGCTCGCCGATCGCCCGCCACACGTACTCCCAGATGAGCGTGCGGCCGGTGAGCGAGGAGTCCTTGCCGAACAGGCCGAAGATCTGGGCACGGAGCCCGATGACGATGGCGCCGAGGATGAGCGCCAGGCCGGCGAGGATGAACGTGCTGCCGCTCTGTCCACGCCGACGCTCGACGATGATCCGTGCGCTGAGCGCCTGCAGGACGGCGATCGAGGCCGCGGCGATCATCGCCGTCGAGCTGCGAGCCAGGACGAGCAGGACGATGACGAGCGCCGTGTACGTGATCCGCAACCAGTGGCGGCGGATCGCGGCACGCACCGAGAAGCCGAGCACCAGCGCGCCGCCCAGCGAGTTCTTCTGGTAGAAGAAGCTGCGCAGGCCGAGCGACTCGAGTTCGCCCTGGCCGGCGGAGAAGGCGCGACCGGGCCGCACCGCGGCGTCGATCAACACCACGATCGCCAGCAGCACCGACGCGCCCGCCAGGAACGACAGCACGCCGCGTGCGTCGAACACGCTGCCCGCGACGTGGACCGAGAGCACGAGGGCGAGCGCCAGCGCTGCCTCCTGCACCGAGGCGCTGAGGTTGCCGGTGGTCCAACCGATCGACATCAGCACCCACACGAGGATCGGGAAAAGCCAGGGGTCGATCTTGATCTCCCGCAGCGGCTTGGTGCGGACCCCGACGATGACGAACAGCCCGACGGTGGCCGGGACGAGCAGGATCTGCGCCTGCCACATGTAGGGCACCTGCATGAGCGACCCGAACAGGGCGAGGAACAGCGCGACCCCGATCGCGGTCGGGATGCGTCCCGGCGCGTCGGGGTCGAGCCGTGGCCCCGTGCGCACCGGCGGCACGTGGCGGCGAGGCAGATCGAGGGCGGTCATGCCCGCGGGCGCTGCTCCTGCGTGAGCTGCACGTCGGCGGCGACCGCTGCAGTCGAGCCATCGGTGCCGTGGGCACGGCCGGCGGGGGTGCCGACCGGGAGCAGCTCGGCGGCGGTGGAGCGGATCTGGTGCACCACACCGGCGAGCGAGTCGAGGCGCTGGCGCTTGAGCGGCATCGTGAGCACCACCGCGTCGGCGAGCTGCGCGAGCTGCACCGTGGTGGCCGAGTCGAGCAACGGACCACCGTCGAACACGACGACGTGGGCGTGGCGCGAGGCGGCCTCGACGACGTCCTGCACGTTCTGGCGGCGGATCGGGGCGTTGCCCGACTTGTCGCCGAGGCCCACGACGGTCAGGCCCGGCACGCCGCTCGGGGTGAACGGATCGCCGAGGTTCGGCCGGCGGCGCAGGCCGTTGGCGTCGGTCTCGTCGCTGTGGCTGAGCAGCGCGGCGATGCCGGGGCGGCCCGGGGCGAACAGCGAGGTGACCTCGGGGTGGCGGAGGTCGGCGTCGACGAGCAGCACCTGCGAGCCGAGCGCCGCATAACGGTTGGCCATCGCCGCGGCGAGCGTGGTGGTACCGGCGGAACGCTCCGATCCGGCGACGACCACGACGAGCGGTGCGCCGGGGCGGGCCGCGGCCTCGGCACGTACGCAGAGGTTGTCGACGAAGGGGATGACGTTCGGGGGGAGGCTGCCGAGCGCGGCACGCCGCGACTTGGCGAGCGAACGCGACCGGGGCATCTCGCCCACGACCGGACGGCCGAGCACGTCGGTGGCCTGGGCGGTGTCGAGCATGCGGGGCGAGAGCCGACCGAGCAGCACGGCGCCGACGAGGCCGATGAAGAAGCCGCCGAGCGCACCGGCGTACACGAGCATCGTGCGCGGCGGCTCGGGCTCGTCGGGCACGGTGCCGCGCTGCACGATCGAGCTGGTGACACGCAGCCGCTGGTCGATCTCGAGGGCCGTCTTGCTGGCGAGCAGCTGCGAGTACTCCGCCTGGAGGCTGTCCTTGCGCGACACGAGGTCGGGGGCGACCTGCTCGAGGGTGGGGATGAAGCCGACCGACGTGTCCTCGATGAAGGCGTCGACGTAGGGGTTCATCGTCGCGTCGATCTCCTGGTCGACGGCGGCGATCTCGGTGTCGAGCGCGTCGAGCTGGGCGTCGAGCTTCTCGACCTCGGGACCCTGCTGCTCCTCGACCGCGGCGTTGATCCGCTCGAAGTACAGGTCCTGGTAGGCGTCGGTGATCGCCTTCGAGAGCTCGGCGTTCGAGGTGGAGGCGACGACGCGCACGATGTCGGTGCTGGTCTCGTGGGTGAACTCGACCGAGGTCTTGACCTCACCGGTGGTGATGCCGCCACCGACCTTGTTGGCCACCTGCTCGGCGAGCGCCGTGGAGCGCAGCACGCTGAGTTCGCCGACCACGTAGCGGTCGGGGTCGGAGGTGAACGACACGTTCACCCGCGACTCGCTCGGGGGCGTCACCAGCATGATGCCCTCGGACTCGTAGTTGGAGCCGCCGGTGTTCTCGATCCCGAAGCCGGCGAGTGCGCCGAGCAGGGCGCACACCAGCGGGACCCAGAGGTAGCGCCGGATGGCGCTGATCACGAAGGAAAGTTCCACGTCGCCCTTTCGTCCCGTGCAAGACGGTCGTCCATCGGTCCACGGTGACAGGTCGAGCCACCACGTCCAGTAGGCGGCCGAGTCTAGGTGTGGATGTCACCGAGACGGCCGCGCGAACACCCTGGGTGAGAATGAATGGGCAATTCGACCCATGTGCGGGTCACCCGGATGGTCACCCCCCGCCCGCGGCCGTGAGCTGGGGGATCGGCAAGGTGGCGGACACCGGGGGCTCGTCGACGGGGACCGCGTCGGCCGCGTCGAACGAGAGCACGATCACCTGTCGGTGGCCGAGCCGCGTGTCGGACGGGTCCCCGGCGCGGTCGTCGCCGTCGACGCTCCACCGCACCGTGGCCTCGCTGCCGTCGGGGCAGGTGTCGCCGGTGCGGACGTCGACGCCGTCCCAGAGGACGAGCTGGTCGTCGGTGGCCAGCCAGCCCTGCGCCTCGAGCAGCCGGCCGAGCGTGGCGGGTCGATCGGCGTCGGTCGCCGAGGTGGGTTGCTGCACGACGAGGCCACCCTCGATCGACAACCCCTCGCTCGGGGCGATGTCGGGGGGCGCTGCGAGCCACGAACCGCAGACGTGCACGGCGAGGGCGGTCGTCCAGACCTCGCCGACCGCGGCGGGGCGCCGATCGAGATCCGGCCACGGCCGACCGGCCAGCACGGCGGCGACCACGGCGGCCTCACGCGCCGACAGGGCGGGCCCGAGGGTGAGCGTCACCGCGTCGGCGTCGAGATCGCCCAGCGTGAACTCGAGCAGCCCGCGGCCGTCGGCCACCACCACGAACCGTTCGGCGCCGTCGGCGACCGCCGCCACGAACGCGGCCATCGTCGCGGACGCCGTGGTGCCGGCGAGGGTGAGGCCGACCGACCAGCCCGTCTCGGGGTCGTCGACCGGCTCGGCCGCCGCGACCCAGTCGCCGAGATCGAGCGGCGCGCCGACGGTGTGGCAACGCCTGGCCTCGAGCCGGACCCCGACGCCGAAGTCCTCGCACGAGCCGATCGTGGTGCGCAGCACCGGGTGCACCACGACCACCTCGGGCACCTCGCCCTCGGATGGGACGGGCGGGTCGACGGTCGCCGGCGCGGTCCCGGCCGTCGCGATCGGCGGCGACGGGTCGCTCGACGTGCCGGCACAGGCCGACGCGACCAGCACGGACGCGGCGAGCACGACCCGTCCGACGGCGGCGATCGTGTCGCCGCACGCGCGCCGGATCAGGGGAAGCGCTTGGCGAGCCATTCCGCCACCAGTGCCAGTGCCTCGGGACGATGGCCCTCGAGGTAGTGCGGCGCGCCCGTCAGCTCGACGTACACCTTGTCGGCGGCACCCGAGTTGTCGACGATCTCCTTCGCCTGCCAGATGCGGATCTCGGTGTCGGCGGTCGGGTGCAGCAGGATCGTGGGCACCGTCACCCGCGGCATCGTGTCGGCGAGCTTGGCGTGGCTCGACAGGCCGGACCAGGTGCTGAGCCAGCCGCGTGCGGTCATCGTGCGAGCGAGACCGCCGCGGCCGTAGTTGGCGTCGAACGGATCGGGGAAGGCGAACAGCGACCCCATCGGCCGGTCGTCGGGATCGATCGAGAGGTCGAGGTACGCCGGGTCGGCCAGGGTGCGGTAGATGGTGAGGTACTTGGTGAACACGGCGCGACGTCGGTGCTCGCGCCACGCGACGGGGTCGGCCGCCTTGTCGACGCCCCGCAGGCGGCCGCCCGCGTCGAGCGCGTCGGCGATGCTGGCCTTGGCGATCGCGTCGATCCGGGCGACGCGGGCCACCTGCGCGGCGCGGTAGCGCTCGAGCCAGGCCGGGTCGTAGCTGCACGGCTCGGGCCACGGCCGCCAGCCGTTGTCGGGGTGGTACATGTCGAGCTCGGGCACCGTGCTGAACGGGTCGTCCTCGTCGGCGACGCTCGGGTCGATCACCTGGTTCATGAACACGCCCTCGCCGGGGTGGGCGGCCATGCCGATCCAGCCGTCGCCGATGCCGAGCTCGGCGTTCGCGAGCGCCATCAGGCTGCCGCCCCCCGAGTTGCCGAGGAGCACGACCGCCTCGGCGCCGCGACGGATCATCTCGTCGTACACGGTCTTCACGTCGACGATGCAGCTCTCGTGCAGGCAGTCGGTGTCGTTGTTCATGTAGCGCGTGCCGAAGCCGAGCACCGCGTAGCCCGCGGCGGCGAGCAGCGGGCACGCGTAGTGCACGGAGAAGTCGCCGCGCGGGTGGCTGAGGATGACGGCGGTCTTCCACGGCTTGCCCGCGGGTGGGGTCCACAACACGCCGCGCACGAGCGCCCCGTCGGGGCTGACCAGGCGGATGCTCTCGCGCGGGATCTCGACGCCGGGATCGTCCTGTGGGAGCGGCCAGTAGTTGAGCCCGAAGGGGCGCTTCCCACCGAGGTGGGGGTCGTGGTACGGGCTCGCGACGTCGAGGTCCTGCATGGCCGCACCCTACTTTTGGTCGGTCCCGCACGGCGTACCCTGGCCCGATGGAGCTGCGGGTGGTGCGCGTGACGGATCGTTTCGACGAGGGGTGCCGGTTCTACGGCGACGTGCTCGGTTGGCCGGTCACCAAGGAGTGGGACGCCGACGAGGGCCAGGGGCGGGGTCGGATCTTCGGGCACGGCGAGAGCGCCAGGATCGAACTGATCGAGGCCGTCGGCACGACGCCCGATCCGGTCACCGGTGTGTTCGTCTCGGCGCAGGTCGCCGACGCCACGGCGATCGCGGACCGGCTCGCCGCTGCCGGTGTCGCGCTCGACACCCCGCTGACCACCCAGCCCTGGGGCCACCGCAGCCTCGGCGTGACCGATCCCACCGGGTTGCGGGTGGTGCTCTTCGAGGTGATCTGACCTCGCTCAGTCGGCGGCGCGGGCGGTCAGGGTGATCGTCAGGTCGAGCCGGGTGCCACCGCGACTCACCCCGAGCACGATCGTCGTGCCGGGTTCGAGGTCTCGGATCGCGGCCATCAGGGCCTCGTCGCCCGCCACGTCCTCGGCGCCGTCGCCCGCGCCGGCGTCGAGGGTCAGCACGACGTCGCCGACGAGCAGGCCACCGAGGTCGGCGGGCGAGCCGGCTTCGATCTGCACCACCGCGGCACCGCTGCCCCCGTCGTGCCGCGACTCGAGCCCCACGCCGAGGTAGGCCTCGCGCCGCGGGGTGCCCGTCGCCGCAGCGGCGCGCAGCCGTTCGATCTCCGGGAGCAGTTCGGCCACCCCGATCCCGAAGCCGACGCTGTTCGCCGCCGTGTCGACATCGCCGTACGCGACGGCGGTGTTGATCGCCACCACGCGACCGAACGCGTCGACCAGCGGTCCGCCCGAGTTGCCGGACGAGATCGCCGCGTCGGTCTGCACCAGACCGTCGAGGATGCCGTGGCGGGTGGTGAGCGAGCGGTCGAGCGCCGACACCACACCTCGGGTCACGCTCGGGTCGCCGTCGAGGTCGAGGGCGTAGCCGATCGCCACCACCTCGTCGCCCACGCGCACGTCGCTCGGCGCGGCGAACACGGCGGGGGTGAGCCCGGAGGCGTCGATGCGCACGAGCGCGAGGTCGTTGCTCGGATCGGTGGCCACCACCGTGCCGAGCCGCGGTTCGGTCTCGCCCGGCAGCAGCACGTGCACGGTTGGCGCGTCGGCGACGACGTGCGCGTTCGTCACGATCTCGCCATCGGTGGTGATCACGACGCCGGTGCCCGACGACTCGCCGTCGGCGCCACCCTCGGAGGCGGTCCGTTGGATCGCGACGACCGCGGGGCCGACCTCGCTCGCCACGGCGGCCACGTCGATCGACGGTGGCTCGGCCTCGCGAGGTGCGGCCACGGTGAGGCCGAGCGTGCTCGGCCGTCGCGCCGGCGCGTCGCGGGCGGTGGCCAGCCGGTTGCCGGTCATCGCGCCGAGCAGTCCGGCGATCCAGGCCGCGGCGACCACGGCGACGACGAGCACACCGGTGCGCGGGCGGACGGCCCGACCGGGCTCGTTCGGCCGTCGGGCATCACGGGCGTCACGTGCGTCACGTGCGTCACGGCGACGAGCGCGACGCGATCGTTCGTCGCGCCGTCGCGGCGCGCCGAGGCCGATCGACGCCGGCATCAGGTGATCGGTGGGCTGCTCGATCGGGCCAGTGTCACGGTCGCCCGCAGGGTCGGCAATCGGCACCGCGGCGAATGGGTCGAACGGCCCCGGGACGCGAACGAGGGCGGCCCCTCGGGGCCGCCCTCGCAGGTGGTCGTCCGTCGCTGCGGCGACGGACCGAGTGCTCGATCAGGTGATCAGGCGCTCTGGATCTTGATCTCGATGTCGACACCGGCCGGCAGCTCGATGCGCTGCAGGCTGTCGATCGTCTTCGCGTTGGGGTCGACGATGTCGATGAGCCGCTTGTGGACGCGCATCTCGAAGTGCTCGCGGGAGTCCTTGTCGATGTGCGGGCCGCGGATGACCGTGTAGCGGTGCTTGTCGGTCGGCAGCGGGATCGGGCCACGGATGGTGGCGTTGGTACGGGTCACCGTCTCGACGATCTTGCGGGTCGACTGATCGATGATCTCGTGGTCGAACGCCTTGAGGCGGATGCGAATGCTGGACTGCGCCATGGGTGATGTCTCCTCCGTCGTCCGTCAGATCACTTGGTGATCTTGGTGACGCGGCCGGCGCCCACGGTGCGGCCACCCTCGCGGATCGCGAAGCGCAGGCCCTCGTCCATCGCGATCGGCTTGCCGAGCTCGACCTGGATC
>WBZL01000433.1_pt2 | contig 22801 bp, 30 predicted proteins | sample 5204291 | NCBI WGS metagenome assembly WBZL01 (sample SAMN12344345, study PRJNA552823) | activated sludge metagenome | biome: Activated sludge suspended growth; feature: Nitrification reactor; material: Wastewater; isolation source: activated sludge from nitrification reactor of wastewater...
CCGTCAGCAGATCGAAGGGGGTCTGCTGTTCGGCATGGGCGCAGCCGTTGGCCACCCGATTCACATTACACGCGGTATTGCCGGGCCACTCAGGCTGCGGGAGCTTGGCCTGCCCATTCTGGCGGACATGCCCGAGATTACAGTTGAGCTTGTTGCCAGCAACGACGCTCCGGGAGGTGCTGGGGAACTGGGCGTTCCGGCGGTGGCTCCGGCCATTGCCAACGCCTTGTTTGCAGGCAGCGGCCGTCGCATCCGCAGCCTGCCCCTGTCTCAGGGGTACGAGTGATGGCGCGCCCGTCCGACCACCCGCAGATTGCCAACGGGCGTATTGGCGTCCTCCTCGTCAACCTTGGGTCGCCAGAGGCGCCGACGCCGGCGGCTGTCAAATCCTACCTCAGGGAGTTTCTGTCTGATCGACGCGTTGTCGAGATTCCACCGCTGCTTTGGCAGCCCATCCTGCAGGGGATTGTGCTCACAACGCGGCCGCGCAGGTCCGCCAGGGCCTATGCCCAGATCTGGACGGCCGAGGGCTCCCCACTGGTTGTCATTACGCAAAAGCAAGCCAGGGCGGTGCAGGCCGTGCTGGGAGAGGATGTCGTTGTCGATTGGGCCATGCGCTATGGACGCCCTTCGATCGGCGAACGGCTGACAGCCCTGAAGGCCGCAGGATGTGACCGAATTCTGGTGGCGCCCCTCTATCCGCAATATTCCGCGGCGACGACGGCCACCGTGTTCGATGCCGTGGCTGCATCGCTGTCCGGGATGCGGTGGCAGCCCAGCCTCCGCTTTCTGCCGCCCTATCATGATGATCCTGCCTATATTGGCGCATTGCAGACAAGCGTGGAGCTGGCCCTTGACGCACTGCCGTTTGCACCAGACACAATTCTTGCAAGTTTCCATTCGCTTCCGGCGCGAACCCTCTCGCTTGGGGATCCCTATTTCTGTCAGTGCATGAAAACAGCGCGCCTCCTTCAGGAATCGCTTGGTCGGCGCCTTGACGTCAGTTTTCAGTCACGACTGGGTCGCGCCAAATGGCTGGAGCCTGCCACGGATGCCACACTGGCAAGGCTGGCGAGCGAGGGGACCCGCAAGATCGCGGTTGTGGCCCCGGGCTTTTCCGCCGACAATCTTGAAACACTCGAGGAATTGGCCATTCGGGGCCGGGAAACCTTCATTTCGGCCGGAGGAACCGATTTCGCCTATCTGCCGTGTCTCAACGACAGTCCCGGCGGGGTTGCGATGCTCGCGACTTTACTTTCGCGTGAACTTGCGGGCTGGAGCAGGTCTCCCTAATCTTGGCCGCTCGATAGCAAAGGAGCGGCACATATGGGCAAGGTGGCTATAGTAACTGGCGGGACCAGAGGCATCGGTGAGGCAATCTGCATTGCGCTCAAAGATGCAGGCTTCACGGTTGCGGCCAACTATGCCGGCAATGCGGAAGCGGCGAAAGCCTTCACGGAACGGACGGGCATCCCGGCCTATCAATGGGACGTCTCTGATCATGAGGCCTGTCTCGCAGGATGCGCAAAAGTGGCCGCCGATCTTGGCCCCATCGATGTGGTCGTCAACAACGCGGGCATTACGCGCGATGGCACTTTGCTCAAGATGAGTTACGAAGCCTGGAAAGACGTGATCGATACCAATCTGGGCGGCTGTTTCAATATGGCCAAGGCCACATTTTCCGGGATGAAGGATCGGGGCTGGGGCCGCATCGTCAACATTGGTTCGATCAATGGGCAGGCCGGCCAATACGGGCAAGTCAATTATGCCGCAGCAAAGTCCGGAATTCACGGATTCACGAAAGCGCTGGCGCAGGAAGGCGCCAAATTCGGGGTCACGGTCAACGCCATTGCGCCCGGCTATATCGATACAGACATGGTTGCCGCCGTTCCTGCAGAAGTACTTGCAAAGATCGTGGCAAAAATCCCGGTCGGGCGCCTTGGCATGGCCAGCGAAATTGCACGTGGTGTCGCCTTTCTGTGCTCAGAGGACGGTGGTTTCATCACTGGATCGACCATGTCCATCAACGGCGGGCAGCACATGTATTGATGGCCGGGCCGGTCAAACGCTCTGTCACCATTGCCGGGCACGAAACGTCCATCAGCCTGGAGCCCGTCTTTTGGGACGCGCTCAAGCAGGCTGCGGACGGCCTTTCGTTGCCGCTCAATGCGGTGATTGCTCAAATTGACGCGCAAAGGATCGAAATGGCAGATCCGCCCAATCTGGCCAGCGCGATCCGCGTCTGGCTAATGAAGCGGGCGATTGGCAGGCCTGACCCCTAGATTGGCTCTCCGCTCAGGCGCTGGCAGATCATGTCAAGCTGCTCGAGCGACGAATAGGACAGCATCATCGTGCCCGAACGGGCCTGGTGATTGATCTTGACCTTCAATCCCAACATGTCGGTCAACTGCCGCTCGAGCGCGAGCAGATCAGGATCCCCGCTCCGGCCTGCAGCCTGTGTGCGACGGGGTGTTGCCTGCCCTTTTGCCTTTTTGACAAGACGTTCCGTGTCGCGCACCGACAATCCGCGCTGGACGATCATGCGACCAAGAGCCACGGGATCATCGGAGCCAAGCAGCGCCCGGGCGTGCCCCATGGTCAGGTCTCCGGCTGCCAGCCAGTCGTGAACCGGAACCGGAAGATTGCGCAACCGCATGAGATTGGCGACATGGCTCCGCGACTTTCCGACAATACGGCCCAACGCGTCCTGCGTATGCCCATGGTCTTCAATCAGCCGCCGATAGGCTTCACCTTCTTCCCAGGCATTGAGCTGTTCGCGCTGGACATTCTCAATGATCGCAATCTCGAGCGCTGTAACATCATCAAATTCCCTAATGATTACAGGTACTTGATGGAGCTGCGCCCGCTGGGCTGCGCGCCACCGGCGTTCCCCCGCAATAATTTCGAAATGCCCGTCATGATCCGGATCGCGCACGACAATCGGTTGCAGCAGGCCGCGCGACTTGATGGATTCGGCCAGCTCATCCAGCGCGTCGTCGCGAAATGTCTTGCGCGGCTGGTTGGGCAAGGGGCGCAAGCGATTGACCTCGACCATGCGGACGCCATCCGGGGGAGTGCCGTCAAGCGCGACTGGGGCATCCCGCTCAATCTCCCCAAGCAGGGCAGAAAGGCCTCGGCCAAGTCCGGTTGGGCGCTTCTTCAGCGGAGTGACCGGCGTTTCCTCGCTCATGCTGCGGCCTTTTGTCGCGGAAGGCGGCCAATCAATTCGCGGGCAAGCGCCATATAGGCTTCGGACCCGGGGCATTTGTGATCATAGATCAGGGCCGGCAACCCATGGCTTGGAGCCTCGGACAAACGCACGTTGCGCGGAATCACCGTCTCGAAAACCGCCTTGCCGAGGCAGGACCGCACATCCTGCGCAACCTGTTCCGTCAGGCGATTGCGCCGATCATACATGGTCAGAGCGACCCCAAGGATCGAAAGTGTCGGGTTGAAACGCCCCCGAATCCGCTCAACTGTTTGTAATAGTTGGCTTAATCCTTCCAACGCAAAAAATTCGCACTGAAGGGGAACCAGCAAGGACTGCGCAGCCACCATTGCATTGAGTGTCAACAGGCCAAGCGACGGTGGGCAATCGAACAGGGCTATATCCCACTTCCCCGGAGGTGCCGATTCGATGGCCGTCAGCAGGCGGTGGGTTCTCTGCTCAAACTCGACCAGCTCGATTTCCGCACCAGAGAGATCTGGCGTAGAGGCAACAAGATCAAGCCGGGGAATGCGCGTCGAAATGACCGCATCAGACAGGCCACAGTCCCCCAGGAGGACATCATAGCTCGATCGCACGCGCTCCGCCTGGTGAATGCCGAGCCCAGTCGATGCATTGCCTTGCGGATCAAGATCGAAAAGAAGCACGCGCCAGCCTGTTGCGGCAAGGGCCGTGGCAACATTGATTGCCGTTGTGGTCTTTCCCACTCCACCCTTCTGGTTTGCAACGGCAATACGAATCATCGGGATCTTTTCCTCGGTCTTACTTCGCTCGCAACGATGATCGCGGCTCCATCATCGGTGATGCTAGACTCTACCCGAAAATTACCCTGCCACGATCCCGCAATCGATTCCAGTTCTTCGCGCACGCTTCGTCCTTTTGGCAGAAGCCATTGCGTCTTTTCTGTGGAAAAACGGTGGGCAACTTCAAAAAGCCTGCCGAGTGGGGCAAAGGCACGGGCCGAGATCGTGTCGGCTGCAAGGGACTCCAACTGCTCGAGGCGGCCGCAGTGAACCTGCACATGCGCAAGGCCAAGAGCTGCGGCCTGTTGTTCAAGGAACGTGAACCGTTTGCGCCGCGATTCGACAAGAACCACTGGAAAATCAGCGAGAATGCCAACGATCATGCCGGGAAAGCCGGCCCCGGTTCCAAGGTCGAGCCACAGGCCATCCGCCCGGGACCGTGTGGCATGCGTGAGCAGTTGTGCCGAATCGACGATATGCCGGCTCCAGATATATGGAACGCTGGCTGCACTGATCAGGTTTTGCCGCTCATTCTCCTCGATCACTGATGCGGCGAAAGCAGCGAGCCGGTCCAGTGTTTCACGTGAAACGCCAAGGCGCTGGAGGAGCCAGTCCCGTGCTTCCTGTTCCGTCATGCTGCTTTTTGCCGAACTGTGACCAGGATGGCCGCCAGAGCGGCCGGCGTGATGCCACGGATGCGTTCGGCTGCGCCAAGTGTCGCCGGGCGGGCCGCCTCAAGCCGCTCGACCATTTCATTGGAAAGCCCTGCAATTGCGCGATAGTCGACACCATCCCCGAGCTTCACGGATTCAGCAGCCTTCATGGCCTGGATCTCTGTATCCTGCCGCGCGACATAGGGCGCATATCGGGCATCCTGGATCACTTCCGCAACGATGGGCGCCGGCCAGCCTTCCAGTTCCGGCAAAAGCGCCTCCAGCCCTTCGGCATCCAGTCCTGCAATGCGGATGAGGTCAAACACCGCATATTTTTCGCCGCCCACCCCTCTCGGATCAGGGGCCGTCCTGGACTTCAAAAGCGCGATCAGTGCCGTGCGCGACTCTTCATGTCGGGCGAACCAGTTGCGCCGCGCAAGTTCGACACAGCCCGCCCGGATGGCCAGCGGCGTAAGGCGCGTGGCGGCATTGTCGGAGCGAAGGCGCAGCCGGTATTCGGCCCGGGCGGTCAACATCCGATAGGGTTCCGTGATTCCGTGGAGAACCAGGTCATCAATCATCACGCCAATATAGGATGTGGCCCGATCAAGGATGAGTTCCGGCCGATCGAGTACGAGAGCTGCCGCATTGAGACCGGCGACCAGCCCCTGTGCCGCCGCTTCTTCATAGCCCGTTGTACCATTGATTTGGCCCGCGCAGAACAGGCCCTTGTGCGTTTTGAGGGCCAATGTCGGGTGCAAGGCACGTGGGTCAACATGATCATATTCGACAGCATAGCCGGGCTGAACAATCTCGACGCGCTCCAGTCCTCTGATAGACCTGAGGAAAGCTAGCTGAACATCGGCCGGCAGCGAGGTCGAAATCCCGTTGGGATAAATGAGATGCGTATTCAGGCCTTCCGGTTCAAGGAAAATCTGGTGCCCGTCCCGATCGCCGAACCTGTGAATCTTGTCTTCGATTGAAGGACAGTAGCGCGGACCCTGTCCTTCGATATGTCCCGCGAACAGCGGTGATCGATCGAGGCTCTTGCGAATGATATCATGTGTTCTTGCGTTGGTGCGGGTGATTGCACAGTAAAGCTGCGGCGTTTCACGTGAAACACTGAGGTCCGAAAAGGTCCAGTCTCCGCCGTCCGAGGGTTGGGACTCAAGGACTGACCAGTCAATCGTCCGGCCGTCGAGGCGCGGCGGTGTTCCCGTCTTCAGCCGACCCATCGGCAGTCCATTGGCGCGCAACTGATCACCCAGTGCGACCGAAGCCGTTTCGTCCACCCGCCCGCCTGCGGTTCGGGTTTCGCCGCAGAACATTTTTCCATTGAGAAATGTTCCCGTCGCCAAAACGACCGCACCCGTGGAGAGGCTTTCCCCGGTCCCCAGTTTCAGACCCGTGACGCGATCTCCATCCAGAATAAGCGACTCCGCTTCGGCCTCGATGATCTCGAGCCCGGCCTGCGCATCGAGAAGGCGATGAACCGCGGCCTTGAACAGGCGCCGATCCGCCTGAACGCGCGGCCCCTGCACCGCCGCACCTTTCGATGCGTTCAACATGCGATAGTGAATGGCCGCGGCATCAGCTGCTCGCGCAATGATCCCGTCAAAGGCATCGACCTCCCGGACAAGGTGGCCCTTGCCAAGTCCGCCTATGGCCGGGTTGCACGACATGGCTCCGATCTGGTCACGCCGAAAGCTGACGAGTGCCGTGCGCGCACCCATTCGCGCCGCGGCGGCTGCCGCTTCGCATCCAGCATGGCCGCCGCCAACCACAATGACATCAAAACGCTGCATCGTCGCGCCGCTACGCCCGAAGTTCCGACTTGCCAACCTGTTTCACGTGAAACATCTCATTTGCCGATACACATGCTCCCGAAGAGAGCATCGAGCATGTCTTCCACGCCGGATCGCCCGGTCAGCCGGTCGAGCTCGCCGCGAGCGCACCGAAGATGCTCGGCAACAATCAGCAAGTCATTCTCCGCGGCCGCCTCCAGAAGCGAGTCCTGCACACGCCAAAGGATATCCTTGTGCCGGCGATTGAGGGCCAGCGCGCCCGGCCTCGGCAAGCACAAGCGCGCCTGATCCAGAACGGCTGTCTTCAATGCCGCAATGCCTTGGCCGGAGACGACAGACACGGGCAGACCCGGGCGTTGATCGCCAAGATCAGACTTCGCAGCCACCAGGATGGCGCCCGGCGGGGCAGTCTCGTCGTCACCGAGCCAGAGAATGATGTCAGCCGTTTCGAGCGCATCCGCTGTTCGCGCAATGCCGATCGTTTCGATGGCGTCACTGCTTTCCCGCAATCCGGCTGTGTCGATCACGACCAGCGGTACGCCATCAAGAGCTATGGATGCTTCAATCCTGTCTCTTGTCGTACCCGCCACATCTGAGACGATCGCGGCCTCCCGATCAACCAATATATTGAAAAGACTTGATTTTCCGGAGTTTGGAGGCCCGGCAAGCACGACGCGGACTCCGTCCTTGAGCCGTTCCGCACCCGGTTCTGCCAACAGGGCCGACATTGCATCGGCAAGCCGTCGCACCGGATCCTGAAGGTCGACATGTTCACCCACATCGTCCTCGTCGGAAAAATCCAGTGCGGCTTCAACCTGCGCCGAAAGGACCAACAGTTCCTTCTGCCAGCCCGCAACCCTGCGACCAAGCTCTCCCTCCGCAAGCGCAAGGGCGGACCGGCGCTGACCTTCCGTTTCTGCCGCAAGAAGGTCCGCCAGGCCCTCCGCCTCAGACAAGTCAATCCGGCCATTTTCGAATGCCCGGCGCGTGAACTCCCCCTCAGTGGCTGCACGCAGCCCCGCCATCCGGCCGAGCGCCGCCAGCACCGACGCAACCACGGCCCTGCCGCCGTGAAGATGCAGCTCGGCCAAGTCTTCGCCAGTTGCGGTCGCGGGCCCCGGGCACCACAGCACGAGCGCGTGGTCAAGCAGCATGCCGGTTTCGTCACATATCGGGCGATACGACGCGCGGCGAGGCACAGGACGCCTGCTAGCCAATGATTCAAGCGCCGGGCCCGCGTGCGGACCGGTTATGCGCACAACGGCGATTCCAGCCGGCGGCAGGCCGCTCGACAATGCAAAGATGGTATCGCGGCCGGGCTGGCTCAATCCTTCTTCTTCTTTCCAGCCCCTTCCCCACCAGAGAATTGGCTGATCAGGTCACGCACGAAATCCACGCCCTGCCCACCAAGTGGAACCCAGTTCCGGACCATGCCTTCAACCATGTCGGGGGTCAGCCCCTTGGTCATCACGGTCTTCATCTGTTCAAGATAGACTTCATGCACGCCTGACAGATCCGGCAGGCCGATCAAGCGGCGAACCTCTTCCGGGGTGCAATCGACATCGATATTGAATTTCATGGCTGGTCTCCACTGGGCCCAATGCTAAACCTTGCCGCATGTGCGCCGCGCCCGCAACTGCCCGTATCAAAACCCCAATCGGCATGATCGAAATTCTGGCGACGGACGACGTCCTCACGTCAGTGAAGATCATCCCCGGTGCGGGCCAAGAGCACGCAGAACAGCGAAATTCCGCCATTGAATGTGCCGTGTCCCAAGTGCGCGGCTATTTCGCGGGGGAGCGCAGGGTCTTTGATCTGCCCTTGAATCCCGCGGGCTCGAGCGAAGCCCATCACCTGCGCATGGCCATTGCATCCATTCCATTTGGTGAAACCGAAACCTATGGCGCCCTGGGCAAGCGTTCCGGGTCGATCGCCCGCGCCGTCGGCCAGGCTTGCAAAACGAACAGGTTTCCGATCATTATCCCCTGCCACCGGGTCATCTCCTCATCCGGCCGGGAATATTACTCTGCTGGCGCCGGCCCGGAAACAAAGGCATGGCTCATCGATTTCGAAGCTGAACTCGCCCATGGAATAAGGAGACGATTGCTATGAGCACACTGCAGATCGGGAATTTCTCAGCCTATATGGCCGAACCGCAAGGCACCCCAAGGGCAGCCATCATCGTCATTCAGGAAATCTTCGGGGTCAATCCGGGCATTCGGAAGAAGTGCGACACGTGGGCCAAGCTGGGCTACCTCGCCGTTGCGCCTGACCTGTTTTGGCGCATCCGGCCCGGCATTGAGCTTGACCCCGATGTGGAATCGCAGTTTCAGGAAGCCCTTACTCTGTTTGGAGAGTACAGTGCGGACAAGGGAACAGACAAATCCATCCTCGACATTGAAGAAACCATCCACGCGATCCGCGCGCGGGGCGTGCAAAAGGTGGGCGCAGTGGGCTTCTGTCTGGGCGGACTTCTGGCTTATCTGACCGCCTGCCGCACGGACATCAATGCATCGGTCGGCTATTATGGCGTCATGATCGACCAGCTGATTGGCGAATCACATGCCATTGCGCACCCCCTGATGCTGCACATTCCGACCGCAGACCATTTTGTCGGGCCAGAAGCACAGGCCGCCATCCATGCTGGCCTCGACAATCATCCCAAGGTCACTCTGCACGACTATGCAGGGCTGGACCATGGATTTGCAGCAGAGATGGGAACCCGCCGCCACGAAGGGGCAGCGCGTTTGGCCGATGCCAGAACAAGTGATTTCTTCGCGAATAACCTTCGCTAGCCGACCACAAAGTTTGCCAGGTGCGGATGGACATCGTGCCATCCGTCCCAAATCATCTTGCCCGCAACCCAGACAATGACCGCAAGGCCGATCCAGGCAATCCAGCGATAACGCTCAATGTATTTGGCAATCACGTTGGACGCAGCACCCATCAGGATCACGGAGAGCACAAGGCCAATCACCAGAACGTTGGGATGCTCGCGCGCTGCGCCCGCAACTGCCAGCACATTGTCCAGGCTCATGCTGACATCGGCGAGCGCCACACTCCAGGCAGCGGCCGCAAAACTTTTCCGCGGCGCGATGCCGGAATGTTCGTCGCCTTCGATTTCAGGAGAGCCTGCGCTTTCTCCCGCGTGGCGCAATTCGCGATACATGCGCCACGCCACCCAAAGGAGAAGAAGTCCGCCTGCAAGCACCAGTCCGACAATGCCGAGCAGCTGGCTGACCGTCAGCGCGAATGCAATGCGCAGGACAAGGGCGGCCAGCACCCCGAGCATGATCACTTTCTTGCGGTCGGCCTCCGGCAGGCCAGCGGCCAACGCCCCGACAACAATCGCATTGTCGCCCGCAAGGACGATGTCGATCATCAGAATTTCGAAAAAGGCCGCAATCGCAGACGGCTCAAGAAAAGAGGACAGGTCCATGATGTCCTTATGGCCTCAGACGACGGATGATACAATGATCGGGGCAATCTGGTGCGCCCCTTCCCAGATCATCTTGAGCGCGACGTACAGAATGACGAACAGGCCAACCCAGGCAATCCAGTGATATCGCTGGACCAGTTTGGCGACCAGATTTGCGGCAAGGCCCATAAGTGTTACGGAAAAGGCGAGCCCGAAGAACAGTACCGTTGGATGTTCGCGCGCAGCCGCAGCCACAGCCAGAACATTGTCGAGGCTCATGGAAAGGTCTGCAAGCGTGACCTGAATTGCAGCCTGAAGAAAGGTTTTGGTTGCTGGCGGTCCCTCCACAGCAGCAGTCTCGGGATCATCGGCGACCACAATGATGGCCGGACGAAGTTCCCGATACATGTTGAAGGCAACCCACAGGAGAAGCAGTCCACCCGCCAGAAGAAGACCCGTGATCTTCAGAAGCCATGTTGCGACCAGAGCAAAACCGATGAGGAAGATCAGCGCCATTCCCACGCCAAGCAAAAGAACGCGCTGGCGATCTCTTGCCGGCAAGCCAGAGGCAATCGTTCCCATGATCACGACATTGTCACCGGCCATGGTGAGGTCGATCAGAATGACCTGAGCAAGGGTCGCCAGTCCTGCCGCTGTAAAAACGTCAGCGAAATCAATCACAAGACATCTCCGAAATAGTCGACTGTTGGCATGGGGTCATAGAATGGATGCAGCAGAGCCCGCCATTGCAGATAGCGACCCGATTTCCGGAACCCGTCCCGATGATCGGCAATCGAATCCCAATGCACCAAAAGCAGGTAGCGGCCTGTCTGCTCGCAGCCCCGCCGGACTTCCAGCCCGCGAAATCCCGGCGATGCCGAAATAAGGGGCTTCGCCTTGGCCAGCGCTTCCTCGAACGCAGCCTCCCGGCCGTCCACGACCTGCAGCAGTGCGTGTTCAAGAACCACGACTGGCCTATTGGTTCATTGAATCGAAGAAATCCTCGTTCGTCTTGGAATCCTTCATCTTGTCGAGCAGGAATTCCATGGCGTCCACGGTGCCCATCTGCATCAGGATACGGCGCAGGACCCACATTTTCGAGAGATTTCCCTTCTCCACCAGCAGCTCTTCCTTGCGCGTACCGGACTTGCCAACATCGAGCGCAGGGAAGATCCGCTTGTCGGCAACCTTCCGGTCAAGCACGATTTCGGAATTGCCGGTGCCCTTGAATTCTTCGAAAATCACTTCGTCCATCCGGCTTCCCGTATCGATCAGCGCCGTCGCGATGATGGACAGAGATCCACCTTCCTCGATATTGCGCGCCGCGCCGAAAAACCGCTTCGGGCGCTGCAGGGCATTGGCGTCCACACCGCCTGTCAGCACCTTTCCGGAGGATGGAACCACGGTATTGTAGGCCCGACCAAGGCGCGTGATGGAATCGAGCAGGATGACAACATCCTTCTTGTGCTCCACCAGGCGTTTGGCCTTCTCGATCACCATTTCGGCCACCTGCACATGTCGCTGTGCCGGCTCGTCAAAAGTCGAGGAAACCACCTCACCCTTTACGGAGCGTTGCATGTCGGTCACTTCCTCGGGCCGTTCGTCGACGAGCAGCACGATCAGGAAGACTTCGGGGTGATTGTCAGTGATCGCCTTGGCAATATTCTGCAGCAAGACGGTCTTGCCGGTCCGCGGCGGCGCAACGATCAGGGCACGCTGGCCCTTGCCCTGTGGCGAGATGATATCGATGACGCGGGCCGACTTGTCCTTGACGGTGGGATCAAGCGTATCAAGCCGCAGCTTTTCATCCGGGTAAAGAGGCGTCAGATTGTCAAAGTTGACACGATGCCGGACAACATCAGGATCGTCGAAGTTGATTGCCGTAACCCTGTTCAGGGCAAAATAGCGTTCCCCATCCTTTGGTCCACGAATTTCGCCTTCAACCGTGTCGCCGGTGCGCAGGCCGTGCTTTCTGACCTGATTGGGCGAGACATAGATGTCATCCGGCCCGGCCAGATAATTCGCTTCGGGGGAGCGCAGGAAGCCAAAGCCGTCCTGGAGGACTTCGATGGTCCCCATGCCCATGATCTGGGTGCCATTTTCAGCTTCGACCTTCAGGATTGCGAACAACAGATCCTGCTTGCGAAGCGTGGATGCGCCTTCGACACCCAGCTCTTCCGCCATTTCAACGAGTTCTGCCGGTGTCTTCTTCTTGAGTTCTTTGAGATGCATGTTTTTGATTCCATGTGGAATATTGAGGGGAGAACCGCGAACAGCGAAATCAGGACTTGAAATAAGCTGCTAAATGGCGCGAACGGCCCAGCGGATGGTTGCGACCTAGGTCAGCCACAGTGCGAAGTCAAGATTGACTGGCCCGACCCTTCGATCCGAACCGGATCAAACCGGCAGAGTTCAGAAGGGCCTCACGATGACCATGACCACAATGATTGCGGCTGCAATCCCGGGAATTTCGTTCAACATGCGCAAGGTCTTGCTGGTCAGGGTCCGTTTTCCGCCGGCGAGCTTGCGGCTGTAGCCAGCCATCCAGCCATGATACCCTGAAAGTCCAAAGACAAAGAGAAATTTAAGGTGAAACCACCCCTGCCCGAATGCGCCCGTATCTGCCACGAGAAGCAGGCCAAACACCCAGGCCATGATCATTGACGGGTTGAGGATGATCCGGATCAGGCGACGTTCTCGGTCTGCCCAGACCTGGTTTTCCGGGGATGATGAATCAGCTTCCTGGTGATAGGCCAGGAAACGCGGCAGCATGAACAGGCCCGCCATCCAGAAAATCACAAAGATGATGTGCGCCGATTTGACCCATGGATAGGCATGTCCCAAAAATCCGATCATCTGCGAACCTTTTTCAGCAGGGTTTCGACATGCTCAATTGGCGTATCCGGCAGGATGCCGTGGCCAAGGTTGAAAATGTGCGGGCGGTCCTCAAAGACGTGCAACAGCTTTTCAACGGCACGGTCCAAAGCCTCGCCCCCTGTCACAAGCGCAAGAGGGTCAAGATTGCCCTGGACCGGAAGGGACTCTGGCAGGCAGGCATGCGCCCAGCCCGCATCGACCGTCTCATCGAGGCCCAGAGCATCGACCCCCGTTTCGCGCGCATAGGCTGAGAGTTTTCCTCCTGCACCTTTTGGAAAACCGATAATCGGTGTGTCCGGATGGCGCGCTTTCAACAGCGACACAATCGCCGCATTGGGGGCAATGACCCATTGTTCGAACTGGGCAGGGCTCAGGCTTCCCGCCCAGCTGTCAAACAGTTGCACTGCATCAACTCCGGACTCGATCTGCCCTGACAGATAGTCAACGGTCACCGCAATGATGCCATCAATCAGCGCCTGAAACGCTCCCGGATCACGATAGGCGTACCGGCGTGTTTCAGCCTGTTCGCGGCTCCCCTGACCAGCGATCATATAGGTCGCGACGGTCCAGGGGCTGCCAGCGAATCCAAGAAAGGTCACATGTGGGTCAAGGCCCCGGCGAACCCTTCGCACCGTTTCGTAAATGGGCTCCAGCCGATGGTGTGCAGCCTCCAGACCGTGCAGCGGATGGTCGGCAAGCCGGGGTGCAAGCCTTGGCCCTTCGCCTTCCTCGAACCAGAGATCCTGGCCCATTGCATGCGGAACGACCAGAATGTCCGAAAACAGGATTGCTCCGTCCAGGCCGAACCTGCGAATGGGCTGAAGCGTCACGTCCGCAGCAGCAGCCGAATCATTCACAAGTTCGAGAAATCCGCCCTTGCTCGAGCGCAGCGCACGGTATTCCGGCAGATAGCGCCCGGCCTGACGCATGAGCCACACAGGCGGCCTTGCCTGACGCACACCCTTCAGCGTTTCCAGAAGGGGTTTCGATTCCATGTCGACCATGCTCACTGAATCATTTCTATATTAAAGGAAGATTGAAGTTGCTGTTGGAGGGCGTGTTTCCGGGTTTATGCGTTGTCCCGCGAATTGCCAACACCGAGCGGTATCGGCACGTGGTGGAAAACTGCCGAGTCGTTGAATCCGTCCCGACTATCCACAGGCCGTGGATGGAATGGAAGGGCTGTTGAAAGGCCTGTGGACGGATTCATGCGAGATGGGGTTCAATTGCAGGCTTGGATTTTCGCAGCCTTTTGGAGTAGCCATTTCCCCAATGTTGTCCACAGCCCCTTCAGCCCCGTGAACCGCCTTCACCTCCATCTTGTCTCCGATTCCACCGGGGAAACTCTTGAGACTGTGGCAAAGGCCGCACTTGCTCAATTCGATTCCGTGGAAACGATCAAGCATTTCTGGCCCATGGTCCGGTCCGAAGGCCATCTGACACGGATCATTGCCGATATCGCCCAGAATCCCGGGCTGGTGCTCTATACCATGGTCAATGCTGATGTCCGACGGACTCTGGAGGCGAAGTGCCGGGCGCTTGGCTTGCCCATGGTCGCTGCGATTGATCCTGTCGTGCATGCCCTGTCCCAGTTGCTTGGCCAGACGGCAAAGGCCCGCCCCGGAGGCCAGCATATGCTCGATGCGGCCTATTTCGCGCGGGTTGAAGCGATCCAATACACGATTGCGCATGACGATGGAGTCGGCCACGAAAACTGGGAAGAGGCCGACATTCTTCTGGCTGGCGTTTCGCGCAGCTCCAAGACGCCGACGTCCATCTATCTTGCCAACAGGGGATACAAGACGGCGAACATTCCGATCGTGATTGAATCTCCTCCGCCAGACAATCTCTTCAATCTCAAGCATCCGTTGGTTGTCGGTCTGGTCACAAGTGCTGACAGGTTGGTCCAGATTCGGCGGAACAGGCTCCTGTCGCTCAACCAGATGCCCGACACGGATTATGTCGACCAGGAAGCCGTTCAGCGCGAACTTGCCTATGCCCGGCGCATGTTCGCCGACAATGGCTGGCCGGTGATTGATGTGACCCGTCGGTCCATCGAGGAAGCGGCAGCCGCAATTATCAACCTCTACAACGAACGCCATGCCGGTGAGGCCCTGCATTGATGCTTGTGCTGGCGTCCGGAAGTGCGAGCAGACGCAGCCTGCTGCGCAATGCAGGCATTGATCATGACGTCATGGTATCCTCGATTGACGAGGACGCGGCCAAGGCCCCGCTCAGATCAAGCGGGTTGGGACCGGACAAGATCGCTTGCGCTCTGGCCGAACTGAAGGCGCTTGACGTTTCGGCACGATGCGCCGGGGATCTGGTGCTGGGCTGCGATCAGACTCTTGCGCTGGACGATGGAACGGAATTGGACAAGGCGCCGGACCGCAGGGCACTCGCAGGCCAGTTGCGCCTTTTGTCCGGCAGGACACATTCCTTGTTCAGCGCGATGGTGGTCGCTCGGGACGGGCAGCCTGTGTGGCGGCATATAGAGAGCGCCAGGCTGACCATGCGACCGCTCTCCGAAGCGTTCATCAGTGGCTATCTCGAAGCGGAAGGGGATGTGCTCCTCGGTTGCGTCGGTGGATACCGGATCGAAGGCCGCGGGGTGCAACTCTTTTCGCATATTGAGGGAAGCCACTTCGCCATAATGGGACTGCCGCTTCTGCCGCTGATGGACTATTTGCGTTCAGAAGGAGCCGTTCCGGCATGACACAACCCTATGCCGAAGTCATTGGCGATCCAGTCTCCCATTCGAAATCGCCGCTGATTCACAATTTCTGGCTTGGCAAGCTCGGCATCGATGCGGACTATCGGGCGCGACCGGTCACCCAGGCCGGGCTGGGCGACTATTTCAGCGAGCGGCGTGACGATCCTGACTGGCGCGGGTGCAACATCACAATTCCGCACAAGGTCGCGGCACTTGACCATGTCTCCGATCCGGGCGGCGTCAGGGACTCCATCGGCGCGATCAACACCGTGGCGCGCGGTCCCGATGGCATGCTGTTCGGAACAAACACCGATGCTGCGGGTTTTCTCGGGCCGATTCTGGATGTGCCGCTCGAAGCGGCTCCTGTCATCCTTGTCGGGAGCGGCGGAGCGGCCAACGCCATTCTGTTTGCATTGTCACAAGTTGGCGCCGGACCGATCACCATGCTGGCCCGCAACGCGCTCAAGGCCGCGGCCCTGCTTGCAAGATTCGGCCTGAAGGGAGAGGTCAAACCACTCGGGTCTGCGCTTCCGCCTGCGGCACTCCTCATCAATGCAAGCCCGCTGGGGATGAAGGGACAGCCGCCGCTCGACCTCGATCTTGCGCCGCTCAGGGACGATGCCATTGTCTATGACATTGTCTATGCGCCGCTCGAAACCGGCCTGTTGCGGGCCGCACAGGCGCGGGGATTGGAAACGGTTGACGGATTGGAAATGCTTGTTGGCCAGGCGGCGCTCGCCTTCGAGCTCTTCTTTGACGTGCCGCCGCCCGAGGGCCATGATGAAGAACTCCGGGCGAGGCTGGTCAAGTGACGGTCATTGGCCTGACGGGATCCATCGGCATGGGCAAGTCGGCAGTGACGGCCATGTTCCGTCGCGCAGGCGTGCCCGTGTTCGATGCGGATGCTGCCGTCCATGTGCTGCAGGGACCAGGCGGAGCGCTTTTGCCGGCAATCGAAAAGCGTTTTCCCGGGACAACCGGCCCTGAAGGCGTTGACCGGGCGAAGCTTGGTGCGGCGGTTTTTGGCAAGCCGGATGAGCTCAAGGCGCTTGAACGGATTGTCCACCCGGCCGTGGGGCGCATGCGGTCGCGCTGGCTAAGGCAGAATCGGGCGCGGCCGATCGTGGTCCTCGACATTCCCCTGCTGTTTGAAAAAGGGGGCTGGAATTCGGTTGATGCCGTTGTCGTGGTCTCTGCCCCGGCCTGGATGCAGCGCAATCGCGTTCTCGCCCGCCCGGGTATGACGTTGGCCAAGTTCCGGCGCATTCTTGCTCTGCAGACGCCCGATGCGGAAAAACGCAGGCGCGCGGATTACGTGATTACGACGGGATGCCTCCGGCATGAGACTGAAGCCCAGGTTCGCCGCCTTGTCGCTTGCCTCCGGGCCAAAAGAGGTCGATAAACACCACGGAATGCGCGAAATTGTTTTTGATACCGAAACCACGGGTCTCAGCCCGGCCAGCGGTGACCGCATGGTTGAAATCGGGTGTATCGAACTCGTCAATCGGGTTGAAACGGGCAACAGTTTTCATTCCTATTTCAATCCGGAACGGCCCATGGATCCTGCCGCGCAGGAAGTGCATGGCCTGTCGGATGCCTTTCTGGCCAACAAGCCGCTGTTTGAAGACAGGGTTGAAGAGCTGCTCGATTTTCTGGGCGATTCACCCCTGGTGGCCCATAATGCGCGCTTTGACTTTTCCTTCCTCAACCATGAACTCGGTGCCTGCGGCCGCCTGCACATTTCGGAATCCCGAATGGTCGATACCCTGGCGCTGGCGCGCGTCCGGCATCCCGGAGCAAAGCACAGCCTGGATGCGCTCTGTACGCGCTATGGCATAGACCGCAGCCACAGGGTCAAGCACGGCGCGCTTCTGGATGCCCAGTTGCTTGCGCAAATCTATGTCGAACTGACCGGTGGGCGCCAGATCGGCCTGTCACTTGCGGATAGACTCGCCGAGGAGCGATCAACCGAGGCACTGGCGAGCGGGAGTGCCTCCGCCGCCGCAAAGCCGGCGTATCGCCCGGCAAGACCGCATCAGGCCACAGAGGAGGAGCGCATACGGCATCGCAAATTTATTGAACTTCTGGCCAACCCCTTGTGGCTTGATGGCCCCATGGCAGAAGAGAACATCCCCCGGATCGGTAGCAATTGACGACGACGCGGCACGCGCCTAGAGCGCGCCGCTCTGATTGGAGGTCTAGCATGGAAATTCGCGTTTCAGGGCATCAGGTCGACACCGGCGATGCGCTTCGCACCCATGTGAATGAACGGCTGCAGGCGATTGCCAGCAAGTATTTCTCGCGTGCATTGTCGGCCCAGGTGACGTTTGGCAAGGGGCCGTTTGTGCACGGATTTGGCTGCGACATTGTCGCGCACGTGATGCAGGGTGTTGTGCTCAAGGGCTCGCACACTGCGCAGGATGCCCATCTGGCCTTTGATGGCGCTGCGGACAAGGTGGAACGCCAGCTCCGGCGATACAAGCACAGGCTGAAGGACAGGGCCGGCGCGGGTATTGATACGTTGCCCGTGATTGAAGCCAATGCGGGCTATACGGTTTTCAACGCTGCCGAAGAAGAGGAAGAGATCGGCGACGCGCCGCTGATCATTGCCGAAACGCGTGTCGACATTCCGGAAGCAACGGTTTCCGATGCCGTGATGATGCTCGACCTGCGCAATACGAATGCCCTGTTGTTCAAGAATAGCAGCAGCGGTGTTTTCAATATGGTCTATCGGCGGGGCGATGGCACAATTGGGTGGGTTGAACCCCAAAGGGCCGACTGACATTAGACCAGCATTCCGGAATTAGGATTCACTATGGGTTTTCTCGGCGACATGATGAGTGCGGGTGCAGTTGCGACTGCCGTGAACGCACCAACGAAGAAGGCGCTGTTCCAGCAACTCGCCGCATTGGCAGAGCGGGAATATGGCCTGTGCGCCAATGAGGTTGCCGAGCGCCTGACCGAGCGGGAGCGACTGGGATCGACCGGTTTTGGCAAAGGGGTGGCCATTCCGCACGGCAAGGTTGAGGGGCTTGCCCATATCGTTGCCGTCTTTGTCCGGATCGATCCGCCCATCGACTTTGAAGCCATTGATGATTTGCCGGTCGACCTTGTGTTCTGCCTCCTGTCACCGCCCGATGCAGGGGCCGAACATTTGAAGGCGCTGGCGCAGGTCAGCCGTTGGCTGCGGGATCCGGCCTTTGTTGCCAAGCTGCGGGGTGCAGGGTCGGATGATGCTGTCTATGCCCTGTTCGCCGGTCAGGAAGAGCGCCATGCCGCCTGATGGCGGCTACGCGGGAACAATCCTTGTCCTGAAATTCGCTCTCGCTAGCGCGCGCGCTTCTCATCGAGCAGCGGAAGAATCCCCATGAGCGAAGCCCGCCTGAACAGTGCGGTGCTGACAAGCGCGCTGTCGCGCCGCGCTGAACAGCTTGGGGGGTTTGCGGCCGTCCTGGCCAAAGGCGATCCGACATCCGGCCATGTCCTGATTCAACTGCTTGAAAAGGGACGGATTTCAGGCCTTTTCGAGCGACTCCTTACGGCATCCGGAGCCTATGCATGGGCCCGCACCGGCCCTCAAGATATTGAAAAAAGGGATGTTTTTGAGGACTATCTTGAGCGCCGCCGGTTGCGCGACCCCGACTTGTGGATCATTGAACTGGACGTCCCGGATGTGGAACGGTTCGTCGCGGACTCCTTGTCAGGCGCTTGACTTTGTTGCGGCGCACAATCAAGGGCATCCTCCATATGTAGGCGCGTAGCCTTGTCGCCACCCAAAATGTTGTAGGGCTTTGGACAGGGACGCAGACAGGGGACGATCGCGAAAGCCGAGTAGCAGGGCTTTCGGTCTGACCGTCAACTGCACAAGCAAGTGTGATAATGAGTCATTTGAAGCGGACCGCAATTTGCGCGGCCCTTTCAATTTTTGCCGTGACTGCACTCAGCGGGTCCGGCGCGGCATCCGCTTTCGGGGCAGCGGATGTTGTTGGAGCAGAAAACAGCAGCCTGCTCCCCGGCGCGGTCTATGATACCGCAGCCCAGGAGGGTGAAACGCCCGCCGACTACACCATCATTCCTGAATCGCCGAATGCTGACGATGAAAGTCGTGCAACGCTCTCGAGCCTGGTTGCCGAACATGCGGCAACGGAAACGTCGAGCCGTGAGGAAGAATGCCTTGCAGGCGCCGTTTACTTCGAAGCCAAGGGTGAACCGCTGGACGGTCAACTCGCCGTGGCTCAGGTCATCATCAATCGCGCCCGTTCGGGGCGTTTTCCTTCGTCGATCTGCGGCGTGGTCTTCCAGCCCAGCCAGTTCTCCTTTGTCCGGGGCAACGGATTCCCCCCGATTGCGCGCGGTAGCCGCCATTGGCTGCAGGCGGTTGCCATCGCACGGATTGCGAACAACGACATGTGGGAATCCACTGCCGGCGGGGCGCTGTATTTTCATGCACGCCGGGTGTCGCCGGGTTGGCGGCTGAACCGGGTTGCGACGATCGGCAACCACGTCTTTTACCGCTGATCCGCAAAACCTCTCGCAATTGTTCCCGCCTTGTTCTATGGCTTCGGCCATGGATTTCGCAGATCTTGGCCCCGAAGACAGGCTTGTGGCAGGCGATGTCGCGCGCGGTGTGTCGAGGCTTTTCCTTCGCCATGACCTGCTCAGCATATCCGAAGTGCCGCTTGGCAATGGCCGCAGGGCAGACCTGTTTGCCCTGTCTCCAAAGGGACTCATCACCATTGTAGAAATCAAGGTGTCGAAGGCCGATCTTTTAGGCGACGGGAAATGGCCCGAATATCTCGACTATTGCGACAGATACTTCTGGGCAGTGCCCCAGGGATTTGACCTCGCACTTTTGGACCGACCGTCCCTGATGCCGGAACGGACAGGCCTGATCGTTGCAGATCGATATGATGCAGCCATCCTGCGGGATGCCCAGAGCGCGATGATTGCGCCGGCGCGCCGCAAGGTGGAAACATTGCGTTTCGCGCGCCGCGCCGCCCGCCGCCTGCTTGCCTCAATCGAAGCAGAGGACGATATGGCGTTCTAGTTTGGGCCGGCGGACTTGGGCGCGGCCTTGGTCGCTTTGGTTGTCTCCAGAATCTTGAGAATTGCTCCCAGCCGCCTGTCGCGCTGCGCATACTCGATTGCGGAAAGACCGGACCCCGTATCGACCTTGTTGGGGTTGGCACCGTTGGTCATCAGGAGCTGCACCATCTGCGCATTCCGGTTCTGGACGGCGCGGATCAGTGGCGTTTCGCCGGAGCCGTTGGCCAGGTCCACATTGGCGCCCTTGGCCAGCAGGGCCTGTGCGCCTTCGAGAAACCCAAGTTGGGCGGCGATCATGAGCGGCGTATTGCCGCGCCCGTCGCGAATATCGGTCTTGGCCCCCCGGGCGAGCAGGAATCGCATCCAGTTTTCATCGCGCTCGCGCGTGACAATGTGCAGCGCTGTTTCGCCTGTGCTGGAGTCGCGCGTGTCAATGATGACATTGCCCGGCTTGGAGATGATCTCGGTCGTCTTGTTTCCGTCGCGATCCTTGACAGCCTTCAGGAAATTGTAGCTTTCGGAAAACTGCGCAAAAGCCGCCCCTGGAATTGCCAAGGCCAGCAGGATCAATGCCGTGAAAGATTTGGTCTTCGCCATGTCGTGTTGCCTTTTCCCCTCTTCTTGCGCACAGCCGCCTAACAAAGCAAGGCTGCCGCAATGATGAACAGGTTCAAATTTCTGCTTCCGCTTCTTTTGCTCGCCGCCTGCGGGCAGGTCCATCCGCTCGAAGGCGCGAAAATGGGCGGCCCCTTTACGCTGACAGGAGAAGACGGAAAAGAGGTTCGCGAAAGCGATTTCAGGGGCAAGTACCGGCTCGTCTATTTTGGCTATACCTTTTGCCCGGATGTTTGCCCGGTTGACGTCCAGAAGCTGATGCTTGGCCTGAAAGCGCTGGAAAAGCAGGATCCGGCGCTTGCCGCCAAGATTCAGCCGCTTTTCATTACCGTCGATCCGGAACGGGATACGCCTGCCGCACTCGATGCGTTCACCAAGGCGTTTCACCCGCGCCTCATTGGCCTGACCGGATCGCCGGCTGCCATTGCCGAGGTCGCCAAGGCCTATGGCGTATATTTCCAGAAGAGTCCCGGCAGCACGCCCGATGCCTATCTGGTCGACCATAGCCGATCTGCGACCCTGTATGGCCCCGAAGGTGCGCCCATTGCCTTCATTCCGGAAACAGGATCACCTGAGGATATTGCGCGAGAGCTTGGGCGCTGGGTCAGATGACCAGCCGGTTCTGGGAAGATGTGCCGCTGGACCGGCTCGATCGGGCACAGTGGGAGGCCCTGTGCGACGGCTGTGGCCAATGCTGCATCCACAAGCTGGAAGATGAAGAAACCGGCGAACTTCATCCCACCAATGTGGCATGCAGGCTGCTGGACCGGCGCAGTGGCCAATGTTCAGACTACAAGCACCGTCACGCCTATGTCCCCGAATGCATTCGGCTGACACCGTCACGCCTGAAAACGATGGACTGGCTGCCGGAAACCTGCGCCTATGTCCTGCGCGCCCAAGGCAAGCCACTGCCAGGCTGGCATTATCTGGTCTGTGGCGACCGCGAAGCCGTGCACCGTGCCGGGGCTTCTGTCAGGGGATGGACGATATCGGAAGATGATGCGGGCGATCTGGAAAATCATATCCTCGAAGCCTGAAGGCGCCTCGGTCTTTTCAGGCGGACGTCATGTCCGGCCTCTGATCGTGGTCCGCTCCCCCAGGGCGCGCCAGATGCGGCTTGTCGTCAGCCCGGCCGACGGAAGCGTGCGCCTGACCATTCCACGCCGCGCCGGCCTTGGCGACGCACAGCGTTGGGCGGAATCCAAACGCGGCTGGGTCGAAGCGCAGCTGGCCGCCCTGCCTGATCCCCAGCCGATCCATCCGGGCATGAGTGTCCCTTTTGCAGGAGAAGCCCTGACGCTGGCCTGGTCTGCAAATCTGCCGCGCAAGCCAAGGAGGGCAGGATCCACCCTTCAGGCTGGCGGGCCGCATGATACGCTCGCGCCACGAATCCTGCGCTGGCTGAAGTCGGAAGCCCAGACGCTGCTTGACTCCGAGAGCCGTGAACTGGCGGACCGCCTTGGCGTCACTCTCGGCCGCATTGGCGTTGGCGATCCGGTTTCGCGCTGGGGCAGTTGCTCTGCGTCGGGTGATCTGCGCTTCAGCTGGAGACTGATCCTTGCGCCTGACTTCGTGCGCCGTGCGACGGTCGCGCACGAGGTGGCCCATCGCATCCATATGAACCATGGTCCCCAGTTTCACGCACTGGTTGCCACATTGCTGGGCGCAGATCCCGGTCCAGCCCGGCGCTGGCTGCGCACCCATG
>WBZL01001666.1_pt1 | contig 22797 bp, 16 predicted proteins | sample 5204291 | NCBI WGS metagenome assembly WBZL01 (sample SAMN12344345, study PRJNA552823) | activated sludge metagenome | biome: Activated sludge suspended growth; feature: Nitrification reactor; material: Wastewater; isolation source: activated sludge from nitrification reactor of wastewater...
CTCCCGTAGTCTGACGACGTGAGGATGGGGTCCTTGTTCATTCCCGAGCCCGAGCAGTGGGGGCTGCGCGGTGATCAGTACCTCTGGCAGGAACTTCGAGATGCTCTCGACGAGACGGTCCCGCCCACCGACGACGGCGTGGAGAACCTGCTCGTCACCCTCATCGAAGACCTGGCGGGTGTCGACATTCGCCGGGAAGCGCAGGAGTCCGTGTATCGCGAGCAGTTCGCGCACGGAGGCATGTCGAGCGGGCACATTCACGTACCGACCTGGAGAGATCGACTCGTCCCGCTATTGGTTGCGAGGACCGCCGGTAGCCGCCGTGCCTGAGCCGCGGGACCGGCAGGTCAGCGTGGATCTCCCGGCAACGAGAAGTCGCATCGCGAGGCTAAGCAGGTACGTCGAAAGCAGCCTCCTGTCGGATGGCCAGTTCATCTGTCCGAGCTACCAGCAGTGCCGCAATTCGCGGCACCAGGGCGATGCCTTCAGGGAAGGCATCATGAGTCACGTCGGCCGGCGGTTCGACATGACTATTGACGGAGCGCCCTTACGCATCGCGGTCGTGGGTCAAGAGTCCGGTCTCGCCAAGGGTCCATCGGCGGCCATGTACCTCAGCGGGGTCACCATGGAAACGCGGTATCAGCAGGTCCTGAACGGGTCGGGGTTGGCGCACCGCTACTACGCGCAGGACGGATACCCCGGACGCAATCCCCACATGAGAGGCACGACCACCGCGCTGAGGCTGCTCTTGGGAACCGGGCTCGGTACGGACTACGAGGGCGAGTTCGTGCTTCCCACGACGGGTCGACGCTTCCATCTCTTTGACGCGTTTGCCCTAGTGAACCGCCTGCTCTGCTCAGCTGGCCCGCCCGGAGGTAGCCAAGGGCGACCCACCGGCACCATGGCCCGCAACTGCGGCACCCACTTCTCCGCCACGCTGTCGATACTTGAGCCCACGATCGTGATCCTCCAGGGCACCAAGGTCGCCAAGTGGGCGACCGGGGTTCTGGCCCCAGAACGAGAGCACACGGAGCACCTGTACGAGGCCATCCTCGATGGGCGCCGGGTTGTCGTTTGCCGCTTCTCCCACCCGTCTGCTCACGGGAACATCAGGTGGGGCGATCGACCAAGTGCTCCATACGTCACAAAGGTCATCGCCCCAACGTTGCAAGCTGCGCTCCAACTCAATGGGCAGGCCTGACGCTGAACTTCAGCGCGACAACGCGTGGATCCTGACGGTCACGGCATCGGCCTGCGCGGACCTCGTGAACTGGAAGAAACCGCAGCGTTCGTCGGCCGGGTTCCACGCGATGCCCCTGCCGTGAGGGCGGACCAAGCGTCGTGGACCCAGAATGGCCATTGCGGGATCGTTGAGAAGCTCCCACAGACGCTCGCCGTCGCCGACTTCGTCCAGAGCAGCCGCCACGTGTTCACGACTCGACAAGTCGTGGACGTGCAGGGCGCTTATCAACCCATCGAGCAAAGTCTTCACAGCAGGGGCGATGCCGCGGCGACCCCAAACCGATCCAAGCTCGACCGTGATCCCAAACTCGCCCCCGTATGGAGGGGGTTGCTGCGCGACTAGGTGACAGGTTGGGTCACGCAGCCTGAGCGGCTGGTGCGGTCATCATGGTCTCGTACTCAACGGGGGTCAATCGGCCGAGGGCGTCTTGACGTCGGCGGCGGTGGCAGGTGCGTTCGACCCAGATCACGATGGCGATCCGCAGCTCCTCGCGGGTATCCCAGGAGCGCCGGTTGAGGACGTTCTACTGCAGCAGGCTGAAGAAGCGCTCCATGGCGGCGTTGTCACCGGCCGCGCCGATACGGCCCATCGATCCGATCAGGCCGTGCCCCTTCAGCGCCCGCTGGGCGGTGCGACGATCGATTGAATCGGGTCTGGCTGCCCCGGTCGGAGTGAACGATGCGGCCGGCCACCGCGTCGTGGACCCGAACCCACGGCTCGCCCATGTCGAACTCGAGGGCTCCGTGCCGCGAGACGGCAGTAGCCGGTCCGTGCCTGAATTGGTCGATCCCGGGCCGTAGCGGTCCGAACTGGTCTAGCCTTCCGGTGGCGGAGGGTGCCCACGTCGTCCCCACCACGATTGGGCCTGTGCTCACCTTCGCCGAATCCGGAGGAGTTCGAACGTGCCCACGCAACACCCCCGTCGCCCGCTTGCCGGCTCGCTCGTGCTAGCCCTGCTGGCGGCACTGTGCTCGGTCGTCGCCGTCGCGGCGCCTGCGAACGCCGCCGAGATCACCGTGTCGAAGTCGGCGCCCGAGAACGTGCTCGCCGGCGACGACGTCGAGTTCTCGCTCGCCGTGACGAACCCTGCCGGACCCTCGGCATCCCCCGAGTACAACGTGACCTTCCGCGACGTGCTGCCCCTCGGCGTCACCTACGTCGCGGGATCCACCTCGCCGGACACCTACGGCGAGCCCGACGTCCGCACGACCGCCGACGACCGTCAGGTGCTGATCTGGTCGAACATCAGCGACCTGCCGGTCGGCGCGACCGTCGAGCTGTCCTTCTCCGCCACCCCTGACCCGGTGGTCCACCCGGTCGGCTCCACCATCTCCAACGTCGGCGACGCCTATGCCAGCACCGATCCGCGCACGCTGGCGCGCTTCTCCGCCTCGGGCACCTACACCGGCGGCGCCACGGAGCAGGCCTCGTCGGCGCCGACCAGCACGAGCGTGTCGGCCATCGAGGTCACGAAGTCGGAGCCGAGCCCGGAGAACGAGCTGCTCCGCGGCGTCCATGCCCACAGCACGGTGTACACGCTCACCACCCGCAACACCACCGAGGACCCGACCACCGGCGTGACCCTCGCCGACCTGATCCCCGCCGGACTGGAGTTCCTCGGCTGCGGCACGACAGACAACAGCGCCGCACCCGAGTATTCCGGGGCGCCCGGGCTCGACGCCGTGCCGGACGTGACGACGGACTGCCCCGCTCCCACCTCGGTGACGACCGTCGTCGACCCGGCCGGCGTCCCCGCGGGCACCTACACCCGCGTGGAGTGGGCGCTGGGGACCCTCGCGGCCGGCGAGGCGGTCGAGGTCAGGTATCGCGCGGGGATCCCCCAGCGCGCCAACACCGCGACCTGGCCCGGCCCCACGCCCGGCGGCGCGGGCCTGGGCCAGACGGCCAACCTCGACAACAACACGGGTCCCAGCACGCGCGAAGGGGCGGGCGAGCTGTCGCTCACCAACCGCGCCACTGCGGCCGGTACCTACCAGGGCGCGCTGGCGCCGGGGGGATCGCGTGCGGTCTCCGACTCCGGACAGGTCACTGTCACTGCCGAGGACCTCGCCCTGCAGAAGTCGGTCTCTCCCGGGACGTTCACCGCCGGCGGCATCGCGACGTGGACGCTGACCGTCAGCACGGGCGAGTACGCCGACGCCGACGGCATCGTGCTGACCGACGTGCTGCCCGACGGCTTCTGCCCCCTGTCGAGCACCGAGAACTTCTCCCCGGCCGGCCTGCCGGCCTGCGACCCGGTCCCGGGGTCCGACCCGACCGGTGCCGACTTCGACAGCGTCACCCGGCAGGTCGACGGCACCTACGAGATCGTCTTCACCCAGCTCGCCCTCGAGGCATCCGACGTCGCCACGGTGACCTTCCAGGCGCGGATGCTCGGCGCCTACGGCCGGGGCGGCCAGGACCCGACGGTCTCGGGTGACGGCTACCGCAACGAGGTGTCGCTCGTCGGCACGACGACGCTGCTCGACGCGGTCGCCGGTCCCGCGCCGACCGGACCGGTCGAGGTCGCGGACGACTCCAGCGCCGGCCTCGGCTCCGACGCGCCGGCCCTGCAGAAGTCGATCCAGCCCGACGTGCCGGCCGCGCGTCCCTACGCCTGCAGCACCGACGCGGGCGACTACCGCGACGACCTCGACCCGACCGACCCGCTGGTGACCTTCGACGAGGGCGACCGGGTCTGCTTCGTCGTACGCGTCGACTTCTCCGACGACAACAGCACCCGCAACGCCGTCGTGACCGACTTCCTGCCCGCCGGGACGACCTACGAGCCCGGCTCGGCGACGCCCACCGGGGCCAACACCGTCGCGCTCGACCTGGCCGTGGCGGGCGACGTGCTCACCTGGGAGGTGGGCACCGACCGCGCCGGCGGCCGCTACGTGTCGCCCGGAGGTGTCTTCGAGGTACGACTCTCCGCCATCGTCGGTGACCCGGCCGCCGGACCCGCGCCCGACCTGCTGGGCAACCTCGCGAAGCTGCAGTACGAGAACACCGACGGCGCCGTCCTCTCCCTGCGCGACCAAGTCGACCTGTCGCTCGCGGCGGCCCCGCCCGTCGAGGTCGAGAAGTCCGCCCGGCGCGTCGCCGGCACCGCGCCGGTCCCGACGCCGCTCCCAGAGAACGGGACGGTCCGAGGCGGTGACACGGTCGAGTACACGGTCACCGTCACCAACGCTGCCGTCGCCGCCGACCGCAACCTCCTCGACGTCGTCGGCCCCGACGTGTGGGACGTCCTCCCGGCCGGCATCACCTGCGACCAGGTGGCTGCCGTGTCCGACTCCGGGGTGTGCACCGACCCCGGGGACGCCGGCCACCCGACACCCCGGGCGGGGCTCACCGACCGCTCGGTCGTGCGCTGGGACCTGCCCGACACCGTGGTCCTACAAGCCGGGGACTCCGTCGACCTCACCTACGAGGTGGCCTACGACCCCGAGCTCAGCGTGTCCGCCGCCTTTGTCAACACCGCCGCGGTCTCGACGTACGACTCCCCGACCAACCAGGGGGGCGCGGCCGGTCACGCACCGGAGGACAACATCGACGGCGGCGTGACTGACACCGACTCCCCGCCGGCCGAGGACACCCACCGGCTCCTCGCCCCCGACGCCTCCGTCGAGAAGAACCTGACCACCGAGGTCGCCGAGGCCGGCAACAACGCGGGTGGCCAGGGGACCGTCGGCGAGCAGGTGACCTACACCTTCTCGGTCGTCGTGCCGCGAGGCACCACCGTCTACGCGGGACGGCTCACGGACACCCTGCCTTCCGGCGTGTCGCTCGTCCCGGGGTCCCCGTCCTGGACCTTCCAGCCCGACGCGGCCAGTGACACGACGGCTGCCCAGCCGGGCGGCTTCTCCCAGGCGGCCAACGGCGACCTGACCTTCCCGGCGACCTGGACCAACGACACGGCGACCGACCAGCGCTTCGCGGTCCAGCTCACCGTGCTGGTCTCCAACTCCGGCAACCACGGCGCGACGCGCACCAACACCGCCTCCTTCGCCTCCACGGCGGGCCCGGGTGGGGCCGCCTTGCCGGCCCGGACGGACACGGCCGTCTTCACCCTCGTCGCGCCCTCGCCGACCCTGACCAAGCAGGACGACGACGCCGACGACGTCGTCGTGGTCGGCCAGGAGATCACCTACACCCTCCCCGCGCGCAACGCTGCCGGTCGGCCGCCGCTCCACGACGCGTTCGTCGTCGACTGCCTCCCGTCGGGCCTCGAGCTGGTGGCAGGGTCGCCCACCCCGGGCGCCCGCGACGTCTCGGCCGGGACGGGGGCCAACGGCTGTCCTGCAGGCTCCACCCGCATCGAGTGGTCCTTGGGCGACCTCGGGCCCGGCGCCGTGGTCCCGCTGACCTACCGCGCCGTCGTCTCCGACACGGCCGGGGGTTCGCAGCAGTACACCAACACCGCCGAGCTCAGCGGCTCGACCATGGACGACGACAAGGTCGCCCGGGCCGATGCCGACCGACCCACCGAACGCACCTACAGCGTCCCGGCGTCGCGCACCCTCGCGGTGCAGCCCGCCGCGGTCGGCAAGGAGGTCGAGCAGCCGACCTACGCGATCGGCGAGACCGCCCGCTGGACGGTGCGGGTCACGCTGCCCTCGCAGGTCAACTTCTACGACGCGGCGGTGATCGACCAGGTCCCCGCGGGGATCGACGCCTCGACCATCGCCCTGGAGTCGGCGACCTGCGCCGAGGCGGACGCCGACCCGTGCACGCTGCCCGGCGCCCCGGCGCGTCTCGCCGACGCCGCAGGGCCCTCCGGCTCCACCCTGGCCGGGTGGTCGCTCGGTGACCTCCTGGCCTCGCCCGAGCAGCGGGTCGTGACCCTCGTCTACACCGCTGAGGTGGCCGACATCGTCGACAACTCCCGCGGTGACGCGCTGGTCAACAGTGCCACCCTGAAGTGGGAGCTGGCCGACGGCGCTCCGCCCACCTCGGCGGGCGAGACCTTCGGGGCCGAGGCGGCCCCGGACACCGCGACCCTGACCATCACCGAGCCGGTCGTCTCCCTCGACAAGCGGGTCTCCGACACGACCCCGGCTCCGGGCGAGACCTTCGGCTACACGCTCGACGTCAGCAACGGCGCCGCCGGGACCGGGACGAGCGACGCCCACGACCTGGTCGTGACCGACGACGTGCCGACCGGCGTCGTCGTCGATGCCGCCACCATCTCCGACGGCGGGGTCCTCACCGGTGCGGACGCCGCTCTCGGTGGCGGCACCATCACCTGGACGATCGAGGGTCCGCTGGCGCCCGGGGCGACGGTCAGCCTCACCTACGACGCGGTGCTCGCGACGCCGGCCGAAGCGGGCCCGCTCACCAACAGCGCCGACGTGACCGAGTACTTCTCGCTTCCCGACCAGGGTGGTCGCGAGTACGACGGGCCGCAGGACACCGCGACCGTGCGGGCCGCCCTGCCGCACGTGTCGGTGGAGAAGAGCGTGGTCGGCAGCACGATCGCCTACATCGGCGACCCGCTGCAGTGGCGGATCGTGGTCTCCAGCGACGGTGCCTCCACCGCCTACGGCGTCGACGTCGACGACATGCTGCCTCCCGGCTGGACCTACGACGCCGACACCGCCCGGGTGTCGGTCGCCGGTGGCGCGCCGGTCGCGGCCGAGCCGGCGGTGACGGGCGACCCGCAGGTCCTCACCTGGACCGACCTCGGCGACCTGCCGACCGGCACCACGCTCGTGCTGACCTTCAGTGCCACGCCCGGCGCCGACGTCGTCACCGACCCGGGCGTGGGCGCCGCCGTCGACCATGTCAACACGGCAGGCACCACGGCCGAGGACGCGGAGGGCGAGCAGCAGGACGCCGACGGCACCTCCTACGCCGGCCCGGACGACACCGCTGCCGCCCAGGTGCACTCCGCCGACCTGGCGATCGCGAAGGAGCACACCGGCACCCCGGTCGCCGGCGCGCCCCTCACCTGGACGGTGACGGTCACCAACGAGGGTCCTGACCCTGCCGTCGGTCCGTGGACCGTCGTCGACACCCTCCCGAGCGAGCTCGCCGACGCGCCGGTGACGGCGAGCGGGCCCGGCTGGACCTGCGGGCGCGTCGACCTCGAGATCACCTGCACGCGCCCCGCGGGCTCGCCGCTCGCGGTCGGCGCCGAGCTCGCCGTCATCACGGTCGTGGCCGGCCTCCCGGACGACCTCGCGGACGGAACCGTCCTGACCAACGGGGCCGCCGTCGACGGCCGGACCTACGACCCCGACCCCGCCAACGACTCCGACACCGACGACGCGACCGTGACCACGGCCGCCGACCTCGCGGTGGACAAGGCCGTGAGCGGCGAGGTCGTCGCCGGCCAGGACGCGACCTGGACGATCGGCCTCCGCAACCTCGGTCCGTCGGTGTCCCGTGCACCGATCGAGGTGACCGACACCCTTCCGCCCGGGAGCGTGCTTCGCTCGGCCACCGGCACCGGCTGGACCTGCGACGACGCCCCCGGCGGCGTCCTGACGTGCACGCTCTCCAGCGACCTCGCCGCCGGCGCCCCGGCGCCCGTGCTCACCGTCGTGGCCGGGATCCCCAGCTCTCAGACCGGCGACGTCGTCAACGGTGTCGAGATCACCGACACCACGACCACGGACCCCGAGCCCGCCAACGACGCCGACCAGGTGTCGACCACGCCGCGGACCGAGGCCGACCTCGGGATCGCCAAGACCAGCATCACCGAGGTCACCGCGGGCGAGGAGGCCGTCTACGAGCTGCGGGTCGTCAACGACGGTCCCTCCGACGCTGCCGGCGTCGTCGTGACCGACGACCTGCCCGCAGGCCTCAGCTATGTCGGCTTCACCTCTCAGCAGGGCGTCTGGTCCTGCGACGAGACCGGTGGCACCGTGACCTGCTCCCTCGCGGGCAGCCTGGCCGACGGCGACCAGGCCGTCGTGCGCGTGCGGGTCGCGGTCGACTCCTCGGTCACCGGCGCCGTGGTCAACGAGGCCACGGTCGACGCCGACACCGACGACCCCAACGAGGCCAACAACACCGACGACGACGACTCCTCCGTCGACGTCGAGGCCGATCTCGCGATCGACAAGTCGCACACCGGGCGGGTGCTCGCCGGTGGCCAGGTCAGCTACGTGCTGACGGTGTCGAACCTCGGTCCGTCCGACAGCCCGGGACCGATCGTCGTCACCGACACGCTGCCCGCCGGCCTCACCGCGAGCACGGCCGCGGGCCCGGGCTGGACCTGTGAGACGCCGTCGCCCACCACCGTGATCTGCACCCGGGCCTCCTCGCTCGCCGACGGCACGTCGGCGCCCGACATCACCGTGGTCGCCGACGTCGCCGCCGACGCCGGTCCCGCGACCCTGGTCAACCGGGCGACGGTCGACGGTCCCGCCGACCCCAACCCCGACAACGACACGGATGCGGACCCGACGACGATCGAGGACGAGGCGGACATCAGCATCACCAAGACCGCCACGGACACCACGCCCGTCGCCGGGGCGGAGACGACCTTCGAGCTCCTGGTCTCCAACGCCGGACCCTCCGACGCCGACACCGTGACGGTCACCGACACGATGCCGGCTGGCCTCGAGGTCGTGTCCGCGGTCGGAGCCGGCTGGACGTGCGAGACCACGGCGGCCGACCTGTCCTGCAGCCGGCCCACCGTCGCTGCCCTCACCGACGCGCCGGTCATCACCGTGACCGTGAGCATCGACAGCAGCCTCCCGTCCGGGACGGAGCTGACCAACGTCGCGACCACCGCGACGGCCACGAACGGCGACGACCCGGCGGACAACCAGGACGACGCCGACCTGACGCTCGAGACGGCGACGGACCTCGCGATCGAGAAGTCCCACACGGGCCGTGTCGTCGCGGGCGAGCCGGTCACCTTCGAACTCGACGTGCGCAACCAGGGCCCCTCGGACGTCACCGGGACCGTGACGGTGGTCGACGACCTGCCCGACGGCCTGGGATACCTGGGAGTCGCCGGCGGTCAGTGGTCCTGCGAGGCGGACGGCCAGCAGGTCACCTGCGAGCACCCCGGCCCGCTGGCGGCCGGCACCGCGCTGGCGACCCTGGAGCTGTCGGTCTTCGTGGCCCCCGACGCGACAGGCGACCTCCGCAACGTGGCCGCGGTCGACCCCCGCGGCGACGACACCGACCCCGGCAACGACGTCGACGACGACGTCGTCACCCCGCTCGCCGAGGCCGACCTGTTGATCGTCAAGTCCCACACGGGGCCGGTGCGCGTCGGCGACGAGCTGGACTTCACGCTGGCGGTCCGCAACGACGGACCCTCGACCGCCCGCGACGTGATGGTCGTCGACACGCTGCCCGAGGGCCTGACCCCGGTCTCCGCGACCGGTGACGACTGGACCTGTGACGAGGACGGGCAGGAGCTGACATGCGTGCTGGGCAGCCCCCTCGCCCCTGACACCGACGCGCCGCCGATCACCGTCACGGTGCTGGTCGAGCCGGCGGCGTACCCGACCGTCACCAACCTCGCCGAGGTCGGCTCGGAGGCGACCGATCCCGAGCCGGCGGACAACACCGACGAGGACGAGGTGACGGTGCCACCGTTGGTGAACCTGACCCTCGACAAGGTCCACGAGGGCCGCTTCGTGGTGGGGGAGCAGGCGCGATACGTCCTGACCGTCTCCAACGAGGGCCCCACCGAGGACCCGGGGCCGATCACGCTCACCGACGTCCTGCCCGACGGCCTCACGCTGTCCGGCGTGACCAGCGACGACTGGGCCTGCGAGGGAACCACCAGCGTCACGTGCGAGTACGCCGCCGCCCTGCCGGCCGGGGGCAGCACCCAGCTCGTGATGGTCGTGGACGTCGGGCCGGAGGCCTACCCCGAGGTGGTCAACACCGCCACGGTGTCGACGCCCACCGAGGAGTCCGACGTCACCGACAACAGCGACGACGACGCCGCGGCCGTGACGCCGACGTCGGTGCTGACCATCGACAAGAGGGTGCGCTCGTCCGCCGACGGCAGAGTGGTCTACGCGATCACCGTCGCCAACGAGGGTCCCAGCGACACCGTGCATCCCCTGGTGGTGGTCGACGACCTGCCGGCCGAGCTCCGCCTGGTGTCGGCCGAGGGTCGCGGCTGGCGGTGCAGCACCCAGCGCGACGTCGCCCGGTGCACCTTCCCGGCCTCCCTGCCCGCGGGCGAGGAGACCATGCTGGTGGTCGTCGCCGAGGTCCGCGAGTCGGTGACCGCCGGGACCGAGGTGGTCAACGTGGCGGTGCTCGACGACGGGCCCGGGGTCGACCCGAGCGACGGAGCGGTCCTCGTCCTGGGCGAGGAGGACCTCGCGCCCGGCGCGGCCGACGACGGTGTCCTGCCCGACACCGGAGGCCCCTCGGCCTGGTGGTGGCTGCTGGCGCTGCTGCTGCTGACCGGTGGTACGGCGCTGCTGCGGTCGGGTCGTCGCCGGGCATGACCCGGCGACGGGCCGGCTGGGCGCTGGTCGCGGCGGGCCTGCTCGTGGTGGGCTGGCTGGTCTGGGAGCTGGTCGGCACCACCGTGGTGGCCCAGCACCGGCAGGAGGGGCTGGTGGCCGACCTGACCGAGCGGTTCGACCGCGGCCCGGCGGCCGGTGACCGGTCGTTGCCGCACGGCGCCTTCGCCGTCGCCCGGCTGCCGGACTCGATCGGTGGTGACACGGTGCCGGTGGTCGAGGGCGACGACGACGACGCTCTCGCGTGGGGCCTCGGGCACGTCACGGACACCGAGCTCCCGGGCGAGGGCGGGAACGTCGTCCTCGGCGGCCACCGCATCACCCACGGTGAGCCGCTGCGCGACCTCACCGAGATCCGGCCCGGCGACCAGATCGTCCTGCGCACGGCGACCGAGCGCTACACCTACGAGGTCCCCGAGGGTGCGACGGTCCGGCGGGTGCCCTTCACGGATGCGTCCGTGCTCGACGACCGGGCCGGCGACCCAGGGCTGCCTCGGCGCGGCGAGCTGCTGACGCTGGTGACGTGCGCCGAGCTGTTCCACACCGACGACCGGCTGGTGGTCAGCGCCGTCCGGGTCCGATGACATGCGTGCGTGGACGCGGGGCAGACGGTCGGCCTCCTCGAGGGACCATGTCGCGGATCGGCCGCGGCCCAGCTCCGCGAGCAGGAACGCCGTGACGGCGTGCCTGACGATGGCCTGGCTCGCTCGCGGTCTCAGGCGGGGCCGTCGCAGAAGCCAGTCGGGACGAGTCGGACGATCCGCCTCATGCTCTCGCACCCCCCCGAGAACACGAAGTGACGACGTGCCCCCCCCGGCGCTTGACGAGCAGGTACAGGCCATCCGCGCCAGACTCAACTGACGCTAGGTGTCGACGCAGTCACATCTGTCACTCTGGCAACGCCTCACCGTGTCGCTGAACTGCTGGCAGGGCCCGCGCATAGACTCGAGTCATGCTGTCACCCGTGGTCCAGGATCCCGATTTCGGGCGAATGCCCGCGTGGCCGTTGGATGGACATTGGATGTCCGAGCACAGCTGATGTGAACGGACAGGAAATGCCTGTAGGACGACGGTGAATGGGTGCCGATTTCTTCGTGCACCTTGAGCTGCTGTCGGAACGCGGACCACCAATGCGCCGGCGTGGATCCTGGGGGTAGATCGACCAACCGGGCTGAAGCGAGGAGTTGGCCGCCGAGCGGGGGCACGTCCTGCGGTTCGATGCTGGTGTATCGAACATGGTGAAGGTCATCGCGGCTCGCGACCCTGCGGCAGATTAGGCCTTGGTGGGCGAGGTGGGTGAAGCAGCCGCTTCCCAGGTTGTAGAGGAGCACGTCCTCGAGGTCGGCAAAGCTCTGATCTGGTGTGGCGTACTCGGCGTAGAGGACGCCGGCTTGGCCTTCCCTCATGGAACGCAGCACCGTGCGGAGGTCGCGCCGATACTCACGTAGCCAGCCTTTCGGTTCGAAAGGTAACCGCACGAGGCTCCAGGCCTCCACGTGGGTGTCCGAGCCGTCCACCGCGAACGGGCGAGCGTGCTCCATGCGGTCAGGATGCCACGCGGCATCCCCCCCAGACCTCTGGCGCCCCGAGCGCCTATCAGCATCTCGATGGCAGTTGGCAGGCCAGCGCAATCTAGCCGAGCCGACGGACGGTCATGACCTCGCCCGAGAACTCGCCGATGGTCCCGTAGCGCACGACGTCACCCGTCCGCGGCGCATGGAGGATCCGGTCACCGCCGACGTAGATCGCGACGTGATGCGGGCCGCCGGCGCCGGCGTAGCTGAAGAAGATCAGGTCCCCGGGCTTCTTCTCACCAAAGGGGATGCCCGTGCCGGCGTGAATCTGGTCGCCGGAGTAGTGCGGGAGTCGGATGCGTCCGCCGGATGCCTGGTAGGCCGCGTACAGGACGAGACCGGAGCAGTCGAAGCCGCCGCCTGTGGGCCCCTCGAAGTTGCCGCCGCCCCAGACGTAGGGCTTGCCTAGCTGCGATGCGGCGGCCTTGATGAAGTCACCCGCGAATCCGGGCGGAACGTTCATCGGCACCTCGCCCGCCGGCTGGGCACAGGCGAGATCGCTCGTGAGCGAAACGCCGCTCAGCGTCGCCAGCACCCTCTCCGCGATCGGCTGGTTGACGGCGTACCGGTCGGGATAAGCCGACACCTGCACGGCCTGGGCCGCAGCGCCGGGGACCATGGATGCCCACCCGTCGATGTCGAGCAGGCCCCGTGGCGAGCCGTGGTTCGGGCCGCTGGGTCCGCCGTAGAAGGCGCGGGATGACCACACCGGGTCCATCAGGTTCTCGACAGTGCCCCAGCCGGCGGCGGGACGCTGCTGGAATAGGCCGACGGAGTCGTGGTCGCTGCCGTCACCGTCGTTCGGGATGTTGCCGGAGTGGGGGTAGGCGCCGATGTTCGACAGGACCCGCAGCGACGACTCGGTCAGCGCGGTCATGATCGCGATCATCTGGCCACGGGCCGGGATGTTCTCGCTCTGGCCGGTGGCGATGATCGCGGCGGCGCGGGTGAGCTGCTGCTGGTTGAGGGTGACGGTCTCGCCGTTGGTGTTCGTCGCGCTGAGGCTGTCCGGCACCGGGCCGCTGACGCCGAGGCTCTCGGTCGCCTGACCGTCCCACATGCAGCTGCCCGATCCGGCCGCCGCGGGGCTGATCAGCGTCGCGACGCCGAGGACACCTGCGCCGGGTGCGAGGAGTACGGCGGCCGCAGCGCCGACGGCCAACACCTTGGTGCCCATGGCGTCGCGTCACTTGAGCGGGTTGTCGAGCTGCGAGAGCCGCAGGACATGGCAGCGGTCGAACGAGGGCTCGCAAGCGACGACGACGGTGAATGCGACCGGGTGTGACGACTCGGCGCTCTCGCCGTTCCACACGCCGCTCCGGTGCTGCGTGCCGGTGACGGTGACGGCGGTCGTACCCGGTCGGAGGTGGCCGTGTGCTTGTTGGACCGCGGCGGTCCAGGATTCGGGGAGGTAGGCGTCGTCGATCTCGATCGTCTGCCGTACCTCCATCGCCCCGAGGTCGAGCCATTGGTCGACGGTCGGCAGGTAGGTCGCGACGTCGGCGATCAGGCCGGGCGTCTCCTCCCCGGAGGGGTCTGCATCGGCCAGGACGGCGGCGGTGTAGTCGGTCGGCAGGAAGCCGAGGCTGGTGTCCCAGTCGAACAGCGAGTACGCCACGGCACGTGCGTACGCGATCGGATCGGTCGTGTGGGGTAGCGCGCGATCGTCGAGCGTGACCACGGGGGTCGTCTCCTCCGGGATCGCCCGGAACTCTCCGGACGGTCGAGGCGCCGGGGTCGGCTCGGCGGCCTGGGGTCCACGCACGAGTCCGTAGATGCCGACTGCAAGGGTCGCGAGGGTCAGGACGCAGCCGAGGATGACGGCGATCTGGCGCCAGGTGAGGTTGCGCATCGAGGCTCCGAGGTCGAGGTGGCGGACACTCGGGAGGTACGCCGATCAGGCCGACGCGGCCGCCGTACGCGCCTCACGGAGCTGGTCACGCAACTCGATCGTCTCGGCGACGACGCGCTCGAAGCGCGCCCAGTCGTCGTCCCTGAGGGCTGCCGCGAGCTCCGCGATGTCGTACAGCGCGGTCCACCCTTCGAGCTCGGACCACATCAGCACGAACGACCGCGGGCTGTGGTGCTTCGGGGCGCGCTTGGCCTTGCTCCGCAGAGCGCGTAGGCGCTTGGCGTTCTCTTCCTCCTGGACGCGCTTCAGCGCCTCGGCGGCGAGCCGGGCGACCTCGTCCTGCTCCTCCGGGGACGGCGGAGGGGGCTGGCTCGCCAGTTCGACGGCGGCCTTCACGCGCTTGTACGCAGGTGACACCGGGGCACCGCCGTCGATCTCCCTCAGCATGTTCGCTGCGAACTCGCGGACGGACTCGCCCAGCTTTTCGTCCTTGGAGACTGACTCGATCCAGTTGGTCTGCTCGAGGCGCTGCCATGCGTCCCTGCCCGTCAGCCGCTGCGCTGCGCGAGTTCGGGCGTCACCGCACGGGTCCGGGGAATCCCCGGAGCCGGAGGCTCCGCCATCGCGACCTCCACCGCCGAACTGCGTGGCGGCCATTCGACGCTGGGCATCCTCCTGCTCGAGCATCTTGATCTCGGCGTACAGCCGCGCGGTCTCCACCGGAGATAGTGGCTTGCGCTGCTCGTTCTCGTCCTGCTGGGCGAGCAGGTGTGAGAGCTGATCGGAGATGCCTGAGCGGACCCACACGTTCAAGGTGCGCCGCCCGAGCCGACGCAGTGCTTCGAGCCGGCGCCAGCCGCAGATCAGGACGCCATCGGGCGTGATGGTGACGGGCTGGAGCAGGCCGACCTCCTCGATCGACTTCATCAGTGCGTTCAGGTCGCCGGGGTCCTTGCGGTGGCGTACGCCGACGGTAATCGAATCGATCCGCCGCTCGAGCTCGACGTGGCCCTTGTCAGACATCGATCCTCCTCGCGACCTTCGGCGCCGAGTCCCGGATCTCCACGACGAGCCCGTCGTCGGCGAGCAGGTCGACGACCTTCCAGTCGCAGACGAGCATCGCGAGTACGCCGACCCCGGCCCGAGTCGCGGCGGCAGCCTTGTCGGGGTTGCCTAGCACGATCCGCAGCACAGTGGCCCAGGAGTCGCGGTCCAGGTCGAGGGCCACGCGGCCAGCCAGGTCACGCCGGAGATAGGCGTGAGCGACGTGGCGGTCGCCGGCTTCCATCAGACGCGTCGCGATGTAGTCGAGCGTGCAGGTCGCGCTGCTGCTCGGCCAGCCGAGGGCGACGAACATGCTGATCACCAGATTGAGCGCATCGAACGCCGTCGTCGGCTTCGTCTCCCCGGGCTTCACCTGCGGCACCGCCGGGGCGAGGTCGACCGTCGACGGCCCCCGGCTCTCAGCGAGGAGTTCGAGGAAGCCCGTCTCGTCCTCGCCGAAGCGGCGTGCGTCGTGGTGACGCATGACCTCCCGCCTTCGTGCCTGGGCCGTCGAACAGAGCAGGCCCGCAGCGCGTTCCTCAGCGATCAGGCTGACCTGGACGGCACGGGTGATTACCGCCCACGGGTCGTCGGCGCACCTGACGGCGCGCGAGCGCATGGCCTCGAACGCGGCGTACGCCGAGTCCTCCGGTTGGCAGTTGTGGGTGCGCGCGAGTGATCGGTACTTGCGGATCGTGAACTGCATCAGCCGCTCCGCCTCGGGGTCGTGGCGCCATGCCCAGTAGCCGACGCTCTCGCGGTCGTGCAGGCGTTGCAGGACCGCCCGCAGTCCTTCGGGGGTGGTGAACGAGGCACTCACAGTCCCAGTCCTTCCTGGCTCCGGGTGGGCGTCGCCGGTCGCTCCGGTCCGGGGTGGCGGAACGTCCGGGTCGTCGTGGTCGGCGTACGTCGTGCTCGTCGTACGAGCTCGGCTTGGAGGTCGATCCCGCGGCCGACCATCGGTCCGAGGTACGAACCCAGCTCGGTGGGGCGGACCCAAGCGACCCGCTTCTGCGTCTGAGCCTGTGACGGTTGGGCCGACTGAAGTGAGGGGTCGCGATGCCGTGCGAGCTCGTCGCTGCCGGACGCGTCGCCCTCCGTGACCGCGGGCTGCTCCGGCGGGCGGTAGCTGTGGCGGCGGTACTCGGCGTGCGTGTTCACAGGTGGATCCCTTCACTCGCTGGGGTAGGGCCCGGGCGGCTCCCGGGGCCGAGCCGTGAGGCGATGCGGAACGCGGAGTTGACGGTGGTCTCGATCTCGCGGTCTGGAAGCCCGGCGTACTGCGCGGCCGGCATGAGCCAGCTCAGGGCGTCGGCGTGACTGAGCCCGTTCTCGGCCATGCGGCACGACGCCCAGAACAGGGCGTGATTGCGGCCGCCCTCCGGGGTCAGTGCGACGGTTCTGGCGAGGGCGTCGGGTCGGCACCCGGTCGCGGGCATGCCAGCGGGCGGCCGCTGTGGCGCTGGTTGGGGTGGCTCCAGGAATCGGCGAAGCTCGACCGCATCGACGGGCTTCGGAACGTGAGTGGCGACAGCGATGACGCCGTAGGAGCGCGTCGCTCCATCGACCGCGATCCTGGACGGGGGAGCGATGACGTAGCCGCCGTCGCCGCGGAAGTCGACGTGCGCGGCGGGCACCTGCCAGCTTCGCTGCTCCTGGCCGCGGACGTTCGGGTAGTAGGCGTGGAGACCGCCCGACGGCGTACGCACGAGCCATGCCCACGCGTCGCCGAAGCCTTCGCTGCGTGCTCGCTCGAAGGCAGCGAAGCCGCTGGCTGAGGAGTGGACGTCGACGTCGACGACGAGCACTCCGGTGGGCCCGCCGGTGGGCAGTCCGATGTTCGCGTCAGGGGTGCGCTGCCACCACCCGTGGACGACACGGGCGACCGAGGTCGCGTCGTGGAAGCCGTTCGGCGTCAACGGCTGTTTCCCGCCGGGGGCGCATGGAAAGACCGGGATGCCGAGGTTGGCGTATCGGAGTGCGGCGCCGGCCAGCGTCGGTTCCTGGGCCACTCGCTGCATCGTCGAGACCGACCACCTCGGGGTCGGGTTGTTGGGGTCGAACATGCCTCGACTGTGCGACGACAGCGTTACCGGAATCCGGTAACAATGAGGGGGAACATGGAGGGGGAACGTTGCGTTTTCGGGGTCTGCCCCCGGTCTTGTTGACACTCGGGGTTTGCAGTAGTCAGGCCGCGTCTGCGGCCGCGTAGATCATCTCAAACTCGACCGGGGTGAGCTTGCCGAGGGCTCGCTGACGGCGGCGGCGGTTGTACTTGGTCTCGATCCAGGTGACGATCGCGAGGCGGAGGTCTTCGCGGGTCTCCCAGCGCCTGGTGTTGAGGACGTTCTTCTGCAACAGGGAGAAGAAGGACTCCATGCTGGCGTTGTCCCCGGCGCCGTAGGAGCGGCCCATCGACCCGATCAGGCCGTTGTTCGCCAGCAGGCGCTGGGTGCGTTTGGCGCGGAACTGGCCGCCCCGGTCGGAGTGGCAGATCGTCCCGGCCGGGCTGCGCAGCGCGATCGCGTTGCGCATCGCCGCCCGGGCCAGGGACGACCTCATGTAGGAGTCGATGGAGTAGCCGACGATCCTGTTCGACCACACGTCCTTGATCGCGCAGATGTAGAGCTTCCCTTCCCTGGTGGGGTGCTCGGAGATGTCCCACAGCCACACCTTGTCCCGGCCGTCGGCGAGGAACTCGTGACGGACGACGCCGTGCACGTCGACGACCGCGAGCAGGTCGTCATGCGGCGCGGGGCCGGTCGAGCCGGCCTTGGAGCGCTTCTTGTGGTGGCTGGCGGTGATGCCGGCGATGCGACACAGCCGGTGCACGCGGTTCTCCCCGACGATGATGCCGTGCTCGAGGTCGAGCTCGTCGGTGAGGAACCTGTAGCCCAGCGTCGCATCGTCGGTGTGGAGGTCGTAGAGCTTGTCGATGAGGTGGGCGTCGTCCCAGTCCCGCTGGGAGACCGGGTCGTTGAGCCACTGGTAGTACCCCTGCCTGGACAGGCCGAGGACCCGCAACGCCACCGCGACCGGCACCCTGATCGGGGCGCCGGTCGCGGCCATCTCTCGGACGAGCGGGAAGACTATTTTCCCGGCAGGTTCGCCTGGGACAGGTAGGCGGCAGCCCTGCGGAGGACCTCGTTCTCCTGCTCCAGGAGCCGGATCCGCTTGTTCGCATCGCGCAGCTGCTTGCGCTCGTCCTCGGTCACGCCGGGACGTTTGCCGTCCTCGATGTCGGCCTGCTTCATCCCGTTCGCCAGCGAGCCTTCGGAGATGCCGAAGTCCTTCGCGATCTGCGCCAGCGATGCCTGGCCCTTGCGGGCCACGGCCACGACGTCGTCGCGGAACTCCTTGGGGTAGGGCTTTGCCACAGGGACATCCTTCCTCCCGAGGCCGAAACCTCAGAGGTCAGGTGTCAACCAAACCCGGGGCAGACCCCGAGACGGGCCGCCCGGTGTTCGATGTGTCGATCACCCTGCCTGAGGATTTGGCCAACCTGGTCTTGAACAGCGACCAAGTGATCGAGCGGATGGCGCCGGGATCCACCCGGCGGTACCCCTGGATTCAGACTTTCGGAGGCAGCGCGGACTCCGACGCCGTGTGCACCGTCACCTGGCGCTTCGATGGTGAAGAACCTCGTCAGACGCAAGCGACAGTCCGGGCTTGATCTGCACGCGCCCGGTCCACTACACCGGCGCTTACACGTCGCGAGCTAAGTGACCGCTGAGCGATCGGCATCCGGTGATCGACCGGGAGTCGAAGGCGTGCCGCCGCCACTCCGAGTCGGCACTGGGGAGGTCGCGCTGAAGTGGTCCTGAGGCTCTAGTCGGGCAGTGATATCATTGGGGTGATATCGGAGGTGGTTGTTGTGGAACAGATCCTGATCCGCAATCTTCCCGCGGGGACCAAGGCCGCGCTTCGCGCGCGTGCCAAGCAACATCACAGCTCGGTCGAGGCGGAGGCGCGAGACGTGCTCACCAAGGCTCTGGAGGGCGAGCACGTAAGCATCGTCGACCTCCTAGGCACCGAGGACGGTGCCGATATCGAGTTCGAACCCGAGCGCCTGGGCCTGACGGCTCGTTCAGCACGCCTGTGAGTTACCTCTTGGACACCAACGTGGTGTCCGCACTGCGGGTCCGAGGACGCAACCGACCCGTCGAGTTGTGGGCAGCGTCGGTGCCCGTAGGTGACCAGTTCGTCTCAGCGTTCACCATCGCGGAGATCGAGCGGGGAGTGATTGCCAAGGAGCGATCCGACTCCGAGCAAGGAGTCGTCCTACGTCGCTGGCTCGAGGAGAACGTCCTGCCCACGTTCGCCGGCCGGGTGCTGCCTTTCGACCTGTCGGCGGCCCGATTTCTCGCGGCCTATCGGGTCCCCGAGCACGCGCCGTTCGACGACGCCCTCATCGCCGCCGTCGCGGAGTCTGCAGAGATGACCATCGCGACGCGGAACACCAAACACTTCGAACCCCTCGGGGTCCCTTGCCTCAATCCATGGGAGACGACCGCGTCCAGAGACTGAGCCATCCCCCAGAGTGCCGGGCGTCAACTGCTGACACTCTCGGGTCCACGCCCACTGGACGCTTGCCTGGTCTTGCGGCAGGAGGAGAGTCGGGCGCTGGCTGATGCGGTCGGGCATTGCCCCGATGCCCGAGCCGGCCGCAGCCCGTGGACCGGTCGGGCCCACCCTTGGAGGTGTGTCATGAGCGCATTGCTTGTCGGGTACGCCCGATGCTCCACCGATCAACAAGACCTCACCGCCCAACGTGACGGTCTTCTCGCCCTCGGTGTCGAGACCGAGCGGATATACGTCGACCACGGCCTGACTGGCACCAACCGCGAGCGGCCTGGGCTACGCGAGGCGCTCGCCGCATACCGAGCCGGTGACACCCTCGTGGTCACGAAGCTCGACCGCCTTGCCAGGTCACTGCCTGACGCCCGGGCGATCGCCGACGAGCTCACCACCCGGCAGATCAGCCTCTCGCTCGGTGGCTCGGTCTACGACCCCACTGACGCCGTCGGGCGGCTGTTGTTCAACGTTCTCGCGATGGTTGCCGAGTTCGAATCTGACCTCATCAGGCTTCGCACAGTCGAGGGCATGAAGGTCGCCAGGGCCAAGGGCCGGCTCCGAGGAAAGCAACCCAAGCTCAACCGGAGGCAGGAAGCCCACCTGGTCTCCTTAGTGCACAGCGGCGAGTACAGCACCCTCGAGGTGGCCGAGCTGTTCGGCGTTGGCCGCTCCACGGTCTATCGGGCCATCGAGCGACAACGGATCGCCGCGAAGGCCGACATCGCGGAGACCTCGGCGAGACGCTGACCGCCCACGGCGCCGCGTCCCGGATCCGACACCCCACCGGGACGCGGTGCCGGGAGCGTCGCACCGGGTCCGTCGATGCCAGCAGTGGTTCGTCCTGTGGGGAAGTTCGGACTCTCTGGAGTGGGCCCGGTACGGCTACGACCTGCTGGTGCTTAGCCTCGATCCACCGATGAGCTTGGGTGGGTGAGCGCGTCGTGAAGTGAGAATGCCCTTACGTACTGGGAAAATCGGACTTCTTCAGGGTCCCAATTTCACCAAGTACGAAGGGCATCTCGTAGATGCAACTTTGCCACACGCCGGCCGCGACCTCCGCGGTGTTCGATGATCCGAATCTCGTGTCGTCAGCTGGGCTGGTCCCGGTGCTCGCGCTGGCCCGCACGGCAGGGCTTCACGCACTGGCCCAGAGGCATCTGAGTGTGCCGACCGACAAGGGCGCGAACGCCGGGTTGAAGGTCACCTCACTCGTCGCCGGAATGGTCGCCGGCGCGGACAGCATCGATGACATGGCGCTGCTTCGCCACGGTGGGATGGGCAAGGTCTTCGCCCACGCCTACGCACCCTCGACCCTGGGTTCGTTCCTGCGCTCGTTCAGCTTCGGCCACGTCCGCCAGCTCGACGCGGTCGCCTCCCGGTTCCTGACCGCTCTGGCCGCCCAGGCACCGCTGGTCGCTACCTCAAGTGACTCCAGCGAGCGGGTGATGGTCGACATCGACGACACCATCATCGAAGTCCACGGCTACGCCAAGCAGGGCTCGAGCTACGGCTACTCCGGGGTTCGCGGACTCAACGCGCTACTCGCGACCGTGTCGACCAGCGCGTCGGCGCCGGTGATCGTGGCCCAGCGGCTCCGGAAGGGATCGTGCGGTTCACCGCGGGGCGCGGCCCGGCTGGTCGCGGACGCGTTGAAGACCACCCGCACACTCTCGGTGTCCTCGGCCCAGCGGCCGTTGGTGCGTGCCGACTCCGCGTTCTACGGCCACGCCACGGTCGGTGCTGCGCTACGAGCTGGCGCCGATGTCTCGGTCACCGTCCGGATGGATCCCAAGGTCAAAGCCGCGATCGCCACCATCGATGACGATGCGTGGACCACCATCGAGTACACCGACGCCGTCTTCGACGAACCCACCAGCACCTGGGTCTCTCGCGCCGAGGTCGCCGAGATTCCGTTCACCGCGTTCACTTCCAAGAAGAAGGCCGAGCATGTCACCGGACGGCTCGTGGTCCGCCGGATCCCCGACCTGAACCCCAGCACCAAGAACGGTCAGGAGACGTTGTTCGACACCTGGCGCTTCCACGCGTTCTTCACCACCACCGACCCGGGCGTGGCCGACACTGTGGCTGCCGACAAGACCCACCGCGGCCACGCGATCATCGAACAGATCCACTCCGACCTGAAGAACTCAGCGCTGGCGCACATGCCGTCCGGGGTGTTCAACGCCAACGCAGCCTGGCTGGTGTTGGCGGTCATCGCGTTCAACCTCACCCGAGCTGCCGCGACCATCACCGGCCCAACCCTGGCCAAGGCCACCACCGCGACGATCCGCCGCAAACTCATCGCCGTACCGGCCCGGATCGCTTCCTCGGCACGACGGATCACCATGCACCTCCCGGTCGAGTGGCCATGGCAAGAGGCATGGCGACAGCTCTTCGCTCACGGCCAAGACCCGCCGCCGATCGCGACCAACTGATCACCGCCGACACCGGCACTACCCAGGACCCAACGGAACGACCCGGCAGCAAGGCCGGTCACCCAACCACGCCCACACCCGCCGAAGCCGCCCTCATCGCTGCCGACCTACGCCAACCCGGCTCATCGGTGGATCGAGGCTTAGAGGTGCGGGCCGATGTCCAGCAGCCAGTTGGCCCACGTGAGCGCGGCCCCTGTGAGCGCCGCTCCGCCAATCGCGACGACGCAGCCGAGCTTCGCCTTCTGAGCGGTGTGCCAACTTCCCGAGCTGGAAGCGATCGCCCAGGTCGTTGCTGAGACGACCAGCATGAGCACCGCGACGATCAGTCCGTAGGTCAGGAGCGCGCCGACGATGGCGCGGAGCTCGCCTGATCCGCCGACGGCTCCGAAGTTCGGGCCGACGTCCGTGAAAGTCACCAGCATCAGGGTCATGACCATCAGGTGCGTTGACCGAAGCACCGGGGCTCTCCGTCCCCCGATCGCCTCCGCCCGCTCCCGTAGTCTGACGACGTGAGGATGGGGTCCTTGTTCATTCCCGAGCCCGAGCAGTGGGGGCTGCGCGGTGATCAGTACCTCTGGCAGGAACTTCGAGATGCTCTCGACGAGACGGTCCCGCCCGC
>WBZL01001147.1_pt1 | contig 22794 bp, 20 predicted proteins | sample 5204291 | NCBI WGS metagenome assembly WBZL01 (sample SAMN12344345, study PRJNA552823) | activated sludge metagenome | biome: Activated sludge suspended growth; feature: Nitrification reactor; material: Wastewater; isolation source: activated sludge from nitrification reactor of wastewater...
GCGACAACGTGGGCCCCCTGCCGTTCGACGCGGTGCCCAAGCGGCTCGGTGTCATCGGCGCCGGCGTCATCGGTCTGGAACTCGGCTCGGTCTGGAAACGCCTCGGCGCCGAGGTCACCATACTCGAAGCGTTGCCCGATTTTCTGGCCGCGGCCGACCCGGCCATTGCCAAGGAGGCCTGGAAGACCTTCACTCAGCGGCAGGCGCTCAAGATCAATCTCGGCGTCAGAATCAATTCTGTCAAGCAGGGCAAGAAGGGTATCGCCATCGAGTATGAAATGGCTGACGGCGCATTCACGCTCGAATGCGATCGCCTGATCGTCTCCGTCGGCCGCGTGCCAAATACCGCCGGCCTGGGCGCGGATAACATCGGCCTCAAGCTCGACGACCGGGGCCGCGTCGAAGTCAATGACCATTGCCAGACCAACCTCGACAACATCTGGGCTGTCGGCGACGTGATTCGCGGCCCGATGCTGGCCCACAAGGGTATGGAGGAGGGCGTCATGGTCGCCGAACTGATCGCCGGCCAGGCGGGGCATGTCAACTACGAGACGATTCCCTGGGTCATCTACACCAATCCGGAAATTGCCTGGGTGGGCAAGACCGAGACCCAACTCAAGAAGGAAGGTGTCGAATACCGGGCCGGTCAGATTCCGTTCCTGGCCAACGGCCGTGCGCTGGGGCAGGGCGACACCACCGGCTTCGTCAAGGTGCTCGCCTGTGCCCGGACCGACACCATCCTGGGGGTCCATATCATCGGGTCGGCAGCGTCGGAGCTGATTGCCGAAGCCGTAGTGGCCATGGAGTTCGGTGCTTCGAGCGAGGATCTCGCGCGTACCTGCCATGCGCATCCCTCGCTGTCGGAAGTAATGCACGAGGCCGCGCTGGCGGTGGATAAGCGGCCCTTGCATTTCTAACGCATCGCGATAGAAGAATGGCCGCGGAGGCCCAGCGCTCCGTGGCCGTTCTTTCGGCCATGCCCCATCGCATTCTCAACGTGCCGCAGGATGGCATGATCCGGGCCTTCAACGCGGCGCTGGAACAGCGCGGCATTGTCGCCGACCCGGCCCAGCTGCTGGCGGCGATGCGCTTGCAACAGTTCTACGACGAATTGCTGGCATTCAAGGCCGCCCGGCGCGGTCGGCTGCGCAAGCTGTTGGCCCGCCCGGCGTTACCCCGCGGGGTCTGGTTCTGGGGCGGTGTCGGTCGGGGCAAGAGCTTCCTGATGGACTGCTTCTTCAGTGCCGTGCCCTATCAACGCAAGCGGCGCGTCCATTTTCATGCCTTCATGCACGAGATTCATGAGCGGCTGAAACAGTTTCACAACGAGGCCGACCCGCTGGCCCGTGTGGCCGCGCAAGTCGCCAAGGAAACACGGCTGATGTGCTTCGACGAGTTCCACGTTTCCGATATCGCCGACGCCATGATCCTCGGTCGCCTGATGGAGGCGCTTTTCGCGGCCGGCGTGCTGTTTTGCATCACATCGAACTACGCGCCCGACGGCCTCTATCCCAACGGCCTGCAGCGGGATCGGCTGCTGCCGACCATTGACCTCCTGAACGACCGTCTGGACGTGATCAAGATCGACGCCGGTGTCGACTACCGGCTGCGGACGCTGGAGGAAGCCGACGTATTTCATGTGCCGGCCGACGCCGCCGCGGACCAGTTGCTGATGTGCACCTTCCGTCGAATCGCCGGTGGCGAGGGCCACGATCGCCCGCTGGCGGTTCTCGGTCGCATCGTGCCGGTGGTCCATCGGGCGCCCGGCGTTGCCTGGTTCGACTTCGCCACGCTGTGCGGCGGCCCGCGTTCGCAAAACGACTACCTCGAGCTGGCCCATCGATTTCACAGCGTGCTGCTGTCCCATGTGCCGAAACTGACCGTCGACCAGGCCGCGGAGGCGCGGCGCTTCACCTGGCTGGTCGATGTCCTTTACGATCATCGCGTCAAGCTGGTCGTGAGCGCCGACTGTCCGGCGGAGTCCATCTACACCACTGGCCCGCAGTCCGGCGAGTTTCAGCGCACCGTCTCGCGTCTGGTCGAGATGCGGTCTCGCGAGTATCTGGCCAGCGGCCACCGTCGCTTCGAAACGCACCCGCCGGCCGCTTGACGGGTCCTGTTCCGGGCGGGCTTGCGGAAAGCGGTCATCCGTCGGTTAGAATCGGCCCGTCACCCCGAGAGAGGAGTCCGGTTATGTTGCAGCCAGGCCAGACAGCACCGCCGTTCTCATTGCCCGACGCCGACATGGAAACTTTCGATTTCGGGTCGTTGCGCGGCAAGCAGCATTCGGTAATCTTCTTCTATCCCAAGGATGGCACGCCTTACTGCACGCAGGAAGCGATCGAGTTTTCCGATCACGAATCCGAATTCAATCGTCTCGGCTGCGTGATCATGGGCGTCTCCCGCGACGACTGCCTGGCCCACGCCGCGTTTCGCGACAAGCACGGCCTATCGATCCGGCTGCTTTCGGACATCGACGGCAAGGTCGGTCATCAGTACGGCGTCTATCACTATCGGGAACATGACGGCCACAAGAAGCTGACCGTTGTGCGATCGACGTTCATCATCGACAAACAAGGCGTGGTCCGCCATACGCTCTACGACGTCAGCCCCAAGGGCCACGCCGCCGAGGTCTTTCAACTGGTCAAGCAACTCAACGGAAGCCGCAGCTCATGCAAATCGCCAAAAACACCGTAGTCACGCTCAGCTATAGCGTCACCGACAGCGACGGCAGCCTCGTGGACGAGGGGGCGCAGCCCTTGATCTATCTGCACGGCGGCTACGACGGAATCTTTCCCCGCATCGAAGAGGCGTTGCAGGGCAAGAAGGTCGGCGACGCGCTGAAGGTGAAGCTCTCCCCCGAGGATGCCTTTGGCGAATACGACGCCGAACTGGTCATGATCGAGCCCCGCGACATCTTTCCGGAGAACATCGAGGTGGGCATGCAGTTCGAGCGGGCCACCGAAGAGGGTGACGACGGCGAGCTATATACGATCACCGACATCGCCGACGACAAGGTGGTGGTCGATGGCAATCATCCCCTGGCCGGTATGGCGCTGATCTTCTCCTGTACCGTGGCCGAGGTGCGAACTGCCACGGTGGACGAGGTCGGGCACGGTCACATTCACGCCCCCGGCTCGCATCACCACCACTAGCTTCGTCGGGCGGGCCCGCTAGTCGGCGAGCCTGCGCAGCTCGTAAAGCCTGTCCAGCGCCTGGCGCGGCGTCAGCGTGTCAGGGTCGATTTCGCGCAAGGCCGCAAGCGCGGGGTGCGGTTCGGCGTCGGCCGCCGGTTCCGGAGGCGGCGCGAACAGGTCGGCCTGGGCACCGCCGGCCAGGTGCGCGGCCTCGCGGTTTTCCAGTTGCACCAGATGTCGCCTGGCGTCGCGCACCACGCTGGCGGGAATGCCGGCCAGCGCGGCTACCTGGATACCGTAACTCTGCGAGGCCGGGCCTTCTTCCAGTGCGTGGAGGAAAACAATCCGGTGCCCGTGTTCGATGGCGTCCAGGTGCACATTGGCGCACTCGGGGTAGTCCTGCGCCAGCCGGGTCAGTTCGAAATAGTGGGTGGAGAACAGCGTAAACGCGCGGGTTTTGCCGATCAGGTGACGAGCGATGGCGAAGGCCAGCGCCAGCCCGTCGAATGTCGAGGTGCCGCGGCCGATTTCGTCCATCAGCACCAGCGATTTTTCGGTCGCGCCATGCAGGATGGCTGCCGCCTCGGTCATTTCGACCATGAAGGTGGATCGTCCCGAAGCTAGGTCGTCGGCGGCGCCGATCCGGGTGAAAATGGCATCGATGGGGCCGAGGCGGCAGGCGCGCGCCGGTACGAAGGCGCCGCAATGGGCGAGCAGCACGATCAGCGCGACTTGGCGCATGTAGGTCGATTTGCCGCCCATGTTCGGGCCGGTCACCAGCAGCAGTCTGCGGGTCGCGCCGAGGTGGGTGTCGTTGGCGATGAAACCCATCTGGTTGGCCATTACCTCGCCTTCGACCACCGGGTGGCGGCCGCCGTCGATTTCGATGAGCGGCTCGGCGACGAACATCGGTTGCCGCCAGTCCAGACGTGTCGCTGCGTCGGCAAAGGCGCCGAGACCATCGAGCAAGGCCAGTGCGCGGGCGATGCGCTGCAGGTCGACAATCCAGGCACCGAGACGGTCGATCAGTTCTTCGAACAATTGCTTTTCCAGCGCTAGCGCCCGCTCGTTGGCGGACAACGCCTTGTCCTCGAAGGCTTTCAACTCCGGTGTGATGTAACGCTCGGCATTCTTCAGCGTCTGGCGGCGCCGGTAATCGTCGGGGACCTTGGCCGTGTTGGCGTGGCTGACTTCGATGTAGAAGCCGTGCACCTTGTTGTACTCGACCTTGAGGCTGGCGATACCGGTACGTTCGCGCTCGCGGACTTCCAGATCGAGCAGGAACTGGCCGCAATTGGCTTGCAGGCCGCGCAGATTGTCGAGCTCCGGCGACCAGCCCGATGCGATTACGCCACCATCGCGCAGTTGCACGGCGGGTTCACATGCCACCGCCTGCGTGAGCAGGTCGATACATGCACTCGGCGGTATCAGGTGGTTGGCCAGATCGGCCAGCAGGGGTGCCCTGGCGCCGGCCAGCGGCGCCGCGAGGTCCGGCAGGCTTGTCAGGCTGTCGCGCAGGCTGGAAAGGTCGCGCGGACGGGCGTTCCGCAGGGCAATGCGCGCGGTGATTCGCTCGACATCGGCGATGCCCCGCAGGCCGCGCCGTATCGCCGCGTTGGCACCATCGCCTGCCTCGCCGAGCAGTTCGGCGACCGCGACGTGTCGCTCAGTGGCGGTACGGCGGTCCGCCAGCGGATGATGCAGGCAGTGCCGCAACCAACGGGAACCCATGCTGGTCGAACAGGTGTCGAGAATCGAGAGCAGGGTGGGCGCGGGCGCGCCGCGCAGCGTTTCGGTGATCTCCAGGTTGCGACGGGTCGCCGCGTCCAGGCGCAGGTATTCGTCGTCGCGTTCGACCGTCAAGGCCGTGATGTGCGCCAGCGACCGCATTTGCGTCGCACGGGCATACTGAAACAACGCGCCGGCGGCGCCCAGGGCCAGTGGCAGGTCGTCGACGGCGAACGCGCCCAAGTCGCGGGTGCCAAAATGTTCGGCGAGGGCACCGGTGGCTGCCGCCGGATCAAAGTGCCAATCGGGAAGACGCTTGACGACGTCGCCACGGCCGCCGATCGGCTCTCCAGCCACGCTGTCGGTGACGAGAATCTCGGCGGGACGCAGACGTTCCAATTGTGCCGCCAGTTGCGCGGCGGGAATCTCGATCAGCCGGAAGGCGCCGCTGGCCAGGTTCAGCCAGGCCAGGCCAATGCGGGCGCCACGCCGGCTGTCCTGGGCGATCGCCAGCAGCAGGCTGTCGCTTCGCTCGTCGAGCAGGTTGGCGTCGGTCAGCGTACCTGGGGTGACGATGCGTGTCACCGCGCGGTCCACCGGCCCCTTGCTGGTGGCCGGGTCGCCTATCTGTTCGCAAATGGCCACCGACTTGCCCAGCTTTACCAGCCTGGCCAGATACTGCTCGACGGCGTGGAAAGGTACCCCGGCCATGGGAATCGGCTTGCCGGCCGACTGGCCGCGGGAGGTCAGCGTGATGTCGAGCAGTTTCGCCGCCTCTTCGGCGTCCTCGAAGAACAACTCGTAGAAGTCGCCCATGCGATACAGCAGCAATAGACCCGCATGTTGGCTCTTCAGCGCCAGATATTGGCGCATCATGGGGGTGTGTTTGACTGTATCTTCCTGCGTTGCGTCCATTCGCTTGTTTACCGTTCGGTCGACACCCCGATGCGCATCCGGATGTCGCTGCAACCCGACACGTCGCAGGCGAACTGCCATCCCAGTATTCTTACTTTCGTTACACTGTGTGGCAATTCTTCCAAGCTGATGTCGGAACCGCAAGCCAGAGGCGACCCTGTGGAAAATCTGATTCTCGAAGGCGGTAATTATCGTATCTATTCGGCTGATACGCAGCCGCAACGCCACGAAGTTGAAACTTTGATCAAGCGGATGTATTCGTGGCGAGGTTATTCCGTGGATGGCGCGACGTCGTCCTTCGGCCCCAACTGCAAGACGCTCCAGGCACGGCGCGATCACCTGACCGTTGCCACCATGACCCTGCGTTTCGATTCGGAAGGCGGGTTACTGGCGGATGGTCTGTACGGCGACGAACTGGATTTTCTTCGCCGGTGTGGCGGCCGGCTTTGCGAGTTGACCGGGTTGGCGATCGCCCCGGGTGAAGACACCACGTCGGTACTCAATAACTTGTTCGAGGCTGCCTACCGGGTCGGCGCCAAGCGTGAAGTGAGCGACGTGGTCATCGAGGTGAATCCCCGCCATGCGGCGCACTATCAACGCCTGCTCGGTTTTCGCCCGGCTGGCCCGGAACGTCTGTGCAGCCGTGTCGGCGCGCCCGCGGTACTGCTGCATCTGGACCTGGACGACCTCGACGACCGGTTCGATGCGGCTCCGGCATGGCAACGTCAAGCGGGGAGCTATCGTCGCGACCGTTGTCATCGCGATCCGTACGGCGCGTTCATCCGCTTTGCCGTTGGCGACCCCGCCCGGCGGTCCGGCTGATCGGCTCAGCCGGAGGACTGCATGCCGCGATTGATTTCGGCGCTGATCGTGTCGAAAAAGGGGCGGATGTAGGGCGCCATTCCGGTTACCGCAGCTTCCACATCCATCATGGCGGGGATCCGCTGCCCGTGATGCTCTACCTGTGCTCCGATCGGCCGTATCTCGATTCCCAAGTGGCCGATGCTGCGGGCGAGCGCCGGTTCAGCGAGCAGGAATACGGTCTCGATCTTGTGCCAGCGCGCCTGGGCGATCAGCGCCAAGTAGAGGCCGAGCGTCAGATAGGGCAAACGTATTCGTGGCGCGATGCCGAATTCGTCGTTGATGGTGAACGCGTGGCCGGCTTCTCCGGGTCGGCGGCGGTATTGGCCGACTACGGCTAGGCGCGATATTTCGGCGATTCTTGAACGGTCGACCCGGGCCGGATCGATGATCCCGACATCCAGCTGTTTGGCGCAGTTCGTCTCGAACGGCAAGGGGGCGTCGGGATTGTCCGGGTCGGACAGGATGAGACGGGCGCAGCCGACGAACCTATGGGTTGCCACGGCGCGCATCAGGCAGTGGACGGCGTGGCGATCATAGCGATCGGTTTCGATTTCGTCGGCGCGGGTGGATTCCCATCCCAGCTCGCGGGCGTAGACCTCGTGGCGGAGGTGGTAGCTATGCCATTTGAGCTGATCGGTTGTCGCCGGCACGACTTCGAAGAACTTCCGATAGCCTTCGGAAAAACTGGCGATACTGATGCCGGGCGGTAGGGTTTCTGCCATTTCTAGCAATGTCGGCGACGGTCTTGGCGAGGCGAGCAACACTGCTCAGTCGAGCTTCTTCAGGTAATCCTTGGTGAAGATCTTGTCCGGCAGATCGCGCAACTTCATGGCTTGGTACTCCAGGACGGACTGTTCCCCCTCGCGCAGCGCATCCTCCATGACCATGCGTGTCGGCCGCATCCTGCCCGCCATGGTCTGAAAATTTTCGTACCGACAGCGCTTCAGCAGGCGGTTGGAAAGGGAGAAGAACTCCGCCTTTAGCGGCCAAAAGTTCTTCTTATTCACCCAGTAGATGACGCGCTGATATGTCACGCTGCGGTCAACCGCCTTGAGCTCGAGGACATGAAAGCTTTCGCCGCCAATCGTTTCGCTGCCGGTGATCTTCGGAAAATAGTCGCCGGCGAAATTGGCTCGCGCCAGGTCGCCGTTGGCCACCTGGCCGGTCAGTCGCTGGGCCAGCGACAGACGGATCGGCTGCGATACTTCCGGCATGAATATCCACAGGTCGCGTCCTTTCATCAACATGATCTGGCCGCGCTCGGACGCGGGTTCCGTGACCATGACGACGCTGTTTTCGTTGCCTTTGGAAAGTACCCGGTACTTGCGAACCTCGTTGGATTTGTCGGCCAGGGTGGTAGTGATACCGATGTCGACCTGGAAGCCTTGTCCGGGGAAGCGAATCTGGTCGGCCTTCTCGACGATAGCCTGGGCCTCCGGATCGACATCCTCGCGCGCTGCGGCTTCCTGGGCACAGCAATATCCGCTGCCGACGGTGAGGAGCGCCAATGCTAGAGATACCAGGATGGACCGTGTATTGGCATAGAATCGGCCATTCGTCATTTTTTGCCGGACTCCGGATGGTTATCGAATGAATTCACACTGGTTCCGAACGGACTTGAACCAATTGGTGTCGCCACCATGAATGTCGTGCGCGTTGAGCATGTGTCCAAAGACTACGTGCTGGGCGAACAGCTCGTTCGTGCGGTCAATGATATCTCCCTGACGGTCGAGGCGGGCGTTTTTCTCGCCATCGCCGGCCCCTCGGGCAGCGGCAAAACCACGCTACTCAACCTTATCGGCTGCATCGACCGGCCGACCACCGGCAATATCTTCATCGACGACCAGAGTGTTGCCGGCATGACGGCCGATCAATTGGCTGGCCTGCGTTCCCGGTCGATCGGCTTCATCTTTCAGACCTTCAATCTCTTACCGGTCCTGTCGGCCGCGGAGAACGTCGAGTATCCGCTGCTGCAGCGCCCGGAGTTCAGCGCGGCCGAGCGGCGCGAGCGGGTCGGCCATTTTCTCAATGTGGTGGGCTTGGCCGACCGCATGCAAAATCGGCCGAATCAGCTGAGCGGCGGCCAGCGACAGCGCGTCGCGATTGCCCGGGCGTTGGCAGGTTCGCCGCGTATCGTGCTCGCCGACGAGCCGACGGCCAACCTCGACAAGAAAACGGGCGTCAGCATTCTCCGGCTGATGAAACGAATCAACGAGACAATGAAGACAACCTTCATCTTTTCGACCCACGATCGCCGTGTGGTCGAACTGGCCGATCGTTTGGTGCAGATTGAAGACGGTCGCGTCAACGCGTTGGGGATTCGACGCGACGGCAAGTTGGTCATCGCGCACATTCCGGACCAGGACGAAGAGGGCGAGTCGCCACAATGACAAGGAAGATCGAAATGGCTTTTCGGACAAGAAACCCGTTTGCCGGCAAGACGGCGGTCGCTGTTGCGTTGGTCGGAATGGCCTTGATCGGCCAGTCATCGTGCTGGGCGCAAGGTAGCCGCGACGCGCTGTTCGGCGACGACGAAGAATCGCCCAAGTCCAAGGCCGCGAAGGCCAAGTCGGAGAGCGGGACGGATGGTCAGGGCCTGAAAGGTTTTGTTCAGGTGGAAATGGCGCGAACCACGGAAGAGCCGCGGCACTGGTCGAAGCTGCGCACGCGCGGCGAAATCGGCAGCCAGGGCAGTCTGGGCAATGGTTTGAAATGGAAGGCCAACGTACGGCTCGATTACGATGCGGTCTTCGACGTCAATAGCCACTACCCGTCAGCGGTGGCCGACGACCAGCGGACCAACGCCTCCCTGCGCGAGACCTATCTTGACGCCAGCGCCGGCGACTGGGACTTCCGTCTGGGCCGGCAGCATGTGGTGTGGGGCGAAATGGTCGGGCTGTTCTTTGCGGATGTCGTGTCGGCGCGCGACCTGCGCGAATTCATTCTGCCGGATTTCGAAATGCTCCGGACGCCCCAGTGGGCGGCCCGGGCCGAATACTTCAAGAACGATTTTCACGCCGAACTGCTCTGGGTGCCGGTGGCGACCTACGACAACATCGGCAAGCCGGGTGCCGAGTTCTACCCTTACCAACCGGTACTGCCGGGGTTTGTGGGGCAGTATCGCAACGAAGTTCGGCCGGCCCGCAACCTGAGCAACGGCAACTACGGATTGCGGCTGACCACACTCAAGGGCGGGTGGGACGTCTCGGCCTTCCACTATCGCAGCATGGACATCGCTCCGACCTTCTATCGCGAAACGGTGCTGGCCCCTGTGCCGACGATGACCTTCGAGGCTCGTCACGAGCGCATCGCGCAAACCGGCGGAACCTTGGCCAAGGACTTCGGTTCGGTGGTGTTGAAGGGTGAGGCGGTCTATACCCGTGGCCGGAAGTTCGGCCTCTTGAGTCTCGCCGAGCCGGACGGCCTGGTTGCGCAGAACACCCTCGACTGGGCGGCCGGCCTCGATTTCACGTTGCCGGCGGACACGCGTTTCAACGTGCAGCTGTTCCAGCGGGTATTCTTCGACCACAACCCGGACATCGTTCCGGAGAAGAAGGAAGATGGATACAGCCTTTATCTGAACAAGAAGTTCGCCGGTAACTGGGAGGCCCAGGCAACCTGGATTTCCAGCCTCAACCGCACCGACTGGCTGTTCCGGCCCCGCGTACAGTGGAATTTTCAAAAGAACTGGCGCCTGCTCATGGGCGCCGACGTCTTCAAAGGGCCTGCGCTCGGGCTATTCGGGCAATACGCGCGCCGCGACCGGGTCTACTCCGAGGTGCGCTACAGCTTCTGAGCTACACCATGAAGCGGGTGGCGTTTTCCAGGTCGCCGTGGGTCTGGCCAGACGTTAGGGCATTGACGAACTTGAGCCAGACGACATCCGGTTCGCCCAGATTGAAGCCGTAGAAGCCGTTCAGGCCGTTGATGTTGTCGCGGACCGCAATGGCCTTGACCGTCGAGGTCTCCATCTGCCCGAGGTGGACTGTGGCGTCGCTCCAGATGTTGAGGGGCAAGGGGCGCTTGGCCCGCGCCTGGAAGCCATACTTGGATACCTCGATGACCTGCAGCGGGTAATGCACCTTGCTCCCGCCGCCGCTGACCGTCAGGTAACCCGGACACTTGAACGAGTAGCGCTGGTAGCGCCGCTGCTTCTTGCCCGTCCCCAGCAGCGTGGCAATATGCGGTAGGACGGCGTCGTATTCGGGAAGATCGTAGATGGAGTGCAGCAGCTCCTTCTTGTGATCGTCAAGGCTGTCGAAACCCTTGGTGCGGACATTGAAGAAATGATCCAGCAGCTCGGGCGTCAGCACCGGGTCATTGGTCGTGTAGTAGCGGCGTTGCGGCAGCTTGATGTTCGGCAGTTTGACCGCGGTGAAATAGGCGTGCAGATTCTTGCGCGGCTTCTTCGCCCCGTAGATCTGCTGGAACACTGCGGGCGCATGGTACAGATCGAGCCACGCGCCCACCGCCGGTGCGCCATTGGCAAAATCGTAGTTCTCGACGATATTCGCGGTCAGACGCTGGAAGAACAGCAGCGACTCATACATCTCGATCCGGTTGGGGTTCACGGCGATGACCAGATGCCGGGTATCGAAAAACGTCGTGCAATACTCGTACATGAACTTCATCAGCGGGAACAGAATCGCCCCGCCGGTCTTGCGGAATTTCGGATGCACCGCCAACGCCGATACCTCGGCGATGTTGCCCTCCTTGGCGCGGACGCCGCTCAGGTCGAAGATCGATTGGAGCGGGAACCCGAATGCGCTGTCGCGGATCAGCGACAAAGTGCCGACCACTTCGCCGTCGTACTTGGCGCATAGCGTGGTGGTGGTCGGCAGCGCGTGGTAAATCGTGACCCGCATGCCGGACGGGTCGGGTTTCATGAATCCGCTGGCGACATAGGCATCATGCAGCAGCCGGAAGCAGGCTTCCAACTCATCACGCGTATCGGCGATCTTCAGTTGAAGGCGACTACTGGGAGCGGGGTCGCAATCGACGAAGGACCGATAGATGGCAAAGCGCTGATTGCGGGGCAGAATGCCGAACAGTCTGCGCAGAACCTTGCGGACTGAAGGGATAATGCCAGCACTCATCCTGCTCTCCGAACGATCGACTTGGCAGCATGTTATACGGAATACTGCTGTCAGGTACTCCGGGCGGAGCGGTAGGGTTTGGGCGGCAGGGAAAATGGGGTCTCGTGCGAAGGGAACAGATAGACGCCAGTAGATTGTCGATTTTTTTTACACCCGGGTTTCGGTTATGCCGTCCGAGGTGGGTTGAGCAGAAAACTAATTGCGGTTAAACAGTGACTTAGTGGAAATCGGGCAGGGTTGGCACGGGGTGTGCTTTATGTTCAGCGTCGGTCTTCGCGACAACCAAATATGGAGGCAACGGAAATGAAAAAGACCCTTATCAGCCTGGCAGTGGCAGCAAGCGTGGCAATGGTTGCCGCTCCGGCGTCCGCCAACGTAATATCCAACATCGACTTCGGTGCGCTGGGCAACATCGGCGCGCACCTCGAGACCTCGACCCTGGCCGAGCAGTTCATCAATCCGGCCACCACGGCACCGGGGACGGGTTCGGGCTGGGGTTACGGCATGATCACCACGGTGAATGGCGACAGCACCTATTGCGCCTCGGGCGATTGCCAACTCTATTACACCGTTCATTTTACCGGCGGCACTTTTGATGGTACGGGTACAGCGGTGAGCTTTACGGGTACCGACGTCAATATCTATTACCACAGCGGTTCGGCCATCAACCTGCTGAACCAGGATTCGGCCACCAACCTGACGACGATTGGTCTGATGTCCCAGTACGTCCGTTTGGTCGCTCATGGTCCCGGTACGGCAGCTGGCTCCCTGTCTGGCGCCTCGCTGAATCTGCTTGGTGCGGGCCTTCTTGATGTCGATCTCGCTGGTTCCAGCAATCTCGCTTTCGCTGGCGCGCTTGATGGCGACAGTATTTTCGACGGTGTCGCTGGTTTCGCCGATATCGCCTACACCGAATCTGCCAACAACTTCGTTCTGAATCCGTTCGATGTGTTGGGTGGCCTCGCCAACGGTTGCTCGACGGGTGCGGCCGCGACCGGTGCGTGGTGCTGGCAAGGTACGATGAACACCCGCGGCACGCTGATCCCTGAGCCGGGTTCGCTGGCGCTGCTGTCGCTGGGCCTGCTGGGTGGTGCGTTCTCGATGCGCCGCCGCAAGAGCGCCTGATCAGGTAGCTCCGGAAGTCGCGAAGAAGGGTGCCTTTGGCACCCTTTTTCGTTTGGGCCGCTCTGGGAAGCACTGGCGACATGCCGGTGACAGCAACTAGCCGTGGGAAGTGGCTTCTCCGGTCCGTAAAACGAGATGGTGGGGGGAGGCGCCTGCCCCTACGGTGATGGTGGTGTCACGGGCGATCCGACGCCGTAGTGCCCTGGTGCCAGGATGTTGGCCGGATCCACTGCCGCTTTGATCCGGTTGTTGAGCCGTGCGAGTTCGGGCGCTTGAGTGAAGAGGTGTGCCCAGCTTTCCAGACTGGCACGGTATTGCTGGTAGCCGTGGGACGTCGCGTCGGTTAACAGTTCTTCGTAAAGTGCTCGACTGTGCGTAGTTTCGCCTTCGTCTTCCCTGTCGTAGATGATCGCCATGAGGCAGATCACCGAACGTGGGTTCATTAGCAGCAGGGCGACGTAGAAGTCGAAACCGTGGGCAACGAATCGCTGCTTGGCGGCATCGAGGTAGGGCCAAACGGCATCGTTGGTGAATGGCAGGATCGGCGCAAACCAGATCAGTCCGCAACGATCGCGCGCCGGATCGACATCCTGGTTCGGCCGCGCCTGGTTGTGGCGATAGTAGGCATGCTTGACGAAGTAGTCGGTGGGAATGCCCTGCAGGATCTTGTGCACGTAGGGGGCGGATTCAAGAACGGGCAAAGAGGTTTGTGCCAGCAATTCGGTAATGCGGCGGAATAACGTGCTTTTCCACGACCACGCGATAACCCCCTCGATGATCGGCAGTTGCCAGTTGGAGACAAACAACAATCGACCGTAGCGGGCCAGGGCCTTGCGCAGCAGCCGTCTTTGCAAGCGTACCTGTCCTCGTGTTCCGTAGATGCCACCGGCGCAACTCCAGGGGGAAATGCCGTACTTGCGGCGAAGCGCTTGCAGGTCACTGGCGCTGAGCGGCCCCCGACCGGGTACCTGTTCGTTGATCCGCTGCGTCAACACCGTCATCGATACGAAGTCGTTGATCATGTGAAGCTTCGTATTGACGACACCGCTCAGGGCAAGTTGCCGAAAGGCATTCACCACATCCGGCAGGTGGCGTACGTCGCGAATCTCAAACACGTAGGAGTTGTAGGCCTCGGGTTCCGGCATCAACCAGATGCCCGCCTGGGTGACGACACCCAGGTTCGACTGGGTGAACATGCCTTCGATATACGGTCCCAGGCCCCACTTGTGCGTGTGCCAGGTCTTCGAGCCGGCGACGGCTTCGCCGGGGTGTACCACCGTGCCGTCCGGCAGCACAACCTCCAGTCCGCACAGGTTGCCGAAGTGATCGCCGTAGGGCGTTTCGCCGACACCGCGATCCATGGCATTGCCGATCACGCTGCCCTGCGCAGTACCATCGATGCAGTCGATCCAGAGCTTGTGGCCGCGTTCGCGCAGGTGGGCATTGAACTGTTCATAAGTGACACCTGGCTCGATCACCGCATACGCCAGTTCCTCGTTAACCTCGAGGATGCGGTTCATGCGTTCGAGAATCATGACGATCGCCCCGTTCTCGATCGCCAGGGTCGTACCGTAACCCCAGTTGCGCCCGCGACTGGAGGGCCAGACAGGTACACGATGCTCGTTGGCGATACGCAATACGGCGGCCACTTCCTCGGTTGAGCCGGGGAAGACAACCGCTGAGCACAGGCTTCGCCAGGGAATGGTGCACTTCGAATAGCGCTCCAGGTCGCCGGCGTCGGTACGTACGTGTTCGGCACCCAGCGCCGCGCGCAAGGCGCGGACGAGTTCGTCGGCTGGTGTGATGTGCGCTGCGAGCGTGGTCACGTTGATTCCTTTCAATGGTTCTGGGCGAGATAGCAGTCAAGAACATGGGCCAGGTAGTCCTGCCAAGGCGGCAGTCGGTACCCCTGCGCGGCAAACCAGGCCAGGAATGCCGGATTGCCGAAGCTCTGCCGGTCGGCAAGGTAATCTAGGTAGACGGGGAGCGTGGCGAGAACCTTGCGCTGCCTTTGCGGCGCGAGGCGGACCGCAATGCGGGCAAGCGCCGCGAACCAGCCGATGGGCAGATTGATGCCCGGTGGCACCGACAATCCGCGGCGCGAAAATGCCTTGCGCACGGCGACCTTGACCTCTTCGACGAGCGGTGCGAGCGCCGGTCCGGAGCACAGATGGAATATGCGTCCCGCGGTCGCCGGGTCCCGACTGGCGGCGACGATCGCGGTCGCCACGATGTCCGAGGGAATGATGTCCAGTTGAATGTCGGCAAAGTCGGGAAAGAGGCCCGCCGTCTTGCGGCCAGACAGGAACTCGCAGATGAAGTAGAAGATCTGGAAATGGATGACGTGCCCGTCCCGGGAATCGCCGATCACCATGCTTGGGCGATGCACGGTGATTGGCAGTTGCTCCCGCTCGATTGCTTGGCGGACAACGACTTCGGCTTCGGCCTTGGCCTGCTCGTACGTATTGTGGAAGGCCGGCATTTCGTCGAGCCAGGCCTCCGGGAGGGTGCCGCTGCGCTTGCCGGCGACCCCGACAGTGCTTACGAAATCGACCTTGGCCAGCTGGCCTACCTCGGTGACGCGTCGTGCCAGGGAGAGGATTTGTTCCGCCGAGCCAACCGCCGATCGGCGGGCCTTGTCCAGTTCCAGATTCATGCGCACCGTGCCGGCGCAGTGGATGATATGCGTGCACTTTTTCGCCAGGTCCTCATACACGGATTCGTCCAGGCCGAAACGGGGCAGGCCCGCGTCGCCTCGCAGGCCGTGAATGCGGCGCACCCGGTCGGCGTCGTCCGTACACCCCCAGAACCGCCAGAGCTGTTCAAGCCGGCCGGACAGCGCCGAGTCGGAGTCGGCCCGGATCAGCAGCCAGACTTCGGTATCCGGATCGGCTAGGAGCAACGGCACGATGGCGCTGCCGACGACGCCCGTGGCGCCGGTGATGAAATAGGTAGCTATGGCACCTCCCGGATACAGAGATCGGCGCGCGGATGCCCACGACCCAACTCGCCATAGAGCGCGTCAATGTGAGCGCGATACCTGGCTTCGATGGACGCCCGGCGGAGCTTGAGGTTGCTGGTGAGTTCGCCGCGCGCGATGGTCAGGGGTTCCCGGGTCACCAGAACTCCCGCCGGACGATCGTGGCCCGACAGGCTGGCGCAGACTGCGGAAAGATCATCGGCAATTCGCTTCAGGGTGCCGGCCGGCAATGGCGCATCGCTTGGCGGCGGGCTGGACAGTTGGGCTGGATTGACGCATAGGAGGGCAACGGGGACGGGATGGTCGCGCCCGAATACCACAGCATAGTCGACGTAGGGAAGCTGTTTGAGTTTGGCTTCGATCGGCACCGGTGCCACGCGGCGGCCGGTGGACGTCTTGAAGACTTCCGACTTGCGCCCTGCCAGCCAAATGAATCCGTCGGCATCCCGACGGGCATAGTCGCCGGTGTGCAGGAAGCCTTCGGCATCGAGGGGCGATTCGTCGGTCGGGCTGTCGTAATAGCCGCCGAACACACCGGGGCCTCGAACCAATAATTCACCATCGTCGGCGAGCCGAACCTCGTTCTGCGGCAAGGGGCGGCCGACGCTGCCAAACCGGTAGGCCGCCGGCGCGTTGATGGCGATGGGAACCACGTTCTCGCTGGTGCCGTAGGCCTCCAGCACCAGCCAGCCGAGCGCATGAAAATTCTCCATGAGCCAGACCGGCAACGGTGCCGAGCCGCTGACCATGAACCGCAGGTCCGGCCCCATCAACCCGCGAATCCGGCTCAGGAACAGGCGATCAGCCAGTCGATGGGTGGTCGACAGCAGCGTGTTGGGGCGGTGGCCATCACGCTCATGCTGACGGAATTCATGGCCCACTCGTCGCGCCCAGCGGATGCCTGTGCGCACCCAGGCGGGGCGCTTGGCCAGGTTGTTCTCGATACCGGCGTGAAGCTTCTCGAAGAAGCGCGGCACACCGATGAACAGGGTGGGCCGGATCTCCGGTAGGCGTTCGATGATCTGGGTCGGATTGTCGACGAAATACGATTCCCCGCCGCGGATCATGCCGCAGAGGTTGATGATGCGCTGGAACAGGTTGGACAGCGGTAGCCAGCAGGCAAAGCGGGTTCCCTCGCCGACACCGTCGAAGCGTTCGAGGATCGCATCGCACGCGAGACAAAGTTGGGCATGTGTGTAGCCGACCCCCTTCGGCTGGCCGGTGCTGCCCGAGGTGAAAATGATGGTCGCCAGATCTTGCGCTTGCGCCCGCGGCCAGGACTCGAGGGCGATTTCGGGCAATGCCAGCAAGTCATGCAGCGAATGGCAGTCATCCTCCGTCGCCGGCCCGTCGATGATGCTGAACAGCGGGGGCGCCGCCAGATGTCCGGCAATCGCTTGTCGTTGTTCCTGATGGGCAACGAACAGCGCTCGTGGCGCCACCGTGCGGACGATGTGGCGGATATTGTCCGGCGCGTCGTGGGCATCCACACCGACCACCACGCCGCCGGCCGCCAGGGTGGCGAGATGGCACACTTCCCACTCGATGCTGGTGGGCATCATGATCACCACGCGGTCGCCGGGGAGCAGCCCGAAGTGAATCAGGTGGCCGGATAGTCTTCTGACCCGCGTGAGCACCGATTCCCATGTCTCGCCCACCCAGTGGTCGACGATTCGCCGGTGGAAGGCGGTCGCCCGAGGCGACCGTGCGGCACGCTCGAGGAGGCATGCGGGAACGGTCGTCGCCCGGGCTGAGTTCATGGCTGCGCGGAACGGAGCAGCGGCGGGTCGTAGGCGCCGGCGGGCAGGCGAATCCGCAGGTCGGCGTCGGTCAATCCCAGCCAACGCATGCTGCGCGTGACGTCGCGGCCGAGAAAGACCCGCCGGCGGATCATCTGGTCAACGATGGGCGCCATCAGCCGCCAGTAGGCAAGACTGGCCTTGCCCTCGCGAATCAGGGCCGAGAACTCCGGCGCATAGGGGTTGTAGCCGAAGTGCTTGAGATCCGAGTACATCATCAGCCAGTTGATCGGATAATTGCTGACGATGGGGCTGGCATGGCTCTTTCGTTTGACCAGGCCGAGTTCCGCGACCTTGCGCATGACCTCGTCCTGATCGTAGTCCCAGGCATGGTAGGGCGCCAGGTAGCGCGGGAACTGCGTTCCGGCAGGCAGTTCGCGCGGATTGTAGAAATGGTGGAGTTCGTCGGCGCTGAACTCGCCGCATTCCTTCAGGTGCGGCGGCGTCCAGTCTTCATTCAGGATCAGTTGCCGGGAAAACTCATAGCGCATCCGCGAGGGCTCGGGCTGCCCCGGAGAGTATCCCGCCAGAATGAGCGGTATGTTCTTTTCGATGGCAATGCGGATCGCCTCACCCTCGAAGAGGGGCGCATAGACATAGGAGACCGTATAGACCGCGCCGCGGGCCTCCTGGTTGCGCAGCAGGTAGGCAAACAACCGGCTGAAGAACTTCGGCGCCGGGGAATAGACGAGGTGGTCGATGTCGAGCTTGGCCAACGCCGTACGGATATTGCTCCAGGCCACCTGCGGCAGGTCGATGTCGGCCGTGAAGGCCAGTACCCGCAGGCCGTATTCGACCTTCAACTTGTAGAGCAGATAGACGCTGTCCTTGCCGCCACTCAAAGGGACGATGCAATCGTAGCTGGCATCCTTGACATGCCGACAGCGACGCAGAGTATCTTCCAGATCCTGTCGGTGGGCCGGGTCGGGTCCGGTCTGAATCTTCGCTGGGGCATGGTCCCGGCAGTGCTGGCAAACGCCATTGGCATCGATGTTGGAGCCGGGTACCGCGTCGGGAAGTAAACAGTTCTTGCATCGTTTCATGGCGGCACTATGGTGAAATCCCGCGTCAGCGGTGGTTTATCCAAAGTCTAGACCATTAGCCTAGCGCGGATGGCGGTAATTGGCTACCGGCGCGCGGGCGGGCGCGCCCGCTCGACAGCGAAGTCCGGGCCGTTGGCGATGCGCTCGAAATAGGAGAGATGGGCGGGCGAGCCGGTCGGCCAGTTGTCCAGGAACTCCGTTTGCCAACGGGCGTGGTCGTAGCCCACTGCCAGCGCGTCGATATGGACGCCATCGAGTCGATCGCCGTAGAGCGTCTCATGAGGCGAGCGCGCGCGGCCGATGCGGGTGATCAGGCCGGCGTGACTGCCGGCAAAGTTTGGCATGCCGGCGGCGCCGTTGTTGATGACGACCGCCGCCCGCCCGTCGAACGTGTAGCGACGCAGGGCAGGCAGGCAGGTATGGCTGCTGGCGAACAGGTCGACGCGTGCCTGTACAAAGGCCGTGGCCAGCCACTCGCGATTGCCCGGGTCGTCCAGTGCGCCGACGTCGAACCGCCAGCCGGCGAGCGAGGCGGCGTCGCCATGAACCACGCCGATGACGACGGCGCCAACGCGGTAGCGGCGCAGCATCGGCAGCGCGGCGAGGCGCCGAACGATATCCGGGTGGCGACGTGCGGTCAGCTTGAGTCGGGCATGGATCGCGTTGGAACGCTCGACCACGCCCGCGTCGACGCTATCCGGGTAGGCGCAGCCGCAGCCCGCCTCGTCGCCGTCGGCCAGCAGTTCCGCCTCGACGTTGCCCAGGCAGGCATCCTGGTCGAGCACAGCACGGTTGATCGCGGCGAAGCCATGGTCATCGACGTCAAACCAGTTGAAGTCGCCGTTGAAACATAGCGTCACGGGGGCCCGCTCGCGCTTCGCCATGGCCGCGATGGTCTCCAGTGCCGGCAGGTTGCCATACAGGCCGCCGATGACGTAGAGCGTGTCGGCGCGCTGCTCGACACAGGCGGCCATGGCCGCCGCACCGTGGCGGTACCGCAGCGGACAAGACCTGCCGGCCTGCCCGCTCACATCGTGGCCACTGCGAGGTGCGTTGGTCCGCGCGATGGCGGTTCGACTGTGCCGTCGGCCGTGGCCGTGCCCTGGCCGTGGCCGTAGAGCATGGCCAACTCGGCGGCGCCCGCTTGCGCCACCGGCAGATCGAAGCAGACCCGACCCTGGCGCAGGCCGATGACCCGATCGGCCAGCAGCGGCAGCAGCGCCGGATTGTGCACCACCGAAACCAGCGTCGCGCCGTGGGCCGCCTTGGCCAGCAGGGTGCATACCTCGGCGGCCGCCTGTGGGTCCAGCGCGGCCGTTGGCTCGTCGGCCAGGATCAGGCGCGGGCGCTGCATGAGCATGCGCGCGATGGCCACTTTCTGCCGTTCGCCGCCGGACAGCCGATCGACCCGCGTATGCGCCTTGTCGGACAAGCCCACTTTGCGCAAACACGCCTCCGCCTCGTCGATCTCCGCCACGCGATAACAACGCGCCCAGGTCCGCCAGCCGGACAGGCGCCCCAAGGCGCCGATCAGCACGTTGTCGAGGGCGGAGAGGCGTTGGACGAGATGCAAGCCCTGGTGCACCTGGCCGATTTCACTGCGCAGAGCCCTGATCGGCGCACGCCGATCCAGGCGCCGGCCGAGCACGGCCACCGTACCCTGCTCGGGTCGGACGAAGCCGGACAGCACGCGCAGCAACGACGATTTTCCGGCGCCGTTCGGCCCGATGATGGCGACGCGCTCGCCGTGGGCGATGCACAGCCGGTCGAGCTCGAGCGTCAGCTTTTCGCCGAGCGCGCAGACCACGTCGTCGACCTGTATCGCCGTCACCACAGTGGCCGTCACAGCAGCGCCCGCCGGATCCGCGCGCTGAACGCGTCGAACAGCGATACCAGCGCGACGACCACGATCAGGATGGTGGCCAGCCGTCCCCACTGAAACAGGGCGGTCGCCTCGGTGATCAGCAGGCCCAGGCCGCCGGCGCCGATGAGACCGAGCACCGTGGAGTCGCGAATGTTGAACTCCCACAGGTAGAGATGATGCGAGACGAACTGCGGCAGCACGGCCGGCCAGACGCCGTTGAAGAAGACCTGCGCCGGGCCCGCGCCCACCGCGCGAACGGCGTCGACCGCGGCCATGTCGAGGCTCTCGATGGTCTCGGCGAAGAGCTTGCCGTAGCTGCCCATGGAATGGAAGGCAATGGCGAGGATGCCGGCGGTCGGCCCCAGCCCGACGATGCCGACCAGCACGAGACCGAATACCAGGGTGTGGATGGCGCGACCGACATCGAGCACACCCCTGGCGGGGATCGCCAGCCAGACGGGCGCCGCCAGGTTGCGGGCGGTGAGCACGCCGAGCGGCAAGGCCAGCAAGGCGCCGAGCAGCGAGCCGAGGGTGCCTATGACGAAGGTGGTCCAGGTGGCGGCGGCCAGTTGGCGCAGAAAGGTCGCCTCGACGACGCGTCGGTCTTCCACGCGCAGCAGCGTGCCGTCGTCGCTGCGATACTCCAGGTGGGGGTTGCCGAACCAGGTGTCGAGAAAGCTCGGGTGGGCAAATTCACCGATGGTCTTGGCCAGGTTGGCCAGTGGCTGGCGGCCCAGCGACAGGTCGCCATTGACGCCCAGTGTGGCGATGGCCACGGCGACCAGCAGCGCGTAGGCGAGCACCAGGGCCAGAAAGCCCGGGCGGCCACGCAGATGGCGCGCAATGGGCAGGTTCATGGCCGCGCCGACCGTCATGGCGTCAGCGCTTGGGCGTCAGCTTGCCGGTGGCCAGACCGGCGTCGCGGATCGGCTTGTAGAAGGCATTGTCGCGAGTGACGAAGCCGGTGTAGTGGGCGGGCAGGAGGTCTGTTCGGCTCTTGAGTTCGGCGCCGATGCCTTCCAGCGCCCGCTGCAATTTCGCCACGAAGGCCTTGTCCTGATACAGAGCGGAACTGACGGCGAAAGCATCGTTGGGTAGTGGCGTGGACTGCCAGATCACCACCGAGCGCTCCGGCTTGATCAAGCCCTGCTCGATCATGGCGTTGCGGTTGCGGTTGTAGTCGGCGCCGGCGTCGAGAACGCCCTGCGTGACCTGCGTTTCGATGGCCTGGTGCTTGGTGTTGAGCACCTTGGCGAAGTAGGTGTCGGGGTTGATGCCCTGCGTCATGAAATAGTGCAGCGGAATCAGGTAGCCCGAGGTCGACCCTTTGTCGCCGAAGGCGAAGCTGCGTCCCTTGAGATCGGCCGGCGACTTGATGCCCGAGTCGGGGTGGGTGACCATGATTGCGAAATACTCCGGCTTGCCGTCGTAGAGTATCGTTGATACGACCTGGGCACCGGCCTCGTGGTTGGCCAGCACGTATCCCCAGGGACCCATGAGCGCGATGTCCGTCTCGCCGTTGGCCAGCGATTTGGCCAGGCCTTCCCAGGTATCGACGGTGCGCAGCTCCACCTTGCGGCCGAGCTGTTTCTCCAGATGGTCGGCGAGCGGCCGGTAGGTGGCGTCGTTCTTGTCCTTGTCGGGTTGGAACAAGCCGACGCCGAATTTGAGGGGCGGCTCGGCGGCCTGGGCGAGCAGGGCGGCAATGGCGACCAGTGCGCCGGCGACAAAGTTGATCGGTTTCATCAGACAGCCTCCAGAGCGAGTGTCTGGCGAGCGGCCAGTGCGCCGCCACAACCGCTGCCCTGGCCGGCCGTACAGCCGTAGCAGTGGTCGGCGACGCGGATCGGGCGGTTCTCGAACGTGTGATCGAGCAGCGTGGCAAGATGAACGGGAGCATCGCCCTCGCCTAACGCCAGCCCGAGCATCTGGTTGAAATCGCAGTCATGGACATGGCCCCGCCAATCCACAGAAATCAGCGTCCGACACATGACTCCGCTCAGGTTGGCGTCGCGATGCGCTCCTTTCAGCCGCCGCATGTAGTCGTGAAATTCATTGCGCGAAACGAGCGTGCTGCCGAAGCGCTTGATCGGCATGTTGGACAGTGCGAACAGGCGGTTGAAGACAATGCCGTAACGGGCGGCCAACTGCTCCTTGTACGCGGCCTCGAGTTCCTGCTGATTGGGCGGCAGGTCGGCTCCGGCCGGATTGAAGACCAGGTTCAGCGTCCTGCCGCTGTCCGG
>WBZL01001668.1_pt1 | contig 22780 bp, 23 predicted proteins | sample 5204291 | NCBI WGS metagenome assembly WBZL01 (sample SAMN12344345, study PRJNA552823) | activated sludge metagenome | biome: Activated sludge suspended growth; feature: Nitrification reactor; material: Wastewater; isolation source: activated sludge from nitrification reactor of wastewater...
GTGTTCTTACGCTGAACTCGGATGAAGGGGGAGAGCTCGGTGGGACGTCCAGCGTGGGCGCCCGGCGACTCGACCTGTCCAACCCCAAGAAGGAGGTTGCAGCATGCCCAGAGCAAGTCTCAAGGTGGTTGCCGGGATCGCGATCCTCGGCGCCGCCGCCTTCCTGCTCGGCGGTAGCTCCGCCGCGGAGGAGAGCCAGCCGTCGAACGGAGCCCAGGCGCCGGCCTTGGAGGTCCCCCATCCTCTGCTCAACGGGATGGTGGTGTCGATCGATCCGGTGACGGGCCGCATGCGGGCCCCGACGCCTGCCGAGCGCCAGCAGCTGGCGGCGGCGTTCAAGAAGCAGTACGGCGAGCCGCAGCCGGTGCGGGTGCTGGCCCACCGCGACGGCATGCTCTCCGCGGTCCTCGGCGTTGATCACCTCGATTTCGAGGTCGCCACGCTGCGCCCGGACGGCACGGCGGAGCTCAGCTGCGTCGACGAGCCGGAGCAGGCGGTCGATCTGCTGCTCAACGGCAGCACCGAAGAGGAGAAGTAGGCAATGAGAAAGGTCACCATTCTCGCTCTCGGTCTGCTCGCTGCCTTCCTCGCCGCCGGCCCGGCTTCGGCCGCCAACTTCATCATCAACAACGTTGATGCCCCGGGCGTCGGCTTCAACGACCCGACGCCGAAGGCCCCGGTGGGCGGCAACAACGGCACCACTCTCGGTGAGCAGCGGCTCAACGCCATGCAGTTCGTGGCCGACGTCTGGGGTGCGATCCTCGACAGCGACGTCGACATCGTCGTCCAGGCCACCTTCTCGCCCCAGTCCTGCACGCCGACGAGCGGTGTCCTCGCCTCGGCGGGCACCATCCAGATCTTCGCCAACTTCCCCGGTGCCGTCTTCCCCAACACCTGGTATCACTCGGCCCTTGCCAACAAGCTCGCGGGCGCCGACCTCACCCCCGGTCCGCCGGACCCGGGCCTCTTGGTGGCGCCGTTCAACGATGACATCGTCGTCTTCGCCAACGGCCGCATCGGCACCGATCCTGGCTGTTTGACCGGCCGTGATTGGTACTACGGCTTCGACAACAACCACGGTACCAACTTCGACTTCGTCACCGTGCTCACCCACGAGCTCGGCCATGGCCTCGGCTTCGCCAACTTCATCACCGAGACCACCGGCGCCTCGCCGGCTGGCCTGACGGACATCTACGCCACCTTTACCCGTGACAACACGCTGGGGGTGAACTGGAACTCGCTCACCACCCCGGCGGCGATTGCGGCCTCGGCGCTGCGTTGCGACCAGATCGTCTGGTCCGGCCCGAACGTGACGGCCAACTCCGCGCGCTTCCTTGGCCTCGGCCGGCCGGCGCTCACCGTCAACAGCCCCTCGGGGCTCGGGCCCTATCGGATCGGTGCGGCAGCCTTCGGCCCGTTGCTCTCCTCGCCCGGGGTGAGCGGCAACCTGGTCCGCGCCCTCGACCCCGCGGACGCTGCCGGTCCCACCACCTTTGACGGTTGCTCGCCGTTCACCAACGCCGCCGCGGTCGCCGGCAACATCGCTCTGGTCGATCGTGGCACCTGCGGTTTCGTGGTGAAGGTCGCCAACGCGCAGGCGGCCGGCGCTACCGCCGTGATCGTGGCGGACAACGCCGTGGGTTGCCCGGCTGCCGGCCTCGGCGGTGCGGACCCCTCGATCACCATCCCCTCGGGGCGGGTGAGCCTGGACGACGGCAACGCCCTCAAGGCGGCGCTCGCCGGCGGGGTGAACGTCAGCCTCGGCGTCAATCCTGCCCTGCGCGCTGGTGCCGACAGCGCCGGTCGCGTGCAGCTCTACGCCACCAACCCGGTGCAGAGCGGCTCGTCGATCTCTCACTTCGACACCATCGCCTTCCCCAACCTGCTGATGGAGCCAGCGATCAGTGCCGATCTACCGCACGGCGTCGACCTCACCGGCTACGAGATGATCGACATCGGCTGGACCTTCAAGTCGGTTGAGATCGATGGCTGCGACTCCGGCGTGCCAAACCTGCCGCTGCCGGGCGGCGGCACCATCCTCACGCAGATCGAGGACTGCGCTGCCGGTGCCGGCAACCATGGCCAGTTCGTCAGCTGCGTCTCGCACGCGATGAACGACCTCAAGAAGGCCGGCATCATCACGGGCGCGCAGAAGGGGGCGCTGCAGAGCTGCGCCGGGCAGGCCAACCTGCCGTAGTCGGCGCCTGGGCGTCACCGCGCGAGGCCTCGGGGCCGGTCGGGCGATCCCGGCCGGCCTCATCTCGCCGGGGCCCGCGGTGGCGACGCGCGGGAGCGGCGAGCCCCTGTGCTAGGCTGCCGGACAGTACTCTCTTTGCTGGATCTTCTGGGTAGGGCTCGCGGAAGGCACCGCCCGGTGCTCTGCCGGGGAGCTAATCAAATGCCTGTGCTCTCCGGGCCAGCGGGGCCCGGAGCTGTCAAGGGATGGGGCGTTCGCAGCCGCGAACGTGGAGCTGGCGAGTATGGCGAAGAGGATCTACGTCGGGAACCTTCCTTTCAGGACCACCGAGGCGGAGCTACGGGAGCTGTTCGCTGCCTACGGCACGGTCCAGAGCGTCAACCTGATCACCGACCGTGAGACCGGCCAGCCGCGCGGCTTCGGCTTCGTCGAGATGGACGACGCCGGGGCAGACGCTGCCGTCTCGGCCCTGGCCGACACGCTGCTCGGGGGGCGTACGCTCAAGGTCAACGAGGCCAAGCCTCGCCAAGACCACGGCTACCGCCGGGGCTGACGCGCCGCTTCGCTCCTCGCTCGCTACTCGACCGTAAAGCTCGTCAGCTCGACCGGGTCGAGAAGGGGAAAGTCCAGGCGCCATTCCACCAGTGTGCCGGTGTCGCCCGCGGCGCGGTCGCAGACACTGAGGGTCCACACGCCCGAGCCCGGGGCGATGATCGCGGCGAGCGACTCGTCGGGCGAGCACCAGCTCGCGGTGCCGGGGAGGCTGCAGTTGCTCGCCGTACCGCAGGCGCTCGGCGAGCTGCAGGCGACGGTTGCCTGGCTGCCAAGGCGGGCGTAGTAGTTGTCCCCCGAGCCATCGTGGTTGTTGACGAGGCGGATCGGCCCCGTGCCCGAGCCCGAATAGTCCACGGCGACCTGCAGGTCGCTGCGCCAGCTGTGGGTGATCGCCAGCTCGACCTCGACGTCCAGGAAGACCTGGCTGCCCGGGACGACGATCACGTCCGCGATCCCGCCCTGACCGGTGCCGGTGGCGTCGTCGAGGCAGCCGTTGTCGGGCAGGATGGGGGCGTTCGGGGTGCTTACGATCGGGCCGACCTCGCGGCCCCCGGCGGCCAGGGGCCAACACCCGAGCGCGAGAAGCAGCAAAGCGGGAACCAGCCGAGGCCGAGACGCACGCGGCATACCGGTACCTCCCAGACGTCGAGCTCGCGGTGACTGTACCTCGGTCCTCGCAGAGCGCGCCCTACACGAATTTGGGTTTGCTGGCGGAGCGCTAGGCCTTGCGGGGCTGCTCGGCCTGGCGGAGCGCCTGCCTGGCCTGGTGCTTGGCTGGGGGACAGGGACTCGAACCCCGATTCTGCGGTCCAGAGCCGCATGTCTTGCCATTAGACGATCCCCCAAATGGCAGGCCCGGAAGGTTACTCAAAGCCGCCCTGCGGCGTCAAGGCACGGCGTGCGGCGCGAGGGCGAGCTTACCGCGGGCCGGTGAGGAAGCGGACGAAGGCGTCGAGATGCCGGCGCGTGGCCTCGCGGCCGACGACGGCGATGACGTCAAAGATGCCGGGGCCGCCCGTCGCGGCGGTGAGCGCCATGCGGGTGGGGTGGATCAGCACCGCCGCCTTCACGCCCAGCTCTTCCGCCAGCTGCCGCAAGGCCGGCTCGAGGCTCAGGGCATCGAAGCTCGGCAGGGCCTCGAGCCGGGCTGCGAGAGCGGTGAGACGGGCGGGCAGCTCGGGGTCCGCCAGGAATTTGGCGCAGGCCTCGGGGTCGTAGGCGTGGGCGGGCGCGAAGTAGGCGGGCACGGCCTCGGCCATCTCACGCAGGGTCTTCGCCCGCGGCCGGTGGAGGTCGACGATCCGCTCCAGGCGCCCGGCGTCCACCGCGGCGGCGCCGACCTCGGCGAGGAAAGGCTCGAGGTGGGGCCGCAGCTCGCTGAACGCCAGCTTCTGGATGTACTGCTGGTTCATCCAGAGCAGCTTTTCGCGGTCGAAGACCGCCGCCGAGGCGTTCAGCCGCTCGACGGTGAAGACCGCGATCATCTCCTCCCGGCTCATCAGCTCGCGGTCGTCGCCCGGTGACCAGCCGAGCAGGGCGAGGAAGTTGTAGAGCGCCTGCGGCAGGATGCCCTCGTTCCTGAACTCCTCGACCGAGGTCGAGCCGATGCGCTTCGACAGCCGTTTCTTGTCCGGGCCGAGGATCAGGGGCAGGTGGCAGAAGCTCGGCACGGGTGCCCCCAGGGCCCTGAACAGGGGCACGTGCTTGGGGGTGTTCGAGAGGTGGTCTTCACCGCGGATGACGTGGCTGATCGCCATGTCGATGTCGTCGCAGACGACGGACATGTGGTAGGTCGGCGAGCCGTCCGAGCGCAGCAGGATGAAGTCGTCGAGGGCGTCCTGGGGGAAGTCCATCTCGCCGCGCAGGAGGTCGGAGAAGCGGATGTTGCCTCCCGGCATGGCGAAGCGCACGACGAAAGCCCGGCCGGCGTCCAGACGGGCGGCGACCTCGGCCTCGCTCAGCTGGCGGCAAGTGCGCGGGTAGCGGAAGGTGATCCCCTGCGCTTCGGCCGTGGCGCGCTGGGTGTCGAGCTCCTCGCTGGTGCAGAAGCAGCGGTAGGCCTTGCCGGCGGCGAGCAGCTCCTCGCCCCGCTCGCGGTGGCGGGGCAGCCGCTCGCTCTGCAGGAACGGGCCTTCGTCCCACGCGATGCCGATCCAGGCCAGCGCCGACTGGATCTGCCGCGTCATCGCCTCGTCGGAGCGCGCCTTGTCGGTGTCCTCGATGCGCAGCACGAAGGCGCCGCCCAGGCTCTGGCGCAGCAGCTCGTTGTAGATCGCGGTCCGCGCGCCGCCGACGTGGAGAAACCCGGTCGGAGACGGCGCAAACCGCACGCGCACGGGGCCGGTGAGCGAGCTCGTCATGGCGGCGCAAGGTATCACAGGGGTCGCGGGCCCTCAGTCGTCGAGAGCCTGGCGCAGGGCGGCTTTCAACAGCTTCGGGCTCGCCGATCCTCCTGCCTTCTTGAGAGCTTGGGCGAGGAGGAAGCCGAGGAGGCCCACCTTGCCGCAGCGGTAGCGCTCCACCTCGGCCGGGTGTTCGGCGAGGACCGCCGCGACGACGGGGCGCAACGCCGGCATCGCGGCGGCCAGCTCGGCGCTCTCCTCGGCAGAGAGCGGCTCTTCCGGGGCGGCAGCCGGCTTGGGCTCGCCTCGCTCGCGGCGCGGCGGGGGCGTCGCCTCTGCCGCCGGTCTCTGCTTGGCCCAGGAGTCGCGCAGCGAGACGATACGGTTGAACACCAGCCGCGCGGCGGTGGAGTCGACCGGGTCGCGGAAGAAGTAGCCCTGGCGCTCGAACTGGCAGCGCTCGCCCAGCGCCGGGTCCGCGGCGGCCGGCTCCGCTCGGCTCTCAAGGAGCACGGTCAAGGACTCGCGGTTGAGGCATGCCTCGAAGCCCTCCTCGGCGAGGTCCGGCCGCTCGACGGCGAACAGGCGGTCGTAGAGGCGGACCTCGACGGGCAGGGCGTGCGCTGCCGACACCCAGTGCAGGGTGCCCGGCACTTTGCGGCCGTCGGGAGCGGCGCCGCCACGGGTTGCCGGGTCGTAGGTGCAGCGCAGCTCCACGACCTCGCCGGAAGCCGGGTCCTTCACCACCTGCTCGCAGCGGATGAGGTAGGCGTAGCGCAGGCGTACTTCGCGACCAGGGGCCAGGCGGTGGAAGCCGGGCGGCGGCACCTCCTCGAAGTCGTCACGCTCGATGTAGATCTCGCGACCGAAGGGCAGCTGGCGACTGCCCTCCTTGGGCACGTCGTGGGGGTAGAGCGGCGCCTCCAGCTCCTCGGTCGTGTCCGCCGGGTAGTTCTCGATCACCACCTTGAGGGGGCGCAGCACGCAGAGCAGGCGGGGCACCTCCCGGTTCAAGTCCTCGCGCACGCAGTGCTCGAGGAGGGCCACGTCCACCGTGCTGTTCGCCTTGGCGACGCCGATGCGGTCGCAGAAGTCACGGACGGCCGCCGGGGTGTAGCCGCGCCGCCGCAGGCCGGCGAGGGTCGGCATGCGGGGATCGTCCCAGCCGGCCACCAGGCCCTTCTCCACCAGCTCGAGCAGCTTGCGCTTGCTCATCAAGGTGTAGGTGAGGTTGAGGCGGGCGAACTCGGTCTGCCGCGGTGGGTCCGGGAAGGGCAGGGTGTCGACCAGCCAGTCGTAGATCTCGCGGTTGTTCTCGAACTCCAGGGTGCACAGCGAATGGGTGATGCCCTCGATGGCGTCGGAGAGGGGGTGTGCGAAGTCGTAGAAGGGGTAGATGCACCAGGCGTCGCCGCGGTGGTAGTGAGTGGCGCGTTTGATGCGGTAGAGCAGCGGGTCGCGCATCTTCATGTTGGGCGACGCCATGTCGATCTTCGCCCGCAGCACGTGGGCGCCGTCGGGAAACTCGCCGGCTCGCATGCGGGCGAAGAGGTCGAGGTTCTCCGCCACGGTCCGCTCGCGGTACGGGCTCGGCCTGCCTGGTTCGGTGACCGTGCCGCGGTAGGCCCGGATCTCCTCCTCGTTCAGGCTACAGACGTAGGCCTTGCCCCTCTCGATCAGCGCGACGGCGAAGTCGTAGAGCTGTTCGAAGTAGTCGGAGGCGTAGTAGAGCCGGTCCTCCCAGGAGAAGCCTAGCCAGCGCACCCCGTCGAGGATGGCGCCGACGTACTCCTGGTCTTCGGTCTCGGGGTTGGTGTCATCGAGCCGCAGGTTGCAGAGCCCGCCGTACTCGGCGGCGAGGCCGAAGTTGAGGCAGATGGCCTTGGCGTGCCCGATGTGCAGATAGCCGTTCGGCTCAGGAGGGAAGCGGGTGACGACCCGGCCGCCGTGCTTGCCGGCGGCGAGGTCGCGGTCGATCATCTCGCGGATGAAGTCCCGGCCGGGAGAGGGCGCGCCGGGCGTCGATGTGCCCGCGGTAGAGGTGGAAGACTCGCTCACGATGGGTCCCTCGCGGATGCGCCCACGCGGGGCGGCTGCGGCCTCCAGCCGAGCAGCGGCAGGCGCTGCCGCCGGAGAGGATGACCGGCAAAGGTATCACAGGCCGCCCCAGGGCAGGCCTGGGTCGCGGGCGCCGGGCGGCGCGGGTTTCAGCTCACGGCGAGCAACGGCTCGTCGGTAGCGACCTCGGCAGGTTCGTCGGCGAGGAGGGCCACGGGAGGCTCCGGCGTTGCCGCGTGGGTGGACGCGCATGCGAGCCGGCTGGCGCCCGCGCGGGTCTCGAGCCAGAGCTCGAGGCAGACGGCGAGCCAAAGCAGCAGGCCGCCCATGCCGCTGTCCTGTTGCTCCCAGGCCGTCTCGACGACCGACCGCCGCACGAACTCCGGCCAGCGTGCGCGCCGGTGCCAGAGGAGCTCGCCGACGCGCTCGCGGCCGTCGCGGTAGATCCCCTCCACGAAGAGGGCGGCGAAGGTCGCCTTGCCCTGCCGGCTGAGGACCGCCGCCGGCAGCTGGCCGGCGAGCGCCCGGCGCAGGACCGGCCGCGTCTCGCCCTGGCGGCGGAGCTCGCTGGTGGGCAAGGCGAGGGCGAGCTCGACCACCCGGCGGTCGCGCAGCGGGTAGCGCACCTCGATACCGTGGCGCAGCGCGTAGTAGCTCTCGACGACGAGACCGTGGCCGTTGATCGGATCGAGCAGCGAGAGGGCCTGGCTGGGGCGCGGGAAGGCGCTTGCCCAGGCCTTGCCGGTGAACGGCTCGGGTAAGAGCTCGGCGGCACGCTCGGTCAGCCAGGGCCGCGCCGGCCCGGCCCGCCGTGAGCCGCGCTCCAGGCGCCAGGCGAAGGGCAGGAGGTTGGCCCAGAACGAGCGTGTCGCAGCCTGCTCGCGGAGCTGCCAGGCGAGCTCGGCGATCGCCTCACGCAAGGCGCCGCGGGCCAGCAGCTCGACGAAGGCGCGCTCTGTCCCGCCGTAGAGCTGGTCGCCGCAGAGCCCCGACAGAAGCACGCAGGCCCCCTGCCGGCGCGCCATGGCGTAGGCCCCCTCGTGGAGCAAGCGGTAGGGGTTCTGCTCTGGCGTCGAAGGATGCACGGGCCAGCGCCGGCCGCGGGCGAAAGGCATCGCCTCATCGGCGGCGAACAGGAAGCCGGTGATCCCGAGCCGCGCCAGCGTCGCCTCGATCCAGGGCCGTTCGTCGGCCTCCGGGTGGCGGTCGAAGACCCAGGACACGGCCTTGAGGGTGCGGTCGGTGCCGAGGTGCTGCCGGGCGAGGGCCGCGAGAGGTGTCGAGTCGAGGCCGCCGCTCATCAGCACCGCCGGAGTGCCCACGGCGCGCATCCGCGAGCGCACCGCCGCGGCGAGGGCTGCCCGCAGCTCCTCGGCGTGCTCCTCGGGCCGGCGGTCCCAGCGCGGGCGTTGCGGGCGCGGGCTCCAGAAGCGCTCCGCGACCGCCCGTTGCCGGTCGACCACGAGGGTGTGACCGGGGAGGAGCTGGCGGATGCCGCGGAAGAAGGTGCGGCCGTCACTGGCGGCGTCGATCGCGAACAGGGTGGCGAGACGATGCTCGTCGAGCTCGGTGTCCACCTCGGGCAGCCCCAGCAGGCCGAGCTCTTCGCTGGCCGCGAACAGGCACCGCTCGCCGAGGCTGTAGGCGAGGCCACGGCCCCCCAGGGGGTCGCGGGCGAGCACGGCCCGCTGACGAAAAGTGTCCACGACGATGACGGAGAATGGCCCGAGGAAGCGGGCGAAGGCATCGAGCCCCCAGGTGTCGTAAGCGAGGGCCGCGAGCGCCGCGTCGCCGAGCGAGGCCAGGGGCGGCGGGCCGTCGAGGGCTCGCCAGAGCTCGTCGCGGTTGTCCAACCGGCCGTCGAACACCAGCCGGCCGCGCTGCGCCGGCAGCACCGTCGGTTGTGAGTCGAGCAGGTCTTCGGGCTTGCTGTGGAAGTGCAGCCGGCCCAGCGCGGCGGTGCCCGCGCTGCGTACCGCGGAACCGTGCCGGCCGCGGTGGGACATCCGGGCCAGCATCGAGGCGAGGGTGGCCAGCTCGGCGCTGGCGCCGGTCCGCGGGTAGATCAGGCCGATGGCGCTCAACGCTCCCAAGCCTCCGGCGGCCGCACCCGTGGCGCGATCCACGGTTTCGAGTCCAGGCTGCCGCGTTGCACCATCTCCAGTGCAGGACAGCACGGTTGATGCCATGGTCCAAGGTCTCGATGTCCTCGATGTCCTCGATGCCGCAGAGGGGTTCGCCCCACGCCGCCTCCATCGCACCACTACCCGGATGGGCGATCTGCCTGCTGTTGGCCTCTGATACCTTGGGGTTCCGGCAGCCGCCGGAGCCAGGAGGTCGGCGATGAACGCAGCGACGCACTCACAAGGCAAGGACCACGCACACCCCTTCCGCCACATCGTCGTAGGCACCGACTTCTCGCCTGCGGCGGCCAGCGCTGCAGCCTGGGCGGCCAGCCTGGCCTGGGTCCATGGTGCCCACCTCACCCTCGTCCACGCAGTGCGTCTGCCGGGGCCGGCCCCGGACTTCGTGGCGCCGTCCGCCGACTTCGGCTCGTCGGTCCAGGAAGCGGCGAGGGCGCGCCTGGAAGAGGCGGCGAACGAGCTCGCTCGCAGTGGCCTCGAGGTGCACCCACGGTTGGTCGAGGGGGCGCCGGTGGCCGCGCTTCTCGACGTGGCACGCGAGATCCGGGCCGATCTCCTCGTCGTCGGCACGCGCGGCCTGTCGGGCCTGCCCCAGCTGCTGCTCGGCTCGACCGCGGCACGGCTCGTCGAGCACGCCGAGTGTCCCGTGCTGACCACCCACGGCGAGGCGGTCCGCGACCCGAGCAAGATCCGCGCGGTGCTGGTGCCCACCGACTTCAGCCCGGACTCGCGCGCTGCCGCCGAGCTCGCTGTCCACCTGCTCAAGGCCGAGAGCGACGCCCGCCGCTTGATCCTCCTGCACGCTTTTCACTTGCCCATCGAATACAGCGCCTACGGCGGCGTGCCGGTGTCGCCGGCGCTCCTCGAAGAGGCGCGCATCCACGCCGAAGCCGAGCTGCGCGCTCAGCGCGACGAGCTGGCGGCCCTGGGCATGGAGATCGAGACGCGGGCGGTGGCCGGCGAGCCGGCCAGCAGCATCTGTGCGCTGGCCGAGGCCGAGGACATCGACCTCATCGTGATGGGGACCGCCGGTCGCACGGGGGCGGCGCGCTGGATCGTCGGCAGCACGGCCGAGCGGGTGATGCAGCGGTCGCACTGCCCGGTGGTCACCCTCAGGCATCGGGACGACGCGGGCTCGTAGGGCGCGGCGCCGACGGCGCGGGCCGCGGCAGCGCCGGTCCGACTGGGCGAAACCGGCTATGATGCGGCCGCCAGGGCGCCGGAAGGCCCAAGCCATGCCGCGCAAGCCACACCTCGACGCCGTTTCCTTGGTCCCCGCTCGCGCGGACTGGGGCTGCGGAGCTCATCAAGTCGACCGCCGGCGAGGAGGTTGCCCCTGAACACGGGAACGGGTCGGCAACGGCCGGGTCGCGGTCGCCGCCCGCTGCGCCGCTGGCTGAGGCCGGTGTTCTTCCTTGGCGTTGCAGCTGCCGTGCTGTGGCCGGCCTCCACCTACCGCACTCGCGGCGTCGACGCTGCCAGCCTGGTGGATAGCGCCGCGGCCGTCGTTCAGGACACACCACACGCTCTCTTCCTCCTGCCGCGTCGCCCCGAGCGTGCCGGTCTCGCCTTCCTCTGCGGCTCTGGCGTGGCCGCCGAAGCCTACGTGCCGATGCTCCGTCCCCTCGCGGAGGCCGGCTATCCGGTGGTGATCGTCCGCTTGCCTTGGCGCTTCGCGCCGCTCAAGGGCCACGAGCAGCAGGCCATCAGCTGGGCTCGCCAAGCGATGGACTCCCGGTCGGAGGTGGTGCGCTGGGTGCTCGCCGGGCACTCGCTCGGCGCTGCCCTGGCTCTCCAGACGATCCGCGATCGCTCCGGGGCCACCGCGTCCCTGGTGCTGATCGGCACTGCGCAGCCGCGCTTCGAAGACCTCTCCGAGCTCGAGCTCCCCGTCACCAAGGTCTACGCCAGCCTCGACGGCGTGGTGCCGAAGGCGGAGGTGCTCGAGAACAAGGACTTGCTGCCCGAGACCACCCAGTGGGTGGAGATCGCCGGCGGCAACCACTCGCAGTTCGGTAACTACGGCCAGCAGCTCGGGGACGGCACCGCGACTCTCTCCCGCGAGGAGCAGCAGGCCGCCACCCGTGCGGCCCTTCGCGCCGCCCTCCGCGCCGCCATCCCCCGGTGAGGCGGCGGCCGCCGCTAGACGTCGGCGGTCTCCTCATCCTCGGCCACCGGGAGGAGAGCGTGGGTATCGAGTTCCCACAGCTCGAGGGGTCGCTTCTTTACCCCCAATCCGTGCTCCACCAGCAGGTCGAGCAGCCGGCTGCCATCGATCAGGGTGATGGGCGGCGCACCGCTCTCGAAAGCGGCATCCCGCGTGCCCTTGGAGAAGTCTCCCGAGGTGATGATGGTGCCCCGCACGGCTTGCCAGCGATGCAGGACGCCCCGTAGCTCGTCAAGGACTCGGCGCTGGACGTTGCCTTTGTGCCGTTTGACCTGGACTACCTCGCGGACCGAGGTGATGCCGACCTCGATCTCACCTACCACGTCGACCCCGCGGTCGTTCGACTGCTTGGTCACCGCGACGTTCTCGTATCCCATCTCGTCGAGCAGCCGCTTGACGATGTGCTCGAAAGCGTAGGGGTCCACCTCCGCCAGGAAATCAGCGAGCTCCGCGCGGACGGCGCGCCGCTGCCGATCAGCGAGCTGGCGGATTTGCTGCAGCAGGTCAGGCTCCTCGGCGCCCGAGGTCGCCCCTAGCTCCTTAAGGTAGTCCAGACCGGCGGGTGTGACGGAATAGGTGTGGCCGGACCTCTCGACAAGGCCGCGGCCTACGAGGTTGCGCAGGCGTGCCCAGAGGAGGTTGCTGACCACGGCCTCGGAGCGCACGCGGCTCTCGGCCTCGACGTACTGGCCGAAAGGTCCCAGGAGATCGGCCCGTGCCGCGGTTCCCTGTTCCGCTACGAGCTCGAGGAGCCGCACCAGGCCTTGACGGAGGTCGATCTCTCGAACCACCTCGCCTTGCGGGTGGTCGATGAAATTGCGTCCGCGCTCACCGATCCGCAACGTGCCGTCCTCACTCTCCTCCAGAAGCCGGTACGCTCGAGCCACGGACCACTCGCCGGTGGTATAGCGCGGGTTGATCCGCTTGCCGCTGCCCTCCCAGGTCTGCAATGCGAGGGCCTGAGCCTCACCGCTTAGGCGCTCCCGGATCCAAACGTCGGGGTCGGTCCAGTCCTCGGTCTCCTGCGGGTTGCCTCGTAGGGCCCAGATGGCCGCTCGCATGCTGGTGATCTCCCCTGCCCGCATACCGGCCCAGACCGGCAGCACAGCGCGGAGCACCGCGTAGACCGGGAAGTGGGGCGTGAAGATGCGGCCTTCCTCCTCCACCGCCACGACCCTTCCTTCACGCAGCCAGCTGCGGAGCCCGAAGACACCTTGGGCCACACGGACGAAAGTGCTCGTGGCCCCTTGCCGGGCGATGCTGGTCGCCAGCTGGGCGTTGACGGTGGCTTCGGGCGTGCGGCCTGCCGTGGCGACCAGGCCCTGCGCCAGTATTCGGCGCGCAATCTCACGATAGTGAAGCGGTTCGTTGGCTTCGGCGAGAACGCGCTCGCTAGCTTGTAGGAAGGTCAGGCTCATGGAGGCTCTCCGTCTTCGGGGGCAGTTGAGGGGCGCGGGCTGCTCAGGGAGGGGCAACAGCAGCTCGGCCTTCGCACCACCACGCCATCTTTCCGCTCTCGCGTGACGAGGAAGACGCGAGCATTCTCGCCCTTCTGTGGGCTGGCAGACAAGGACCGGCGCGAATCGGAACACCAGAGGCTCGTGCGAATCGCGTAGCATCGTCACGGTCTCGGCCGCCGAGCCCATTTTTCGTGGATCCAGAAGCCCAAGTGCCGAAGCAAGGGCGCGGCTTCCGCCGAAAAAGATCCTCGACCAAGGAGCTCGTCCTGATGTAGTCCGTCAGAGGAGCTAGAGGGGAGGGCCAATGTCCCGGCGACACCGATGACAGGCGGTCGCCCTGCGGGCGATCTTCTGCCTCGCGTCAACGGTCGGCGCCTTGAGGCCTGGTCTCAGTGCCGCGGGGCTCGCCGGCCCCAGCCGCAGCGGGGGCCGGACCTGCCAGCCGGCGATCGGGCTGGACTTGGTGGACCTGGCGAGAGCTTCGCACCGCGGCCCGACTTGGGGCGTGCCCAGGTCTACGCCGACGCCTTCGAGGTCGAGTGTTCCGATCCCAGCACCGGGATCACGATTTGGCTGGAGGCGATGTACCCAGACGAGCTGCCGGCCGTCTGATGGCGGTTCCGGCCTGCTGTGAAGACCCCCGCATGCTCGACACACTCCAAACCAGACTCCTGGCCCTGCGGGCTCGTGACGAGGAGGTTCGCGCTGAGCTCGCCGCGGACGGTTCGCTGTTCGCGGGCTACCATCCGAGGATGGAGGCGGTCCATCGCGCCAACGCGCAGGCCCTGCGCGTCGTGATCCAGGAGTACGGCTGGCCGGACGAGGAGCTCGCCGGCCCCGCCGGCGCTGAAGCCGCCTGGCTCGTCGCTCAGCACGCCATCGGTGAGCCGTCCTTGATGCGCCACTGCCGGGCCTTGCTCGACCAAGCGAGCGCCGTCGGGCGCGTGCCCCGCTGGCAGTTCGCCTACCTCGACGACCGGATTCGCGTCTTCGAAGGCAAGCCGCAGCGTTTTGGAACGCAGATCGACCTGCGACCCGAGGGGCCGGCCGTCCACGCGCTGGAGGACGCGTCCGAGGTCGATGCCCGACGGCAGGAGGTGGGCCTGCCAGCGATCGCCGTCATTCTGGCGAGAGCGACGGCAGACTCGCTTCCGACGCCAGAGGAGTACGCTGCCAAGCAGGCCGCCGGCCTGCTATGGCGCCAGAAGGTCGGCTGGCTCGAGTAGAGCCGCAGCCGAGCGCCCGATGCCCGTGCCGTCGCCAATCGGCGATCAGCCGTCTGGGCGGGCGCCGCGGGTGGCTCCCGCCGAGGCGATCACCACGCAGAGCACCGCGATCCACTGCGAAAGGCGCAGCGACTCTTGGAGCAGGACGAGGCCGATGAGGGCGGCCATCGCCGGCTCGAGGCTCATCAGGATGCCGAACACGCGCGGTGGGACCTTGCGGAGTGCTTCCAGGTCCAGCGAGTACGGGATCACCGACGACAACAGCGCCAAGCCGAGCCCCGCCAGCAGGACCCACGGCTGCAGCAGCGCCGTGGCGCTGTCGGCGATGCCAATGGGTACTACCATCAGGGCCGCGATGGTCAGTCCCAGTGCCAGGCCATTGCCTTCCGTCGTATGGCGGCCGAGTGCCGCGCCGAGCAGGATGTAGAGACCCCAGCACGCTCCTGCGGCGAGGGCGAAAAGAAGGCCGACGAGGTTGAGGTCGCCGCGGCCTTCCATCAGGAGCGCCACGCCACCCGCCGCGAGCACGGCCCAGAGCGCGTCCAGCCAGCGCCGCGACCCGGCCAGGGCCACCGCCAGCGGCCCGAGGAACTCGATGGTCACGGCGATCCCCAGCGGGATGCGTGCCAGCGCCAGGTAAAAGCACAGGTTCATCGAGCCGAGAGTCACGCCATAGCCGAGCACGACCAGCCACGTGCGACGGCTCAGGCGCAGGGACGGCCGCCACAACAGCAGCAGCATCGTCGCCGCGAAGAACAGTCGTAGCGCGACGGTGCCGAAGCTGCCGACGGCCCTGAACAGGTGCTTGGCGAGGACAGAGCCCAGCTGAACGCTGACCATGCCGAGCAGGACCAGGGCCGGCGGCGGGATCGCGCTGAGCGTCCGTCCGGCCGGCGCGGCCAGGCCGGAGTGGTGGGGCGGGCCGGGGCGAGTCCTCGCGGGGTCCATGGTGGCCGCGGAGCTTAGCAACCATGGAGCTCTCCGCACGGGAGCGAGCCCATTGCGGCCTCTCTCCGGCCGGCGGTCGCGCCCGGAGAAGGTCCGTTCCCCGTTCGGCGGGTGAGTTCACCGCAAGTCCGAGCCAGGCGCGGAGATCGTCCTGGCAGGCGCGGGCGATCCTGCCTCTTCAACCCACTGACGGCACCACGATCTCCCGTTCGGTGCGCCGCAACAGGGTCTCGGGATCGAGCTCGACGTCGACGAGGTGGCCCTCGCGCTCGAAGAGCACACGAAGCGCGCCGTCCGTGGCGAGCGACGCATCGTGGATGGCGCTGACGCCCCGTGCCACCTCGACCACCCAGGTGCCGGTCGGGTCGTAGGCCAGCAGGACGCCCGGCTCCCGCGCCGCCGCCGCGGCGGGCCGCACCAAGACCAAGTGGGCCAAGGTCTTGCGCTTCTGGCAGTCGCCTCCCTCGACGACGAAGGGCTGGTGATCGACCATCACCTGATGATGGTCGGGCAGCAGCCAGCGTGCCGAGGCCTTGCCGCGGTCGATGAAGAGGGTGTTCCGCGTCTCGAACGAAGGCCCGCTCTTGAAACTCCCCGATCCGTCCTCGGCCCGCAGATCGGCGTTGAGAACGTCCGAGCCGGGCACTGCCTCGAACCGATCCAACCTGAACACCTGCTCGTCTTCCACGACGACGAGAGCGTTCTCCCTCGGCTCGTCACGACCCCGGGGCCGATGCCACGTGGTGAAAACCAGGCTCAAGATGCTTACCGCTCCTGCTGTGAGGAGGACGAAGAGCACCACTGCATTGAGCCCCCAGACGACGCGAAACACGCTGCGGAGCTTCCTCATCGAGCTCTCCTTGCCAAAGGAGCCGGCGCACTAGCGCAGCCTCGGGGATTACGGGTTGCCGGGCGGTGGCGTCTACCAAGAGCGCAAATGCAGATGGCTCGCGCCAGGAGAGCTACCGAGACCTCGAGAATCGTGACGGACCGACCAGTGCTTCGCCGCTGTCCAGGGCTCCGGGCTGACCGTTGAACGGTCGCCTATACCAACGGAAATCTCCTGCGGAGCTTTGGAGGGGAAAGGTTAGGCGTCGAGCGAGGCAAGATGGCGGAGAGGGAGGGATTCGAACCCTCGGTCCAGGTTTCGCCAGGACAACTGATTAGCAGTGACCTCATCCTCTTTCGCCAGGGTAAGCCTGTCTGGAAATATCACGTTCATTTTCATGACTTTAGGCTTGACCTGTATTCGCTGAGGTTAGCCCGCTACAGCGGGGTATGGGTGTCTCGTGGTACCCTATTTGTGCCCTAAGTGCCATGTTCTCTGCTCCCAACTCCAGACATCTGACCCCCAGCGGAGCCGAGGGGGTCGTCCGCTTGGGGAGACGGCCCTCGCCCCTTTTCCATGTAGCGCTGGATCTCGTCCTCCCGCCAGCGCGGGTTGCCGAGGGCACGCGTACAGCGTGGGAAATCGGGCTTCTTCTCGAGCTTGTAGACCGTGTTCGGGTGGGTGCTGAGCAGCTGCGCAACCGCCTCACGCGTGATCCATCGCGTCATGGTCCCAGGTCTCCTCCAAGTCTTGCGACACGCCATCAGGAAAGTGGGTCTTGCCGATGCCAAGGGTCCATCTAACGGATCGTTCGCTCCGTTCTCTGAGTACTGAGAAGGTTCAGGAGGACTTCTGGGACACCGTGCTGCCGGGCTTTGGTGTGCGAGTTGGCAGGGGCGGAGGTCGCTCCTTCTTCGTCCGCTTTCGGGGCGCGGGGAAGCAGCGCCGTCTTCTGCTCGGTTCCTATCCCGCGGTTAGCTTGGCGGAAGCCCGTGACAAGGCGCGCGGCATCGCCGGAGACCTTGCCCGTGACATCGACCCTGTGCAGGAAGTGGAAGCGGCGCGCGCAGGTCTCACCTTTGCGGAGTTGGCCGAGAAGTACCTGGAGAGACACGCGCGGGTCCACAAGAGGAGCTGGGAGGAGGACCGCAGGATCCTGGACAAGGAGATCCTCCCCTCCTGGGCAGGGCGCAGGGCGGCCGAGGTCCGCAAGGGAGATGTGCTCACCGTGCTCGACGTCGTTGTCGACCGCGGCGCGCCGATCATGGCTAACCGGACCCTCGCCCTGATCCGCAAGGTCTTCAACTGGGGCCTGGGTCGGGATCTGGTCGAGCACAACCCCTGCCTCGGGGTCGCCCGGCCAGCGCCAGAGCGGAGGAGGGACCGCGTGCTCTCTTACGCAGAGATCCGTCGTCTCTGGCGGACCTGGGAGGGCGAGTGCCAGCCGGTCCGCACTGCCTTCCAACTCCTCTTGCTGACAGCGCAACGCAGCGGCGAGGTCCGGGCGATGTGCTGGAACGAGATCAGTGACGGGCGTTGGACCCTCCCCGCTGCCCGGACCAAGGCGAAGCGCGCACATGTCGTACCCCTGTCGCGGCAGGTGGAGGCGATCCTCGGCTCCTTGTTGCGCAGCGATGGCGACCCCTGGGTGGTCGGTTCCCCACGAGTCCCGGGGGAGCAGCTCTACGAGAGCTCCCTGAGCCACTCTTGCCGGCGACTGCGGAGCGTGGTGGGTTTCGAATGGCGCGCCCATGACCTTCGCCGGACAGCTGCCTCGCACATGACCGCGCTCGGGATCAGTCGCCTCGTCGTGAGCCAGATCCTCAACCACGCGGACAACTCGGTGACGGCCATCTACGACCGCCACTCCTACTTGCCGGAGATGCGCCAGGCCCTCCAGGCCTGGGCGGACGAGGTCGACCGGATCCTCGCCGTCGAGGACTAGGACCGCTGCGGAGCACCGCGAGAAGCGACGAGTCATGCCAGGGCGCTCTTGACTTCCCGCGGCAAGTGTTTCAGGGTACGGTGCGCACGCATTGAAGTAACCGTAGTCGACAATTTTTCTTGTGTCAAGCTGACGCCGCAGGTGTTGCCGAGGGTAAAGGGAGCCCAGACGATGCCTCTGACCATGACGGCCGAGCAGCTCCGAGCGGAGACCCTGGCGCAGACGGAGGCGCTCAAGCTGGCGTTGCGCCGGGAGATGCGCCGTCGCGATCACAGGCAACGAGACCTTGCCCGCCATCTCGGCTACAGCGACAGCTACCTCGCCAACCTGCTCGGCAACGTCAAGGGCCGCGAGCCCGCGGGCCTGCGCGTGGATACCTTCCTCGCCCTGGCGAGCCTCGTCGAGGCGAGACCGCTCAATCTCTTGGCGGAGGTGCTGGCGGTGCCGGCGCCCTGAGGGCTGGGTCGCCCTTCAAGGCGCGCTCCGTCTCCGTTCTTGCCTCCGGTGCCTTCTCGGTCCGCCCCAGAAGCTCCAGCCAACCGACGAGATCGGCGAGGGAAGCCGCGTCATCGTGCAGCCTGCCGGTCGCCCCTCGTCGGGGCCGCTTTGGCTTTCCCGGCAGCCTGACGGCTGCGCCGGGCATTCATGTCCGCGAGTGTTCAGAACCGTCCTCGGGCTAACAGTTCCTGTCTACTCCTGGCGCCCAAGCCTCCGTCGTGTCTCGATCGAGATTTCTCGCGTCTCATACTCCCTGCCGATACCCGTCGCGGGCGCCCAGGCCGCAGGGGTCGGGGTCGGGCCGCGGTGGACATGGAGGATCCGATGCACGTCGTGAAGAAAGTCACCGTTGCGCTCACGGTCCTGAGCTTCCTCGCCCTCGCCGCGCTGCCGGTTCAGGCGACCCCCCGCAGCTCGTGGTTGGCCCGCCCCGGGACGTCGATGGGCTGGCTCGCCTGGGGCTGGGAGGAGCTCGCCACCCTTCTCGGCCTGTGGGCGCCGGGCTTCGCGCCCGCCGGCCCAGGGGCCGGCATCGCGACCAAGGAGGGCCCGGCGATCAACCCGGACGGCCATCAGGTCACCTCCTGTGAGCCCGGCTCGGCCTGGGCGCAGGGTTCCGGCACTGCGGAAAAAGCTGGCCCGACGATCAACCCGGACGGCCACCAGGTCACCTCCTGTGGACCAGGCAACGTGGGCTGGGCATCCGGCGCCGGCACTGCGGCCAAGGCCGGCCCGACCATGGACCCCGATGGCGCAAGCGGCGTGAGATGCAGTACCTGCACAGGCTGGAACGCGGGCTGGGCGATCGGCTCGGACGGCTAGCGCCTTGACTCCCTCCGTGCGGCCAGGCAACGAGGCACGCTTTGGTCGCGCGGACTCGCGTACAATCTCCCAACCAATGGACAACGAAAACGGCGAATCGTATCTCCGCGCAATCGTCTTGGCGGCAGCTCGCGCCGAAGAGGAACGGCGCAGCACGCTGGCGCCTGAGGTGGCGGCAGAGAGAGCCCGCGACCTGGCCAGCCGCAGCGCGGAGCAGCAGCAGTTGCTGCTCCGCAACAGTGCGTCGTACGGTCGGCTCGAAGTGGTGCGAGCGCTTGTCAGGCTCAGCTTCTCCTTCCGCACAGCGAACCCTCCTGAGATGCTAAGGCTTGCGAAGGCAGCAGCCATGGCGGCGCGCGCGCTGTCCGTCCCTCCGCGCCTGCGCCACCTGCGAGCCGACCTCGTGGCCGAGGCCGAGGCCTACCTCGGCAACGCTCTACGGGTAACCGGCTCCCTCGATGCCGCGGAAATCCACTTCGCGAGAGCAGAGAGAAGCCTACGAAAGGGGTCAGCTGACCCTCTGGTAGAGGGGAGGGTGCGGGATCTCGAGGCGAGCCTTCGCGTCTCTCAGCGCCGGTTCAAAGAGGGCATAGATCTCTACCGCGAAGCGAGCCGGCTCTACGCCGAAGTAGGTGACTCGCATCTGGTTGCTCGCACCCAGATCAACCTCGGGCGCGCCGAGGGCTACGCGAAGAACTTCCCGGCCGCCATCTCCGGGCTCCACTTCGGCTTGATGAGCGCTGATCTGGCACGCGAGCCCGGTCTCGGTCTGACGGGTGCTCACAACCTGGTGCTCTTCGTGGCCGAGGCTGGCTATCCTGCCGTTGCTGCCCATCTCCTGAGAATTCTTCGCCCCCTTCACGACTTGCGCCCGCTCGACAACGACATCCTCCGGCTGCGGTGGATGGAAGGCCGGCTGCTGGCCGCCCTGCTGAGAGCGCAGGAGGCGCGGGAGCTGCTCGAAGGGGTGCGCAAGGGATTCGTGGCGCTGGACCTCGCCTACGACGCCGCGCTCGCGGCCCTCGACGTGGCCGCGGTCGAGCTGCAGCTGGGCAACCGCTCGCGGGTGCGGGAGCTCGCTCTGGAGATGGTGCCTGTCTTCCAGTCGAGAGAGATCCACCGCGAGGCGCGCGCCGCCCTGGCGCTTTTCGTCAAGGCCACCGAGGCCGAGCAGCTGACCGTCGAGGCGGTGCGCACCTGCTGGCGGTGGGTGGACCGCGTGCGCTCCCGCGTGCCGGCCGTCTAGCCCGCTAGCAGCTTCTAGCGCTTCGGCTCTTTCTCCGCCTGTGCTGCTTCGCGCAGCCGGCGGGCCGTGGCCTCCGGCGTTTCCACTGGCGGCCTGATGCCACGGCGCAGGCGCTCCAGCTCGTCGCGGATCACCCGTCGCAGCGTGTCTTCGAGCTCACCGGCGGTCAGCCCGCCAGGAAGGGGAAGCTCCGGGTCGGGAGGTGGGATGTCGGCGATCGCGGCGAGCAACGAAGGGCTCAAGCCGGACTCTCCTTCGATCTCGATCCAGAAGTCGCCCGGTGGGCAGTTCAGCTCCAGCAGCACGGAGTAGATGTCGTCCAGCTCCAGGCGATGGGTGCCCCTTAGCAGGCGGCTCAGCCGGTCGGCCGGCCACCCCAAGGCCCGGCTCACGTCGCGCATCTTGCGCTTGGATTGCCGGAGCTTGAGGTAGAGCAGGTCGCGGATTTTCTGGCGGCGCTCTCTGTCGTCCACGCTACAATCCTACTCCTCTCTCGACGGCAGGTGGGCCTAGCGCTCTAGGTCCTTGCCGCGGACGCCGCTCACCGCCTCCATCGCGGCCTCCTGCAGGCCCTCCAGGACAAGTTGCCGGAGCTGTTCTGCTACCGCCTGCGCGAGCAGTTCCTGGGGAATCGCGAGGCGGATCCGGCGAGCCGTGCCACCGGCGGCGACCACCGCAAAGCCGTGCAACTCGGCCAGGAAGTCCCCGGCCTCAATGCCCGCGGCGTTCAGGATGGCGTAGAGGTTCTCGACACTCAGCTGATGGGTTCCCGACAGCAGGCGGCTGGTGCGATCGGGCCGCCACGCCAAGCGGTGGCTGATCTCGGCAAGCGAGAGTCCCTGCTGACGCAAGCGCTCGCGCAGTGCGTAGCGCAGGCGAGCGGGAGCCTCATCTCGAAGTGCGGACACTCGCGCATTGTACTCGGCCTCATTCATTACTGTCCACCAGTAGACGGGACATCTCGCACAGCTGTTGACACTAGAACAGAAATGTTCATACTGTCTGCTCAGTGCACAACAGAAGACATAGTCAGGAAACAGCCAGCACAGGCCGAGCAGGCAGGCTTGACTACGCCACACAGGCCGGCGCGAGAGTCGTCCTGGTGCCAGCCGCAGCTCGCTGCTTCGCGGTCGTAGTGAGCTCAGTGACCGAGGGCCGGCAGCGGAGAGAGCACAGCTGGCGATGACCGAGGCTGCCATCGACCCACCCCTCTCCCCCACCGCGCTGCGAGAGGCCCTGCGTGACCTGCCGGGCTGGGGCACGGGCGGCGGCCGCCGGTCACTGAGCTGGCAGGCCACGCTTCTTACCGAGCGGGCGGCGGCGGAGTTGGCGATCGCGGTCCTCTTGCTCGGGGCGATCGCGCCGCCGCTGCCGGAGCTGCAGCTCTTCGGTCGCGTCCTGCGGCTGACGCTGCGGGCGCCCCACGGCGAGGCGGTGGGCGCCCAAGTGATCGCGCAGGCGCAGCGGCTGCACCGACTCCTTTCTGGAGGGCAGGCACCATGACGCGGCGGGGGTCGAGCGAGGAGGCAAGGGCTCGGTCGGCCCCCGCCGCCCTTTGTGGCTTGCCTGCGGCGGCGCGGCCGGTGGCGGAGATTCGCCGCCTGGCTGCCGAGCTGGCAGCCTACCTGCGGGCCCAGGGCCCGCGCTTGCGGCAGCTGCTCGGCGAGCTATCGCCGCACCTGCCCCCGGAAGCCGAGCGCCAGGAGTGGCGGGAGGCGCTCTACCTGCCGTATCCCCTCGACGTGCACGACCTGGCCGAGTGCCTGTTTGCCGAGACCCTGGCACCGGCGATCGTCGACCTCGAAGCCCTCGCAGCCCATGGCCCTGGCGCTGCCGAGCTGCGCCACCGGGACCGTGACGAGGTCTGGCGCGAGATCGATCCCGGCCGCGCCGGTCGCTGCGGCGGGAGAGTGCCGGAATGAGCCCGTCGCCCCATCTGACGCAGGCCTACCTCGAAGCGTTGGAGACGAGCGGTCTCATCACCAGCGAAGACCCCGGCCCGCTGGTCGACCACCTCACCTCGGTCTGCGCCACCTGCGCCGGCGTCGTGGCGAGCTGGCGGCGGCAGACCGCCCGCGCGGCCGGTCCGTCCCGCCGTGGTTTGCCGGTCCCCCGGCCGGCGAGCCCCCGGGACGTGCTGGCCGCCATCGCGGCCCTGCGCCAGGACCTGCAGCGGCCGCCGGCCGACGCCAGCGAGCGGGCGCGGGCCACGGTGGAGCTGGCGGAAGGGCTCGCCACCGGGCCGGAGTGCAGCGCGGCCCTCAAGGCCGAGCTGATCGCCGAGGCCGTGCTCCTGGAAGCGCAGGCCCGGCTCTGCAGCGGGCAGCTCGACGCGGCGGTCGC
>WBZL01001669.1_pt1 | contig 22768 bp, 17 predicted proteins | sample 5204291 | NCBI WGS metagenome assembly WBZL01 (sample SAMN12344345, study PRJNA552823) | activated sludge metagenome | biome: Activated sludge suspended growth; feature: Nitrification reactor; material: Wastewater; isolation source: activated sludge from nitrification reactor of wastewater...
CAAAGGCGCATCATCCCCCAACTCGGCGGGCACAATGTCGAAATGCACTTCCGGCAGGGCGGTTTCCCGCGCGACCCGGCGAATTTCCGCCCAGTACCGGTCGCCGGACTTGGTGACGCCCCCACCGAGCACAAACCGTTCGGGATTGATCAGATTGGCGGCGTTGCCAATCCCCACGCCGATGGCCCACGCGGACCGTTGCAGATAGCTCCAGGCGAATTCATCCCCCAACGCGGCGGCTTCGGCGAGCAGTTTCGCAGTGATTTGCGCGGGGTCGCCGTGGGCAAGGCGGAGGACCACCTCACCCCCCAGCCCCCTCTCCTCCTGCGGAGAGGGGGAGGAGAGAGCGCCGCGGGCGTCTGCCGCCATGTAGGGGCCGGAGGCGAGGCGTTCGACGCATCCGCGTTTTCCGCATAGGCAGAGGGGGCCGTGCGGATCAACGGTCATGTGCCCGATTTCCCCGGCCATGCCGTCGGCGCCGCGCCAGGGTTGGTGGTTCAAAATCCACCCTCCGCCGACACCGGTGCTGACCGTGAGATAACAAATGTTGGGGTAACCGGAAGTACCCTTCCGCCGCCCCGCACCAAACCGGGATTCGCCCAACGCCGCCACGTTCGCGTCGTTGTCCACGCGGGTAGGGGCGTCAAATTCCGTTTCCAGGATCGTTTTCAGCGGGAGGTTTTCCCACCCCGGGACGTGATGGGAGAGGCGGACGGTGCCTGTTTCGTAATCGACCGGCCCGCCAAAACTGACGCCAATCGCGGTCGGTTTTTCCCCAGCGAGCAGGGCGCGGGCGAGGGCGCGAATAGTTTGGAGATCGCCTTGGGCGGTCGCGCCGGGTGGCGAAAACGCGCGGCGGTGGGCATGCCAGGTCGCGCCCCCGGTGTAGAGGGCGGCGGAGAGTTTGGTGCCGCCAAAATCTAATGCGAGGGTGCTTGTCCCCATATTTTGAAATCCTTCAAGATGGAGCCGCCGATGAATTCGCACAGGATGGAATTGTTCGGGACGAATTCGCGTTGCATGGGAACGAACCATTCCAGTAGGGCGAGCAGGCGTTTGGCTTCGATGTATTCGTGGGTGCCAAAGGGGACTTGCCGGAGGAGGGGTTCGGCGAAGGGGCGCAGGATGGAGAGTTCGTACACGAGGGCGGAGTTGAAGATGATGTCGGCGTTTTCCTGGTAGGGGAAGATGTTCCGCTTCTCGCCGCGGGTGACCGATTCCCAACGTTGGATCGTTTCCTGGGCGGAGTACCCCCGTTCGCGGGCGTCGCGGACGATGCGCCTCAGCAGGCGGGTGTCGGTGGTGGACACGCGGTTGTACCGATCCAGGTTGAGTTGAGTCAGGGCGGAGATGTAAATGCGGAAGGTGTTTTCGGCGGGCAGATTTGGGAGAAGTTCGGGGTGCAGGCCGTGGATGCCTTCCATGATGATGATTTGCCCCGGTTGGAGTTGGACCACCTCGCCGGGTTCCTGCCGCCCCGCGCGAAAGTTGAAGCGGGGGAGTTGGACGCGTTCGCCCGCGACGAGGCGTTTGAGGTCGTTGCCCAGTTGTTCCCGATCCAGTGCGTTGATGGATTCGAAGTCGAATTTTCCTTCTTCGTCTAAGGGGGTTTTTTCGCGTTCGACAAAATAATTGTCCATTTCCAGCGGGAAGGGGGAGATGCCGTGAGCGAGCAATTGGACGGAGAGACGTTTGGAGGAGGTGGTTTTGCCGGAGGACGAAGGCCCGGCGATCAAAATGACGTGGATTTGCTCCCGCCGTTCGGCGATCAGGGCGGCGACTTCGGCGATGCGTTGTTCGTGCCGCGCTTCGGCGACGAGGACGATTTCCTGAATCCGCCCGCCGAGAATGGCATCGTTGAGCGCGCCTGTGCTTTCGATGCCGAGGGTGGCTAATAATTCGCCATATCGGCGAAAGGCGGCTAACATTTTCGGGAATTCGGAAACGGGGGAGATTTCTTTCGGGGAACCGCGCCGGGGGAAGCGGAGGGTGAACCCGCCCTCGACGAGTTCCAGGTCAAACCATTTGACGTACCCCGCGGAGGGGAGCATGTATCCGTGGTGATAGTCACAGTGTTTGTCGAGACGGTAGAGGATCAAAAAGTCTTTTTTGCGATGGCCTAACAGACGCACTTTGTCCGTATGCCCTTTGTTTCGAAAATGTTCGATGGCATCTTTTAAGGGCGTTTTTTCCCGGAGGAGCGGGACATCCCGCGCGACGATTTCGAACATGGCTGTTTTGAGACGTTCGAGTTCGTCGGCGCTTAAGGTGGGATGATCGGAGACCTGGCAAAAATAGCCTCCAGCGGCGACGGAATGGTCAATGGTTAAGCGAGCTGTGGGGAAGAGGTCTTCAAAGGCGGCTTCTAAGATCAGGGTGAGCGTGCGCCGATAAATCCGCATCCCATCTTCATCTTCCATGGTGACGGGCTGGATGGTGCTTTCGATGCGAATGGGGTAGGTGAGTTCGCGCAGTTCATTGTTAACAATGGCCCCGACAATGGGCGCGGCCTCATATTCGGGCATGATGGGTTGTAAAAAGTCCCCGATGGACGTGCCGCGCGGGCCGGACAAGACGCGCCCGTCGGGCAGGCGAATTTCGACCTCGGTGCGGGGGGCGATGAAATGAATAATGGGTTGGGGTTCTGGCATGAGAGGGTCTCCAAATGGGAGACGTATTTTATCACCCCTGAGATAAAAGAGACCGGATAACCAATCAAGGTCTCTGAGTAGAGATATTAGCCCGAAAAAAGGGTGAAAGGGGGCTGTACAGCCCCCTTTCACCCTTTTTTCGGGTAGTTTCCACTCTAAGCCTGTACCTTAAAATTCTTTTCCCCCGCGCGGATCGGCACATGGAGACGATTTTCAAACGGGGTGAGGGGGCAACTCCAATTGTCGTTGTACGCACAATAAGGGTTGTAGGCGAGATTAAAATTAATGCGGAACTGACCCTTTGAAAGCTCTTCGGGGTCGAGATACCGCCCGGCCCCATAGGTTTCTTCGCCGCGGAGACTGTCTACAAACGGGAGAAAAAACCCGTGGTCACTGGCGTAGAGGGTCAGGTGTGCCTCTTGCCCTTCGACCTGAAAACGGATGAGGCCGTACCGTGTGTAGGTTTGTTCATCCCCGGTGGAGGTTTGCATCGAGATGAGTTCGGGGTGTTCAAAGGGTTCAATCTGGACGACCACATCCAAATCCGGGTTTTCGGGGAAATATTTCAACCCTGTAAAAGCGCGGCGCTGTTCCGGGGTGAGGGGGCTTTGGGGGTGTTGTTTGAAAAATTGATCTTTTGATTTTCGAAATTGTTCAAGTTCAGTCATGGGTGATCTCCTAAAAAAAGGGGACAAACATCCTTTTTGGGGCATTGTCTGGAGCGGATAGGTTAATTATCTTTATAAAGGATGCACTTCTATACAAATCCCTTACCTCAAGCCCGTTTACGAAAATTCAGGGTTCCATCCCGTTCATTTGGGTAGAGCTGAAAATATCCGTGACTGACACGAAACCCACACTATTTATAAACGGTCAGGGAGGAAAATAAAGGCATAATTACAACAAATGAATTTTAAGAACATTCTCCGAAATCGGCAACCTCTTCCAAACGACCTGAAAAAACCCATGATCCGCAAATTGACCGGTAACCCCTTCTCCAAAAACGACACCAAAACCAACGCCCTCACCCGCGATACCATGATCGAAAGCATGAATGACGGCATCCTGGTCTTGGACAAAGAGGGAATTGTCCTGGATGCCAATCGCGCGGCCTTAATCCTGACCGGGTTGAGCCGGGAAGAATTGCTCAATCAACCTGCCCCTACCGAATTTCGCGCCTCCATCGAAAGAAGCCCCAGCGATCCCGAAGCCACCCGCGCCCGCCTCGAAGTGAAATGGGAAGCCCCCATCCTGCGCTATCTGGACCTCAGCATCTCTGCCATCCATGATGCAAACGGGCAACTGATCCGGCGGCTGATCGTCTTGCGCGATGTCACCAAACAAAAACAAATCGAAAAAGCCCTGCGTCTCTACAACAACCGCCTCAACATCTTGCGGGAAATTGACCTCGGCATCCTCAAAGCCACCTCCCTCGAAGAAGCCGCCCTCAACACCCTCCATCACCTGCAAAAAATCCTCACCTGCCAAGAACTCAGCCTGGTGGAATACGACCAAAAAAGCATCCCCATCCTCCTCGCCGAGATTCGCCCGGATAATGCTCCCCGGCGGAAAGCGTTGGCAGAGATTGAACATTTGGATGCTGATCTTCTGCGGGGGAAAATCGTCGTTGAAAAACCCACCTCCTCCCGACCGAACGGGGATGGGTTCCCCAGTCCATCCACCCCCGCCCTCGTGGTGTACGCCCCCCTGCGCGCCCAAAGCGTGCCCCGCACCCAGGGCGAAGTCACCCTCCCCCGCAATTTGATGGGGTTGATGACCCTGACCTATTACGAAACCGGAGAGGTCGCCGATGCCGATCTGGACCTGCTGGGCGAAATCACCCACGAACTCTCCGCGACCCTGCAAAATCACCGTTTACAACAGGAAACGCGCCGCCGCGCCCTTCAATTGCAAGTCGCCTCCGAAATTGCCCGCGACATCGCCAGCGCGCGCGAACTCAATGACCTGATCAACCGCACCGTCAGTCTCGTGCGGGATCGCTTCGGGTACTACCACGCGGGCATTTACCTGATTGACGAAAAAGAACAATTTGCCGTACTCCGGGCCGCCACCGGAGATGCCGGGGAAAAAATGCTCAGTCATGGGCATAAATTCAAATCGGGGGGCAGTAGTTTGGTCGGTCAAACTGCGGAAATCGGCCACCCTCAAATCGCCAACGATTTTGAGCGCGAAAACAGCCAGCGCAAAAACCCATACCTGCCTGAAACCCGTTCCGAACTCGCCCTGCCCCTAAAAATCGGGGAGAAAGTGATCGGCGTGTTGGATGTTCATTGTGACCGCGCCGCCGCCTTCGACAAAGAAGATGCCATCACCCTGCAAATCATGGCCGATCAACTCGCCATCGCCGTGGATAACGCCCGCTTAAATCAAATGGCCGCCCAACGCCTGGATGAAACCGTCCGTCAGGTCGGGGAACTGGCTGTTTTGTACGCCGTGGCCCAGGCCGGTGCGGAAAGCCTTGCAGAAGATGAAATGATCGAACGCGTGACGCAGGTTATTGGGGAAACTTTTTATCCGGATAATTTCGGTGTCCTGCTTGTTGACGAGGTGGAAAACGCGGTCGTGACGCACCCCTCGTATCGGGGCGTGCAATCCACCAACAAACTGGGCAAGGGCATCACTGGACGGGTCGCGGCAGATGGCAAACCACGTCTGGTCGCGGATGTCGCGATGAGTTCCGGGTATCTGCGCCTGGATCAGGAAACGCGTTCGGAACTCTGTGTACCGTTGAAGATCGAAGAAAAAGTGATCGGCGTCCTCAATGCCGAGAGCAAAAAAATCAGCGCGTTCAACCTCAACGATGAACGCCTTCTCGCGACCGTGTCTGGTTTGCTCGCGATTGCGATTCACAAAAGTCGTCTCCACTCTGATTTGCAAGCGCAAGCGCGGGACCTCGCCGCGGCGCTGGAAAAACAACAAGAACTCGACCGCCTCAAAAGCCAATTCATCCAAAACGTCTCGCACGAACTCCGTACCCCCCTCGCGATCATCCGCGGTTACGCCGAAATCCTCGACTCAGGCGACCTCGGCGAGTTGGACGTGGCCTACAAAGACCCGATTTCGACCATTGCCCGCCGGGCCGCCATGCTCTCCAACATGGTCGATGACCTGATCGCCATCTTGGAAGCGGAAGAACGCGCCCTCAAAATGGTAGACTTTGATTTGGGCACCCTGATCATCACCATGATCGGCGAGTTTGAAGCCTCTGCTCAAAAAGTGGACATCCAGCTGATCTCCCGCATCATGCCCAACCTGCCGCTGTTCCACGGCGATGCCGATCATATGCGCCGCGTCGTGGACAACCTGGTGGGCAATGCCCTCAAATTCACGTCAAAAGGCGGACAAGTGTCCGTTTCGCTGGATGCGGACGCTCAGAATTTCACTCTTCAGGTGCGTGATACGGGCATCGGCATCCCCGAAGAAGAACTGACCCGCATTTTTGAACGGTTTTATCAAGTGGATGGCAGTATGAGCCGTCGGTTTGGGGGCACAGGCCTAGGGCTATCCTTGGTTCACGAAATCGTCACCGCCCACCACGGCAGAATTGATGTCAAAAGCAAAGTGGGCGAAGGCACCACCTTCATCATTACCATTCCTGTTTTACCCCCTTCCCTTCAACCGACAGCCCCTCTCCCCTTCCTGGATATAGAGGAGCCAGCATAAAAAAAGTGCGAGCCTGGCTCGCACTTTTTTATCGGAACTTCTCCTGGCCGAGAGCAAAGATTTCCGAAGTTCAGCAGATCACAATTTTGTAGTGACGACTTCAGTCGTTAGGGGCGACGATTGAAATCGTCACTACAACCCGAAACTGTGAGCTATTGAAGTTTCGTAACTACTCACCAAGAGTAGAGGGTTCCGAAAAAAAAGGATGAAAGGGGGGATGTTCATCCCCCCTTTCATCCTTTTTTTTCGAGTTCAACCCCTTCAGTGTGAGTAATTACGAAGTTTTAAATATGCGGGGTTGGATAAAAAGGAAAAGCCTGAACTCAGGTAAAATACCCTCAATGATTTCAAAAACTCCCTCCCGCAGTTTGATCGCTCTGTTGCTTCTCCTGGTTTTGACAGGGTGCAGTTCCCTCGGCCTGGTTCCTACGCAATCGCTGTACGTGCCCCCCACGCTGGCCGCCTCTCCCCAACCGCTCGAAACCCCTCTGCCTACCCTCAACCCTGCAACGCCCACCCCCTCCTGCACCAACAACCTCACCTACCTCGAAGATTTGACCCTCCCCGATGGCACCGTCGTCAACCCCGGCGAAACCCTGGACAAACGTTGGCAAGTGACTAACGAAGGCACCTGTAATTGGGGTGCAGGCTACACCCTGCGCTTGATCACCGGCCCCGACATGGGCGCAGAACCCGAACAGGCCCTCTACCCCGCGCGCGCGGGGACAGAAACCACCATTCGCGTGATCTATATCGCCCCCGCCGAATCAGGCACCTACCGGAGTGCCTGGCAAGCCTTCGATCCGGGGGGACAGGCGTTTGGTGACCCGGTGTTTATTGAAATTGTTGTGCCGTGAAATGAAGCCGGGTTTTCAGTTAGCAGAAATTAAAGCTCTCACTATAATAAATATCCATGCGCTTCCTGAAATGGGTGACCCTGCTTCTCCTCTCAATCATCATGCTGGTGTGTCTGGCAGGGGCCGGTTACTATTTTTTGCCCTCAACCCTCGCCGCCTTTCTCCCCTCCTCACCCTTAACCATCGAAAATTCACCATTCACAATCGACAATTTCCCCTCCCCCACGCCCACCCCCTTCCAGCCCCAAACGTTTACCCCTACCATCACCCCCACGCCAACCAACACCGCCACGCCCACTCCGACTCCAACCTCGACTTACACAAACACCCCGACCGCTACCATTACCCCGCCGTCCACCGAAACCCCCATTCCTACCGCCACCCCCCTCTTTCCCGCCGAAGCCTACCTCGGCGACTTCTACGGCTTCCCCCAAACCTACAACCTAAGCTGTGAATCCCGTTCCGCCTCCGATTTTGCGCGGTATTTTGGCGTAGAGTTTACGGAAACGGCGTTCTTGTGGGCATTGCCCTCTTCGGATAACCCGAACCGCGGGTTTGTGGGCAGTGTGACCGATCCGCTCGGTGGCCTGCCCCCGAACGGGTACGGCGTCCATGCCGGGCCGGTCGCCGAGCTCCTGCGTGCCTGGGGGTTGCCCGCCTCCGCGCAGTTCGGGTTTTCCTTTGAAAGTGTTCAGATGGAAATTGCCGCGGGTCGCCCGGTGATGGTATGGGCGATTCGCGATTTGGGGTACAGCGCCCCGGTCAGCTATACGGCGTCCGATGGGGAGACAGTCATCGTCGCCCCGTACGAGCATACCGTGATCGTGATCGGGTACGGCCCCGATTATGTCACCGTCGAAGATAATGGGGCGATTTACAGCGTTTCCAGGGCACAATTCATGTCTTCATGGGGAGTGTTGGGCTATATGGCGATTACGGTTGAGGGGTAAAATACCTTCCCAATCACAACTACCAATTATCAATTACCAATTAATCATTATGGACCCTTCTGAAACCCCCATCAAAATCAAACAACCCCCTGTCCTGTTCAATAAAACCCAGGCCATTATTGGCAAAATTTCCGACTACCTGGGTGGAACGCTGATCGCGTATTGGAATAACCCTAAAGGCTCGGTCTGTCACAACGATGTTGTGGCGTTGTACGAAATCCTGGAGAAGATCGGGAAAGAGGAATCGGTGTACTTGTTTATCAAGTCCGGGGGCGGGCACGGGCAGGCGGCGTTGCTGTTGGTGAGCCTTCTGCGTCAATATTGTGCCAACCTCGTGGTGTTGATCCCGTTGGAATGCGCCTCGGCGGCGACGATGATCGCGCTGGGGGCAAACAGGATCCTGATGGGGCCGATGGCGTATTTGACCGCGGTGGATACGTCGCTCACGCACAGTTTATCGCCCCTGGATCGGGACAATGATCGGGTCAGTGTCAGTCTGGATGAGTTGACCCGCGTCCTCCGGTTGTGGAAGGAGAAATCGCCCGATCCCGAAGAAAATCCCTACAAAGAGTTGTACGCGTACGTGCATCCGTTGGTGATCGGGGCGGTGGACCGCGCGGGGTCACTTTCGATCATGTTGTGCAAAGAATTGCTCGCCCACCACATGGAAGATGAAGTGTCCCGCGACCGGATTGCGAATGCGCTCAATTCGAATTACCCCTCGCACAATTACCCGATTCTTTTTGAAGAAGCGAAAAAATTAGGCTTGAAAGTGGAGCATCTGCCTGTTGAAATTAATGCGCTGTTGTTGGAGTTGAATGAGCAATACAGCGAAATGGGGCAAAAAGCGACGACTGATTTTAACGAAATCCGCGCCCACAGCAACGAAATCTTGAACATTTGGGAAACCAAAGATATGCAAATTTATTTTCAGGAAGATAAAGACTGGTTTTATCGGGTGGAGGAGCGGCGCTGGATTACGCTGAACGATAACAGCAGTTGGCTTCAGATTGAACAGATCAACGGGAAGAAGCAAAAATCGGTTCTGCACATTGCCTAACCGCTATCGATGGTCTCCCTTAACTACTCAGACAGGTCTACGTTGCAGCATCCTGAGCGGAGCGTAGTCTTCGGAGCGTAGTCGAAGGATGCGGGGGTAACCTAACATGCCGCTTCGCAGACACCCTTCGACTACGCAAAGCCTCCGCTCAGGGTGCCTGCTCCGCTAGGTCTGAGTAGTTACGGTTTCCCCTACAAAAAACGGGTCGTGAAGGTTGCCTTCACGACCCGTTTTTTTGCTTGAGCTATGACTTACGCACCGGTTTCACGGCTGGGCTTGAAGATCAGAAAAATCGCATTGATCACAATCCCAAGCACAGCGGCGGTGGCGATGGCCGGCAGGCCACTCGGAAAAATCCCTTGCAAAAACGGGATCGGCAGGAACCCCCCCTCAAACCCAATATTCCCGCCAATGCCCACGACCATGATTGTGGCCCCGACTGCTAGATTGCGCGGGTCGAACATGCTGACTTTGTGTTCTTGAATGAGCGCGATGCCCTGCATTCCCACCACGCCGAACAGGTAAATCGCCAGTCCTCCACTGACCGCGAGCGGCACGGTTTGCACCAGCCCGGTCAATTTCCCGAAAAACCCTAACACAATCGCAATCACCCCTGCCGCAATCAACACCGGCCCGGAGTAATTGCGCGTGATCGCCATCAGGGAGTTGTTTTCTCCGTAATTGGTGCCAGCCGTGCCACCCAACAAGCCTTTGAGAAAATCATCTAGCCCATCCAAAATCAGATTGAAGCCAATATATTGGTCCAGATGATATTTTTCGCGGTGGAGTTCATCCGCAAACCGATCCACGTACAGGCTCATTTGATAGAGATGGGCGGTGGATTCGGGCACGGTCGCAATCGCCATAATCGCGATGCTCACGATGGATGTTAAGGCGAGATCGCCCGTAAAACTGGGAAAAGTAAAATGCGGCACGACAAACCAGGGCGCACTCGCCACGGACGCAAAACTCACGGAGTCCGGTGCGACGAGGGCGGATACGCCATACCCGACCACCGCCCCCAACAGGACGGGGATCATGCCCCAAAACCCTTTGTTTTGTAAATAAACCGAGAACAGGATCGTGACGAGCAACGTGGTGAGGGATACCGCCCAATTCGCCGCGGCCATATTCAACGCCGCCGCCGCCAACCCGAACCCGATCACCGCCGCGACAGGCCCTGTCACGATGGGGGGGAGAACTTTGTCTATTTTGTCCTTCCCCAAGTAGCGGATGATGACACCCACCAAAATATTGAACAACCCGGTGACGAGAATCCCAGCCTGCATCGTGCTCAGCACTTCATCGGACACGGCGACGCCAAACGTAGGGAGGGAGCCGGTCATTTGTTGTACTATCGCCAGATAAGCGGCAATGTAGCTGAAACTGGAACCATAAAACAGGGGAATGAACTTCCCGATGCGCCATTTTGCCAGCAACAGCGCAATGATCGTGCCCATCCCGGTAATGGTCAGCACCGTGCCGACATGAAAACCGCACAGCGCCGCCACCAAAACCGTCGCTGGAAACATCGTCAACACATGCTGAAACCCCAGCAACACCAGTTGCGCCGGGGGAGGCGTATCATTGGGTAAATAGCCCTGGATAGAATTTTTAGTCGTCATAAAAGTCTCCTAAAATGTGATAAAAGGTAGTTTCAAAACTCTTGAACGCAAGTGCCGCGAAGCACCCTCACGAAAACCAATGCAAGCAGTTCAAGTCAATTTGTCCATCGGCACCTCCTAAAAAAAAACCGACCATGATGGTCGGTTATCCATAGAAACAATGGCCGTTGCTACTGAGCCAGGGTAGAGAATAGCCCGAAAAAAAGGGTGAAAGGGGGATGTACATCCCCCTTTCACCCTTTTTTTCGGGGATTTCCCTCTCGACGCCTGAGTAGTTATCAATGGCCTTCATCCGTTTCACGGAGCCAGCACTCAAGGAAATTACGTATTTTTTCCGGTTCATCAAGAGATAAAAACACGTTAAATTTTCAAAAGCTACGCCCGTTTTTTGGGGAAAATCCTGCGTAAATGTGTGCCAAATCCTCAAGACACTGCGCTAGCGAAAATCGCCCCCACCCGCCCTCCAACGCCCGCCTCCGCACAGGGTCGCCAAGCACGGACGTGATCGCCAACGCCAACGCCTCCACATCCCCGACCGGAACGATCTGCTCCGACGGCACGATCTCCGGCAAAATCCCCACCGCCGTCCCGATTGTGGTCACACCGCACGCGGCGGCCTCCAGCACCACCATCCCCTGGCTCTCGAAACGCGAACTCAGCACGCATAAATCCGCGGATTGGTAGAAAGCCGGGGTTTCGTGGTGAGGGCGTGAACCGTGAAACGTGAGGCGTGAGGTTAAATGCAGGTCTTGGGCAAGTTGTTCGAGTTGGGGGCGGAGGGGGCCGTCGCCGAGGAGGTGGAGGTGAACGTTGGGGTGGGTTTGTGCCACGCGGGCGAGGGCGCGGAGGAGGGTGCTCTGATCTTTGACCGGGACGAGGGAGGCCGCGTGGAGGAGGTGGGTTTGGTTCGGCGGGAAGAGGGGGGACATCTTCCCGGCTGGGGGGTGAAACAAGTCGGTATCCACCCCCAACGGCAAAACCTGCACGGGGATGTCTGGGAATTGAGCTTTTGCGATTTGTGCGAGATAGGCTGACCCCGCCGTGACCGCGCTCGCCCCACGTAACGCGTACCCGGTCAGGGCACTGTTGACGACACTTAACTGCCCCCCGTATCCGATCTCCCGCAAACCGATCAATTCCCCGCCCATCAACGTGACCACACGCGGGATTTGTAACATCCCCCCGGCAAACACGGCGAGAAAACCGGGTTCATCCGCCCAAAACGCGTGGAGCAGGGCGAACGGTTTGCGCCGCGCCGCGCCGAGAATGGCGGTCAGGGCACGGAAGATGAGCGGGATTCTCGCCACCCCCGCGCGGGCCGCGCCTCCCAACGCGTGGATGGTGGCCCCATGAAAGCGGTACGTGCCCGCGCGGTGCGGGTAGCGCAAGGTGAAGACATGAATTTCGTGTTCCCGTGCCAGTTCCCGTACCAGGTTGTACAGGACGGGGATGCACCAATCGTTTTCGTCCGCGCTAAAGCCGGGAGTGAGCAAACCAATTTTCATCGGGGAAATTTCCGCGGGAAGAATTTTCGATAGGTTTGCCCCAGCAAAAACAGGAATGGAAACCAGCGTTTGAGTTCGCGTTTACCGGTGCGGAGGTGTTTGTGAAGGCGTGGGGCGTCTTCCCCGATGAGGCAGATGGTGGAGTAGGCGTTGGGAATCAACACATTGGGCTGGAAGGGTTTGAATTGGGCCGCGGGCCAATGGGAATGGTGGGTTTCGTGGGGATTTTCAAAGGCGGCGTGTTGCGGGAAAAAATCTACCGGGGTGCTGACGAGAACGTTGCGAGAGGCGTGCAGGCATTTTTGCAGGAGTGCGACCCCGTTCGCGTGCGGAAAATGCTCGATGACATCCACCAGCAAAAGCAAATCGTAACGGGTATCGAGGGTGGGCAGGAGGGTTTGGGCATCCCCCAGATACATGTGATCGTAGATGAACTCATGCAAAGGCGTGATGTATTGCTGAAAAATCTCGATCCCATCGATACGCCGTTGCCAATCGTTATATTTTTTGCGCTCGTCTCGAAATTCCAGATATTCCCGCGCGAGTACCCCATATTTTCCAAACCCGACGCCGACATCTAAAATGCTTTGCGGGGCGACGAGGACGATCAGTTCGGCGATTTCGTTGAGTTGGTAGAGGTAACTGGTGGGCATTGGGGGTTACGGGGTCGTTTTTAGCCAGGAGGATAAATCCTGCTGGAGTAAATCCTGGAGGAGCAAAATATCGTCCCGGTACAAGGCCATCAACTTTTCCCGGAGTTCGAGGGGAAACACTTCTTCGCGCGTGTTCCACTGATGCAACGCATCCCGTAGCCGCTGGCGCAAAGGCGTCGGAAAGAGGTGTTTGACCGTGTCCTTGAACCAGTTGGGGCGAGTTGCCAACGCATGAATTGCGGGGGATTTGGGTTGCGCGCTCAAATTGTGCCGCACCCGCACATCCGGCACAAAGGCGGCCTCCACCTCTAAAAAGGCGAACATTTTTTGCAACAGCCCTGTCGGGTTCGTACTCAATTCCTCGTACAGCCCCACAAACAATTGCTCCCGCGGGAAACAGTCCAAATATCGGCGGATTTGAACCCCGTAAAACCCCACGCGCTGATAGTGCCAAAACGGCCACGGCCCCCACCCCTGCCGGAGACGCGTCTCCTCGGCCTCCAACGCTTGCTGGAATGAACCGAGCGGCTCGATCCCGGCCTTACGATATTGCCGATAGTTGGAAATCGCTCGCTCCACAGGGTGACGCAACAGGGCAATGAGTTTGATGTCGGGGCAGGTGGCGCGGATGTTGATCGGGGCGTGGGGGCTGTACAAATACAACGGTGAAATTTCCCCGGTCACCTGTTCGCGCGGGGCATTGGCAAACGTCGCGAGGTACTGTGCCCGGTCGCGGAGGCAAAACCGCTCGACGGTCTCCCAATCTCCCGGGCCGCGGAACTGCCCCGCGTCGCGCCCGCCCTCCAGCGCGAAAAAATTCGGCTCGTGAACGGGGCACATGAAAATCTGCGGGTGTTGGTTCAGATAATGGTACAGCGACGACGTCCCAGACTTCGCCGCGCCGATGCCTAAAAAATCCGGCCATCTCATGGGGTAGAGACCTCAAAAAGGGTAAAAATGTGTTCGTTTTCCGCTGTCAGCCCGCGCATCCCCACCGTTCCGATTTCGCTCAACCCCACCTCATCGCGGAGCCAGTGATAATTTTCGGACGGGGCGCGCCCCACCCATTGGGTTTCGATGCTGTCCAATTCCAGAAAAAGATACGTCGGTTTGCCGGAAGCGACCAACCCAGCCAAGGTCTCTGGGTCGAGCAAAAATATCTCGTGCGTTTCCAGCGGTGTGTAATGCTGGAAGGTCAACGTCAGGCCGAACGTGATCACCTGCGCGTCCGCGGGGAGTTGTTGTTGGACGGTCGCGACAGCCTCCAACTCAGCCTCTTTGCGGATGATGAAACTCTCCGTCAGCGTCCATCCCCCGAAAGCCATCCACCCCAGCCCCAGCACGACGACCGCCCCCAGCGCCCACCGACCCAGCCGGGGCACCCGCCCAAACAGCTCCCCCCACCCCGCCGCGGCGACCACGGCCAACGGGGGGAGATAGGCCAGGGTAAACCGAAAATTTTGCCAGGGCGCGCCCGCGTGAAACCCGTACACCATCATCGCCCAACCCAGGATCAACAACCACCGCGCGGGCGACCGTTCCCGCACAAAAGCCCAAAGCCCCGGCAAGATCAGCCAGGCCAGCAAAGGCGTAAAAAAATATCGGTGTGCGGGAACAGCCGCGTAGTACACCCCATTGGGCAACGCATACCGCAAAAAACCATCTCCGGTTTCAAACTCTCGTTGAAACGCGTTCAACGGATTCCAATGATAGACTTCCAAATCTCCGGCGAAGGAGGCGGTTTGAGGGGCCGGAGAGAAGTACACGGAGAGCGCGGGCACGATGACCGGGGAGAGAATCCCCCCCGCGAGGGCCGCGGCCCCGATCAGATGGGGGAACGCGATCCGCCTTGGGGTTTGGCGCAAGACCCAAAGTGTGTACACCCCGCATGGGATTACCGTTAACGCGTAAGCCCACCGACTCAAAACCGCGTAGGCGATCCCGACCGTAGCCCACCCCAGCCATTTGAAACTTTGCGGGTGTTTCCCGTACCGCGCCAGCGCCCACATCCCCAGCGTGGCCGCGGCCAACCCGGTGGTGTCCGCCATCACGACGACGCTGGACTGCCAGAGTTGGGGGGTGAAAGCGACGAGACCCCCCGCGAGGATCGGGATCATCCGCCTTTTATCGTCCCCCCCGACTTCTTTCGCCAACAGCATGGTAAAGATCGGCACAGACATCCCGGCGATCAGGCTGACGATTTGCCCGGCGAGGGGGCGAATACCGACGACAAAGGTGGTGAGGGCGACAACAAGGGGATACCCCGGCGGCCAAAAAAAGGACGGGAGCGGTTGGCGTTGGAGGAGGCTGTCGCGGAGCGGGCCTGTGGCGTAGGTGTAGTAGGCGTAGGGGTCTTGCCCGTAGAGGCCATCGAAAGGGTGGCGCGCGAGCAAAAGCGTGAGAGGGAGGAGCATGGAAAAGACGAAGGTTAGAAAGTCTTTTGATACAATGCGGTGTTGCGGTTTCATGCGAATAGAGTTGGACTTGCAAAATGCCCTTACGACCAAACTTCGGAAGTCTTTGCGACACCTTTGGGATGCGAATTTGTTTGCAAAGGGCGTTTTATTTAGTTCAAGGCTATTGGGAGACTTCCGAAGTTTCGGTTTTGCGTAAGTCCTAAAGAGGTGTATTTCGTGAATTCTTTTCCACTGGTCAGTGTCATTATTCCAACATTCAATCGGGCGCAGTTATTGGGGGCGACTATCGAGAGTGTGTTGCGCCAATCATACTCGAATTATGAAATTCTAGTGCTGGATGATGGCTCGACCGACGAGACCGCCCAGCGCGTGGCGAGCCTGTCCGGGCCGATTCGTTATTTGCCCTTTCCGCATCACGGCGACCTGACTTTTATGCGTAATCAAGGGGTGATGGCGGCGACCGGGGCGTTAGTCGCTTTTTTGGATCATGATGATCTCTGGGTCCCGGAGAAACTGGCGCGCCAGGTGGCTTTGTTTGAGGCGGATGCGGCGTTGGGGATGGTGTACACGAATATGCGTTTTTTGTTTGAGAATGGTGCCTTATCCGAACCGGTCTTATTGCCTTATCAAAAAGATGAACGCCGGGTTTTGGGAAATATGCTCCGCACAGGGTTTGTGCATCCCAGTACGGTGATGGTGCGCCAAAGTTTGGTGGCGCGGTTGCAGGGATTTGATACGCGTTTTGGATCGCAAAATGATTATCATTTTTTCCTGCGCGCGGCGTTGAAAACCCCGACCCAATGTGTGCCTGATCCGTTGGTGCATATCCGGAAAACACAACATTCGATGTCGAGAACCAACCCGATTCCGCAGTTTATGGATTTGGCGCAGGCGATCATCGCGTTGCGGAAGGAAGAACGGTTACCTTTTTACCTGCATCTGCTGAGTCGGCGGACGATTTCCCGGTTGATCACCCACGTGGGGCTGGATCGAAGGAAACAAGGCGCGTACCGGGAGGCCCGGCAACTTTTTGGGGAGGCGTTGCGGTGGAATCCTTTTCAATTGCGCGCCTGGCAGGAGTGGGGGCGGACACGGGTGCATGATGGTTCGTAAGATGCTCCACGGGGTGAAGAAGCGTTTGCAGAGTCAAACCACGCGTGAGATCGGCGTTGTTTTCGCGGGGCACGGGGTTCGTTTGGGCGTGGGGATTATTAGTAGTGCGTTGTTGGCGCGGGGGTTATCGCCGGAGGGGTTGAGCGTTTTTACGGTGGTGGGCGCATGGGTGGCGATTTTGGGGACGTTTGCGGATTTTGGCTTACGGAATAGCGCCGTGCGGCAAATCGCGCGGCAGGCGACCGAAAATCCGGCCTCGGCGCGGCAAGTGGCCTCCCAATTTGCCCGTCTAAAAATGTTGATTACGGTGATGGTTGCCATAGGCGTAGGTGTGTTTGCCGAGCCGTTGGCGGAATTGCTCCATTTACCGCCAGAAACGGGGCGGGTTCTGGTTTTATGCGCGGGTGGCTGGATCATGGCGACGGCTTTTAGTGGGATTTTGGCGGCTGTTTTGCAAGCCCTCCGTCTTTTTCCCGCGTTGATGGGCGCGCAGACACTTAACATTGTGGCGACGGTCATTTTGATGGGGGGGCTTTTTTTTGTCCAACAACTGACGCCCGTGACGGCGCTAATTGTCGGTGGGGTGGCGGCCTTGCTGGCGGGGGGGTATGGGCTGTGGATGTTGCCCCCGGACTGGCGTCAGACGTTATTCCAGGGGGGCGGGTGGGATGCGGCCATTCCGCGTGATTTGTGGAAGTTTGGCAGGTGGGTCTGGTTGGGGACGTTATTTGCCATTCTGCATGTGCAGTTTGATATTTTGCTGGTGAGTCGCTTTGTCCCCGCGCAAGAGGCGGGTTATTATGCGTTGGCGTTTAATCTGGCGCAAAAAAGTCTCCTGCTCTACCAAACGTTGTACATGGTTTTCCTACCCCAGGCATCGGCCTTGGCGAATGGGCAGGCATTACGGCGGTATCTCCTCCGAAATACAGGATATACGCTGGCAATGTGCGGTTTGGTGGGACTGACGATGGTGTTCGCCCGCCCGGCGATTGAACTGGTGTATGGCTCCGTTTACCTGCCCTCGGTGAATCTTTATTTGCTGTTGGTCGTCCCCGTCGTGATGGATTTGTTGGCTTTGCCCATTTTCCTGCTCATCTATCCGCTCAATCTCCCGCGGTTGGAGATGGGGCTGAATGGCTTGCGGTTGGTGTTGCTGATGGGCGTTGGGGTCCTCCTCGTTCCCCGGTGGGGGATGTACGGGGCGGCGATTGCGAAAGTGATCGCAACCCTGGCGAGTTCCGGCATCATTGTGGCGATGATCCTGCGTCGGTTGGCGGGGCATGATGTTTTGCGGCCACAAGTGCCGCGCCCCAAATGAGCCACCCGCCATACAACCGCGGATACGCCAGCAAAGAAAGCCAGCCTTCTGAAAACAGGGCATGTTTATACGGCCAGGGGACCCCAAACGCCATGATTCCAACTGTCAATAATCCCCACGTAAAAAACTCCACTTTTTGGGGTGGATGCGCCAAATTTGCCAACAGAATAAAAATAGGGATCAAAAAAAGGACATAATGGTGCTCCAGGGCATTGGGGAGAATCAGGGTGTTTAACGGCATCAGGGCGGCAATCCAAAAGGGCATGGGTTTTCCGCACAAAATCCACAAGGTGATCCCTAAAACGAAAACGTTAATGACTAATGGCAGAATCATGGCAAGGAAGGGCGCTTCAAAAAACGGGCGTGGATTCCACACAGGGTCGCCTCGAAAAAGATGGGCCATAAAAGATGGCGTAGTTTGATAGGCCGTTAAAGCAAGTTCGGGCGCCGCATTGGTTCTTAACACCGCTGGGATAACCGCCAGCCAGGAATCGATCCCCACCCAGGGAAGGGATGCCAAAAAGAGCACGAGAAAAGTGCCGCTTGCCCACCCTAGCACCCTCCAATTTCGTCTAAATAAAGGAATAATCCACAGAAACAGTCCATACACTTTGATCGTAAAGGCCAACCCCAACGCGATTCCCGCCAGCCACGGGTGGCCTTTTATCAAGCCATATGCCGCCACGGCCAGAAGAAAAAAGACCAACGCAAATATCTGACCAAAGGTGAAATTGGCAATAACGGGCGCCGCGAGCACAGCGCCTCCCATAAAAAGCCAGGGCCAATCTTTATTTTGTTGATCTTGACTAATGATTAATACCCCTAATCCCAGCAAAAAAACGAACCCATTCGCCCAAATCCAATAAACTCTTGCCGCTTCAATCGAGAGATGTCCCCAAAGAAGCATGGGAAGAGGTGCGGTGGGAAATCCCGGCGCCAGCACTTCGGCGATTTTTCCCTCCGTGAGCGAAAGAACATACGCGATCGTCCAGGCATTGTCATATACCTGCGCGCCCCATCCCTTCGAGAGAAACAATTTCGCGCCAGCATAATACGCCGCATACCCATGCGTGACCTCCTGAGAGGCGGGGATCATGACCTGCATGACAAAAAATATAAAACACCCCAGAAAGAACAGAACCGGCCACCAATTTTTCATGGAAAACAAAATCTGGCTCTACCAGAATTAACGGGATGGGAACCCGAATTTTGAAGGTGTTGGGGGATGTACATCCCCCAACACCTTCAAAATTCGGCATATTTCCCGCTAAAAACGGAAGAGCCCAAAATCTTATAGGTTAAAACCCACTCGTCTCTGGTCGCTGATACGCCAGAACCCGATGGGCTGCTTTCAACTCATACGGCAGAGCATACACCCCCAAATGATACCGCCACGCCGAAATCGCCCGTAACGTCGCCCGCTTAAACGCACTCATCGTCACATCCGTCATCGTCGGATAATACGCATTCAGCACCCACTGGAAATTCTGAATCCGCCGCTGGATCGGGTCTTGTAACCAGGGCACGTGCGTACTTCGCCGTTGCGAAAACTCCTGCCAGTCCGGGCTGATCCACGCCTCCAACGTCTCCGGGAACGCGAACCCCTCTGCCTTCGCCTGGTCGTACAACTCCCCGGCCAGGGGAACCGGCGTGTACATGTACATGATGATCTCCGTCGCCGGATTCACCCGTTTGACCTTGCGAATGAAATCCATCGTGGCCCGCGCGTCCGTTTCCGGGTCGGGCGGGTTCCCGAGCACGAACGACATCTCCGGCACGATCCCGTACCGTTGCATCTTCACCGCGATCTCCATCGTCTTCTCTGCCGAGGCCGTGCCCCCCTTATTCATCCGCGCCAGCGTCTCGTCTGACCCCGATTCCGCCCCCAAAAACACCATCCGCAAGCCCGCATCCCGCATCAGCGCCCAGGTTTTGTCGCTGTACTTCATCATCGTATCAATCCGCGCCTCGCCCCACCAGCCGAGCTTTAACCCCATCCCGATGATCCGCTCACAAAACTCCGCCACCCGCGCCTCGGCAGTGAAGAAATTATTATCATCAAATTCCAAGGCATCCACCCCATACGTGTTCACGAGGTGTTGCGCCACGTTTGCCACCTGCTCGGCGGTCTGCGCCTTCCACCCCCCGTTGACCATATTCACCACCGCGCAAAAATTGCAAAAAAACGGACATCCATAACTGGAATGATGCGCCATCGTCCGTTTGCCCATAAACGTTTTCCGCAGATACCGAGGGACATCCACCTTGTGATAGGGGAACAAATCGGGCAATTCGCGGGGATGCGGAATGGGCGCGGTCCCCAGATCGGTAATGGCCCCCGAAGAATCCCGGTACGCCAACCCGGGGAGGACAGGGTTCTGATCCCCCGCGCGCAGTGCCCGCACGAGCGCGCGGAATGAAAACTCCCCGTGCCCGCGCACCACATAATCCACATATTCCGCCTTCAAACACACCTCAAAATGCTGAGTCGGAAAATACCCGCCCCACACAATCGTCAAATCGGGAAACCGCCGTTTAATCTCCCGGCACGTTGGCACCGCCTCGAACAACTGCGGCCCCGGCATCACCGTCACCGCCAAAATATCCACTCCCCTCGCGCGGATTTCCCGCTCCAACGCGGCCACCCCATCCCCCACCAGATTCCCATCCACAATCGAATACTCAAACTCCCCCTCCAAAATTTGCCCCAGCGCGAGCAAAGACATGGGCAAAACAGGTTTCCGGGAGGCGGAGGAGGGAGGGTTGTAGAGGAGGATATGGGGCATGGGGATTCTTCTAGGTTCGGGCAAATAAGGGATGGGAACGGATTTTAATCCGTTTGGTGCAAAATTTGTTGTCAGGCGGGGAGGGGTAGAAATCATTTTATCATTAAGTCTAGAGGGGCAAACGGTTCAGGTTTTCTCCCTCAGGGCAAACGCATTTGGAAAAAAAGGGGTCAAAACCGATGGAAACCTCATTGCGAGGGGCGGTTGACGATGGGTACATCGCTGCCCTGAAGCAATCTCCCCGCGCGGTAAGGGAGATTGCTTCGCCGCCAAAACCCGGCTCGCAATGACGCGGAAAAGTCTAAATGCATTTGCCCTGAAGAAGGTGAGCCTTCCCATCCGTTCGTAGTAAAATGAAATCAGCGGGTGCTTACCCTGTGCGAATCGTTTCAACTGGTTACCTGTAAGAGGAAATATGTTTCCCGAAAAATCTTTACCCCGCTCCCTTTTCACCTTTTTTCCTGTAAGCGTAGCGATGTTCCTTTTCATCTTCCTCCTCGCCGCCTGCACCACCGCGCCGACCCCCACCCTTCCACCCGTTCCGACGAACGTCCCCTCTCCTCTTCCCCTTTTCACCTCTTCTCCATCCCCCGCGCCTTCTCTCATCCCTACGTTTACCCTGGAGCCCACCTTTACCCCCAAACCGACCCAAATCCCTCTCATCCCTTTAGAACCATTCGTCACGGCCCCCGTTCTGCGCCTGAATAGCTGGTCGCCTGATAGCCAGTGGCTCGCTTACTGGCAGAGCGAAGAGGACTTTGAAATTTCCGCCACCTTGACCTTCGCAAATATTCTGACTGGCGAAATATGTGAACATGCAGAAGTGCCAGGGAAAATTGCCAATTCCGGGTATCTCCGTTGGCAAGAAGATGGAAGTGTTGTTGCCTTTCTGACCGAGGATGAAAAAGCAGTGGGCGGTCAACCCTGTGAAACATTTGTCGAGTTGGAAGACTTTTCTCCGCCTGAATGGGGTGTGGATTTTTCCCCCGATGGCCGTTACCGCGCGCAATATACCATCCTGAGTTGGGGGGAAGGCGGCTTCATGCACAGCCAAACCACCATCACCGATTTCACCACGGGCGAAATCGTCGTCAGCCTGGAATGGGACACCGGCGTCAATTTTGCCCAACGGGCTGGCCCAAGTTGGCTCAATAACGAGCTATTTCTGATTGGCAAAGGTTATGATCAAGGTTGGATGTATGCGTCCATGTCAGAAAAGCGCATTGGAAATGTTTTTCCCGATCTTTTGGGGCTGGATGTTCAGTTAGAAGATCAGGTTGAAACGCTGATTAGCCAGGCCGACGCGTCCACAGGTGAGTACCACTTGATGGCTATAGGAGGCTTGATGCCCTCTATTCTCCTTTACCATAGCGAACTGGATTTGGTAGAAGAAATCTCATTCAAAGGAATCGCCTTCTTTACCATGCACGCCAGTTCAATGGGCATCTCCCCGGACGGCAAATGGATGTTGCTCACCGACCCTATTGGGGCACAACCTTCGTCAGGACAGGTGGGGCAGGACGTCTGGCTGCGCCTGCTTGATCCGCCCGGGAGTGAGGCAATCCCCTTTCCAAAACATCTTGCAGGAAATCTGCTCTCACCCGATTCTCAAAAAATGGCCTTGTTCGGCACGGGTTCCATTTTGATCATGAGCTTCCCCGAGGCTCAAAGGCTCAGCCGTTGGGGAACTACGAGTTATTACCTGGATTTTGGCACATGGTCGCCGGATAACGAGTGGCTGGCTGTAAGCGCTTCACACCTCGATTCTGGCAAATCAGTGATTTATGTCTTTCGTCCATAACCCACCATAACTTCCCCCCATTGACATCCCTCCCCCCCCTCGATATACTCCTATTAACAATTCACAATTGTCCATTCACTATTGACAATTAACATCCCTGCACGGGGAGCCTGTCCCACAGGCTGAGAGGAGCACCTTGCTCGACCCGTGAACCTGACCCGGATAATGCCGGCGGAGGAATGCAGACTCTTCTCGAAAAAGAATCCCTCCCACCGCCGGAGGGATTTTTTTATTGCAGTCGTCAGTATTCAGTGTTCAGTACTGATTACTGAACACTGAATACTGACGACTGAATACTGATGAACATACTGATCCTCGCCAACGGCCTCCTCCCCCCCCCCCCCCCCC
>WBZL01001670.1_pt1 | contig 22753 bp, 22 predicted proteins | sample 5204291 | NCBI WGS metagenome assembly WBZL01 (sample SAMN12344345, study PRJNA552823) | activated sludge metagenome | biome: Activated sludge suspended growth; feature: Nitrification reactor; material: Wastewater; isolation source: activated sludge from nitrification reactor of wastewater...
CTGCGCAACGCGGGCGCCGCGATCCTGCTGCTGTTCGGCGCCGTCCTGCTGGTTCCCGGCCTGCAGGCGGGCTTCGCCAGCGCCACCTCGGCCCTGGGCAACACTGGCCAGGGCTTCCTGCAACGCCTGGCCCCCAAGGGCCTGAGTGGCCAGTTCCTGGTGGGCGGGGTACTAGGACTGGTCTGGAGCCCCTGCGTGGGTCCGACCCTGGGCGGCGCCATCACCCTCGCCAGCCAGAGCGAATACCTGCTGGAGGCGGGCGCCGTGATGCTGCTGTTCGGCCTGGGCGCCGCCTTGCCCCTGCTGGTGCTGGGCGGCCTGTCGCGAACGGCCATGCAACGTGTCAGGGGCCGCCTGCTGACCGCCGGACATCACGGCAAGACCGTGCTGGGCCTGGTGTTCGTGGCCCTGGCGATCCTGGTGCTGACCGGCGCCGACAAGACGGTGGAAGCCTGGCTGCTGGAACAGGCGCCGTTATGGTTGCTGGATCTGACGGTGAGCATGTGAATGCCCGTTTGGAAAATAGATTCCGATGTACGTGAATAAACTTCTCTCGCCCGCCGGGAGAGGGCCGGGGGTGAGGCAGACCCGCCCGCCACGCTGACCGCTACCTGGGAGAACATGGCAAGAGAAATGGCAAAGCGATGGTCGCGCCTTCTGGCAACAGGAGGATGCGCTGGTGGAAACCCTGGATGGACTGATCATCGGCCAACACGGGTCTGAACACCCATAATTACACCGTTCTGTACATTTGAAGGCCGCATTGAAACAAGCCACCTTCACCGAAGTGCGCAACCACGCCAAGGCGTATTTCGACATGGTCGAAGCGGGCGAAGCCGTGCGTGTCCTGCGCAATGGCAAGCCCATCGCCGACATCGTTCCGGTGGTGGCCGACCTGCCTTCCTGGAAACGCCGCAAGGCCCAACCCCTGGTGCTGGATGGCGTTTCGGTCAGCCGCATGATTCTCGAAGAACGCGAAGCCGGCTTGTAACGAGGGGATCGGATGCGCGTCTTTTTCGGTACCTCGACCTTCGTCAAACGCTATGTCAGCGAGCCAGGCACCGATGCCGTACTGGATTGGTGCGATCAGGCGACGAAAATCGGGCTGTCCGGCATCGCGCTGCCCGAGATCCTCTCGGCCTTCTGTCGCCTGCGCCGCGAGGACAAGATCACCGACACGCAATACCGGCAGTTGAAGTCCTTGTTGCTGGCCGACATCGAGGATGCCGCCATCCGCGACCTGACCCCGGCGGTACTGGGGCAGGCGGTAGCGTGCCTTCAAACCAACGTCCCGCGGGGTATGGACGCCATCCACATCGGCAGCGCCGTGGCCCTGAAAGCCGACGTTTTCATCTCGGCCGACAAACGACAGCGGGAAGCGGTGGCCCGCGCCGGGTTACAAGTGGAAGCGGTGTGAATGCGCAGCCTTACCACCGTTTGCTTCGGGTTATTCCCGCCTGAAATCAGTCGCCGTGATGACGGCGCCTATCCTGGCGCTTGATAGCCCGCCCCCCCGAATTGACGGGATAATTGCTTTACCCCCCGCGACCGCCGCGATCCGAACCATGCTGCCTCCTTCCCTGAAACGCTACGCCTGGCTGTCCATCGCCGCCGCCCTCGCCACCATCCTGCTCAAGGGCACGGCCTGGTGGATGACCGGGTCGGTGGGTCTGCTGTCCGATGCCCTGGAGTCCTTCGTCAACCTGGCGGGCGCGTTCATGGCCCTGGCCATGCTGTCCCTGGCGGCGACGCCGGCGGACGAGAACCACGCCCATGGGCACGGCAAGGCGGAATACTTTTCCAGCGCCTTCGAGGGTTTCCTGATCCTGATGGCCGCCCTGGGCATCGCCTACGCGGCGGTGGATCGCCTGCTGCATCCCCAGGCCCTGGAGGCGGTGGGCATCGGCCTGGGGGTGTCGGTGGTGGCTTCCATCATCAATCTGCTGACCGCCCGAACCCTCATGGCCGTGGGTCGGGAGCATCGCTCCATCACCCTGGAGGCGGACGCCCACCACCTGCTCACCGACGTCTGGACCTCGGCGGGCGTCATCGTCGGCGTTGGCCTGGCCTGGTTCACGGGCTGGCTGTGGCTGGATCCGGTCGTGGCCCTGCTGGTGGCGGCGAACATCGTCTGGACCGGCTGGCAACTGCTGCATCGCTCGGCGGCCGGGCTGATGGACGTCTCCCTGCCGCCGGAGCAGATCGCGGCCATCGAGGCGGTGCTGGCGAACTACCGGGAAAGGGGTCTGGACTACCACGCCCTGCGCACCCGGGAGGCCGGCGCCCGGGCCTTCGTCACCCTGCATGTCCTGGTGCCCGGCGCCTGGACGGTCCAGGTGGGCCACGACTGGCTGGAACGCATCGAGGCCGATATCCGCGCCGCCGTGCCCAACGCCCATGTGATCACCCACCTGGAGCCGATGGAGGATCCGCGCGCCTTGAGCGACCAGAGCCTGGACCGGGTGCTGGAGTGAAGGCCCGTGTCCGTCCCCGGCGCGATTTCCCCTGAACAACCGGGCCTTTTGCCGGTCTACGCCTCATGTCCGCCGCATCTTGCTCCCCTTTATTGCCGCTGCTTGTGATGCTGGCGCTCTCGGGGTGCGCCGCGCCCCGCCACGAGACGACCACCCATCGCGAGGCGCCGACGGGAGCCGCCGCCCAGGCTTGCCTGGAGGCCTGCGCGGCGCGGCTGGAAACCTGCAAGCAGGCCTGCGCCGAAACCTACCAGGCCTGCCTGAAACGGGTGGAACCCGAGGCCGGGGAGCATTACCGCCAGGTGCTGGATCGTTACGCCGCCGACCTGGAACGCTACCGGAGCGACCTGTACGACTATCAGTTCCAGATCTGGGTGGGGTGGTATGGCGATAACGGGGGCATCTGGTACAACCCCTGGCACCACCCCTGGTTCGGTCCCTGGTCGTCCAGCTCATACCTGCCGTCGCCGCCGGCCGTGCCGACCCGCGACGTGGTGCTGGCGGATTTCCGGGAATCGAGATGCGGTGGCGATTGCGGGTGCCAGCCGCCCTACGACGCCTGCTTCCTGGCCTGCGGCGGCAAGGTCAGCACGGTAATCCGCTGCGTGGAGAACTGCCCGGACAAGCCCTGAGCGCCGGGCGGGCCGGCATGAGGGCGCATTCGGTTGGGCCACCTTCGATTGGGCCTGTTCAGCGCGCCTTGCTTCCCAGGCCGACCAGCATGGGCGCCAGTTCCCGCCAGACGTTGTCCAGCAGGATGGGCTGGGCCCGGGCGTCGGGGTGCAGGCCGTCGGCCTGGAACATGGCCTGGTGTTCGGCCACGCCCTCCAGCAGGAAGGGGACCAGGCGCACGCGTTGCGCCTTCGCCGTCTCGGTGAACACGGATTGGAACTTGCGGGTGTAGGCCGTGCCATAGTTCGGCGGCATGCGCATGCCCACCAGCAGGGTCTGGCTGCCCTGTTTCCTTGCCAGGCCGATCATGGTTTCCAGGTTGCGGCGGGTATGGGGCGGCGGCAGGCCGCGCAGGCCGTCGTTGGCGCCCAGGGCGAGAATGGTGAGAATCGGCCGGTGGGCGGCCAGCACCTCGGGCAGGCGGGTGAGGCCGCCGGCGGTGGTTTCGCCGGAAACGCTGGCGTTGACCACCCGGAACGCCGGTTTGTGGTTTTCCAGGCGCCGGGCCAGCAGGTTGACCCAGCCCGATTCGCGCGGAATGCCGTAGGCGGCGGACAGGCTGTCGCCGAACACCAGGATGGTGGGCGCGGCGTGGGCCCCGCCGGCCAGCAACAGGACCAGGAAGAAGAATCTGATGCGCATCGAAGTCGACAATTTGGGCAAGTCCGTGGTGGTGGGTGGCGAGTCGTCGGGAGAGGGAAGCCTGCATATCCTCGCCGATGTGAGTTTGAGCGTGAACCCTGGCGAGACCGTCGCCATCGTCGGCAGTTCCGGCTCCGGCAAATCCACCCTGCTGGGCTTGCTGGCCGGCCTGGATGTGCCCAGCGCCGGCCGGGTGGTCATCGACGGCCAGGACCTGTTCGCCCTGGACGAGGACGGCCGGGCCGCCCTGCGGGGGCGAAGCATGGGCTTCGTGTTCCAGTCCTTCCAGTTGCTGCCGGGGCTGACCGCCCTGGAAAACGTCATGCTGCCCCTGGAACTGGCGGGGGTGGGGGATGCCGCCGCGCTGGCCCGCGACCATCTCGACAGCGTCGGCCTTGCCACCCGCACCGGGCACCGGCCGGACCAGCTTTCCGGCGGCGAGCAGCAGCGCGTGGCCCTGGCCCGGGCCTTCGCGGTATCGCCGCGCATCCTGCTGGCGGACGAGCCCACCGGCAACCTGGATGCCCATACCGGCGGCCAGATCATCGACCTGATGTTCGAGATGAACCGGCGCCAGGGCGCCAGCTTGGTGATCGTCACTCATGATCCCGCCCTGGCCGGGCGCTGCGGCCGTCAATTGCGGCTGGAGGCGGGGAGGCTGGTGGCATGAGGGTCGCCTTGCCCCTCGCCGCGCGTCTGTTGCTGCGGGAATGGCGCGCCGGCGAGATTCGCGTGCTGCTGCTGGCGGTGGCCCTGGCGGTGGCCAGCCTCACGGCGGTGGCGTTCTTCGCCGACCGGGTGGAACGGGCCCTGGGCCAGGAGGCCAATACCCTGCTGGCGGCCGACCTGGCCATGGTTTCCGACCACCCCGTCGGCACCGCCCTGGAGGACGAGGCGCGCCGGCGGGGCCTGGCGGTGGCCCACACCACCACCTTCCTGAGCATGGCGCTGGCCGGCGACGGGAACCTGCTGGCGGGCATCAAGGCGGTGTCGCCGGGCTACCCCCTGCGCGGCGCCCTGCGCACCGCGCCCGCCCTGTTCGCGGCCGACGCGCCCGCGCGCGGCCTGCCGGCGCCGGGCCAGGTCTGGGTGGACGAACGCCTGGCCACCGGCCTGGGCGTCAAGGTCGGCGACCGGGTGGAAGTGGGCGAGGCGCGCTTTACCGTGGCGGCGATCCTGACTTTCGAGGGCGAGCGGGGCGGCAATTTCATGGCCCTGGCGCCGCGCCTGCTGCTCAACCAGGCGGACCTGCCCGGCACCGGCCTGGTCCAGGCCGGCAGCCGCATCACCTATCGCCTGCTGGTGGCGGGGGAGGGCGAGGCGGTGGCGGGGTTCCAGGCCTGGGCCAAGGAGCGGCTGCAGCGGGGGCAGCAACTGGAGGACGTGCGCGGCGCCCGGCCGGAACTGCGCCAGGTCCTGGACCGGGCGCAACGCTACCTGGGCCTGGCGGCCGTGCTCACCGTGGTGCTGGCTGCCGCCGCCGCCCACATGGCCCTGCGCCGCTACACCCGGCGCCATTTCGACCAGTTCGCCCTGTTGCGCTGCTTCGGCGCCAGCCGGCGTCGCCTGCTCGGCTTGTATTTCCAGCAACTGGCCAGCCTGGGCCTGCTGGCCGGCCTGCTCGGCGGTTTCCTTGGCTGGCTGGCCCAGCGGTTCGTGGTTTTCCTGCTGGGGGACGCCCTGCGCCTGGGACTGCCGCCGGCCTCGCCGCGCCCCCTGCTGCTGGCGGTGGTGGCGGGGTGCTCCCTGGTGCTGGCCTTCAGCCTGCCGCCCCTGCTGCGCCTGGCCCGGGTGCCGGCCCTGCGCGTGCTGCGCCGGGACCTGGGACCGCCCGGCGGCGGCTCCCTGCTGGCCCATGGCGCCGGCCTGGCGCTGGTGGGGGGGCTGCTGTTCTGGCAGGCCGGCGATGGGCGCCTGGGCTTGTGGGTCATCGCCGGCGTGCTGGCCACCACCCTGGCGGCCGTCCTGGTGGTCCAGGGGCTGCTGCGGCCCCTGCCGTTCCTCGCCCGGCGTCTGCCGGCCAGCCGCCATCCCCTGGTGCTGGGCCCGCGCCTGGCCCTGACCGGCTTGCGCCGGCGGGGCTGGGAAACCACCCTCCAGGCCATCGCCCTGAGTCTGGGCCTGTTCGCCCTGCTGCTGCTTACCCTGGTGCGGGACGACCTGCTGGAAAGCTGGCGCAGCCAGGTGCCGGCCGGCGCGCCCAACCGCTTCGTCATCAACATCCAGCCGGACCAGGTGGCGGCCGTGCGCGCCTTTCTCACCGACCAGGGCGTGCGGGATGTGGTGCTGTACCCCATGGCGCGGGCGCGCCTGGTGGCCATCGCCGGTCGCCCGGTCAGCCCGGACGACTATGAGGAGGATCGCGCCCGGCGCCTGGCGGAACGGGAATTCAATCTCTCCGCCATGGCCGAGCCGCCGCCCGACAACCGCATCGTCGCCGGGCGCTGGTGGGCGCGGGGGGAAACGCAAGGCTTCTCGGTGGAGGCGGGCATCGCGGATACGCTGGGCATCCGCCTGGGCGATGTCCTGGACTTCGACGCCGGCGGTCTGCCCCTGTCCGGCCGGGTAACCAGCCTGCGCCAGGTGGACTGGGATTCCTTCCGGGTGAACTTCTTTGTGGTGGCGCCGGACGGCGTCCTTGATGCCTTGCCCAGGAGTCACATCACCAGCTTTTACTTGCCGCCGGCGCGGGTCGGCGTGCTGTCCGGCCTGGTGGCGGCGTTTCCCAACGTGACGGTGATCGACGTGGAACAGGTCATGGCCGAATTGCGCGGTCTCATGGATCGGGTGAGCGGCGCGGTGCGGACCATTTTCCTGTTCAGCCTGGGCACGGGCCTGCTGGTCATGCTGGCGGCCCTCTATGCCAGGCGGGACGAGCGGGCCCGGGAGATCGGCATCTGGCGCACCCTGGGCGCCTCCCGCGCCACGTTGCGGGCGGCCCTGGCGGCCGAGTTCGCCGTGCTCGGCCTGCTGGCCGGCGCCGTCGCCGCCGGCGCCGCCAGCCTGCTGGCCTGGGTGCTGGCGACGCGGGTGTTCGACCTGCCCCATGCCCCCGACCCCTGGATCTGGCTGGCCGGCCTGGGCGGCGGTTTGCTGCTGGTACTGGCCACGGGGTTGGCCGCCACCCGCGGCCTGCTCAACCAGCCGCCCCTGGCCGCCATCCGGGCCGGGGCATGACGGTACCGCGCGAAATGGCCGCTCGTGGCGCGGCCGGAGAGTCCGAATCCACACCGGATATAACTTAAGGCGTAATGCATTCCGTCCGGGTTGACGGCAGAATCCCGGAACGCGGATTTCGGCCAAACCCTGCATGCAAACCCCGACCCATTCCTCCATCAAGAAAATCCCCGTGGGCCTCCTGCGCCCCGGCATGTACGTCCAGGACGTGAACTGTTCCTGGATGGACCATCCCTTCGTCACCAACCATTTCCTGGTGAAGGACGAGAAACGGGTCAAGGAAATCAGGGCACTGGGGGTGCGCGAGCTGTATATCGATACCGGCAAGGGCCTGGACGCGGCGGATGCCACCCCGCAAGACGAGGTCAGGCGGGAGATCGACGCCAGCATGGCGCGGATCGCCAGCGAGCCCCAGGCGGAGCCGGAACGCGTGGCCCTGGAGCGGGAGATCGACCATGCCCGGCATCTGCATGGCGAGGCCAGCCGCGTGGTCCAGGGCATGCTGCGGGACATTCGCCTGGGCCGGCAGATCGAGATGGAACAGGTGGAGCCCCTGGTGGAGAAGATGGTGGATTCCATCTTCCGCAACCAGGACGCCCTGTTGCCCCTGCTCCGGTTGAAGAACCACGACGACTACACCTTCAAGCATTCGGTCTCGGTCTGCGCCCTGCTGGTGTCCTTCGCCCGGGGCCTGGGCCTGGAACGCGCGATCATCAAGGAAATCGCCATCGGCGGCCTGCTCCACGACGTGGGCAAGGCCAAGGTGCCGGACGATATCCTCAACAAGCCGGCCAAGCTGACCGAGGCCGAGTTCGCCAAGATGAAGAACCATGTGGTGCAGAGCATCCTCATCCTGCACAACACCCCCGGCATCAGCCAGATCGCCCTGGACGTGGCGGGCCAGCACCACGAGCGCTACGACGGCACCGGCTATCCCAACAAGCTGAAGGGCGATGAGATTTCCCTCTATGGCCGCATGGGCGCCATCGTCGACGTCTATGACGCCATCACCTCCAACCGCGTGTACCACAAGGGCATGTCGCCCACCGCCGCCCTGGGCCGCCTGATGGAATGGAGCAAGTACCACTTCGACCCGGAGCTGGTGCGGGCCTACGTGAAATCCATCGGTATCTATCCCACCGGCTCCCTGGTGCGCCTGGTGAGCGGCCGCATGGGGGTGGTGAAGGAACAGCACGCGGACAAGATGATGCAGCCCAGGGTGCTGGTGATGTATCACGCGGAAAAGCGCTATTACCTGCCTCCGGAAGAGATCGACCTGGCCTGGAGCGGTTGCCAGGACCGCATCGCCGGCCACGAGGATTACGACGCCTGGGAAATCGACCCCAAGCGCTGGGTGGGCTGACCGGCCGCTCCGGCGGCCGGCTCGCCTCAGCCGGCCAGTTCGTCCACCGCGCTTTCCCAATCGGCCAGGTCGTTTTCGCTCAGGCCCAGGCGGCGGGACGCTTCCGCTTTCCAGATGTTCTCCCATTCGCCGTCGCCGGTATTCGCGCGGCGGTTGTGCACATGGATGGCGAAGTTGAGCAGGGCGCACAGCCGCGCCACCGGCTCGGGCAAGGCGGCCGCCGCCGGGTCGTGGTGATGGCGGATGGCCAGCACGATGTCCTCGGACAGCAGCCAGTTCTTCGCCACCATCTGGCCGATCAGACCATGGTCGGTCTGATGGCTGGCGTCCAGCGCCGGGATGTCGGGCCAGATGCCCGGCTGGGCCAGGGCGCGGGCATAGACCGGGATGCGCTTGCACAGCAGGGCCAGGCCGCAGTCGTGGAACATGCCGAGGGTGTAGGCCGAGTCCACCTGGATGCCCCGCGCGTGGCCGGTCTTGAGAGCGAGGGTGGCCAGATCGGCGATGGCGGCGCTGTGGGCCCACAGCGCCTCCAGGGCCTGGGCGTGGGCCGGATCGTGCAGGGCGCCGCGCAGGGCCTCACTGCGCACGATGGCGGACGCGCTGCGGATGCCCAGCACGGTGACGGCCTTCTCCACCGTGTCCACCTTCGCCCGCAGCCCGAACACGGGGGAGCCGGCCAGGCGGAACACCGCCCCGGACAGGGCGCCGTCCCGCCCGATCAGGCCCGCCAGTTCACGGGGCCCGGCATCCTCGTCCCGCAACAGCAGATTCAGGCCCAGCAGAATTTCCGGCATGGGCGGGATGCGCACCCCGCTGGCCAGCACGGCCTGGATGAGGCGTTCGTCCTTCTGATCGGTGGTCATGGGCGCTCCAGGATTACTTCATCAATCACTTCACCAGGGTGACCGGCACTTTCACCATGTGCAGCACCTTGGTGGAGATGGAACCCAGCAGCAGCCCTTCCAGGGAGCCCATGCCACGGGTGCCCATGATGATCTGGTCGCAGCCGCAGTTGTTGGAGTAAGCGGCAATGGTCTCCGCCACCTCGCCCACCTCGTGGTGCAGGGTGTAGGGCAGCTTGGCCTCGTCCAGGATGGCGCGGGCGGCCTGGGTGGCCTCCTCCGCCAGGGCGTGCTGCATGGATTCGATCTCCGAGTCACGCAGGAAGTGCTTCACTTCCCAGCCGCTCACGGGCGGCTGGACATGGAGAAGGTGGATGTCCAGGGGGCAGGCCATGCAGGCCAGCTTGACGACATGTTGCACGGCTCGCTCGGAACCGGGGGAGCCGTCGATGGGGATGAGCAGTTTTTGCATGGGTGATCTCCTCGATCATTTTTCTCGTCGGACTCAGGGTCCGTTGGGTGACAAGAGGCATTGATGCGGCGCAATATAATGCGAAACCCCTCATCCGGCCACGGCCATGTTATCGACCGCGCATTCTCCTCTCCGCCCGTTGTCCGCCGCAATCGTCTTGCTGTCTTTTTCCACCGCGTGCTGGGCCGGGGAGGGTGCCGCCGTGTTCGGCATCCCCGTGGACTTCATCCTGTTCGCCCTGACCCTGCTGGGCGTGGCCCTGTTCCACCATCACACGCTGCGGGTGGCCCTGATCGGGCTTGCCACCATCACCCTGTACAAGCTGGGCTTCAGCGATTTCCACGGCGTGGCGGGCTTCGCCGGCCTGGGCGGCCACCTGGTGCACGAATGGGTGACCATCGCCAACCTGCTGGGCCTGTTGCTGGGTTTCGCCGTCCTGGCCCGCTACTTCGAGGACAGCGGCATTCCCCACATCCTGCCCCGCTACCTGCCGGACGACTGGAAGGGCGGTTTCGTCCTGTTGATCATGGTGTTCGTGCTCTCGTCCTTCCTGGACAACATCGCGGCGGCGCTGATCGGCGGCACCGTGGCGGCGGGGGTGTTCCACCGCCGCGTCCATATCGGCTATCTCGCCGCCATCGTCGCCGCTTCCAACGCCGGCGGCTCCGGCTCGGTGGTGGGGGACACCACCACCACCATGATGTGGATCGATGGCATCGCGCCCCTGGACGTGGTGCACGCCTACACCGCCGCGATTCCCGCCCTGCTGATCTTCGGCGTCATCGCCGCCCGCCAGCAGCATGCCTACACGCCGATCCAGAAGGACGCCGACGTCAACGCCCGGGTGGACTGGGCGTATGTGGCCATCGTCGTCGCCATCCTGGTGGGCGCCATGGGCACCAACATCGTGGTCAACACCCACTACCCGGAAGTCTCCGACGCCTTTCCCTTCCTGGGCGTGGCGGTGTGGGTGGTGATCTTCGCCCTGTCCATCTGGCGCAAGCCCGAGTGGGGCCTGCTGCCGGACGCCTTCAAGGGCAGCGTGTTCCTGCTTTCCCTGGTGCTGTGCGCTTCCATGATGCCGGTGGAAAAGCTGCCCACCGCCTCCTGGGAGACCGCCTTCGGCCTGGGCTTCGTTTCCGCCGTGTTCGACAACATTCCGCTCACCGCCCTGGCCCTGAAGCAGGGCGGCTACGACTGGGGCGTGCTGGCCTACGCCGTGGGCTTCGGCGGCTCAATGATCTGGTTCGGCTCCTCCGCCGGCGTGGCGGTGTCCAATCTGTTCCCGGAAGCCAAGTCGGTGGGCGCCTGGCTCAAGGCCGGCTGGCATGTGGCCCTGGCCTACGTGATCGGCTTCTTCATCATGCTGGCGGTGGTGGGCTGGCATCCCCACACGCCCCACAAGGAAGGCGGGCCGGCCGCCGCCAGTGTGCGGGTTGCCCCGGCCCAGTCAGCGCTCTGAGCCCAGCCAGGTATTCATTCTGGCCTGCCGCCTGCTAGCTTAGGTGTTAACCTTGAGCGGATCGCCCAAGACAAACCAACTACACATGTTTCCTTTTCTCGGTGGCCTCACCGGACGGCATCCCTGGACGATCGTCTGGCTGGGCGCGCTTCTGGTGGCCATTAGCGCCCTGTACAGCCTGGACCTGATGCAACGGCTTACCCTGGCGCCGGGATGGGACGTCCCGGGCAGCGGATCGGCCGAGTCCGTGCGCCTGCTGCGCGACAAGCTGGACCGGGACGAGACCCCGGTCATCCTGCTGTTCCGGCCCCGCTCGGCGGCGGTGGGCGATGTGGACAGCCCGGTTTACCGCGCCGCGGTGGAATCGGTGCTCGCCGGCATCTCCCGCAATCCGGAAGTGAAAAGCGTGGTCAGCTACCACACCACCGGCGACCCCAAGCTGCGTTCCGCGGACCGCCAGCTGAGCTATGCCGTGGTGCAACTGGAACGCGCCGACGACGAGGGCATCGCCGCCTTCCAGCGGCTGCGCGACCAGATGAGTGGCGATCAACTGGAAATCCTCATGGGCGGCGAGTTGGCCACCTACGTCGATATCCGGCGCCAGCTGGCGCGTGACATCTGGCACGCGGAGCTGGTCAGTTTCGCGGCCCTGTCCCTGCTGCTGGTCTGGGTGTTCGGCTCCGTGGTGGCGGCCATGCTGCCCCTGGTGGTGGGCGGGGTCACCATCGTGTTGTCCATGGCCTTCCTGAAAGGCTTCACCCAGGTCATCGACGTCAGCGTCTATGCCGCCAACGTGGTGTCCATGCTGGGCCTGGGCCTTGCCATCGACTATGCCCTGTTCATCGTGTCCCGTTTCCGCGAGGAACTGGCCGCCGGTGGCGATGTTCCCCACAGCCTGCGCGTCACCCTGCGCACCGCCGGCCGCACCGTGGCCTACAGCGGCCTGACCGTCGCCGCCAGCCTGCTGTGCCTGCTCATGCTGCCCCAGCGCTTCTTCCAGAACATGGGCCTGGCCGGCAGCCTTTCCGTGGCCTCCGCCATGATCACCGCGGTGCTGCTGCTACCCGCCCTGCTGGCCCTGTTGGGCCATCGCGTCAACCGCCTGGCGTTGCCGGTGCACAAGCGCCGCGCCGCGCGGCAGGAAGAAGGTGGCCGCTGGTATGTGTTCAGCCATTTCGTCATGCGCCGGGCCTGGGCGGTGCTGCTTGGCACCATGGCCCTGCTGATGCTGATGGGCCTGCCGGTGCTGCACATGGAGGTCGGCCCGGCGGACAGCCGTTCCCTGCCGGCCGGCACCGAAAGCCGCCAGGTGCAGGAAATACTCGACAGGCAGTTTCCCCAGGCCGGCCTCAGTCCCCTGGTGCTGGCCATCCAGACCCGGGGGCCGGCCCACGAGGCCGGGATGCTCGCCGGACTGGATCGGCTTACCCGACAGATCCAGGCCGTGCCCGGCGTCACCGGGGTCAAGGGCCTGGTCAACGTCGATCCGACCCTGGCCCTGGCGGATTACCAGTTGCTCTACGCCTATCCCGAACAGTTTCCCCTGGCCACGGAAACCCTGGCCGCCTACGCCAGGAACGACCACACCCTGATGATCGTGGATTACTCGCCGCCGCCGGTTTCCGAGGAGGCCCGCCGGGTGGTGGAGCGCATCCGCGCCATCCCACTGCCGGAAGGCGTCGTTCAGGTCCAGGTGGGCGGTTTCCCCGCCTTCCACCTGGACTACCTGGAATCCCTGGGCTATTGGGTGCCCTGGACCATCGCCGCCATCGTCTGCGTCATCTTCGTGCTGCTGTTCTTCATGCTGGGCAGCGTGCTGATTCCCCTCAAGGCGGTGCTGACCAACCTGCTTTCCCTGTCCGCCACCTTCGGCGCCCTGGTCTGGGTGTTCCAGGACGGCAACCTGTCCCAATGGCTGGACTTCACGCCCCAGGGCAGCATGGATGGCACCATCCTGGTCCTGATCTTCGCCGCCGCCTTCGGCCTGTCCATCGACTACGAGGTGTTCCTGCTCTCCCGGGTCAAGGAGATGTGCCAGCACACCGGCGACAACATGCGGGCCGTGGCCGCCGGCATCCAGCGCAGCGGTCCCATCATCACCAGCGCCGCCTTGCTGATCGGCATCGTCCTGGGAGCCTTCGCCATGGGCGAGGTGGTGTTCATGAAGGCCATGGGCCTGGGCTTGTTGATTTCCGTGCTGGTGGATGCCACCCTCGTGCGCATGCTGCTGGTTCCGGCCAGCCTGCGCCTGCTGGGCCGCCTCAACTGGTGGGCGCCGAAACCCCTGATGGCCCTGTATCAGCGTTTCAATCTGAGCGAGATCGATGTCGCGCGCGCGCATCGCGACCAGGAGAAGAAATGAAGCACGCGTTTGTCCTTACCCTGGCCCTGTGCGGCCTGGCGCTCGCCGCCCCGGCGCGGGCTGACCTCAGTCTGGCGGGGCGCAGCACCGTCCACGCCATGGGCATGCAGGGCATCGGCCAGGAAGGCCTGTGGCTGCGCAAGACCAAGTTGCGGCGCGACATGATCGACCGGGGCAAGGCCTATTCCCATCTCTACGACCTGGCCAGCCGGGAGATCACCATCGTCGACCATTCCCTGCGCCAGGCCAGCGTCTATGCCATGTCCGCCCTCAACCAGGACGCCGATGCCCGCTTCTCCAGCAAGGACCTCAAGCTGGACCTGACGCCCACCGGCCGCAGGCACCAGTTGCAGGGCTGGAATTGCGCCGAGAGCGGAATCCATGTCGCCATGCCGGCGGAACTGGCGGGCGAGAAGGTGAGCTTCGAGATGGATGGCACCATCTGGCTGGCGAAGAACGCCCCCGAGCAGGGGGATACCGCCGCCTTCGTGAAGGCCGCCCAGGAACCGGATTTCTTCATGGGCATTCCCGTGCTGGCGAAGAAATCCCCCGGCCAGGCCAAGGGCTTGAGCGAGGTGGTGAAGCGCCTGGCGCCCCTGGGCCTGCTCTGCGCGGTGGACGTGGAAACCCGCTACCAGGGCACCGGCCGCATGGCGGAACTGTCCCGCAAGATGGCCAGCCGCATCGCCGTGACCTATGACAAATACGTCACCGATACCCTCAAGGACGAGGTGTTCGAGATTCCCAAGGGCTACAGGGTGGTGCGGCCGTAGGGGGTGACCTCAAAGGCCGACCGCGAAGGCCGGCTACCTCAGGCGCCCCATGCCCGCACCCGTGCCAGGCAGGCGTCGGCCAGTTCCCGGGCGCGCGCGGGCGTGGCGGCCTCGGCGTAGCAGCGTAGTTCCGGAGCATTGCCGGACGGGCGCAGGTGAACGATTTCGCCGCCCTCGAGGCTGACGCGCAGGCCGTCGGTGAGGTCGAGGCCGGCGGGCCGGACATCCAGAGGCGCGAGGAAATCCCGCAGTGCCTCGTGGGACGCGGCCAGGCGCTCGATCAGCCGCCGGCTGTCCGCCACCGGGAAATCTTGCAGGCGATCGCTGGCGGTAAAGCGCGGCGGCAGTTCGGCAGGCAGGCGCGACAGGGGCACGCCCTGTTCCCGCGCCATGGCCAGCAGCGCCAGGATGGGCAGGACCGCGTCGCGGGTGGGCAGGGCGTCCAGCGACCGGCCGGCCTTTTCCATCCGGGTGCCCACCAGGAAGCCGCCGTTGGCCTCGAAGCCCACCACGCCCGTGGCCCTCTCCGCCGCCAGCCGCTCCATGCCCTCGATGACATAGGGCGAGCCGATGCGGGTGCGCGCGATGCGCGCGAAGGCGCCGCACTTCTCCAGGGCGGTGTTGCTGCTCACCGGCGTGGCCACGGCCCGCGCGCCCAGGTAGCGGGCGCACAGGATGCCCACCACGTCGCCGCGCAGCCAATCGCCGCGCTCGTCGCCGATCAGGGGGCGGTCGGCGTCGCCGTCGGTGGAGAGCAGGGCGTCGAAGCTGTGCGTCTCGCTCCATTGCCGCGCCCGCGCCACGTCCTCCTCGCCCACCGCCTCGGTGTCGATGGGCACGAACTGATCGGTGCGCCCCAGGGAGGTCACCTCCGCGCCCAGGGCTTCCAGGATGCCGCGCAACTGATCGCGGGCGACGCTGGAATGCTCGTAGAAGCCCAGGCGCAGGCCCGCCAGGATGCCGGCCGGGAAGAAGTCCAGATAGCGCCGCGCATAGAGCTCGCGCGCCGCCGGGCTGGCCTCGGGGAGGGGGTCGGGCCGGACCTCCCCGGGCAGGGCCACCGTCGCCGCGGCGATGCCGGCCTCGTCCGCCTTGGTGATTTCCCCCGTGGCCCGATAGAACTTGATGCCGTTGCGGTCGAAGGGGATGTGGCTGCCCGTCACCATGATGGCCGGAATGCCCTGTTCCTGGGCGTAATAGGCCAGGGCCGGGGTGGGCAGCACGCCGCAGAACTCCGGAATCAGCCCGGCATGGCGGATGGCGGCCGCGCAGGCCCCGGCGATGTCCGGGCTGCTGGGGCGCAAGTCCAGCCCCAGGGCCACGCGCCCGCCGGCCGGCGGCGAGACGACCTGGAGGAAGGCGGCGGTATAGGCGAAGCACACCGGCGCGGTCATGTCCGCGGCCAGGCCGCGCGCGCCGCTGGTGCCGAAGCGCACGCCGCTCTGGTCCATGATTTGCCGGATGGTGACGTCGGAGTTTGCTGTATTCATGAAGGTGGTGTCTGGTGGTTATTCCCGGCTGGGGCGGGTGGATGGCGGGATGGCATGCGGCCCGGCGCGCGGCGGCTCCCGCGAGGCCGACCGGCCCGGCACAGTAGATCGCATCCTGGCTCGGGACGTCAAATCATGGCGCGGGGCATGTCGCCATTTCGGCCGCCCTGGTCACCCCGGACCTGACCATGAACTCGAACACGCCTCGTCACGGACTGTTTCCGTAGCACTCAGGCGTGGTCGCCGATGGGTATCCATGACGATATCGTGGTGGCAACGGTGCTACCATACGACTTATGAATCCGCGTGTCGTCATCGATACCAACGTTTTCCTTGGTGCCTGCCTTGGGCAAGGCGCGGGGCGTCATGTGATCGCGGCGTGCCTGAGGGGTGAATGCCAGCCGGTGATGGGTGCCGCGCTGTACGCGGAGTACGAAGACGTATCGGGCCGTGCCGACCTCTTCGAAACCAGCCGTCTGTCCCGCGACGAAAGAGAGGAATTGCTGGATATCTTCCTGACTGCTTGCGCGTGGACCCGCATCTATTTCGCATGGCGGCCAAACCTGCCCGACGAAGCCGATAACCATCTGGTGGAGCTGGCGGTCGCGGCCGGCGCCCAATACATCGTGACCCGCAACCTGCGCGATGTTGGTCGCATGGAGTTGAAATTTCCCGAACTGCGGGTCGTCGGCCCCGAGGATTTCTTGAAGGAGCTATCACCATGAGCGCACTGACCCTTCGTCTCCCCGACGACAAACACGAGCGGCTGCGCGCGCTGGCGCAAAGCCGGGGCACCAGCGTCAACCGCCTGCTGGATGAAGCCACCACCCTGCTGTTGGCCGAATACGATGCGGAAACGCGCTTCCGGCTGCGCGCCGAACGCGGCGCCGGCAAGGCCAAGCGCGGGCTGGAACTGCTGGACAAGGCGGCGGGGTAGAGGGCTCCGGGGAAAATACCCCCCATGGGGAGGAAACCATGCGGACCAATTACGTCCTGATCGATTTCGAGCAAGGGCGCCATGTCTCTCATTGCGCCGCATGATTCGCTTCCTTTGACGGCTGCCCATACGGCGGATTACGCGATAAAGCCGCTATCCGCCCTACCGCGCTTTGATTGCCTTTGGCAGTGAAAAGGCGTCGGATTCGGGTTGTTTTTCACTGGGAAGTCACGGAATAATCGGTTGCACTCATCGCAACCCCGGAGGCAGGCATGTCCTCAACCCTTGGAATCAAGTTGGACGACGCCACCCGCGAACGTCTGAAAAGTGTGGCGCAAGGCCTGGACCGGGCGCCCCATTGGGTGATCAAAACCGCCCTGATGGAATATCTGGATCGGGAAGAAGCTTCCCTCCGGGAAAAACTGGAAGACGAGGCCCGCTGGGCGCGCTACCAGGAAACCGGACAGGCCATTCCCCAGGAGCGGGTCATGCAATGGCTCGACGCCTTGGCCGAAGGACGGCGGGAACCGTGCCCCGAGTAGCCTGGTTGCCCGAGGCGCTGAGAGACATCCTGCGCCTCAATGATTTTCTCGCTGGGAAGAGCCCCCAGGCGGCGCGCAACGCCGTTCTCTGCATCCAGGCCGCCGCGCGCCAACTGGAGAGCTTTCCCGAGATCGGCAAGCCCCTGGGCGATGGCCGCAGAGAATTGTTCGCGGCCTTCGGGGCGGGTGCCTATGTGTTGCGTTACCGGTTGGAGGAAGGTGGCCAGCCAGTGGTCATCCGTGTCTGGCATACGAGGGAGTGGCGGGGAAGCTGATCTGCCTGGCCCACCCTGACAGATTGAAGGGACAGGGGGTCTCGCGTAATGCGAGCCTGAACCTTTAATGCGATGGGCGAAAGTCTGGATATATCTCGTAGTAAAGCAATGAGAACGGCTCCACTACTTCATGGTACTTGTTAACTCTCTGAAGTCGGTCAATGGCGTGAAGCGCGCATACCCTTGAGACTGCGCTATTGCTCAGAGTGTCTGCGGCACTATGCTTTGCGTGAGCGATGCCAGCTACGTAGTCGGGCAGCAAGAGAAGTGGTTCTTGTTCTTCGGTAGTCAGTCTCAAGGTCCGGGCTTTCAGTTCGAGTCCAAGGCTTTGGACCAGCGGTTGATGCTCGTTCCTCTTGCGCCATATGTCGGCGAAGGCATCAGTTGCTTCGTTACCCTCGATATCATTGTCGTAGATGTGTGATTCATTCACCTGGAGTCTGCGAGCGAGTGGTGAAGCGCGAACAATGGCCCCGAGTTTGACTGCGTGCCCGACTGACAGGGTCGATGCTTGACTGAATAGCGCGTACTTTACGAGCATACCGGGCTTTAGAATGCTGATTGAACCCCTTGCTTCATTTGATAGTCTTTGGTGCGCCTCGGTGCCCTCTGTCCAGAATCTGGCCCATGCATCTACGTTCTTTGCCAACGAGATGACACAGATGGACAACGTCTCTCTATGCAGGAGATTGATCATTCGGATGACGTCGTCGTCGCAGCAATCACGCCACTTGGGCATCCCTACCACGCTTCGGCGTATCTGCTTCAGTGCGCCGGTTGGGAGGCAGACCGTGCAGGCGGTAACTCGGTCAGCATTGGCAGATGCCTCAGAGACTCGACCAGCAATGTCACCCAACAGTGTGATGTTCATGTGGGCCCATGCGCCATAACGTTTATGTAGTCAGCAAGCTCGTTATCTATGCTGGGCTGAAACTCGTCCTGCCGCCACGCCACGGCGTCACTAACTTTGTCGCCAACACCATCACCAACGGCCACAGCTGCCTTTCGGGCAGATCGTAGGACAGCCAGCTACATATGGTTTACCAACGATGAAGTAGATCACGCCGATTTCGAAGGTGACGGTTATCGCGCCATCCAGCCGGTGCTGATGACCAGCTCGCGTAGCGCAATAGACGGGAGCCGTATTGCACCGGATGAAGAACATTCGGCGCAATGCTTATTGCTATTGCTTATTGTGCCCTACCGTTCTAGATTTACTTATTAGTTGTCAGGTTGAGAATATTATTAAAACAATCTTTGTGATGCAGGTGTGCATTTTCCCACGTAAAGCGATGGAGAATCTTTGCTTCCAATATTAATAGATCCTGTCAACCTATCAAGTGAGTAAATGGCCACGATGTTGTCATTTACCTCCTGAGACCAGTTGATTTCGTTTTCAGAGACTTTGGCCAACCACCCATTTACAGTAAGTGACTGTAAGTCGAGCTTTAACAATATGGTTTTTCTTCTGTGATCGTTATTGTAATTCGAAGACTCTACTTGGCATTGAAGAGTCAAAAGTTGACCCTGTTCTTGTTTGTGAGATTGGCTTACAGAAGAAGTCTTGGCGTATGAAACATAATCATCAACTATTTCTTGAATTCTCTGATTACGCAATGGCGATTTCAAATAGACACTTAACTGCTTGTAGAGATAATTGCCATCGCTGTCCTTTTTGCTGGATAGCCATTTTATAAATGATTCGGATTTAAGCATTTCACTTTTATACTCATCGACCAAACGATATGCTGAGATTTCAAGTAGCAGTGCTGCTCCAAGCGTCCGAATTAGTGTTTTGGCATAAGCGGCATCTACTGCAAAATTAACATTTTCTCCACCTTTCAATTTGAACGAGGTGATTCCAATCAGCTTGCCCTTACTATTGAACAAGCCGCCGCCGCTATTTCCATGAGATATTGGTGCTGTTGTTTGAATTAAATGTGTGCCGTTAATCAAGCGTACTGACGAGACAATGCCATCTGAAATGCTGCCATCGAGTCCAAAAGGGCTGCCAATAGCATAGACCGTATCACCTGGTTTTGCCATATAGCTGCCAACGATATCCGCAGGATAAATCGCTATTGTCGGCAGAAATATAAGGGCCAAATCCAATTCCTTGTCTCTGTACTTAACTTCACCAGTAAATATACTATTATTATAATTAATTGCTGCATTTTTTGACTCGCCAACAACATGTGCGTTAGTGATAACCCAAGTCCCATTAGGAATCGATTCGTTCTCCGGGTTCACCCCATTTTCAAACGCCACTCCACTTCCTTGTGTTCTAGAACCCTGGTCATTTACTTGTACAGTCACAACAGATTTAATGGCGATTGAATAAACTTCGTTGGCGCTTTTTTCATGTTGTCGTGTATCAGCTATTGCATTAAATGGAATGAGTAGTAGAATGATACGAACAAATATATGTCGATACATGATGGCCTCGGCTATGTGATGTAGAGGTTATATGGCACTTTAATTAAGGGTTTGATCAATGTCATGGGCTATCAATATTATCACAAAATCAAATAAACAGAATCAAAGGACCATGGCTCCCATGGCGCTAAGTTAGATAAGGGGCACAAATTACGGCGACCATTTGCGACGTATCTGGACAAAAGGCCCGTATCCTGGTTTTCCATTTCACGCCGCGATCTCCAGGTACTCAACCACCCTCGACGTCTCTGGAAGCGAAATTCCATCTTCCCTTAGCCCATCAAGGTGAATTGCGATGGCCTCGCGAATCTGGCTTTCCTCCTCCACCACGGTAGCCCCTGTGGCCACGCAACCCGGCAGGTCGGGAACATAGGCGGAGTAGTTGTTAGCAGGTTTCTCGATCACGATGGCGTAGCGCATGAGAATCTCACTTCTCAATCCAGACTGTTTGAGAATGCTGCCCAGAGTGCACGGGGTAAGAACATCACTGGGTTTCCCAGGGACGGTAACACGCCCGGCATTGACCGGACGCTTGAACTGGTGGTAACGGGTGTCGATGGGCATGACTATCTCCCTTTCTATTTTTCCGACAATCTACGCCGCCTGCGAGGGTGCCGGCAAGCACCGTGTTTGTCGGTTCTGTGCCTCGATTGTTTCCCCAGGCAAACTACCCTGATAGTTGGCCAAAAAAAGGCATGCCAAAAAAAATGGCGCGAATTACCGTGACCTACTACGCCATTACCAGATGAAAGATCCGAATCCTCGGCGCGATTCTTTTCATCATTTCATGCACCGCCTACGCATGTCGTATTCGCTTTGCAGATACAGCCAAAAACGCGGTTCCATGTTGAAAAATAGGCCCAGGCGCAACGCGGTATTCGCAGTGATAGGGCGGCGGCCGTTGACCAGATTGCTGATTCGGCCCGGCGAAACATCGATGTCGCTGGCGAGTCTGCGGGCGCTGATGTTGAGGGGTTTCAGGAAGTCCTCCAGGAGGATTTCACCGGGATGGATTTCGTCATGCAGTTCAGCCATGGGGTGCTCACAATAAGGGACAAGACGTGTTTTGCGGTGGAAACAGTGACGGTGGGCATACCTACCTCCCTTACTTCGTTTCCGGCAATCTACGCCGCCCGACGTGGGGTCGGCAAGCGACGGGTTGAACACATCCGGTTCCATCATTCCGGCGAAGGACGGAGTCCAGTGCAAGTAATGACCCGGACCCCGGCTGCCGCCAAGTGACGAATCAATCGGCCAACCTACCCCAACTGCTGCCCGTGCTCCCGGGTGTTGTGGAATTTCACCCGGGGCCAGCGCTCCATGGCCAGGGAGAGGTTCACGTGGTTGTCGGCCAGGTACACCAGGTTGTCGTCCACGTCGCGGGCCAGGCGCATCTGCTGGGCCTTCACGAACTCGGCCAGGTGGGCGGGGTCGTCGCAGGTGACCCAGCGGGCAGTGTGGATGCCGGCGGGCTGGAAGATGGCGTCGACGCCGTATTCGGTCTTGAGGCGATGCTCCACCACCTCGAATTGGAGCTGGCCCACGGCGCCCAGCAGCAGGTTGCTGTCCACCAGGGGCGCAAATACCTGGATGGCGCCTTCTTCGCCCAGTTCCCGCAGGCCCTTCTGCAACTGTTTGGATTTCAGCGGGTCGCGCAGGCGCGGCTTGCTGAAGAGATCAGGGGCGAAGTAGGGGATGCCCTTGTAGTGCAGGCTCTCCCCCTCGGTGAGCACGTCGCCGATCTGCAGTTGGCCGTGGTTGTGGATGCCAATGATGTCGCCGGCGTAGGCCTCCTCCATGCGCGAGCGCTCGTTGGCCATGAACACCACGGCGTTGGCGATCTTGATTTCCTTGTTGGTGCGACGCTGCTTCACCTTCATGCCCGGCGTGTACTGGCCGGAGCACACCCGGAAGAAGGCGATGCGGTCCCGGTGGTTGGGGTCCATGTTGGCCTGGATCTTGAAGACGAAGCCGGTGAAGGGCTGTTCCGCCGGCTCGACGTAGCGGCTGCCCGTGGGCGTGTCGGCGGCCCGGGGCTGGGGCGGCGGCGCCCAGTCCTTCAGCGCGCGCAGGATTTCCCGCACGCCGAAGTTGTTGATGGCGGAGCCGAAGAACACCGGGGTCTGCCTGCCCTTGAGGAAGTCGTCCAGGTGGAAGGCCGCGCCGGCGCCGCGCACCAGTTCGATCTCGCCGTCCATGGTGGAGAACTCCATGGGGTATTGGGCGCGCAGTTCTTCGATCTGGGCGCCACGCAGGGTTTCGAACTCCTGGCCGGCCTTTTCCTCGCCGGGGGCGAAGCGCAGCACCTCGTCGTTGAGCAGGTGATAGACGCCGTGGAAACGCTTGCCCATGCCGATGGGCCAGGTCACCGGGGCGCAGTGGATCTTGAGGACGGACTCGATCTCGTCCAGCAATTCCAGGGGTTCCCGCACCTCCCGGTCCATCTTGTTGATGAAGGTGATGATGGGCGTGTCGCGCAGGCGGCAGACCTCCAGCAGCTTGATGGTCTGCTCTTCCACGCCCTTGGCCGCGTCCACCACCATGACCGCCGCGTCCACGGCGGTGAGCACCCGGTAGGTGTCTTCCGAGAAGTCCTTGTGGCCCGGGGTGTCCAGCAGGTTGATGACGCAGTCGTCGTAGCCGAACTGCATGACCGAACTGGCCACCGAGATGCCGCGCTGCTTCTCCACCTCCAGCCAGTCGGAGGTGGCGTACTTGCCCGACTTGCGCGCCTTCACCGTGCCGGCCATCTGGATGGCGCCGCCGAACAGCAGCAGCTTTTCCGTGAGGGTGGTCTTGCCCGCGTCCGGGTGGGAGATGATGGCGAAGGT
>WBZL01001672.1_pt1 | contig 22749 bp, 18 predicted proteins | sample 5204291 | NCBI WGS metagenome assembly WBZL01 (sample SAMN12344345, study PRJNA552823) | activated sludge metagenome | biome: Activated sludge suspended growth; feature: Nitrification reactor; material: Wastewater; isolation source: activated sludge from nitrification reactor of wastewater...
AAACTCCGCCTTGCCCGACTTCGCCACCGCCTCATACGCCACCGCATCCGGCGCATACACCAGCCGGAAACCCTGGGCAATCACTCGCGTCGAGGTCACAAAATCATCCGTCACCCCATCCGGAACCGTCATAAACAGCGAACGGCGAATAGCGTAGATAGCACCCGTCGCCGAAATAGCGTTCCCGGCACGGCTTTGCGCCTTCTTCAAATATTGGTCAAAGTTCCAATACCCCCGCTCACCGTCGCCGCTGCTCGATGCGCCATTTTTGCGGTACGTCTGGTTGCCCGCCACCCCCCCCACTTCGGGGTCGGCAAACGGCCGCACCAGTCCGCGAATCGCATCTTCCCGGTACATGCTATTGGCATCGGAAAAGACCAAAATCTCGCCGGTAGATTGCTTCACCGCCGCATTCAGCGCCGGAGCCTTTCCTGCACGGGGCAGCGCCAGCAGTCGAATGCCATATTGAGCATATTGCGCCACAATCTCGTTTGTGCCATCGTTGGAACCATCCGAAGCGACCAGCACTTCCAGTTGTTCACGAGGGTAATCCAGCGCCAGCACATTATCGAGCTTGGCCCCAATGCTGTTGGCCTCATTATAGGCGGCAATAATCATACTCACTTTCGGGGTAATATTGGCCGTTTTGTATGGCTTGGCACTAAAAATGCCCCGAAAAAAAACAATCACTGGATAAATGAGGTAGGTGTAGATGATTAAACCAACCGACCCCCAAAAAAGTGTGCGTCTCATTACGATTCATCCCTTTTGGTGAAATATTGGGCCAAGGTGACCGCATTCAAATTCAAGTCAAACTCCCGAATGACTTTCTCCCGTCCCGACACGCCAAACCGCTGCCGCAGTTCGGCATCGTCGTACAGCCGCTGAATGGCATCAGCCAACTGCCCCACCTCTTTCGGCTCCACCAGCAGCCCGCACTCGCCGTCATGCACCAGTTCAGGAATGCCCGACATGCGGGTGGAGATGACCGGGACACCGCTGCCCATCGCCTCCATCAGCACCACCGGAATCCCTTCCCGCCGGCCGTCGCTGCTCGGCACGCTCGCCTGCACCAGCACATCGGTCTTCTTCAAAATGCCCACCACAAACTCACGCGGCTGCCGCAAATGGAAGATGACGTTGTCGTCCAGCCCCCACTCGCTCACCTGCCGCCGCAGTTCGGTCTCGTCAGGGCCATCGCCCACAAAGTGGCATTGGAAGGCCACGCCCCGCTTTTTCAGCTCGCGGCACGCCTGGATGAGGTAGGTTTGGCCCTTGACTTCGTGCAGGGTACCAACGGCCGTTATGATAAACGGCCCCTTCCCCTTTTCAAACGGTGTCGGCTCGGTGCGCGGCTCAAAAACGGCCGTATCCACACCCACATGCACCACCACCACCTTCGTGTCGTTGTGCAGCCCACACTCTTCCAAAATCATCCGCCGGAAAAACTCCGAAATCGGCACCACCGTCGAGGCCGCCTCCACCTTTTCCTTCAGCATATGGCGATCCCGGTTCAGGTCAGAGCCGTGGCCGGTAAAGCTGTAGGGAATGCCCGTCAGCCGATGCACAATATACGCTGCTGCCGCCGGAAAACTGGCAAAATGGGCGTGAATATGGGTAATGTCGTCCGCTTCCATCATCTCGGCAAAGCGCACCGACTTGGGAAACAGCGCCAATTTGCCGGTCAGATACCAGCGGCTACCCAAATTGGCGCGAATCAGCGTCCACAGGGTATGCAGATAGGTCAACGGCTTGCGCCGCAGCATTCGCAAATTGGCGCGGACAATGGCACCATCTACCCAGGGCAAAAAGTTGGCCCGCGCCACAAACGATTGGGCTTCGGGGTGAATGACATTGGTTTTTTCCCGCTGAATGGGGTAAACCTCCACCGTCACGCCGTGCTGTTCCATCGCCAGCATCTCGTAGAGAATAAACGTTTCGGTGATCTTGGGAAAACGGGACATCATGTAGGCGACCTTAATGCGGTCAGCATCTTCAAGTCGCTGATAGGCGCGTGGATCAATATCTTCCACACTTTCAATTGGGGTGGCAGTTGGTTCCTGGATCATGGCTTGGCCCCTTTGTTTAGTTAAGATTTTGCGCGTAGCTGCGCCAGATAATTGAGGTGACTTCGCGGCGCACACAGTCGGGGTCGCGGTCAACGTTCACCACCTGCATTTGCGGCAGTTCCTGCTTGAGCTGCAAATACCCCTGGCGCTGCTCTTCGAGAAAGGCGGGGCTGTGTTCTCCCTTGCGGGCATACAGCACTTCGCCGGGTGCATCAAGAAAGAGGATGAGATCGGGCGCGGGGCAGGCGTGGGCGAGTGCCCAACGGCGCAGCTCTTTGCCTCGGCTCAGTTTTTTGCTGCTGGGCAGCATGGCATCGTAGGTGTAGCGGTCGAAAATGACAAAACGGCCGTTTGCCTGGTGCCATCTCGCACTGGCATACCGCCCCCACTGCATCAAAATCCGCCCCACAAACCCCATTCCGGGCAATTTGAGCAGCTTGTCGGCAGCTCCCTTTTGGTACATGCCCATATAGATTTGGCGGGTGGGGAAGTAAAGCGACGATTCAATCCCTTTGGCAAGGGTGGACTTGCCCGCTCCGTCGGGAGCCAGCAGCGTGACCGACTGTGCCGACGGTTTGACCAAGTTGCGCACCCGGTTGGCTTTGCGGGCCACACGGGCGGAGAGGAGATTAACGGCCGTTTTCACCGGCGCCCGTTCCTTCAGCAGCCGCGTCAACGCCCCTTTGTGCGCCAGCAGCAGCGTCCACTCCCCCTGCCTAATATAGCGTTCCAGATCAGCCCACGTCGCCTGCGGCATCCAGTACGCCGCCACCAGCCGCGACATATACGGCTCATCGGTAATCTGTTCACACAACGCCTGTAGCCGCGCCGACCGGTGCGGGGCAAAATACCCCTTGTCCAGCACGCAGTGCAACAGCATCGTGATTAATTCATCTTCGGGCGACGGCACCCAGGTTAGCCCGCAGCGCCGCCGATTTTGTAAACAATTGTTTGCCAGCGAGCTGGGCAGGGCGTGAATGGGGGAACCGAAAGAAACGGCCGTTACCACATCCAACTTCAACCAGCTATCCGACTCCACATCATACGCCACAAAAAAATGATGCGGCGCATACCCCCAGCCCGGCAGCTCCACAAACCCCAGCCGCCGCAGCAACCCGCGCAGCAGCTTCAACTCCCGCCGCGCCACCAGCAAATCCACCTCTCCCCCCTGCTCATAAGCCTCCAGCTTCTCCCCATCACGCATCACACAATACGTGACCTCAGCTTTTTCTACAGTTTCTATTGTACGAACTAACAAGGGGTGCATACTCATCATACCTATACATTTTTTAGAAGTTCAACTTCTTTTAGAAGTAACTTCTTTTAGAAGTAACTTCTTTGAGAAGTTCAACTTCGTGTCGGAACGTTCTTCACAAACAACAGGTTGCAAACAGCCCTGGCACACCGCCCGGCCACCTGCAACCTGCAAACAATACTGCAAATTAATCAGCCGATTTACCGGCCGTTACTGTCTTCGTCTTGGGAGCAGCTTTCTTTTGCTTATCCCGTGAGCGGCCAAACCATCCTCGCTTCGGCGTCGAAGCATTCATGTTATAACCATCACTGGCCTCACGATAATACATCCCATAGCTATCGCTCTTGGCCGACAAGCCATTCAGGATAACGCCCATCAGATTTGCATTCACTTCACGCAGTTGCTCAACCGCCTGGCTCAGGTGCGTCTTACGGCTCTTGCCAGCCAACGCCGTCACCAGCGTCCCATCAGCCAACACGCTCAAAACCGCTGCATCTGTTGCCGCCAACACAGCCGGGCTGTCCAGAATCACATAGTCATAAGCAGTTCCAAGTGAGTGCAACAAGGTCTTCATCTTGGTCGAACCCAGCAACTCCGACGGATTTGGCGGTACTGGCCCACTGCTTAACAAATGCAGCCCTTCCACTCGCGTTTCCTGCACCACATCATTCAACAGCGCCCGCACATTGTGATCACCATCCGCCACATTAAACTCCAGCAGCAAGCTAGTCAAACCGCGACGATTAGGCAGTTCAAAAATCTGATCCTGCGCCGGCCGACGTAAGTCCGTATCCACCAGCAGCACATTATGCCCAGCCTGCGCCATCACCACCGCCAGGTTAGCCGCCGTGGTACTCTTCCCTTCGCCCGGAATCGAGCTGGTAATCAGCAGCGTCCGGTTAGGGTTATCAACCGATGAGAACTGAATGCTGGTACGCAGCACCCGATACGCCTCAGAAATCGGCGACCGTGGCTGGCTAATCGTCACCAAAGCATCATCGCTGGTGCGAATTTCGCCAATACCCACCAGGGTCGGCAGTTTTGTCAGCTTGCCCACGCCCTCGGTCGTCTTCACAGTGGCATCATCAAAGAATTCAAACACCAGCACCACCGAAATGCTTAAGATCAAGCCAGCTACCGCGCCAATGATAACCTTCAAATTAACCTGCGAGTTTACTTCCTCACCATCAATAGCCGGTTCAACCAGCCGCACTTTGTTGGTCGAAGCCTTTTGCAGCGAATCATAGAGCAGTGCCAGAGTGGCATGAGCATCTACCAGGCGAATCCGCTGTTGCGACAGTTCATCGCTAATGACACGCTTCTGCGTCACATCATTGGTGGATTCAAACTCGTACTCAAGCTGTACAATTTTGCCCTCAATGCTGGCAATGTTGTCTTCAATGCGCCGCGCCTGGTCGCCCATGCGCTCTTGCAGTTGTGCCGCCGAACCACCAGGGCTAGAGGGGCTTAACTCAACCAACCGGTCGGCAATGGCGTTGGCAATAGTAGCCGCCTGGGTTGGGTTCCCGTCTTCCACCTTGACACTCAAAAATTGCGTTTCCTGGTCAGCACGAACGGTGATGCCTTGCTCTAAAACGTCCGTTGACACATTAAGCCCCAACCGGTCAATGACATGCTGCAACACCGGGCGCGATTTTGCCAACTCGGCATAAGTCTGTAGAAGCTGACCACCCGTCCGCAGGTCATTCAACTCCGGGTTCAGGCTGTCAATACCAGGCCCGACAATCAAACGTGCTTGTGCTTCATAAAACACCGGCTGCTGCAGGCTAATCCAGTAGGTGGTTCCACCAGCAATCAAAGTCGCTAGCAATACCACCCAAAGCCAGCGGCGAATCATATTCAGGTAACGTTGGTCCAATGTATACCTCCCTATATCTCTTGGTTATTTATTTAGTGAGCAACACCGTTCACGGATGCTGCGGCTAACTCTAAATGGCGCTCGGCAACAGATGTAGTTTGATCCATTTTTGCCTCGGCCTGTTCCAGAAGCCGTTCAAATGTAACTGCTTCATCAGGAAATGTTGATAATCCAATTTTGAACTCTAAACCAAGCTGCTCACGGGCAGTCCGCTTCAGGCGTTCTACAATTTCTGCCACTTTCTCGCGGTCTGTCTCGGGCAGCAGAACAATAAAATGACGGTCACGCTGCGTAATTACATCATAATCCTTGAGCTGTTCCACCAACAGGCTGGCAACGCGGGCAGACACATAAGCATCCAGAATTTCCCGCTGTGCTTCTTCGATAAAGCGGTTGAGCTGCATCTGCTTTGTTTCCTCGGTGGGTACAACAGACAGCAGCGCAACCGGCCGTTTGTATTGACGCGCCCGACGAACCTCGCGGTAAATTTGTCCTTGCCCATCTTCAAACGGTTGCGTGTCTTGCTTTAAGTGTCCCAGCGTCAGGCTGGTCACGGCGTCCTGTAGTTCTTCCAAACGACGGGTCATTTGCCCGGCCAAAATAATGCTTAGGCCAATGGCGCAAATTTCGGTGACGGTGATGGGCAGGTTGGAGCCGCCGATTTCGTAATTGAGCAAAATTTTCAGAATGAAAAAGGGTGGCATGGCCATGGTAACTGACCAATAAAGCGGGGTTCGCCACAGGGGACGCATCAGGATAACCGTTACTGCACAAATAATTGCATAGACATAGACAAAGGAGGCTATGTTAATCGGTTCACCCAAACGCTCAATGTTATAGAGGAAAAAGAACCATAAACAAATAAGAACTAACCAATAACGCAATTTCTTCATCATGATACATACTCTTTATGCTAAATTGACAACCGCAACGGGTGGGCAGAAATTCCAATACAAGGTGCTTTACAATGCTCTGCTCACCCGGTATATGTTATTGTGAAGGTTTATGCCAATAAGAAGCGGTGAATTGTTGTGTTTGGCGAGGCAAGGTGAGGATTAATATGCCCCTTCCTGCTTAAAAACGCTGGCAACAGTCCAAAACAGGATTTTGACGTCGAGCCACAGGCTTTGGTTTTCAATGTATTCCACATCCAGGGCAATGCGGTCATCAAAATCAACGTCGCTACGACCACGCACCTGCCACAAACCGGTGATGCCGGGGAGTACTTCTAGCCGTTCGGTGTGCCACAACGAATAGGTGCTAACGTCAAAAGATGTAGGACGGGGGCCAACTAGGCTCATCTCCCCAATGATAACGTTGATGATTTGGGGGATTTCATCTAGGCTGGTTTTGCGCAAGATGCTGCCAATGCGCGTGACGCGGGGGTCGTTGGTGATTTTGAAATCGGGCCAGGTTAGCTCATTCAGGTGCATGTATTTTTGCTTTAGCTCTTCGGCGTTGGTGACCATGGTGCGGAATTTGTAAATGCCGAACCGCTGTCCGCCTTTGCCGGTGCGCTGTTGCTTAAAAAACACGGGGCCTGGGTTATCCAGGTAGATTAACAGAGCAATGATGCCCATTAGTAGCAACAGGGGTGGTAAGGCAATGAGTGATAACGTTAGATCAAAAGCACGTTTGGCAAGCTGGTGCTGCTTGCGTACTAAAATAACATTACGCGGTTGAATGTGTACGAATTCCATTTGCCTATACTCCTGGTGATATGTCCTGAATGTCTTGTCCCAGATAGCGAATGCTTTGTTTGGTGTGGCGCAACTTGTTTCGCTAAATGGTATTATGGGGAGATGATCTTACAAACTATCTAACGATGGGAGGGGGGGAAAACGGCCGTTTTTGTCTATCTACTGCCCGCTCCAGAAAGCAATAGACCCTTCTGCAAGGGGGAAAACGCGCCCGCCAGTGGCTGGCACCACCACAATTTGCGCCACCCCATTTTCCTCAAGCGGCAGCACCAAGGCATCACTATCGGGCGACCAAAGCTGATGGCTGTGGGCATATTGGTCAAAAAAGGGGAGGAACTGGTTAAGGAAAAGCGGGGTCGGCTGAAATTGCAGCAAGGCCAGACCCGTATCGGTGGTCACATCCACCAGCGACAGGTTGAGCCGCAGGTTGGCATGTTGCTGCACTGGTTTGCCCAGCAAACGGCCGTTACTGGCGGCCTGCTGTCTGTCGGCGGGGGATTCGGGGATAGAGATATAGGCGAGATAACGGCCGTTTGGCGACCAGAAAAAAGCCAGCACCGTGTCGTCACTCAGCACCCGGCTGCGGCCGCTTTCGGCATCCAGCAGCCGCAGTGCCCCATAGAAAAAGCTGGATTCCTGCGCCGGGCTGATGTAGGCAAGCTGGTTGGCCGTTGGACTCCACCCCATTGCCACCAGGCCAGCGTGCGCCGTGGTCGTGCGCTCACTGGTAATGGTGTTGTGCAGCACAAGCTGGGCATTGCGCCGAAAGCGATTGGCGGTGGCATAGGCCCAAAAACGGCCGTCGGGCGAAATGTCTGGTGCCTGAAACCGACCCGACGTGGCTAACACCTCTTGCCGGCCGTTTGCCACCGTCAACAACCCTACCAGATCACTGGTGCTAAACAAAATTTGGCTGCCATCCCCACCCCAACGCCAGTAAAACGGGCTGCCGGTCGCCAGTTCGCGGCTCTCGCTGGCTCCATCGGCTGGTGCCAAATGCAAAGCCAGGTCACGACCCACGCCGGGGGTGATAAAGCCAACTTGTTCGCTGTCGGGCGACCAGGAAAGGTAAATGGGGCTGCTGCGATTATCGGTGTAGAGGGCTGTGGGTTCCACCGGGTCGGCGGAATCGGCCACGACGTAAATGCCAGAGGACAAACGGCCGTTTCCAATTGCCGCAATGTACCGACCATCGGGCGACCAGGCAGGAAAGCGGAAACTCAGGCTGCCATTCGTTAGTCGGCGGACAGCACTGCCGTCGGGGGCAACGGTTTCAATCTGGTTATCGCCGTTGATAAAGACAATGCGGTCAATGCGGTTGGGGTTGGGGGCAGGAACGGCCGTTTCGGCCAACGGCGTGGTGGGAATGGCTGCTGTCGGAACAGAGGTGGGAAAAACGGCCGTTGGCGTTACCACCAGCACCACCGGACTGTTATCCGGCGTCGGCATTGGCAACGGCTGCCGCAACCGCCACAACCAAACCAAACTCGCCCACGCCGACCCCAGCAGGCTCACCACCAACAACAGCGCCAGCAGCCGCCACAAACACCCCTTTGCCCCCTCAGGAGCCATGCGTGTCGGTAATTCAACCTCATCCGGACGCCACTCATCAGCCATACACACATTGTAGCACCAGCCCACCCACCGCCTAGCAACACTCAGGAACTATCCAGACTTGCTATACTGCGAATGGTCACAAACTGACATTTTGTTGATCGACCACAAGTGACAAGTAACAGGTTGCAAGTCTGGTCAGCAAACAGGACTTGCCACTTGCTACTTGCAAGCAAGAAAAAGCAGCTTAATGACCTTGATAAGTATACTTACCCCCCGCTACCCGTGATACAATACACCCCATGACACACAACAATTCAAGCACAACTTCCCCCGAACCGGGGCTTTCTGGTTTCATCCGCGCCGCTGGCGTTATCCTGGGTGTCTCCTACCCCGTGCTGGCACTTTCTACCGGTGTACGCGCCCTCTATCAACTCTTCTTAAAAGAAGGCGTTACCGATTTGCTACCACCCGCCCTCAGTGCCATCGCCGCCCTCTGCTACCTCACCGCCACCATCGGCTTTGCCTATCGCAAAAGATGGGCGTGGCAGCTTTCATTAGGCGTCCTTGGCTTCGAGACCTTGATGACGCTGCTCGTCGGCACCCTCAGCTTCATCTACCCCGATGTCATTGGCCGCACCGTTTGGCGAGCCTATGGGGCCGATTACGGCTTTTTCCCCCTTTTCCAACCCATTTTAGGCATCGCCTGGCTGCTGCACCCCGCCACCCTGCAAGCCTACAAGCTGCACCCTAATCCACAGGAGCAGTAAAAAGCCGATGCTCAGCCTGAATAAAACGGCGCGTCCCCGTTTCGGTTCGTAACAACAGCGAATGGGTTCGGGCAGACCCACTTTGCATTCGAAGCGGAGACAACACATAGCTTTGGGTAATAGCGGTAGCGGCAAAAAAGATTTGATTGCTTCGCACCAAATCGTCACATTGGTAAATGCGCCGCTCATCCAGACCCACAGCATTAATAGCGTCCCGTTCAGCAGCACTTTGGGGTGCCAGACGAGCCAGCATGGCCCCACCCAACGCTTTAACAGCGCAAGCTGACAAAACCCCCTGAGCAGCCCCCCCAATGCCCATCAGCACATCAGCGTCTGAATCTCGCGTGGCCGCGACCATAGCTCCCTCGGTATCCCCATCATCACGCAGCAAAATGCGGGCACCCGCAGCGCGTATCTCGTCAATCAACGCCTCATGGCGCGGTCGATCCAGAATGATGACGGCCAAATCCGACACTGCCTTGTTTTTGACACGGGCAATCAGTGCCAAAACCCAGGCGGCAGGGGCGTTCATACACTCTGGCACAAGCGCGGCCGCAGCTTCCTGGTCTACCACTATTTTTTCCATGTAAACGGCCGGGTGTGGCGACCAGATGGTTCCTCTGGGTGCCACGGCAACGACAGAAATAGCTCCCCGCCGCCCCGCACTCAGCAAACTTGTGCCGTCAATGGGGTCTACCAGCACATCTACTTCGGCACCAAAGCCAGAACCAACTCGCATTCCTGCGCCTAACGGCCGTTCCCCCTGCGACTCGCGCTCCTCACCAATCACCACCGTCCCCTGCATATCCAGTGAATCCAGTGCCGCCTTCATAGCATAGGTTACGGCAACATGCGTCTCTTTCACATTACCAGCCCCAATCCACGGCCCTGCCGCCAACGCCGTTGTTTCTGTTACACGCACCAAATCCAGACCCACATTATGCGAGGGTATTATTTGTCCCATCTGTAAACCGCCTTTTTAGATTGTAGAGGTTTGCCCCTATAACCTGCTATGATGTGGCACCAGTGTACGCCCGATAAAAAAGAGCGTCAAGCTGGCACGTTTCCAGGTTCGTAAACGGGTTGTCAACTATACCAAGCGGCTCACACAAAGTCGCAAAGACACCTCCCTACCTTGGCGGCTTTGCGCCTTTGCGTGAAATTCTGTCACGGAGTGTCGCCCACATTTCACCCAGCTTCGTGAATCATCCGTTGGTCTAAAAAGTCTTGTAGGGCTGCTTCATCGGCCAGCACATTGAGCACCACGCCGTGGGTGGTTAACCACCCCTGCATCTGGCTGTCCAACTGCTGCACCTGCTCCGCCAGCACCGCCAAATCACCCTGCGCCGCCAGCAAATCAGGGAAGCCGGCCGCACCATACCCCGCCCCATATTCCCCCAGCAAATTAAACGGTTCGCCAAAAAAGCCCGCATCCACCTTGTTGAGCATGGCACTGATTTCCTGCTGTAGCTGCGCGGCGGCATAGCGGGCAGTCATGGCATCACCACGCCGGCACGCTGCCAACACCTTGTTTTTGTACTCAAAGACAAAGAAGTAGAAATCTTGGAAGAGGGAAACGGCCGTTTCCCGCACCCCCACCTCCCTCTGCCCCGCCAGCAGCACCCGCCGCACCCCATTCACCAACCCCTCGGCCACGGGCAGCAATTCATGCAGCGGCGCATTCAGCACCCCTTGCACCAATTCCTGCCAGTTGGCCGGAGCATTGGGCAACGCCAGCACCTCCGGCAAATTAGCCCCCCACCCTTTGGAAAAATACCGCTGCGCCGCCAGTGCCAAACAGTTTGCCGCCGCATTCACCAACTGCCACCGCGCCCACTCCACGCTGGCCGCATCGCCAGTTGCCACGGCTCGCTGAAGCTGCGTCCACTCAAAAGCCACGTCTTTGAAGGCGGAGAGGGCGCGTTGGTGCATAAACGGCCGTTTCTCCTCCCCCAACAACCCCGCCAGATCCGCCTGCGCCCGTTCAAACCGCGCCTGGTCGGCCGACGACCGGGCATAGAGCAGCCGCGCCTGCCCCACCAACGCCGCCGCCACGCTAAACGGCCGTTCCCCCCGCCCCTGGGCAATCTCCTCAATCATCGTCCACGACACCGGCCAAAAATCATACGGCAGCCCATCCAGCACAAACTGCGTCCCCAGCGAGTACCCCCGGCGGCTGTCTGGCACAAAATACAGGTCAAGGTCAGACGTAGGCGAAGCCGCCCCCCGCGCATGGGAGCCGTAATAAACCACAATCCCCACCTCATCCCCATAAAACCGCCGCGCATGAGCCACCAGCATCTCCGCCACCGCAAAAACATCCACCATCATCCACCTCCCGGAAAAATTTGTAGGACAAGTTTGCAAACTTGTCCTACGGTGAACATCCCATTTTACCCCAAAAGCAAAAGCGCGTTCCCCGACCATACTCAGGGAACGCGCCAAAATGGAGGAGGTAATAAAACCTGTTCAGGAATGAAGTGTAATAATCTATGGGTTCGTTCGTTAACAACCTGGGATTTAGAAGTTCAACTTCTGAGAGAAGTTGAACTTCTGGAACCGCAAAGTTATTTTTGATTGAACCCTATGAACCTGAGATTAGAGATTGGAGATTGATGAAGATCCTCAATCTCCAATCTCCTGTAACTTCTCATTCCTCAATCAATCGGCTGCCGCCAACATCGCTGGCTTTTTCGGAATTTTGACCAACACCAGCAGCCCAATCAGCACAAACAAGCCCCCTGTGACCAAAAACGAAGCCCGCATACTGTACCAGGCGGCAATCCCCGTACCAATCAGCGGCGCAATGCTGCGCGACCCAGCCAAAATGGCGTTGTCCAGCCCATACACGCTCCCCTCTTCACCGGGGACGGTGTATTGCCCCAGCAGTGCCGTCAAGGAGGTCACAGTTGCGCCATAGGCCGCACCCGTCAACGCTTGCAGCAGCAAAAGCTGCCATGCCGCAGTCACATACGCTTGCGGCATATAGAAAACGGCCGCTAACAGGGAGCTGACCAGCAAAATATTGCGATGCCCAATACGGTCGCCCAGTTTGCCAAAATAGATAGCCGTGGCCGTGCTGGCCGCCCCACCAATCCCAATAATCAGCCCGGTGTAGGTGTTGACATCGCTCCCTTTGGGCAGCAGCGACAAAATGTAGAGCGACAGCACCGGGTAGACAATCATCTGCCCCAGCCCCACCATAAAGCGCACGGTGTAGGCCACGCTTACGCCGGGGGCAGCAAAAATGTGCTTCCAATCCTGCAGAAACGACAGCTTGCCGCCGTTTTTGGCCGATGGCGACGGGGTGAAATCTTCTTGGACGTAGACCACAACCAAAATGCCGGCGAGAAAGAGGAGAACGGCCGTTAACACAAACGACATCCGATAGCCAAACGCATCTGCCAGCGCCCCGCCCAGCATTGGGCCAACCGCCACCCCGCCGTACAGTGCCACCTGCATCAGCCCCATCGCATACCCCAGCTTCTTGCGCGGCACCGAAGCCGCCACCAGCGCATTGGCCGCCGACACCGTACCCGTAATCACCCCTTGCAGCGCCCGCAGCCCCACCAGCATCTCCGCCGAGGTTGCCATGCCCATCAGCACCACCACCACCGCCCCGCCTACCATCGAACGGGTAATCATCGCCTTGCGTCCATACCGGTCTGCCACTACCCCCCACAGCGGAGCCGTCAGCATCATCGTAAACGCCTGCGCCGAATACACCATCCCACCCAGAAACTCCAGGCTAAACGAAGTGTTAGTCCCCAATGCCTTCACATAAAGCGGCAAAAACGGAAAAATGGTGGCAAAGCCCACCACCGACACAAGCTGGGCAAAAAAGACGATGTAGAGCGTTTTTTGCCAAGGCTCGATGGTTGTACGCATGGCTTGAATTCGTTGCATAATCATAGGGCTGGATGATACACAACGGCCGTTCGCTAACCGTCTCCTCCCGCGTCTCCCCAGCTTATGTTTCCCCAAACTCTATGCTATAATGCCCTTATCATGGCATTTGATGCGTACACAAAAGGCAAAATCGCAGCATATATGAGCCGCGCCCGCCAAACGCTTGACACCAGGCAGCGAGTTATGGCTTTTGAGGATTACATAACGGCCGTTAATCGTGCCTACTATGCCATCTTTTACGCCACAAACGCGCTCCTGACAACCAAAGGCCTAGAACGCAGCAAACATTCCGGTGTCATCGCCGCCTTTCGTCAGCACTTTGTCAAAACAGGCATTGTCCCCATCGAGCTAAGCGATTTCTTTGGTGAGGCCATGAGCGAGAGACACATTGCCGATTACGATCTACAAGAACTCACTTTTGCAACTGCACAACGCAACTTGCAGCAAGCAGAACAGTTTATCAGCCAGATTGAAGTAACGTTAAGACAAATGGGGGCAATCTAATGAATCTAGGAAACAACGAATTATCAGCTATCACGGCTTATCAGCATCACCTGGCTCATTTGCTGGCAAATTCGCTGTGTGAATTATGGCTTTTTGGCTCCAAAGCGCGAGGAGATTCCCATGCAGACTCAGATATTGATCTGCTTGTGGTCAGCCAAAACCTTGATTCTGAAACACGTAGCCGCATCCACAAGCTGGCAGCACGTTGTTCGCTCGAAAATGATGTCATCATCAATACGTTTCTCCTCAGCAAAAAACGCTGGGAGGATATTAAGCGGCATGATGACACACTCTGGCGTGAAGTGGAGCGAGATGGTGTCCTATTAGCTAGCTCATCTCTTGAGGCAACACATTGATGACGTTATCGTCTCTTTCAGGCACCTCAATCTTTCTAATCAAAAAAGTCACCCAGAGCCGCACAGAGAAGACACAGAGAAAATATGAACTGGTTTTTCCTTGCTTGCTCTGTGAAGCTCTCTCCAGGCTCTGTGTAGCTCTGTGTTACTTCTCGTTTTTTGTACCCAAATTGCATCATTAAGGTACTGATCAGGTAAATCAGGAAAATCTGCGTCCTATTTTTCTTCATGGTGAGCGATTGCTCATGCCACCCCCTCTATGTCTACCCTCCGTCTGTCCCTGCTAGGTGAACCCACTGTTGAGCAAAACGGCCGTTTTCTCACCCTCACCCGCCGCAAAAACCTCGCCCTGCTCGCCTATCTGGCCGTCACCAACGAGCCGCACCGCCGCGAAGCATTAGCCACCCTGTTCTGGCCGGAGCAAGAAGCCGAACGCGCCTACGCCGCCCTGCGCCAAGCCCTGTGGCTGCTGCGAAAAGAGCTGGGTGAACAATGGCTCGGCGGCGACCGCGACCACATCACCCTCGTCCGCCACCCCGGATTCTGGCTCGATATGGCGCAGTTCCAGCAGCTTGCCGCCCAATCCAGCACCCTCCCCCTGGCCGCCCTCAGCCAGGCCGCCGACCTGTATCGAGGCCCGTTTTTGCAGGGGTTCACCCTGCCCGATGCCCCGCTGTTTAGCGAATGGCACTATTTTCAAAGCGAAGCGCTGCAAAAAAGCTGCGCCAACCTGCTGCAAACGGCCGTTCTGCGCCACAAACAGCAGCAAGACGGCGAAACGGCCGTTACCTACGCCCGCCGCTGGGTCGAACTCGACCCCCTCGACGAAACCGCCCAGCGTCAGCTCATCACCCTCTACGGCCAGCTTGGGCAGCGCAGCGCCGCCCTGCGCCAATATGAACAGCTTGCCCAACGCCTAACCGACGAACTCAACGCCACCCCCGAAGCCGCCACCACCGCCCTCTACGAACAAATCCGGCAAAACGGCCGTTCGCCCCACACCCCAGACCCTACACCCCACACCCCACCTCCGCCATCACCCACCAACCTCCCCCCCACCCCCACCCCCTTCATCGGCCGCCAAAACAGCCTCAGCCACGTCATCCAGCTCCTCACCGCCGAACCTGCCTGCCACCTCGTCACCATCGTCGGCGCGGGCGGCATTGGCAAAACCCGGCTCGCCATCCAGACCGCCCACCAGCTTGCCCCCCACTTCCGCGACGGCACTTACCTCGTGTCGCTGGCCCACACCAACGACAGCAAGCTCCTCTTCACCACCATCGCCGAAACCATCCAATTTGCCTTCTACGGCGGGCTGCCGGCCGAAGAACAGCTGCTCAACCACCTCGCCAGCCGCCACATGCTGCTCATCCTCGACAACTTCGAGCATCTTGTCGGCGGTGCCAACGCCCTCAGCCAACTCATTGCCCGCGCCCCGCACGCCAAACTGCTCATCACCTCCCGCGAACTGCTCCACCTGCAAGAAGAGTGGAGCGTACCGATGCGCGGCATGGGCTATCCCGCCCTCAGCGACAGCCTGACGCTGGCCGATTTGTCCCCCTACAGCGCCGTCCAGCTTTTTCTCCAGCGCGCCCGCCAATCGTGGGGGCAATTTACCCTGGCACCCGGCGACATTCCCCACCTGCTCCACATTTGCCAACTGGTGGACGGCAACCCGCTGGGGCTGGAGCTGGCCGCCGCCTGGGTGCGGATGATGTCGTGTGCCGAAATTGCCCAAGAAATTGAGCGCAACCTCGATTTTCTTTCCACCTCGCTGCAAAACGTGCCGGAACGCCACCGCAGTCTCCGCGCCGTTTTTGAATATTCGTGGCAATTTCTCAGCGACCAGGAGCGGCAGGTGCTGCGCCAACTGGCCGTCTTTCGCGGCGGCTTTGACGCGGCGGCAGCGGCGGAAGTGGTGGGGGCAACGCCCCACGCCCTGCTGGCCCTGGTGGACAAGTCGCTGGTGCGGCGCACAGGCACGGGGCGGTATGATTTGCACACGCTGGTGCGGCAGTATGGGGCGGAGAAGCTGCAAACGGCCGTTTCCGAAACCATCGCCACCCAAAGCCGCCACAGCCACCATTACGCCGCCTTCACCCGCCGCTGCGAACAGCAGCTAAAAGGGGAGCAGCAGCACCAGGCACTCAACGATTTAGCCAGCAACCGGGACAACATGCTGGCCGGATGGCGCTGGGCGGTGGCGAATCATGATTTAACGGCCGTTCAGCAATACCTCGAAGGGCTGTGGCTCTTTGGCGAAATGCGCGGCTGGTTCCAGGCCAGCGAAACCCTCTTTGCCCAGGCCATTGCCAGCCTGCGCCGCCCCGCGCCCGGCGGCCACGGCGAAAAAACAGATCCCCAACACCAAATTGTGCTGGGGCAACTGTTGGCGCGGCAGGGATGCGCCGCCTTTCGCCTCGGCTTCTTGGCGCAGGGGCGATCATTGCTGGAGGAGAGCCTCGCCATTTTGCACCCCCACGCCCCCGCCACCAACCGCGAAATCGCCTTTGCGCTGCTTTGGCTGGGGGTTGGTTTCCCCGACCAGCCCAACGCCAGCGAGATGCTCAACCAAAGCCACGCCCTGTTTGAAGCCGAGGGAGACCCGTGGGGAGCCAGCTTTGCCCTGCAATGTCTGGCACTGCTGGCTGAGTTGGAGGGGGATTTTCAAACGTCGGCGGCGTACCACCAGGAGGCAATGGCACAACTGGCGCGGGTGGGCGACCGTCGCCTGCAGGCGTTTTCGACCAACGCCCTGGGGCGGATTGCCCAGGGGCTGGGCGACTACAGCCGCGCTGCCCAACTGTTGGAGGAGGCGTTGACGGTGCGGCAGTCGTTTGGCGACCGGGTGGGGATGATGCAATCGCTGCTGGCACTGGGAATAACGGCCGTTTCCCAGGGCAACTACCCCGCCGCCAACCAGCACCTCAACCATAGCCTAGCCCTCAGCCGCGAAATCCACAACCGGGTCGGCACCGCCAACGCCCTCGCCCATTTGGGGGTGCTGCACCGGCTGCGCGGCGACCTTGCCGCCGCCCACACCACCCTGCAAGAAAGCCTAACCATCGCCAACGCCATGAACCACCCGCGCACCCAGGCGTTGGTGCAGCAGCAGCTTGGGCTACTGGCGCAGGCTCAAGGTAACTTGCCGCTGGCGGCAACCTGTTTGGCGCAAAGCATCGCCATTTCCCAGCCATCGGGGTTTGAAACCGACACCACACGTTCGCTTTGCTACCAAGCACTCATTCACTGCCAACTTGGGCAGCCCGCCGCTGCTCGCACCGGCCTACAGCAGGTAGTGTCGCTGCTGCAACCGGCTCCGGCACTGCTGCTGCTGGCGCTGTTTGCTGCTGCCACGCTGGTGGAGCAAACGGAAACAGGGCGGGAGGAAGAGATAGTGGGATGGAAAACGGCCGTTTTCCACCACCCCGCCACCCCCCACGACATCCGCCTGCAACTCCCCCCCGTCGCCACCCCCGCCACCCTCCCCACCGTCACCCAGCTCCTGCAAATGATTTTGGCCGCGCTGGAAGCATAAGCAGCGTGTTGGCTTTTAGAAATGGGATGCAGATTTTCCTGATCATTACCTAAAAATCAGGCAAATCAGGAAAATCTGCGTCCTATTTTTCTTCCCACAACTTACGGGAAGCGGTTCCATTTAAGGGAAAGAATGACAGCAACGGCCGTTAATAACCCACCCAACGCCACAAAAATAAAGCTAATCTCCGTGCGCTCCCTTTGCAGCACAATTTGCGTCGGCAACGCCTGAAACACCCCAAAAAGCTGCTCCGCACTTTCAGCGCGGTAATATTCACCCCCCGTCATCTCCGCCACCCCTTGCAGCGTCGGTTCGTCCAGCACCAAAAAACGGCGCGGCGCCCCGCCCCCGCCAAAGCCGTCGCCAAAACCACCGCCAAAGCGGCCAAAACCACCGCCAAAATCGTTAAAAATATCGCCGCCAAGCTGCTCGCGGGTGCAGGACATTTCCGTGGGGTTGGTGGTGCCAAAGCCGATGGTGTAGACCCGCACCCCCCGGTCGGCTGCCTGCTGCGCCGCGTCCAGCGGGTGCGGCCCCCGGCTGTTGGCACCGTCAGTCAGCAGCACAATGATGTCGGGCTGGGTGAGGACAGTTTCGGGGGGCAGAACGGCCGTTTCATCCCCACCCAGCCGCAAATTCACCCCACTTGGAGCCACCGCCTCATTGACCTCGGCAATGGCATCAATCCCCTTGAGCGTGGCGCTGCCAATCGCTGTCCCCAACGAGGTGGTGAAATTTTGCACCGCCTCAATCAACCGTTCCTTGTCGTTGGTAGGCGGCACCACCATTTCGGCAAAGCCGGCAAAGGCCACCAGCCCCATCCGCGTTCCCTCGGCCTCGTTTTCAATAAACGACAGCACCGCTTCCTGTGCCACCGTCAGCCGATTAGGCGCGACATCGGTGGCACACATGCTGCGGGAAACATCGAGAGCCAGGATGATGGTGGTGCGGCTGAGGGGGACTTCAATTTCGGCGACGGGGCGAGAAACGGCCGTTATCAACCCCGTCACCCCCAGCAAAAAAAGCGCAAACGGCAAATGCTGCCGCCACCGCGCCCGCTGCGGCATCGCCTCACGAATGAGCGACAGGCTGGAAAAACGGACAGCAAATTTGCGCCGTCGCCGCAACAGCCACACATACACCCCAATCAGTAGCGGCACCAGCAGCCACAACAGTAAAACCCACGGCCAAAGCACACTCATAACAGTTGCCAACGTGATTAGAGATTGGAGATTGGAGATTAATGAACCTTCACCAATCTCCAATCTCCAATCTCTAATCGCCAATCCCCAATCCCCCTACGGAATCCGCCCAAACCAAACCAACATCAACACCCCGCCCAGCAAAAAGAAAACCAGCCCCACGGCTGCCAGCAGCGACGTTATCTCCATCTTTTCCCCGGCCACGGTGAGCTGCAAATCTACGTTTTGGTAAATATCGGCCAGGGTTTCGGCATCGGTGGCGTGGTAATAACGGCCGTTTGTCACGCTGGCAATCTCCTCCAGCAGCGGCTCGTTCAACTGCGTCACCACGCTAAACCCGTCAATCTCCAGCACCGATCCCTCCGCCGTGCCAATGCCAATTGGGTAAATCCGCACCCCGGCGTTGGCCGCCACCTGCGCCACCGCCAGCGGATCCGGGGCTTCGCTGTTTTCCCCATCAGTCAGCAGCAAAATCACCGCCGATGAGTAGTCGGGCAAATCAAAGGTGCCGGTTCCTTCTGCCAACGCCGCCTCATCAATCGCCAGCGGCTTCCCGGCAATGGCGCTCAACGCCGTAAAAATCCCCTGCCCCAGCGACGTTCCGCCTGCGGGCGAGAGGCGGTCAACGGTTGCCACCACGTCTGCGGGGACATTGGTGGGCGGCTGCACCACCAGCCCGCCGTTGCTAAAAGCGACCACGCCCAGTTGAATAGTGCTGGGCTGGTTTTGCACAAAGGTACGAACGGCCGTTTTTGCCGCCTCCAACCGCGTTGGCTCCAAATCCTCGGCCAACATGCTGCTGGACACGTCAAACGCCAAAATGACTGTTCCCTCCACGCGGGGCAGCGACACCGGCATCTCTGGTCGCGCCAGGCCAAACAGCAGCGTGCCAATTCCCAGCCCAAACAGCAGCGGCGGCACGTGGCGACGGCGACCTACCGCCTGCCCGGTTTGGCTTTGCACCATCCCCAGCGGCCCCAATCGCACCACCACCCGCGCTCTCTGCCGCCGCAACTGCCCATACCACACCCCCAGCAGCGGCAGCACCAACAGCGACAGCAACATCCACGGCCAAATAAACGTCACGCTAACCTCATTAATAGGACGCAGATTTTCCTGATCTACCTGATTCTTTTATCAGGAAAATCTGCGTCCCATTCTTGCTCATCATCGCCTTTTCTTACGCAGCGCGGCCATTCGCACAATGGCACCCACCAAATCTTCCCCGGTGGACAAGCTGTACAAATCTACCCCGGCGCGGCGGGTCATTTCTTTAAGCTGGGTTTCGCGCTGCTGCACCACTTCGTAAAAGCGGCGGCGAAATTCGGGGTTGCTGGTGTCTACCAGCAGTTGTTCCCCTGTCTCGGCATCTTCGACCACAATCAGCCCGGCATCTGGCAGCTCCATTTCGTTTGTATCCCACAGCCGCACGGCAATGAGTTCGTGACGACGGTTGAGCAGGGTTAACGGCCGTTCCCACCCCGGCTCACTCATAAAATCCGACACCACAAACACCAGCGACCGTCGTTTGATGCCGTTTAAAGCGGCCGTTAACAACACTCCTAGATCTGTGGCTGCACCTAACGGCCGTTCCGGCGGCTGTAGCAACTCCCGAATCAGCCGCAGCACCTGGTTTCGCCCACTGCGCGGCGGAATCGTCTGCGCCACCCGGTTGGTATACAAAATCGCCCCCACCCGGTTGCCGCTGCGCGTCAGCAGCCGCGCCATCGTCCCCACAAAATCAACCAGCACCCGCTCCTTTGGCCGCGCCTCCGCGCCAAAGCCCATCGAAAGGCTTAAATCCAGCAAAAACCACGCCGTAATATCTCGCTCCTCCACATATTGCCGCACATACGGGCTGTCCATCCGCGCCGTCACATTCCAGTCAATGTGGCGAATATCATCCTGCGCCTGGTATTCCCGCAGGTCAGCAAAATCCAGCCCCGTGCCGTAAAACAGCGTGTGGTAATCCCCTTGCAGCAGCCCATCCAGTCGCCGCACCACCCGCCAATCCAGCCGGTGCAACACCCGCTCCGGCATTATCCGGTCAGAAAGCGGGACGACGGTTTGTCCGTTCACGTAAAGGCACCTCCGGCAGCGGAATCACTTTCAATATCTGGTTCAGCAAATCATCGCTACTCACGTTTGTCGCCAGTGCCTCATACGACAGCACCAGCCGATGGCGCATCACGTCCAGCGCCAAATCACGCACATCCTGCGGCAGCGCGTAGCTGCGGCCACGCACAAAGGCCAATGCCTTAGCCGCCAAAATCAGGTTAATCGAAGCGCGGGGGCTGGCTCCAAAGATAATGTACTGTCCCAAATCACGCAGCCCCACCGCCTGCGGCTGGCGCGTCGCTCCCACTAGCTTCACCGCATACTCAATCAGTGCCGTGTCCACATACACCTCAGATGCCGCCTGCTGCAACGTCAGCAGTTCCTCGGTGTCAATCACCTTTTGCACCGCCTGCACCAACCCCGTCATCCGCTCCACAATAACAAACTCTTCCGTAGGCGTGGGATACCCCACAAGCACCTTGAGCATAAAGCGATCTACCTGCGCCTCTGGCAGCGGGTACGTTCCCTCAGACTCAATGGGGTTTTGCGTTGCCATGACTAAAAACGGGTTCGGCACCTTGTGGGTTTCGCGGCCAATCGTCACCTGTCGTTCCTGCATCACTTCCAGCAGCGCACTTTGCACCTTGGCCGGGGCGCGGTTAATTTCGTCGGCCAACAGCAAGTTGGTAAACACCGGGCCCAAAGAAGTGTTGAACTCACCACTTTTCTGGTTGTAAATGCGTGTGCCAATCAAATCAGCCGGGACAAGATCGGGAGTAAACTGAATGCGCTGAAACTGGCCGCCAATGGCGGAGGCCAGCGTTTTGATTGCCATCGTTTTGGCAAGCCCCGGCACCCCTTCTACCAAAATATGCCCCCGCGCCAGCAACGCCACAATCAGCCGCTCCAGCAAATTGTCCTGCCCGACGATGATCTTTTTGACCTCGTACAGCACTTGCTCCATCGGTTTATCGCTATTCAATGGTGGTGAAAATTCCATACAAACTCCTGGGTACATGTAGGACAAGTTTGCAAACTTGTCCTACGGCAGTGATTAGTATTGAGGCGCACCGGCGGCGCCACCGGCGGTGGTGATGGGCACAGCAAAGCCGATGCCGGTGAAGGAACGCTCATTATTAGGGTTTGCCAGAGCGGTCACAATGCCCACCACTTGCCCGGCACGGTTGAGCAGGGGGCCACCGGAGTTGCCGGGGTTGACAGCGGCATCAAATTGGATCAACCCTTCCAGCCGGCCGCCATCTTCGTCAATGGGGATAGAACGGTCAAAGCCAGAAATGACACCCGCACTCATAGAGCCAGCCAGCCCCAGCGGGTTACCCACCGCAAAGGTCATGTCTCCCACGCGCATGGCGTTGGGGTTGCCCAGCACCGCCGGAACGATGAGGCCGGGAGTGGAGGTGGGCTGCAGCACGGCAATGTCGTTTTCTGGCTCGCTGCCGGAGATAATCGCTCCCGTGTGGGTGCCGTCGGCGTAAATTAGCTCAATTTCAACGGCATCGGCAACCACATGGTAGGCAGTGAGGATATCGCCATTGTCGTTGACGACCACACCGCTACCCACACCCACCCCTTCCTCGGCACTGTCCGCCTGTTTTGTCTGGATAAAAACGAGAGAGGGCAGGATGATTTGGTAGACCTGGGTGGAATAGGCAGGCGGCGGTGTGGCGGAGGCCATTACGTCGTGGATTTGGGTGTCAACATCGGTTGTGGTGAGGGTAGCGGGCGGGGGGTAGAGCGCGGTGTAGAGCCAAAGCCCAACCAGGGTGAGGAGGGAGGTGGCGGCAAAGGGCCAGCCGCGCTGGAACCAAAGCCGGCCGGTTTGCCAGCGAGCGAGCCATTTGCCGGGGGGCGGGTCTATGGATTCTGGTTGCAAAGGAGCCATAACTTCTGGTTAAACGGCCGTTCCGCGACCGCCAGTGAATTTTGTGGGTGAT
>WBZL01001673.1_pt1 | contig 22742 bp, 24 predicted proteins | sample 5204291 | NCBI WGS metagenome assembly WBZL01 (sample SAMN12344345, study PRJNA552823) | activated sludge metagenome | biome: Activated sludge suspended growth; feature: Nitrification reactor; material: Wastewater; isolation source: activated sludge from nitrification reactor of wastewater...
ACGGGCACGCTCTCGCAAATACGGCTTGGGAGGGTTCTTTAGCCAGCGGTTCAGACTGGCTCGCTCCGCCTCTGTGATTTGGAGATGATACTTTTTCATGTCCGCCGCCTCCCGTTTCGGCATGCTTAGTATATGTCAGAATAAATTGTTAATGTTCAATATGTCGCGTTACGGAAATGAGACTGGCTTCAACTGCGCAACATCAGTTAAACACAAAGGGATTTGGCTTTACGACAATGAATCCTTCGTGATCTTTGTGTCCTTCGTGGTGAGAGAATCTTTCGGCTCCAACACCATCACGGGGATATGCCGATGCGCGGCGCGTTCACGATATTTTCCATATCCCTCGTAAAAAGAATTTGCCATCTGAAAATATTTCTCGCGTTCTTCATCAAACGACTCGCGCGCGATGTATTTTCCGATCCTGCCATTGATCCGCACTTCGCACTCGGGGTTTGCCTTCAAGTTGTAATACCAGCCCGGGTTATGCTCCCCGCCAAAATAGGACGCGATCAACGCGAGCTTCTCGCCGTCTGGAAAACTGATCAACGGCATGGCTCGTAGTTTTCCCGTCTTCGCGCCCTTCGTCGTCAACTGGATAACGCACAGCCCCACAATGCGAGTGAGCGTAAGTTTCCCTTTGCTTGCCCACAACAACAAATTATCGGCACGATACAAAATTTTCGACAAAAGCCTTGAAACAGGCTTGAGCATCAAAAAACGATGCGTCATTTTTTGGAACGCGTTGGGCTGGAGAGTCATTTTTCCAACCAGATCGTGACGGGGCCGTCGTTGTGAATTTCCACTTCCATGTGCGCGCCGAATTTTCCCGTTTGAGTCGGGACGCCGTGTCCGCGCAATAACTCGATAAATCGATTCACCAGCGGTTCAGCGACATCGGGTAAGGCGGCTTCAATGAATGAAGGTCGGCGTCCCTTTTGGGTATTTGCGTACAACGTAAACTGCGAAACTACAATTGCTTCCCCCTTCACATCCAAAATGGATAAATTCGTTTTCCCCTGTTCATCTTCAAAGATACGCAAGTTGGCGGTCTTCTCGGCAAGGAAGTTTGCCTGCTCCTCCCCATCTCCGTGCCCAACCCCCAACAAGATCAGCAAACCTTTCCCGATGGAGGAAATGGTTTGCTGGTCTACGGTTACGCTAGCATGGGAAACGCGCTGGATTAATGCTCTCATGGGAGGAAAACGTAAACACGGAAACAAGCACACAGGCTGTATCTCGTATCTCGTATCTCGTATCTCACAACCTGTCTACCTCACTCACGGCAACGCCATCGCCTCTCTCACCTCAACCATCGTCTCCTGCGCAATCACACGGGCGCGCGAAGCCCCATCGTTCAGCACATCCGTCACATAGGCGGGTTTTGAAGCGAGTTCGGCGCGTTTGGCGCGGAAAGGTTCGAGGTGCTTATTCAAGTTCGCGGCGAAGCGTTTCTTGCAGTCCACGCATCCAATGCCCGCGCGGCGGCACTCGACGTTGATCATATCCACTTCATCTTGCGGCGAAAAAATCTTGTGCATCGAGAAGACGTTGCACACGTCGGGGTTGCCTGGGTCGGTGCGTTTGACGCGCGCGGGGTCAGTGACCATATCCTTCACGCGCGCGGTTGTCTCTTCGGGTGTGGCGGCGAGTTCGATGTGATTGTTCAAACTCTTGCTCATCTTCGCTTTGCCGTCAATGCCCAACACTTTCAGCACCTCGGTATGCTTCACCTGCGGCTCGATCAACACTTTTGTGTTGTAGCGATAATTGAACGAACGGACGATCTCGCGCGCAAATTCCAAATGCGGAGCCTGATCGATGCCGACGGGAACGATGTCGGATTTATACAGAACGATGTCGGCGGTCATGAGGACGGGATAGCCGAGCAAGCCGTAGTTGGCATTCTCGGGCTGTTGGGCGAGCTTCTCTTTGAAGGTCGGCAGGTCGGTGAGTTTGCCCATCTGCGTGACCATCGAAAGATACGTGTGAAGTTCCATCACTTCAGGGACGTGCGATTGGATGAACAAGATCGTCTCTTCAGGGCGAATCCCCGCCGCGAGCCAATCGAGCGCCATCTCGATGGTGTTTTGTTTTAACTCGTGAGTCGTTTCCACCGTCGTCAACGCATGGACATCTACGATGCAATAGACGCAATCGTAGTCGTCCTGCAACGCGACGTAATTCCGAATCGCGCCGAGATAATTCCCCAAGTGTTGCCGCCCTGTCGGTCTTGCTCCTGAAAATACGCGTCCCTTTTTTGGCATTCATGACCTCTTTTTTATAGACCTCACAGGTCTTGAAGACCTGTGAGGTCTCTTTGATTATTCTCCAACCAACTTCCTCACCAACTCCACCACTTCCCCCGCCTCGGCATGACGATGCAACTGCGACTTCGAAAACAACAACTGCCCATTGACCGTCACTTCAAAGCGACCCTCATCCGAAGGGATCAACTTGATCTCCTCGATCACATGCTCATAGTGCCTGAGCAGTTCACCCATCAGGCTCACGGCCCGAGCGGTGTAATGTCAGACCGCGCAGTAGACGATCTCTATTTTCAACATCGCGCCTCCACAAGTTTCAAAATTATAACCGAGACCTCCGAGTTCTTAAAGAACTCGGAGGTCTATGAGGTTAATTCGCTCAAAAACTGCCGCACAGTTTCATCCGCAGGCTTCGATTTGATCTGCTTCGCCGTCCCCGCCTGTCGCAAACTCCCGCTCACGATCACGGCAATACGATGACACAACTTCGCCGCCTCGTTCAAATTATGCGTGACGAAAACCGCCGCGCGATGATTCTCCGCCAGCAACGCGGACAAATCTTCGATCAACGTCGCGCGCGTCGGCGGATCGAGCGCCGCAAACGGCTCATCGAGCAGAAGGAGTTCGGGATTCAACACAAACGCCCGCGCCAGACTCACCCTCTGCGCTTCGCCCCCCGACAGTTGACCGGCTCGCCGTTGGGCAAGCGACTCGACCCCGAGGCTTCTCATCCACTTCGCCGCCTGAGCCTTTGCCTCGTCTTTCGACGCGCCGCGGAACCTCAACCCCAACGCAACATTCTCCGCTACCGTCATATCCAATAACAACGGCGATTGGAATACAAACGAAACCCTGCGGCGATATTCGAGTTCATTCCACTCGCGCAACGATTGTCCATCGAATCGAATCTCGCCGCTCGCAGGTTTGAGCAATTGAGCCAGAGTCAGCAACAACGTGCTTTTCCCCGCCCCGTTCGGGCCCACAACCCCCAGCGTCTCGCCGCGTCGAATATCGAGCGAGTCAATATTCAACACCTCTCGCCCATTCCGTTGCACAAGCAAATTACGAATCTCGATCAATTCTTTCTCTCTCCTCTTTTCATCCCTTCGATCAAACTCAGGACAAGCCTTCATCCTTCAACATTCATCCTTTCTTTGCTCCCCTCTGTTGAATCCACGTCAGCGCAAGATTGATCAGGTAGGTAATGATGAGCAACAAGGCAGATAACGCCAACGCGCTCTCAAACTCGCCCTTCGACGTTTCCAACACGATCGCCGTCGTCAACACGCGCGTTTGACCCTTGATATTCCCGCCCACCATCATCGAAGCGCCAACCTCCGAGATCACGGAACCGAAGCCCGCCATCAGCGCGGCGAAAAGCGGGAGTCGCGCCTCCCACCAGAGGAACCAGATCATTTGGGGGCGCGAGGCGCCGAGTCCCAGCAGTTGTTGACTCAGGCGCGGATCCAACGCCGCCAACGCGGCGGCAGTTAACCCGGTGACCACGGGCGCGGCGATCACCACTTGCGCGATGACGATCGCCCATGGCGTGTAAATCAATTTCCAATCCCCGAGCGGACCGCTTCGCCACAACATCATCGCGACAACAAGCCCCACCACCACAGGCGGGAGAGCCATGCCCGTGTTGATGATGCTGAGAATCAGATTGCGCCCGCGAAAACTTCCCAGCGCCAGCCACGTGCCAAAGGGCAAGCCGATCAGCAGGCTCAACAACGTGGCAAAGATGGAGATTTGCAGGGACAGCGCAGTGACGCGGAAGATTTCGGAATCGAAGGGCATGTTCTCAATCACGACCGATCAATCGCGTTCCTGTTTTTCAAGCCGGCGGGTAAGCGCAAGCAATACGATCGAAACAAACACAAGAACGACAGCCAGCGCGAGGGCAACGCCAAGATCGCGTTCAAATCCCAGATAGATCGCCATGGGCATGGTTTGAGTGACGCCCTCCAAGTTGCCCGCAAATAAAATCGTCGCGCCGAATTCGCCGAGGGCGCGCGTCCACGTGAGGATCGCGCCGCTCAGCAATGTTTTCCCCGTGAGCGGAAGCATCACCTCGCGGAACATCTGCCAGCGATTCGCGCCCTCCACGTTGGCGGCTTCCTCGAGTTGCTTGTCAATGCCCGTGAAGCCCACCCGCGCCGAGCGGATGTATAACGGCGCGGCGACAAACATTTGAGCCATCACCACCGCCGCCGTCGTGAATGGAAGCGAGATCCCGAACATGTCCAAGGTCGAGCCGAACACCCCCCGCCGACCGAATGCGATCAACAACGCCAGCCCCGCAACCGACGGCGGGAGGACGATGGGCAGGTCGATCAGCAGTTCGAGCCACGATTTCAATTTAATCTTCCAGTTCGCAAGAATATAAGCCAGCGGCGTGCCGAACAGAATCGCGCAGAAAGTTGTGATCGTGCTGGTCGCCAGGCTTAACTTCAAGGCGTTCAGGGCTTGCTGTGAAAAGGCATAATCAAAAAACTCCGCGTTGATCGAGCGCGCGAAAACAGCCAACAGCGGCAGGAAAAATAATCCCAGCATGAAAATGCTTGGGACGATAAAGATCCATTTCGAGTCGAGGAGTTTTTTCAATTTAGCCCTTTAGCCACTGAGAACACAGAGTTCACAGAGATTTTAATTGATTTTCTTGTTGCTCTCTGTGGCAGGGTTTTTATTTTGGCGGAGCAAATCCCCACTTCCGCAAAATTGCCTGACCCTCATCCGACAGAACATAAGCGACGAACGCCCGCGCCAACTCGATATTAGCGGATTCAACCAGCGGCGCGATGGGATATTTGGCAATAACATTCATTTCGTCTGGAATTTGGATTGTTTCCAATTCGGGCGCGACGACGGCATCGGACATATAAACTATACCCGCGTCCGCTTCACCGAGTTGGACTTTAGCAACCACTTGCTTGACGTTATCTTCATTCGATACGACATTCGCCAGAACGTTGTTTTTGAAATCCGCGCCAAACGATGCGTTCATCAACTCGAACGCTTGGCGCGAATAGTTTCCGACGGGAACCTCTTCGGCGGCGAGGACGATTTTGACTCCAGAATTCGCCAGGTCATCGAGCGAGTCGATGCCTGCGGGGTTGTCGGCAGGGACGATGACCGCCAGTTTATTACTGAGAAAAATTTGAGAAGATTCTTTTGCGGCGAACGAGCCTGCGATCAATGCGTCCATTTCTTTGGCGCTGGCAGAGGCGAACACATCGGCGGGCGCGCCTTCCTCGATCTGAGTCCGCAGGGCTTGCGAGCCAGCGAAGTTAAAGGTGACGGTCACGTTTGGGTTTTGCGACTCGAAATTCTTTCCGATTTCAGTGAAGGCGTCGGTCAGGGATGCGGCGGCGAAAACGGTCAACGCGCGCGGCTTCGATTCATTTGAGTTGGCGCAGCCAACCAGCAGGATGGCGATCAAGATCAAAACAGGCATCGTTCTTTTCATTGCAACTCTTTCAAAATCAGGACGCTGATTCACGCTGAAAACGCAGATTTTCTCCCTTTGGAATCAGCGAAATCAGCGTTTTCACCTGCCCTTGCGGGCGGTGCAAGGGTCTGCGTCCAAACGCATTCTGTAAGGTAATCAGAGGAATTCATTAACTCCGTGTTACCCGGAGTAGTTTACAGACCCAGATCCGCGTCGGTCTTATCGGCATCGGGATAGAACAACGGCTGGCCGTATGTGTCAACGCCAAATTTCCCAATGACCTCTTGTGTGGACGATGCGATCATAAAATTCAGAAACGCCAGCGCGCCGTCGTAATTTACCTTATCCCATTGTTCGGGGTTGATTGTGATCACGTGATACACATTCAACAACGCGTTGTCGCCCTCGACGAGAATCTCCAAATCCAGATTGTCCTTGTTGGCGAGATAGGTCGCGCGATCGGTCATGGTGTACGCGCCTTTTTCAGAGGCGATCGTCAACGTGGCGCCCATGCCCTGTCCCGATTCAAGATACCACGCGGGCGCGGCGGCTTTGGGATCGTATTCGGCTTTCTTCCACAAATTCAATTCGGCTTTGTGCGTGCCAGAATCGTCGCCGCGCGAAACAAACTCCGCGCTCCCCGCGCTAATCGCTTTCAACGCGTCCACCACAGGCTTGCCTTTGATGCCCGCCGGGTCCGCCGCGGGACCGACGATGATGAAATCGTTATGCATGACGAGCGCGCGGTCCTTGCCGAATCCGTTTGTCATGAATTCCACTTCAGATTTCGGCGCGTGGACGAGCAGGACATCCGCGTTGCCTTCCTCACCCATCTTCATCGCCTGACCCGACCCCACCGCCACAGTCTGGACGGTGTAACCTGATTCGGCTTCGAACATCGGGATCAACACGTCGAGCAGACCCGAATCCTGCGTGGAGGTGGTGGTTGCCAGGATCAAGTTCGGGTTGGCTGGCGCGGCGGACTTCGGCGAGCAGGCAGTTGCCAACAGAAAGAGAATTAAGAGAATTGGGAGAATTCGTTTCATGGGAGACTCCTAAAAATAGAGGTGTCCGACGTGAGGGAACGACGGCGATGCTATAGAACTTGCTCCCCGCTATGCGCGGAGTTGTAGCCAGTGAGCGCGTTTAAATCATTGCGAAATGAGACGGTTTGCAAATGATCGAGCAGGGGCGCCAGCAATTTTTCATTCTGGCGCGGCAAAACAAGATCATAGCGTTCTTCGAACAGCGGAATAAAATCAAGGCTGGCTTGATGCGCGGCGGCTTGCAAGCCAAGCGACACATCCGCTTTGCCATTGGCAATCAATGCGGCGGCTTCGGTATGCGTCTTTACTTCATTGTTGTATCCGCCGATTTTTTCAACGGGAATTTTGAGCCTCTTCAACTCGGCGTCGAACCACAGACGAGTTCCCGAACCGGAATTCCGATTGACAAAATGGATCGAAGGGTTGGCAATATCGACAAGCTTCTTGATCCGTTTTGGGTTTCCGTCCGCAAGCATGAGACCCTGTGTGCGGTACGCCAGTGTGACGATTTCCACCTCGCGGTCGGGGAATACATGGCGAACGAACGGGGTGTTGTATTCGCCGCTTTCATCGAGGAGATGCGAGCCGCTGATCTGACACAGTCCTTGCCGCAGATTCACCAATCCATCCAGCGACCCGACAGGCAAACTCAAGATCGAAACATGCTTTTCAAGATGATCGGCAATCCCTTCGAGCGCAAGGTCATGACTCCCCGAAAAAACGATTGCGGGCTTTTGAGTTTTCGGGAGAACGATCTCCCGCAAGAACAAGGCATCCGCTTTGGCGCGATAGAACTTCTCGGTCACTTTGCCCGTTTTGCGGATCTCGCCAACTTCGACAAGTTCCGCCGATTCGAGCGCGAGGATGTGATGCCGAATCCAGGCGGGAGACTGCTTCATCGTCCGCGCGAGATGCGTGAGCGTGGCGGGCGAAGCCATGAGCAACCGCAAAATATCCATGCGGCGGGAATCCGCAAGGAGTTTGAGTTTGTCGAATGAATGGAGCGAGCCAACTTTTCGCATTACGATTTACGGAAACCGTCCCGCAGGTCTTTGTCTCACTCGTCCTGGCGCATGAACAATCCGCAGGACGATGTCCGCCACCTCGATTAAGTTTTTCCTTAATCGAGAGTTTATCACACGAATTTAGAGTTAGTCAAATCAAAATCCGCTTAATGGTCGATGGGGGTTCCAATCACTGCGCTAACCATACCGAATCGGTTCTACTCCCCTCTCGCTTTCCTCTTTCCTCTTTCGTTCCCTCGCATAATAAAACGTCTCGCGCAACTGCGGCGTGACCAGACTCGTCTCGCGGTGACCCATGCGCGTGCCGTGAAATTGCATCAAGCGGAACCAAAATATCGAAGCGAAATTCTTCCATAACACTCGTTCACGCGCCGCGTGCCACAGGTCGCTGAAAATGTTTGTGAGCGTCAAACGAACAAAATCATACGCGTTGAAATGCGCTTCGGGGTAAATCCGTTTGAACGCCATCGCTTCGCGGCGGTAACGGTTGAACACACCGCGCGGCGTTTCATCGTGGATGTGAACGATCTCCGCTTCGGCAGTGTAGGCAATCTTATATCCCTGTTCCTTAGTCCACTTCGCCCAAGCTAAATCTTCGAGTCCCGTCAATGTTTCATCATAGGGATGCGTCTCCCACAAACTTTTCCGAATCGCGGCATTGGCATTGTTACAAAAAGCAGTTGGTTGATTCGAGTCGCTCGCATCGGGATACCACCGATGAAAGATCTGCTGTTCCGAATATTTTGCCGAGTCGGGTCCGCGCTGTTTGCCGTACGTGAGCGCGACCTTCTCATCCTCGAACGGACGCAACAACGACTCCAGCCAATCGGGATACACGGGATACACATGCGCGCTGGCGATGACGACAAATTCACGCGTCGCTTCGCGGACCCCGAAGTTGAGCGACCTCCCAAACGTGAACTCCCCCGCAGCGATTCGCACGATCCACGCGCCGAACGACTCGGCAATGGAAACAGTCGCATCCGTCGAACCTGAATCGACGAGGATGATCTCCACATCGTTCAAAGTCTGCTGTTTGATCCCCTCCAGCAAACGCCCGATGTGTTTCTCTTCGTTATACGCGCGGATGACGATGGAGCAGTTCATAATTCATTGGGTAGGGGCGACAGGCCTGTCGCCCCTAGATTTCATATCCTAATTTCATCAGCAAATCGCCTGCCACATCATCGAAAATCTTCTTGTGCTCATCGGTAAAATATTTTTTCCATTCGCCTGTTTTCCCCGAACGGAAGGTGGGAGAACGGCTGGGGTTGATGGAGGATTCCAAAGAGTCGAGGATCAACTTGCGGGGCGTCTGAAGCGGGATGCGGGTGAGGAAATGATCCAGAATGCGAGTCAGAGTCGCGGCGCGGTCGTTAATCAAATCCTCAAAGTGGATGGAAAGGACTTCGGGGTGATTCAACCAATCCATGTAAGGAGCGAAGCGTTCGGCGATGTTCGGGAATTCAATGCCCGCGTCTGGTCTGCCCAAAATGCTGACCTTGAGGCGCGAATCAAAATCGGGAAGCGACTGATAGTATGCGTGATGGACGTGATTCTTTTCCATCTCGGTGACGTAAAACACATGCGAGACCACCACATCGCGCGGATCGCGAAAGATGAAGTAGGGAATAAATTTCGGCGAACTCACGCGCGCAATCGCTTCGGGTCGCGCAAAGAGATGCGCCGACGCCACATCACGCGGACTGAGTGAATCAAGCCAACGAAGCGACTGCTCAGGCGCGCGCTTGACTCCGCTTTCGCCTTCGTATTCGGCATAGAACGAATGCAATCGCTTCGCATACGGCGCGACATTCGAGAAGCCGAGCAAAATTTGATCGAGCAAGTGCGTTCCGCTTTTGGGGAAGGAGATGCCGAGGAGGATGGGCAGGTTGGTTGGTTGAGCTGAAAACCGAATTCGCTGAACTAACTTTTCAGATTGATAGATAATGGAACGAGCAAATGATTTCAAACGCATAGGGATATTAAACCACACAAGATGTGCTATAATCGCTTTACGATTTATGTTCGATAAGGAGAAGTAAAACATGGAAGCAGTAACGATTTCCTCAAAATACCAAGTCGTCATTCCTCGAGAAGTGCGGAATCAATTTGGTTTAAAACCTGGGCAGAAAATCATGTTTATCCCCTATAACAAAATCCTTCATGTTGTTATCGTTCCTTCCATCAAACAAGCGCGAGGGATGTTCAAGGGCATTGACACAGATGTGATGCGGGAAGAAACCGATGAGGAAAGATAATGAATGTTGTTGATTCATCGGGCTGGCTGGAATATTTTGCCGAGGGGAAAAATGCGATTTTTTTCTCGCGCGCCATCCAGAGCGTCGAGGAATTAATTGTTCCGACCGTTTGCATCTATGAAGTCTTTAGAAGAATGCTTGTGCTTCGAGGAAAAGAAGATGCCTTGCAGGCAGTCGGTGTAATGTCATTTGGAAAAATAGTCGAACTAGACCGCCAAACCGCATTGAACGCGGCCAATCTCGCCAATGACACCAAGCTCGCGATGGCTGACAGCATCATCCTTGCAACTGCCCGCGCAAACGACGCAATCCTTTGGACGCAGGACGAACACTTCAAGGATTTAGACGGCGTCAAATATATCGAGAAGAAATGAAAAGTGACCCTCATCGGGTCGCTTTTTTACTTCGCTTCTTTCATCGCTTCTTTGAACTCAACCAACGCCTGAATCGGAGTGGGGTCAACGCCGTAGCCCATCGCTAAATAATATGCCATGTAATCGCCGAACAAAATGGACGTCCACATGTGGGCGAGGGGAGTTTCGCCGCGCGCGTCGATGTAATCGGTGTTCATGCCTTCGAGCATGAAGGCTTTGCGGGTGAGGTCTGAGCGCAGACGATTACGCGGATGGTCGGAGGGCGCGCGCAAGAAGAGGGTCATCGTGTGCGCGTTGAGTGTCTCTTGCGGATTCATCGTCCCAGCCAGCGTGTTGTGATCGGCTTCAGGGATGAACTCGAAGTTCGCGCCCGCTTTCGCCACTTCGTTGATCTGTCCCTTCCAACGACGCGCAACCACGCTGAGCAAACCCGAGCCCATGAACGTCACCCACCTCCCCATCAATTGACCCGCATAGCGCTTGGCGGGATTCTTCACCGCAGGGACATCGGCTTTGAGATGCTGTTGAGTCCGCTTCATGGACGCGACCGCGTCTTGCATCTCCTTCGATTGATCGGAGAGGAAGCCGAGTCGCTGGAACATGGCGAGCAACAAACCAAACGAGAATCCTACCGCGGCACGCGGCTGACCTGCGTGATCGAACGTCCAGATCGGGATGTTATTTTCTTTCGCGCGTTTCGCTAATTCACCGCCTGTGCAAACCACAACGATTCGACATTCCGCTTTTCGGGCTGACTCGAAGGCGTCAAGCGTCTCTTCGGTGTTGCCTGAGTGCGACGAGCATATCACGAGGGACTCCTCGCCGCGCGCGTGGACGGGGAGTGAGTAATCTCGATGGACTGAGACAGGCAGAGGGGCGAGAGAAGCGCAGTACGCGGCGAGCAAGTCCGCGCCGATGGCGGATCCGCCCATGCCTGCGATGACGACCTGTCGAAAATTTTTCCAGTCGGGCAGATCGTGCTTCATGCCGAGTTGATACGCAAAGGCGAGTTGATCGGGGAGGTTGTCAATCTCGCCGAGCATGTTGAGGGTGTCGAGTTGTTTGAAGCGTTCGAGGTCGTCGAGATTCATTTATGCAGAATCCTTGATGAATGCCGCCAGATCTTTTTTCATCTGCTTGAGCGAGGGGATGTGAATGTACATCATGTGACCCGCTTCGTAGTAACCCATCGTCACATTGCCGCGCAGCGACTCGTCGAGACCGAGATGATTGAACGTGTATTCGGTTGCGAAGTAAGGCGTGCCGAGATCGTAATACCCATTCGCCACGTAGACTTTGAGATACGGGTTGTACGTCATCGCGGCGCGCAACGTTTCGCCGACGTTGACATAGGCGTTCTCAAATTCTTTATACGACCACGGATGCACGAAGCCGCTCAAAATTTCGTACGGCAGATCGGATTCAAATTTCAACTCGCGGCGGATGTAATCGTAGAACGCGGCAGTGTACGGACCCATGATGTTCGTGAGCAACGGATCGTACTCGGCATGTTCGGTGACGCCGAGCCTGTCGCGCCCGATCAAACGCGAGTCGAGCCGACCGACGGTGAGACCGCGTTCGCGCAGGAGTTCTTTGAAATAATGCTGATCGTTGATACGCAGATTCGAACGTTCGATGAATTGCTCCGAGATGCCCGTGAAATAGGAAAGACGCTTCACGATCTCGGCGCGTTCTTCTTTGATGAGCGAATCGCCTTTAAGCAATGCTTGTGCATAATCGCCGAGCGCGAACTCTTCGGCTTCTTTCAACCAGTCCTGTAACGGGCGATGCGGTTTGAGCGCGTCGTGATACCACGCAGTGGCGGTGTAGCCAGGCAGGAACATGATGAACGGCAGGTCATTGTTCAAGTTGAAATCAATCGTAGTGAAATCCAACACGACAGAGACGAGCATGAGCCCGTTCAAGTACATGCCATGCCGTTCTTGCAAATATCCTGATAGACCCGATGCGCGAGTCGTGCCGTACGATTCGCCGATCAAAAACTTTGGCGAGAGCCAGCGGTTGTAGCGCGTGGTGTACAAGCGGATAAAATCACCGACCAGTTCAATATCTTTTTTGAAGCCATGCCATTGCTTCGGCGCAACGCCTTCCACAGGGCGCGTGTAGCCTGTGTTCATCGGGTCAATGAAAACGAGATCGGTCTCATCGAGGATCGAATATTCATTATCCTTCAATTGATACGGCGGCTTCGGCAGATCGCCATCGTCCTTCAACAACACGCGGCGTGGACCCAACACGCCGAGATGAAGCCACACGGACGACGACCCGGGTCCGCCGTTGAACGAAAACGTGAGCGGACGCTTCGCCGTGTCGCCGACTCCGTCTTTGGTGTACGCGACGAAGAAGACCTGCGCGCGCGGCTTCTCGCCCTCCGCTTCTTTCTCGCGGTCGGCTGTTTCCTCTTTCATCACCATCGTCCCCGTTGTGACGGTGTACTTGATGGTCTTGCCGCCGATCTTGATCGAATGTTTCGAGGTGACAAGATTGTCTACGGCTTTGACTTCTTTTTTCTCTTCGGGTTTCTTTTCTTCTGCCATGTGAGGATTCCCTTCTGATTATTTCGAGTAAATATGGATGGACTCAAATGGAATGTTACCGATTATAAGCCGCAAAGCAGATTCGGCAATCCGCTCGAATGGCTTCAACGACAGATAAGCAATATCTGCCAAAAACGGATTTCGAATTTTACGCGCCAGCGGTTTTCCAAGCACATCATACATTTTCCGCAAAGGAGTATGAATCTTCGGCGCGACCGCCAGCAAGGCGAGTTCAGCGCATTTGAAAATTTGCAATTGATGATTCACCTGCATCGAATTTCCATTTGCAAGTTGCACAAGTTTTGAGCCGACGAAATTTGCATGTCCCTGCGCGGCGGCGGTGGCGATGTAGCAATCAGGCGGCGGGACAGGTGGCAACTGGGCATACAACTCGTACATTTTGAGAATGTCATACCTCCACGCGGCGATATAGGCGGCGATCCAAGCCGTGATGCCGAGTCCGCGCACGAGGGTGAAATTCGACTCGTGATATTTCAACAACCAGATCGAAGCCTGCGTTGCCATCAGAAACGACCAGAACGGTCCCGATGCGATGAGCCCAAGAAACACGAGAAACAACGGGACAAAAGCCTCATCCTTGATAAAAGTGGCAAGGATCGCGTATGCGATCAGAAGGACAGCGATCATCCATGGGCGGATGTAGCGCGAGATCCATGTTGCAAGACGCGAACGATAAATCCATGGGAAATAAAGCGGAAGGAACCATACCAGCAGGATCGCAAGTGAATTGGCAGAGACAAACAAATACACGCCAAGCAAAATCGTGTATTGCAAAGCGAGAAAAACTCCTGTGTAAATTCCCAGCCTCACAACGAAGAACTTTGCAAAACGATCTCCCGCAAAAAGGATAAGAAAATAACAAACGATCGAATACGCGATCAGAAAGAGAAAAAAGATTGACGCTTCGGGAAGCATAAGCAACGGAACATACGCGTCGCGATCCCCCGATTGCCATTCGGGTTTGATCGCCTCCACCGCCCAAAACGAAAACGCTGGCACGATCAGCAGAAACGCCGCATAAAAAATCTTCCACCAGCCGCGCGCGGGGAAATCTGTCGGGCTTGACGACTCGCTCATCTCATTTTGGATATTCGGGGATTCAAGACTCATCGCTGATTCCTTTTTGACTCACGAGACGGTACACATCCTTTTTACTCCAACCGCTTCTCTCCGACAGTTCGGCTGATAGCGCCTTCGCAGATTTCCCGCCCCTTGATTCTTTTTCAATCGCCGCTTGCAAGTCCTCCACTTTCCACTTTCCTCTTTCTTCTTTCTTCTCTCCTTCGATCACCAACGTAAACTCTCCCCTCGCTTCTTTTGATTTGAAATACTCCACCGCCCCGCTGAGAGTCCCGCGCCAATATTCCTCGAACATCTTGGTCATCTCGCGCGCCACGCAGATGCGGCGGTCGCCGAGGGATGCGAGCAAATCTTCGAGCGCTTCAATGATCCGATGCGGAGATTCGAGGAAGATCAGTGTGTAGGACAGGTTGGCAATTTGTCCTATGAATTTACGGCGTTCTGTTTTCTTGTGGGGTAGATAACCGAGATAGAGGAACGAGTCTGTGGGCAAGCCAGAAACGCTCAACGCGGCGACAGGGGCTGAGGGACCAAGGACAGGTCGAACGTCGAAGCCTGAAGCGAGCGCGGCGCGGACGAGTTCGTAGCCAGGGTCGTTGATCGCGGGAGTCCCCGCATCCGACACGAGGGCGACATCCCCGCTTGAAAGTTTGGCGAGGATAAAATCCAGTTTACTGAGTTTGTTGTGTTCGAAATAACTCGTGAGCGGCGTTTGAATCTCGAAATGCTTGAGCAAGTTCCCCGTGTGGCGCGTGTCCTCCGCCGCGATGAGACTCGCCTCATGCAAAATGCGAATCGCGCGCGGCGACATATCCTCAAGGTTACCGATGGGTGTGGCGACGAGATAGAGCGTGCCCATGCGATGATTGTATCATTTCGCGAGTGCTATAATATTCGCAAAGAGGAGCAACGATGATCGTCATTTCAGACATGATGGGAACATTGACCACAGGCTCGCCGTTTTTGGGTCTGGTGGATTGGGTGAAACATAACCAAAGCAAATGGCGCGCGCGGTTTTACATGGCGCGAGTGATGCCAGCCTACGTGCTTGCAAAAAATGGGTTGATCGATTGGCAGGAGTGGGGACAAAAATTGATGATCGAGAGTCTCGCGTACATCAAAAATGCCGATGAAGCAACACTCGCGCGCGCCTCGGAATGGACTGTGGAACACAACTTATGGAAGAAACGCCGCGAAGATGTGGTGGCGCGATTGGTCAAGCATCGTGAAGATGGCGCGCAAGTGTACATCGCCAGCAGTTCTGTGGAGCCGTTCATCGCTCCATTCGCAAAACGGATCGGCGCAAATGTGATCGGCACGCCTGTAAAAATTGTCAATGGACGGGTGATGTTAGCGGGAGAATTGGTCGCCAGCCAGAATAAGATTCAACAAGTGTTGTCCCGTCTCGACATACAGCGCGTGGACTTTGCCTACGGCGACACCGAACAGGATATTCCCCTGCTCGAACATGCCGATCATCCTGTGGCGGTGTACCCCGATAAAAATTTGAAACAAGTCGCTTTGCAACGAGGGTGGGAAATTATCGGAGATACGCCAAAGTATGGATGAGGATCAATGCGCGGGAGATTTGGAAATCGCGTTGATGAAAACGATACCTGCAATGATCAGGACGATCCCGACCACTCGCGCCCAATCCAGAGTTTCGCGCCAGATGACCATCCCTGCAATGACGGTGAGAATCAGCCCCACGCCAGACCAGATCGCATACGCCACCCCGATGGGCATCGCTTTCAATGCCAGCGACAGCAGATAGAAAGACGCGCCATAACCGATCACAACCACAACGCTGGGGATGGGTTTGGTGAATCCGTTCGAGAGTTTTAGGGCAACTGTGCCGATCACCTCGGAGAGAATGGCAAAAAAGAGGATGATGAAAGTTTGCATGGGGAGGTCCTTTGCGAAGCAGGAGTCTCTCGATTGTACACTGCGTACTAAGAGAGTGTTTCTTAAGTCTTAAACCTTGATCTTTTGTACACGGATTTCACGGAATACACGGAAAAAAGGCGGCTCTTTTAAAGATTCTTTCCGTGAAAATCAGTGAAATCCGTGGCGTCCGTGTCGAAAAAAGAAGTTAAGAAACAGTCTCTGAGTCAGGACTTATGCAGTTGGCGGGCAGTTGTACTGCCGCCGCCGCAGTGCAACTACGGCGCAACAGGTTCAACTGCGTAAGTCCTAGAGTGTTGAAACGGGCGGGGGAATTCTTTACCCCGTATTCCTCAACCCCGCCGCAATCCCGTTGATGGTCAACGCCATCACCTCTCGCAGTGACTTTGCCTCTTCGCCATCCTGATCGGACAAAGCCCGCAAGCGGCGCAGAGTTTCCACTTGGATGTAGTTCAACGGATCCACATAAGGGTTGCGGAGTTGAATGGCTTGCTGAGTGACGGGTTCCGCCTCGAGCAGAGCGCCATGCCCGCTGACGGCAAGGACCGTCTCGCGCGTCCGCTCATACTCCGCGCGAATAGAATCGAAGACTTCATGCGCCAATTTCTTATCAGGCACAAGACTCACATACAAAGCGGAAATATCCATATCGGCTTTGAGCAGAGACATCTCTGAATTATTGAGCAGGGTGCGGAAAAACGCCCAGCCATCGTACATTTCTTTGAGCAAGCCCATCTCCTTGATGGAAGCAAGTCCCGCGCCGAGGCTGTACCAGCTCGGCAAGTTAAAGCGGCTCTGCATCCACGAGAACACCCACGGAATCGCGCGGATCTGATTGACCGCGCCCAACTTCGCCCGCGATGCGGGACGCGAACCGATCTGCAATCGTTTGATCTCGTCGAGCGGCGTTGCCGATTCCCAAAATTCAATGAAGCCACCCGTTTCATACACCAGGGCGCGATACGCGCGCTTCGCGGTCTTCGACATGTCATCGAGCGCGTTCCGCCATTGCGCTGGGATCGCTTCTTCTTTTTGCGGCGCTGAAGCAAGGAGGACCGCGTTCGCGATCTGCTCAAGATGACGATGCGCCAGATCGGGGTTGGCGTAACGCGAGGCGATGATCTCGCCCTGTTCCGTGACTCGAAAACGCCCGTTGATGCTCCCCGCAGGCTGGGCGCGGATGGCATGGTTCGCGGGTCCGCCGCCGCGCGCAATCGTCCCGCCGCGACCGTGAAAGATGGTGAGTTTTACTCCGTGTTTCTTCGCGGCGCGCGTGATTTCCTCCTGCGCTCGATACAACGACCAATTCGCCATCAGGTAGCCGCCGTCTTTGTTGCTGTCGGAATAACCGATCATCACCATCTGTTCGTCGCCACGAGATTTCAAATGCGCTCGATAGACCTTCGAAGTAAAAAGAAGTTCCAGAATACTCGCAGCGTCTTGAAGGTCTTGAATCGATTCGAACAGCGGGACGATCTGCGGGATCGTTTTACATCCCGCCCATTTTGCAAGCAGAAGCGCGGTGAACACGTCCGCCGCCGAATGCGTCATCGAAATGACGATGGGACCGAGCAACGCGTCCCCGTACACCTCGCCCGTCCGCCCGATCAGCTGAAAGAACGACCAGGTCTCCGCAGTGGCGGCAGTGACGCCCGGTCGATTCGAAAGATTCGGGATCGGGTCGTTCAAGAGTCGAATGAGCAGAATCTCGCGCTCCTTCGACGGAAGACGCTCGAAATCGCTTTCGAGATTCAATGCGCGCAAAATTTCGCTCAGCGCGGCGTTCAAACGACTCGAGTCTTCGCGGATGTCGAGCCGCGCGGTATGCAAACCAAAGACCTTTATTTTTTGCAGCGCCGTTTTCAATTCATCGCGAGCAATATGGGAAGGGAGCGCGGAGGCGATCAATTCCAGCGGCTCGAGCAGGCGACCCGCATCCATGCGCGCGCGATGCGAATACTGCCCGAGCAGATGCGCCTTCATATCTTCATGCGAGGCTTCCGCGAGATCGTCCGCCAACAACGCGAGAATAAGACGATACGGCTCGGTAGCATAACGCTGTTCGATATACGCCACATGCGGAGGGAACGGTCTCTGCCGTTCGATCCATTCCAATAATGCGGGCGGCGGCGGAATACGATTCGAACTCACGCTCAAGCGGCGTCCCAAATCCTGAAACATGCGGCGATGATTTTCCACCGCCAACCCGCGATGCAAGCGCAACGTCTCTGCCGTCACTTCGGAAGTGACAAACGGATTCCCATCCCGGTCGCCGCCGATCCACGAAGCCAGCCTCAGCCACGCGCGCGGAACCTTCAAACCCGCATAATATTTCTCAATCGCATGGTCGAGATCGTCGTACAATTTTGGAATCGAATTCCATAAATACGCGTCCACATAATACAAGCCCGTGCGCGCCTCGTCGGTCACGGTCAACGTATCGGCGCGGGCGCGATCGGTGAGCCACAACGTCGCAATCTCGGCGTGAAGCGATTTCACAGATTCGTCCCGCTCGCGCGCGGAGATCGAATCATCATCGAGCAAATGAAGGAGTTGCGCGATCCGCTCCGTCTTCGAGAGCACCGTGCGGCGACGCGCCTCGGTCGGGTGCGCCGTCAACACCAACTCGATGGATAACTCCTCAAGCAAAGCGGACATCTGCTCGCGCGTCACTCCACTTTCTTTCAGGATGCCCACCGCTTCACCCACCGACTCCGGAACTGGTTCGGGATAGGAAGCCTCTTCACGCTGACGAAGCGCCCGCACGCGCTGATTCTCCTCGGCGAGATTCACAAGGTCGAAATACGCGGCAAACGCGGAGGCGATCACGCGCGCGCCTTCGCTCGGCAGGGCAGAGACCTCTTTCGACAGCCCCTCCGCCGCAACGGCATCTCCGCCTCGCCGCGCCTTCGCCAGCGCGCGGATGCGCTCTTCGGTCTCGAAGATCGCGGGCGACTCAAGCTCGGAGATCACCTTACCGAGCAAATCTCCCAACAGATGAATATTTTGCGAAAGGTCCATTCTGCAAGCAAGTATAACAAAGCAAGAAGGACTCGCTGGCGAGTCCTTCTTGCTGATTAACTCTTCAAGAACTTGACGACCTGTTCGTGAATCTCTTTTGACTGCAACGCGCCGTTCGTGGCGACCCTAGACAACTTTTCTTCGCGTCCAAATCACCAGTTGGAAATTCCGCCATGCATACGAGAGCGGGAAGGTTACGATGTGCACCAATCGGCTGAAGGGCATAAGCGCGAACAACAGGAAGCCCGTGAGGAAGTGAACTTTGTGCGCCAAAGGTAACGCCGTGACGAATTGCGGCGCGGGCTGGAATAACGCCAGCGAGTCCATCCAGGGTGTGGCGGTAAAAATAAACCAGGCGGCGCCCCAGCGATAGACAAAGGCAAGGATCAATCCGAAGAACACCTGCGCAAACAACAAACTTAAAATGACCCAATCCACAGGCGTGGTGATGGCGCGGATCTTCGATGAGGTCAGCCGCCGATAGAGCAGGATGCCCGCGCCGACCAATGCCATGATGCCGAGAATTTTCCCAGCTAACTCGGAGAGGTACAACAATTCAGGCGTGCCATGCGCCATCGCCATCACTTTGGGGATGGTAAACCCCGCAATGTGAATGAGCGTGGTCGGCAGAATGCCATAATGCCAGAGCGTGGAGCCCCAGAACTGCAACTCGTTTTCGAGGAACTGCGACGACAAACTGGTGAACGAATATTGATTCGTCAGGTAACGATAGATCGTGCCGACGATTCCGATGGCGAGCGCCACATAGGGGAAAACGACGAAGAGCAGAATATCAGTCATGGCTCAATTCCTTTTCTAACTTGTTGACAGCAAACAATTAGTACTTCACGAAAGTTCAGGCGACAGTTCGATTTGCTTGGCAAATCGTGTCGCCTGTCTCGACGCAGTGCAACTGCGTCGAGAACTTGCTTTCGACAACAAACAAATTCAGCGCAGTGAGCAATCCGAAGTATGGATTCTCCGACCCCTCGCCAAAGACCTTGAGCATTTTTTCCAACGAGGGCAGTACGCCGTCGCTGAGCAAGGCTTGCGAGAACTCGCTGTAACGATTCTCCGAATCGAAACCGATGAAGCGCAGGATCACCGCAAGATTGTCGGGTAATTCCTGTTCAGCCGAATAACCAATGCCGTGATAGGCTTCGTTCAATTGCGCCATGAACGCGCCGCGTTTGTAACTCTCGCCGTACAAGTGAAACCCAACATACGGATAACAAACAGGTTGCATATCGAAAGTCGTTGTGAATAACTCCTGCATCCGTTGCAAAGAATTTTCCTCGATGAAGTTGGCAAACCTCTGCAAGCTCTCTGCGGCTTCGGGATTGATCGTCCTCATCAAGTCCAAACATCGTCCAGCCTCATGCCCAAAATCCGAAGCGGGATATTCCAACAGCGCGGCGAACGAGTCGAACAACGAGGCGGTTGTATCTTTGTACATACTACAGCCCTCTCTGCGGAGCCTGCCGCCTGCCGAAGCCCGTCTCTGCTTTGCGTTGTTGCGGATCGTACACTTCTTCGATGTCGCCTTCGCGGCTGTACGGCGGGATGACGAACCGATCTTGATACGTGGGGATGGACGTCAGGCGATAGATCGCCTCCGCTTCTTCCGCGCCCATGCCTGCTTTTTCCAGCGCCGCATTTGCTTCCTCTTCGGTCACATCGCCGACGGTCTCATGCCGCTTGTAAATGCGGACAGCGATCATCTTGCGATAGGCTTTGATGACGAGTTCATCGTTGCCAGCCGAAAGCGTGCGCGACATGTAACGCACTGGCACGCGGGCTTTCTCCAGCGAGGAGAACAAGTCCGTTTCGACGCGTTGCGTTCCATTTTCCTGAGTCGCATTGAGGACGGGCAGAAGCGGCGGGACATAGAACAACATCGGCAGTGTGCGATATTCGGGATGCAGGGGCAGAGCCAACTCCCATTCTTTGACGTAGCGATAGACGGGGGAATTTTGCGCCGCTGCGATCACGCCGTCGGGGACGCCGCTTTCTTTCGCCGCCGCGACAACTTTCGGGTCGAACGGATCGAGGATCATCTCCCGCTGACGCTGAACGAGCTGGTCGTCTGGCACTTTGAGCGCGTCGGGGATTTGATCCGCATCATATAGAAGCACGCCCAAATAGCGGATGCGTCCAACGCATGAATGGAAGCAGGCGGGGGCTTGTCCCGTTTCGAGGCGCGGGTAGCACAGGATACATTTTTCCGATTTGCCCGTTGACCAGTTGTAGTATGTTTTCTTGTACGGGCAGGCAGAGACGCACATACGCCAGCCGCGGCATTTATCCTGATTGATCAGCACCACGCCGTCTTCGGCGCGTTTGTAAATTGCGCCCGATGGACATGCGCCGACGCAAGCCGCATTCAAACAATGGTTGCAGATGCGCGGCATGTAGAAGTAAAAAAGTTGTTCGATGGAAAATAGACGTTGGCGATCTTCGGGATTCATATCTGCCAGCAACGGGTCTTTCACCGCGTAGATGTTCGAGCCGCCGAGGTCGTCATCCCAGTTGGGACCTGCCTTGATGTCAATCGGGTTGCCGTCTACACGCGAGATGGGACGCGCAGTCGGCTGGTCGGGACCGAGCGGCGAGTTGAACAGGTCGTTGTAGTTGTACGTCCACGGTTCGTAGTAATCGTCCATGGTGGGCATGGCGGGGTTCGAGAATAAATTCGCAAACGTCTGCAAACGGTTCTGGAGTTTTAACTTCAACTCGGGGTTCTTGGGCTTTTGATCGAGTTCCCAGCCGCCGTGATATTTTTCCTGATCTTCCCATTGGGTCGGGAAGCCAACGCCAGGTTTGGTCTCGACGTTGTTCCACCACATGTACTCCGCGCCTGGGCGGTCTGTCCAAATATTTTTGCAGGCGATACTGCACGTGTGACAGCCGATACATTTATCGAGATGGAAGACCATTGAAACTTGTGATCGTACTTTCATAATTTCACATCCTTTTCTAAAAAACCTGACAGGTTTCCACGATAGATTGACAAATTGTGTACCTTGTCAGCGCAATCGTTTTGACAGGGTGAATACCTGCTAAAACCTGTCAGGTTTATATCTATTAGAACTCTGGCTCGCCAGGCAACTTGCGCACCAGGATAAACGTGTCGCGGTTGACACCCGTCGGACCCCAGTAATTGAATCCGTAGGTGAATTGACCATAGCCGCCGACCATCAACATGGATTTGAGGCGGATGCGCGTGGGACTGTTGTGTCCGCCCGCGCGTTTGTTGCCGCGCATCGGAGACTTGGGGACGCTCACGGTCCGTTCGGGCGCGTGGTAGATGATGCAGATTCCCGAAGGGATGCGCGCGCTGACGATGGCGCGTGTGACGGTCGTGCCGTGATCGTTGTATGCCTCCACCCAGTCGTTATCCACGATGCCGATCTCTTTCGCATCCTTTTCGCTGATCCACAGCGGTTCGAGTCCGCGTGAGAGGGTCAACATGCGGTCGTTGTCGAAATAGTTCGAGTGGATATGCCACTTGGCATGAGGCGTGAGGTAGTTCAACTGCACGGTCTTGCCTTCTTTATGACTCTTATCCAAATCGCCAAACGCCAAATAATCGGGTCGCGGCTTGTAGGTGGGCAGGTGTTCGCCGTGCGCCAGATACCCTTCGTGATCGAGATAAAAATGCTGGCGACCCGTGAGCGTGCGCCACGGGACGAGTCGGTCCACGTTGAGGGTGTATGCCGAGTATGGTCGTCCG
>WBZL01001058.1_pt1 | contig 22738 bp, 20 predicted proteins | sample 5204291 | NCBI WGS metagenome assembly WBZL01 (sample SAMN12344345, study PRJNA552823) | activated sludge metagenome | biome: Activated sludge suspended growth; feature: Nitrification reactor; material: Wastewater; isolation source: activated sludge from nitrification reactor of wastewater...
CGTGCAACAAAGGAAGGTTTGCTTCCTCATTAAAAACTGGAATGACAACAGAAATTTCCATAAACCAAATGTACTATTTTCAATTCAATAATTAGAAAAAACAGGATTTTTATACAATATCATATGAATTAATCCTTTATCAAAGGAGGCTATTTGATGCCATTGTTGTAGCTGTTCAATTTGTGTATCAGAAAAATCATTCCCAACATTTGAAAACAAAATATACGGAATTGAATCGATAGCATGCGCATGAATATTCTCTAGTCGAGCATAGCCTACTTTATTATTGGTTTGTAAAAAGCTTGCATTCATTGGAAAAACAGTTGCAATTGCATCTCTGTTTATATTTTTTGAAGTAATAAAATTTTCGGCCTCCTGCTTTACACTACTGTAATTGGTGTATTGCATGGTGCAGTCCCAAGCATTTGATATCGGAACAGGATAAATTTGAAAATGCCCAAGTATGACTATAAACAGAAATATAAATTGTACATACACTTTTTTGTCTCTCAGGAATTTTAAAACTGGCAACAATAGGAATACATACACAATCAAAAAATAACGATGATTGATTGGATTGGAAAATGGAATAAAAAACAAAATAAATATAAGTGCTGGAATACACCATATCATCATCAATTTATCTAACTTTTTTACTTTTATAAAATAAAGAGCAGTAAGTACTGAAAGTATAAATATTCCAACATCAAAAAAACAACGTGCTATTGAAAATAGATTAACAGCGAAACCTTTTGCATCAACAAAACTGCGATGTTGACTCCAAGCTATCGATGGCGTGCTTATCCACCAACCAGTTTGTGTGTAATGAAAATAATACCAAATAAAAGATAATATTAACGCTGGAATAAAATACAAATTCCAATGCCACCACAACTTAAACTTTCTTTTTTCAAAGAAATAAATTGTCATAGATATCGCAAACAAACATACTACACCACGTAGTGAAACGCCAACTAACACTATCGAAATTAGACTAAGAAAAATTTTTCTTTGGTATAAAAATGCAGTAAGTGCAGCACAATACATAGACAGCAAAACGACGTCGTAGCTCAACATTGTATGTTGTGTAAAAACAGCTGGAATAGAAAAATAGAATAATACAGCAAAATATTGTTGTTGTTTGCTAAATTGGAATCTTTGTAAAAGTAGAATAAAAGTAAGTGCTCCAATAATAGTGAATGGCAACATAGCTAAATGAGCCACTTGCAAACTATAGCCAAATAATTGATACATCAGCACGATATACCAATAAAATAAAGGCGGATGGCCAGCATCTATGCTTGGTGGTGGCAATAAACCACCATGTTCAAATATCGAATGTGTAATGGTAGAAGTAAGAATAGTATCCCAAAAAAATGGGAAATTCCACGATAACATATTGACGAGCACTGCAACTACAATAGCAAACAACAGTATATTTCTATTGGAAGATTTCATTCTAATGCAAAGTACATAAAGATGTACAATATGCATCATTTTAAAAGTTAAATATTAGCCTTACATTTATGACATGCAAACTTTAACTTTAGCGATTTCACCTTGCCCAAATGATACATTCATCTTCGATGCCATGCTGCATCACAAAATAGATACTGAAGGTTTCGATTTTAAGCTGATATTTGCTGATGTTGAACAATTAAATCAAGCAGCATTTGCACAACAATATGACATCACAAAACTTAGCTATCATGCATTTGCTTATGCCATTGAAAACTATGTATTATTGCGATCAGGCAGTGCGTTAGGAAATAATTGTGGACCTATTTTAATCGCCAAAAATCATCTTACTGACGAACAAATGCAGTCTTGTTCAATTGCAATTCCTGGAAAATATACAACGGCAAATTTATTGTTCTCCTTACGTTATCCAACTGCAAATAACAAACATTTTGTTTTGTTTTCTGATATTGAAAAAAAACTCTTACAAGAAGAATATAATGCTGGTGTGATTATACACGAAAATAGATTTACTTATGAAGGACATGGCTTAAAAAAAATTATTGATTTAGGTGAATTTTGGGAAAGCACGTACCATGCACCAATTCCGCTTGGTGGCATCGCTGTAAAAAGAAGTTTAGAAATAGAAGTGCAATTGGCTATTGAAAGAATCATAAAACGAAGTATTGAATTTGCATTTGCCAATCCGACATCGTCTAAAACATTCGTATCTCAACATGCACAAGAAATGAATGAAGAGGTTTGTAAAAAACATATCGATTTATATGTAAACAAATACAGTGTAGCACTAGGATTTGAAGGCGAACTTGCCGTCAATACACTTTATAAAATTGCACACGAAAATAAAATTATTCCTACTTTTTACGATTCTATTTTTATAGAAAAATAGTAGCATTATGGAGAAGCAAATTCTTGTAATTCAGCTAAGCGTTCATGTATTTTTGCTTGCCAAATTGCTTGTGATTTTTCATTCATGCTGTGATTGGTTTCTCTATCATACGCATCTTGTTCAATGTCCCAAGCATTTATTATAGAATCACCTATTTTTTTTAGCAACGACGCATCTTTTGACGATTTTATTTTTTCTGTCAATTGTTTACGAAGCATACGCGCATATAATTCTGAAATATCGAAATGCAATTGTTCGTGTTGCAACAAATAATCACTATACACTTTCAAACTTTTCCATGAGGCATTTGGATAAAACTTTGCATATACTTGCCACTGGATTTTTCCACCCGATATTGAATAATTATACTGTACTGACGATGCTGTCATCGCTTCTTCTGACGTGCCGGTTGCTGGCTTTCCTTTGAAATCACTCCAACTTAATTTGCTATCAGCATTCCAATACATAAATTCATCATACTTATCCTTTTTATTTGATGAGTGTGCAAATAAATTGATGAAAAGCAATATTGAAAATAAGAAAATGTATAAGCGTTGCATATTTGCTGTAACGCAAAAAACGTACCTAAATTATATTGAAATACATTAAATAGTAGTTAACAGCAAAAATTGCTTGTTATATATATCAAATCGTTGGATTAATTCATCTATAAATGATTGTCCATATTTTACATAGTACGAAGAAAAATTTTCAACACGTTCTTGCAATGATTGATTTGGAAACAATTGCTGTTTCAATTTTTCTATTTGCAATAATTCATTTTCATTTTTTTGTTTTAATGATTTTAGCAAGCGTTTTTGAATAGCGTCAATACTTTGCAACGTTTTTTGTTGTTCCGCACCAACCACATTTACCAAGCTTACATCTATTGATTGAGTTTTGTTTTTAATCTCATTAAAAACCTTTTCTATATCGTGTTTATAGTTAGAAAAATCTAAGTCCGTAGCTGTATTTTTTTCAATATATATTTTTTTCAATAGGTCAATATCTTGAAAAAAATCTTGCGTTGTGAAACCTAATTTCATTGCTTTTTTTGTCAGTGCATCATTTATCAACAAAACAGAATTGCGAACAATTAATTGCGGGAAATTTACTTTGTAATGTTGGAATAATGTTTTCAGTTGTAGCCAATAACTAATTTCGCCAGCGCCACCAATGTAAGCCAATGCTGGCAATATCTTTTGTTGAAAGAGCGGACGCAAAATTACATTCGGTGAAAAGCGTTCTGGATTATTTTTCAACTCGTCTATTATTTCATTTTGTAAGAAAGTGATATTCGTATTAACAACACTATATGTAGATGTCGAAGCATTAAATTCAATACGCTCGCGAGCATTTTTGAATAAATAAAACAAATTAATTGCACGTGGAAAAGCTTGTTGTTTATAGCCTTTTGAAGCCAGTAATTGCAATTGCTGTTCTACCAACGTTATTGATTGTTGCTGCAATAACTCATCTTGCATGACATCAGAAAAAGCCTGTTTAAAACTAGCATCATTGCCATCAACAATGACTAATCCATATTTTCCAAAGAGAGAATGCAATAAATATCGTGTTGCATTTGTCAATGAATTTTGAGCATAAGCACTTCGAAATAGCTGTATTAAATCATTATCCTCATCAACGTGTAATATTGATTTTATTTCATCAATTAAAGGCAATATACTTTCTGGATTATAGTTTCCAGTTGCGCCACCTTGTTTATCTTGCCATTCAATTTTTTTATTGTATAAATAGATGTGATTAATTTCTTCAAAATCATGGTCTTCACTTCCTAACCAATAAATAGGAACAAAACTAATATCTGGATATTTTAATTTTAATTGCTGACAAGTAGAAATTGTTTGTGCTATTTTATAAATATAATACAATGGGCCGCCAAAAATATTGAGTTGATGTGCAGTAACTATACAATATGAATTGGAATTGGATAAGCAATTAATGTTACTTGCGACAGCATCTGAAAGTTCGATGTTCGCATATTGCCTTTGAATTGTATGCACTAAATTATCTCTGTCAATTTTTTCATTTTGCTTGTCTGTAATTGCTTGTTGAATAGCATTGATATCCAGAGAATAATTATAAAATAAGTGTGTAGTTTCGACGCTGTTTACGTAGTCCAATATTAGCTTGGAAAACATGCCTGTTTCAGAAAAAGGAATATTTATTTCTTGCACTTTGTGAATTTAGAATAGCAATAATAAACAAAATATTGTCACACAAGTTCAGCATATAAATCGAAATCAGTAGCATCTGTAATTTTTGCTATACAGAAATCGCCGATGCGGCAATAATTTTTATTGGCATCAAGCAATACTTCATTATCTACTTCTGGTGAATCGTATTCTGTTCTTCCAATAAAATAGCCACCTTCTTTTCTGTCGATAAGGACTTTGTAAGTATTTCCTATTTTTTCTTCATTTTTCAAAAAAGAAATTTCTTGTTGCACTTGCATTAGCTTTGCTGCACGCTCTTCTTTTGTATCTGCGTCGATATCATCATCTAATTCAAAAGCTGCGGTATCGTCTTCATGTGAATATTGAAAAACACCTAATCGCTCAAATTTCATTTCTTCTACAAATGCACATAAATCATTGAAATCATCTTCTGTCTCACCAGGAAAACCAACTAACATTGTAGTGCGAATAGCAATATTTGGAATTTTAGTACGAATGTGTTGAATTAATGCTTTGGTTTCTTCTTGTGTAATCTGGCGTTGCATACGCTTCAGCACATTGTTATTCGCATGTTGTAATGGCAAATCTATATACTTACAAACTTTATCACAGTCTTTAATTGCATCTAAAATATCTAAAGGAAATTTGGAAGGATAGGCATAGTGTAAACGAATCCATTCGATTCCTTCGAGTTCATTTAGTGCATATAACAATTTTGAAAGTGCACGTTCTTTGTAAATATCTAAACCATAATACGTTAATTCTTGCGCAATCAACATGATTTCTTTAACGCCTTGTTTAGCAAGATTTTTTGCTTCTGCAACAATGTCTTCTTTTGTTTTAGAGACATGTTTTCCACGCATGATTGGAATAGCACAGAATGTACAGGTTCTATTGCAGCCTTCCGAAATTTTTAAATATGCATAATGTTGTGGCGTTGTCAATACACGTTCGCCAACAAGTTCGTGTTTATAATCTGCATTTAATTTCTGCAAAAGTTGTGGCAGTTCCAAAGTGCCAAAATAGGCATCTACTTGCGGAATTTCTTGTTCTAGATCGTCTTTATAACGTTGTGACAGGCAACCTGTCACATATAATTTATCAATACGTCCTTTATCCTTTTGTTCAGCATACGAAAGAATAGTATTAATTGATTCTTCTTTGGCTCTATCAATAAAACCGCAGGTATTGACAATAATAATATTGGCATCTTTACTTGTTGATTGATGTTCTACATCAAACTCGTTATGTTTTAATTGTGCCACTAACACTTCTGAATCAACAGCATTTTTAGAGCAACCTAAAGTGATGACATTATACTTATCTTTTGTATGCGATTTTGTTTTCATTTGCAGTACAAAGGTACGAATTTTGGTTTTATGCGATAATTAAATCAGAATTTCAACAACCATTTCACAACTTCATTCGCATCGGCAATTGACCATGAGTGTGGTTGTTTATATTTTAATACTTTGCGATATCCTTTTCCTTTAGTTAATATTAAAGGAGAATTCGTATTTCCCAATTGCTTTAATTCATTAATAAAACCAACATTATCAGCCAAATTTAACTCATACAAATTCCATCTTTTTTCATTCATTGCCCAATCAATATCAGGCTCGCAGTAAGTGAGTAATGGCATTTTCCCAAATAATCTTGCACCATAATTATTGCTGTCTTCATAACAATAAGGCGATAGGTTTACATAATTTTCAAATGCATCTTTCAAATTTCCTTTGAAAAAAGTATGCATTTTATCCAGGTAAATGGTGTATAGTGGTTTATTTGTGTTATACCATTTTGAGGTGTCGTTCTTCCAATGTTCATATATTTTATGCATGCGAACAAAATCTAATGGCGGATCGATAGTAAATACAGCCTTTGGCATGGGTTGAATATCATAGATATTGCAATGTTGAACATACTTAATGGCTGATGTGCCACCTAAAGAAAAACCACCAATATAATAGGCATCGTTTGGAATATTGTTGCGCGTTAATAGTAAAGGAATAATACTATCTAAATAATGCTGTGCATTGCCATCAATAGAAAAAGACTGACTACCATCAGTATTACAGATAATGGCTGTTAATATACCTTTTGATGCAGCAATTTCAGGAATATTGGTTTCAATTTCTGCAATTTGTGGCGATTCGCCGAAGCCAGTAAGTAGAATCAACATTTTTTTGGCAGGACCATTCGGGCGATAGAAAACAGCATAATTTTTAGCGCTATCTGTTTTATCAAAATATTCTATAGTGCGATAATAAGATACTGATTTTTGGGAAAAACTCAGTATAAACTGGACTAGTAAAATAAATATGCAAAAAATTTTTCTCATTATTTGGCTTTGCCACTATCTATTATAAAGTTTAAAATATACATGAGAAATGGAGTTTGTATCAAAAGGCAAAAATTTACTCAAACAATGTTTCGATAAATACTTTGCGATTAAATACTTGTAGTTGTTCCATTTTTTCGCCTAATCCAATATATTTAATTGGAATTTTAAATTCATCAGCGATACTTAAAACTACACCACCTTTTGCTGTACCATCTAATTTTGTCAGCGCCAATGCCGTTACTTGAGTAGCTGCAGAAAAATGTTTGGCTTGTTCTAGTGCATTTTGACCGGTTGAAGCATCTAACACCAACAGTACTTCATGAGGTGCATCAGGAATAAGCTTAGACATTACTTTTTTAATTTTGGAAAGTTCATCCATCAGTCCTTGTTTGTTATGCAAGCGACCAGCAGTATCTATAATGACAACATCTGCATTTTTTGCTATTCCACTTTGAACAGTGTCAAAGGCGACAGCTGCAGGATCAGAGCCCATTGCTTGTTTTACAATTGGCACACCAACGCGTTCACTCCAGATGGTAAGTTGGTCAACGGCGGCAGCTCTAAACGTATCAGCCGCACCTAAAAGCACTTCTTTGCCTTCCTTTTTTAATTGATAAGCTAATTTTCCTATCGTCGTTGTTTTGCCAACACCATTGACTCCAACCACCATGATTACATGTGGTTTTATATCTGTGTTTGGAGCAAAATTTAATAAGTCAACAGTGTTGTTTTCTGCTAAAATATTGCCAATTTCATCTTTCAATATCTTATTCAGCTCATTCGTGTTCAAATATTTATCTCTTGACACACGAGCTTCTAACCTATCAATAATTTTTATGGTAGTAGAAAGTCCGACATCAGACGAAATTAAGATTTCTTCTAACTCATCTAAGAATTCGATATCAACAGTAGATTTTCCGGCAACAGCTTTAGAAATTTTAGAGAAAAAACCTTGTTTTGTTTTCTCCAAACCTTCGTTGAGTTGTTTTTCTTCAATTTTAATTTCTTCTTCAGATTTGGTTTTACCAAAGATTTTATCAAAAATTCCCAATTTTCAAGGTTTAATGGTGGATGAATAGCAATCAAATATAAACAAAAAAGCCTCTCATGATGGAGAAGCTATATTATTATTGATTTAAAATCAATTATAGACTTTTAACAGTGTCTTGCAACAAGTCTTTGTGTACTACTTTTTCACGAGTAGAATAAGCACCTGTTTTTGCAGAGCGAACAAATTTGATGATTTTCACCATGTTTTTTGATTCACCTACATTTTTACCTCTATCAACTTTCGCGTTTTTGGATACTTTAGCCATGACTTATTATTTTATTTCTTTATGAACTGTTACTTTTTTCATAATCGGATTGAATTTTTTCAATTCGATTCTTTCAGGTGTATTTTTTCTGTTTTTAGTTGTAATGTAGCGAGAAATACCTGCTAAACCAGATGTTTTATGCTCTGTACATTCTAAAATTACCTGAATTCTATTTCCTTTCTTCTTTGCCATTGTAGTGTCTTTTTAGAAACCTAATTGAATTTCACCTTTTTTTTCTAATTCTTTTAGGTATGAGTAAATACCTTTTTTGTTGATGGTTCTGATGGCTGAAGTAGAAACTTTCAACTCAATCCATCTGTCCAATTCAGGAATAAAAAACGCTTTTTTCTGTAAATTCGGATAGAATCTTCTCTTCGTTTTAATGTTAGAGTGAGAAACGCTATTTCCCGTCATTGGACCTTTTCCTGATAAATCGCAAAATCTTGCCATGTTGTCTGTTTTAAAGAGGTGCAAATATCGTAAAAAAAAACGAGATTTCAAAACACCTTATACACAAATGTTAATTCCCAAAAAAATCAAAATTAGTGAACCTGAAGGGAGTCGAACCCCTAACCTTCGCATCCGTAGTGCGATGCTCTATCCAGTTAAGCTACAGGTCCAGCTATTTTTGAGATATTTTTTCGGAATGCAAAGATAGTATTTAATTTGTTATTTTTAAAACACGTACCGATGGAAAATTTATTATTTATCGTTTAGTTAACGAAGCTAGATTCAATTTCTGTAATTTATTGATGATTTCGATTTTCAAAACCACACATACCAACATTTCTGAATAAATTATGTTCAAATTGACCATAAAAACATATTGATGTTATAGTATGATTAAGAAAAACAGGTTGCTATTTTAGACATTAGTCGTGTCAGCAATGATTAAACCGTCTTTCATGACTAATTTTCGGTCGGCTTTGTCAGCTAATTTATCATTATGTGTAACGATAACAAATGTCTGTTTGAACTCATTTCTCAAGTCAAAAAATAGTTGATGTAGCTCTTCACTTCGTTCCGTATCTAAGTTTCCTGTTGGCTCATCAGCCAATATTAGTAAAGGTTGATTCATGAGCGCACGCGCCACAGAAACACGTTGTTGCTCGCCACCAGACAGCTCATTTGGCTTGTGCTGTAAGCGGTCTTTTAAGCCTAAAAAATCTAATAATTCTTTTGCTCGTTTTAACGTTTCACTTTCGCTTTTTTTAGCAATAAATGCTGGAATACATACATTTTCTAGCGCAGTGAATTCGGGCAATAAGTGGTGAAATTGAAAAACAAATCCTAAATATTTATTTCTAAATGCAGATAATTCTGCTGCTTTTAAGCTTGAAATTTCCTGATTATTAATGCTAATACTACCAGCATCTGCTTTATCGAGTGTGCCAATAATATGCAATAAAGTCGATTTCCCAGCACCTGAAGGACCAACAATACAAGCTAATTCGCCTTTTTGTATATCAAAAGAAACACCTTTTACAACTTGCAGTTGATCGTAAGATTTTTGAATATTTTTACAGGAAATCATAAATGTTTATGAAATAAAACGGCTATAACGCATTGATTTTAGTTTAAATTGCATTTAATACAAAATATCCATGCACGAGTATTAATGTCGGACTTTATTTGTTGTAATGCATGTTCTACATCATTAGATGCGACTTGTACTGTTGTTCTAAAAATGCCATTTTCAGTATCTTTTGATACGACAGCTGTATAACCTTTTGCTTCTACTTCTGACTTAAGCTTTCCAGCTCTAGCTTCGTCAAAATATGTACCTATTACTATATAAGATTTACTAACAGGTAAAGAAGAGGTAGATGGCACTTCGTTTGCTGTTGCTTCTGTGGTTTCTTGTACTGTTGTTTCCGATACTACACTTGTTGTTACTGTTGGTGTTGCTACTGGCTCAAGTGTTGGTGTATTGCTAAGACTAGGCAGTAGTGATGATTGATTTTGCTCCACAACCTTATTTTGTGAAGCAACTTGAATAGACGTAATTGCTATTGCAGTCAAAATTACTGCAGCTGACAGCCAGAAAGCCCATTTTTTCGTTTTGCTTTTAGCAGGTATAGATGTGCTATATTCAGGATGTAACTTACGTTGGTAGTCGCTTTTTATCTGTGCTTCATTATCTTTTATTCGTTGAATAGCATAAATAGATAAAGAAGGCAAGCCGAAGCTTTCTAAATTGTAATTTGTTGTATGGTAAGGTTGAAACTGAATATTATTTTCCGTATCTAATTTAAAAATACCTATGCCTGCCAATAACAGGCTTCTATTTTCTACTAGAGATTTATTGCATTTCTCCGCAAAATTGTTAATCATTAACTCTGCTTCATGATAATCGATTGCATTTTTTTCCATCACATAATGCAATAGCAGTCCATCATTTTTTTGAAGAGAACGATTAAAAGCAATCAACTTTGATGGTGGCAATACTTTATTTTCTTGCAAATGAATAGTAGCCGGCTCATAATTACCGATAAAAGCGCCAAATTTTGGAATGATGACACAATTGTTTGTATATAATAATTGTTGGATTAATGCTACCATACATAGCAAAGTTAATTTTTTTTATCAATAATCCAACATCATGTGTATAAATCGATTGCTGTATTTCATTTTCCTATACATACAAACCAACTTATGTACTATCTATATAAACAAGTGGAAGCAGGAAGGCAAAGAGAAAAACAGAGATTCCCACTTTCGTGGGAATCTCTGTTTTTCGTGGAAATGACATGAATCAAATACAATTATTTGAAGCTCAGTTTAACACCTGCAATTACTTGGAAATTATAGCTTGGATAACGGTAAAAGCGTTGCCATTTTTGAAAACCTAAATTATTCAAATCAACAAATACGCCAATATTTTTAGTAATGAAATAATTTGCAGACAAATTCACATCTACCAATCCTTTAATTGGAATCAATGTAGTAGTTTGCGCTAATGTATCGTCGTACGTATATTGAACGGCATTTACTTTTCCATGACCAGTCACATCTAGTGAAACATATAACTTATCGTTCCAATTATAAAATGCTGAAAAACCTGCTTTTAGTTTTGGCAAATAAGACAATTGTGCAGCGGTATTTTTATTATAAATAAAATAATCGAACCATGCTTTAGCGCCGAATTGGCTTCCTTTGTTATATGACAAGGCAAAATGAGGATTCCAAGCTTTAATGATATTTACATTTTGCAAATTAAATGTTGCCTGTGGTAAAGTATCTGTTGTTGTTTGAAAGATTTCATTCACATATTGTGCTTGATTTCGAGAAACCAACTGACTGAAGCGAACATCATAACCAAAACCTTTTACGCTTCCGCGAAAACCAGCAATAGTGCGTATTTCATCGATGGCATTATCATAATTATCTGTAACAATAAATGGATTGTCTAAAGACAAATTATGTAAGCTATTTATTTTCACTTGTGTTTTCCATTCATTGTACATCACAAAATAATCCTTGTAAATCTGCAATTGATTTTCAATTTCTGGCAACACATAAAATTTTCTGTTTGTTACAATCAAATTGGGTCCTGCTTTTAATTGCCATATTTTAAATTTGATTTTGCCATACGGAATTGCCTGAATGGTAAAATGATTTTGATTATTTAAGAAAGCAAAAAAAGAAGTGTCTTGATAGTTGTCTTTATAGTGAACATTTGCAATCATTAGCTTTGCACCTAACCAATAATTTTTCTTGAAGTTATAGCCACCTTCAGCATTAACGCCAACTGTAATTTCTTTAGGTTTATGAAATACATTTTTATTTATTACAGAGGCAAAGTTTACATCGCCATTGTAATAATAATTGGCATCTTCGATGCCACGTAATTTAATTGCTCCGCCAAATCTATTGAAGTTTGTTTTCAACGAATCTTTATCAAAAATAACATCATTAGCATAGCCATAAAACTTATGTTGATTCAATCTGTAATACAGCTCTGCTCCTATTGCTGCTTTCTTTTTGACATAATACTCACCAAAGCCTTTCACTTTTAAATCAGTATAGTTCTGATACTCTTTTTTATTTTTAAAGGTCATGATAAAATCAAGATCTAGTCCAGCACTGTATTGTGTTTTGACAGGATTTGTTATTATTAGTTTCACTAGTGGTGTGATGGGAAAACCAGCACCAATTTTAGCATAGAAGAATTGATTTTTCTCTGGTTTTTTGCCAGCAGATTTAATTGGTTTAATATCTTCTGGACCATAAGTAACATTACCTTTTACATCTGTATAATTATATGTTTGCGCATCAGGTTTTGCTTTGGAAAGATTTGGCAAATTCGGACTAAACGGAACTTTATTTGATGAGATTAATATGGGCTCATAAGCCTTCACAATATCTACTTCATCTAATTGCGGTAGTGTATCAACATTACTTTGCGCCATCGAATGTAAGGCTATGACACTTAAAAAAACGGTGATTATATGTTGTATTTTTTTCATTTTATCAGCTGTTAATGCGTATATAATATTTTCTATTCTTCAAAAATTATTTGCCACTATCAAATTGCATTTGAGTGCTATTGTCTGGTAATTTTAATTTTGAACCTTCCATTTCTGATGCTAAAATCACATCTAATTTTTGTTGTGCTTCTGCTTTCACATCATCATCTTGCGAATAGTTATCTAACAAACTTTGCAAGGTAGCTTTAGCTTGTAATAACTTCTTATCGTCTTTATAAATATCACTAAGTAGAATAAACGTTTTGCCTAAATAATATTCATAAGAAGGAAATTTATCTAAATAATCGTTGCATTCTTTTTCCGCTTGTTTTTTATTTCCTTTCAAATAATACATTTTACTTACTGTATATTTTGATTCTGCCGCCTGTTCGTTATTGGCATTTTTCACTACATATTCTAATTCTTTAATTGACTTATCATAGTCTTTTTGTTGAAACAAACACATGCCTTTATAATAAGCAATTTCTGCTTTGTAAAACTCTGGAAGTGCTGGTAATACAGCTACTTTACTCGCATAGTCAATACATTCTTGATATTTTTTGAGATAAAATGAAGTGCGCATTAAACCAATAACAGCTTCTCTTTTATTTTCATCAAGAGAAGCAATCGTTTGTAGTTTTGTGTACAGTTCATAAGAGCGTACGTAGTTGCGCAAATCGTAGTAGTTGATGTTTGCAGCACGTGCTGTTGAGCGTTCAGAAAATCTGTTTTGTGCTTGGCTGATTACATATTCATATCCTTTAAGTGCATTTGAAAAATCTTGTTTTGTAAACAAACACTCAGATTTGTAGAAGTTGGCTTGCAATGCGAAATAGCCATTCGGAAACTGTGAAAGATAATTTGAAAATCCTTGTAATGCACTTTCCATATTGCCATTAAAAAATTGTTTTTCCGCTGCTAAATAGATGATAGAATCTTGTTCTGATACGGTAACTTTTGAACCTGGATATTTATTGGCAAAAGCAATGTAACCATTGGGATCACCTTTAGCAATATATATTTCTTTGATGGCCAACATGGCTTCGTTTGATGTTGGTGTATTCGGATAAGTGTGAACTACTTTTTGGTACCACGTTAAAGACTCGTCATAGCTATCTTTATTAAAATAAATCAAGCCTAATTTTAAGTAAGCTTCTGGTATTTGGTCTGATTTAGGATTTTTTGTAATCAATGATTTATAGGTTTCGATGGCTAAGTCATCTTTTTCTTGCGCCATGTAAGTATTTCCAGTTTGCATGATGGCATCATCTGCGAATGCTGAATTTGGAAAACGCGCAACTAATGCTTTCATGCCAGCAATTTTATCGTTATAATTACCACCTAAACCATCTATAATTGACTTTTGATACAATGCATAATCGGCGCCTAAAGCATTTGATTTTATTACTTCTTCATAGTATTGTGCCGACTGTTTGTATTGCTTTTGCATAAAATATCCATCAGCCAAACGAATTAATGCATCTGGCAAGATATTATTTTTATTGGTGATGTTTGCATCCGTTCGTAATGATGATACCGCTTTAGAGAAATAAGACACCGAATTGGCATAGTCTTTCTTTTTATAGAAATTATATCCTTGCAGATAATTAGCTGTTCCAGCGTTCACTTTATCAGAATCAATTGTATTGACTGCGTATGCCATCGGCAAAAATTTTGAAATGCCACTGATAGATTTATCATAAGCAGATTTTTGATGTGCAATGTCTGCTTTCCAGTAATAACAAAGCGCCTCTAAGCTTTTGGAAATTGGATATTTTAATGACTTATCAAAAAATGATTCCGCAGCGTCATATTTATAATCGTTATAGTTTTCTACAGCTCTGAAATAGGCCATTTTTTGATAGGCTTCTTTTAACTTGTCAGATTTAATTGGCAAGTTATCTATGATGGACATTGCTTCTTCATAATTGCGTGTCATCAAAAATAAATCAGCTAAAAGTTCATTTGCTTCAAGTGTATGTGTTGACTTTGGATAGGCTTGAATAAAATTTTTCAATGCTACTAATGCATCATTTGTAAATCCTAATTCGTAAGAAAGTTTAGCGTAGCTAAACCATGCTTCTTCTTGAATTACCTTATCGAATGACATGCGTGCTGCTTGTAAAAATGCAGTACGAGCTTCAGATTTATTGCCTGATTTTTCATAGCATTGCCCTAATAAATACATAGCGTTTTGGCTGAGTGCGGTTTGCAATGGCGACAATTCTTTAAGATTGTCTATTGCTTTATCGCATTTGCCATTTTGTGCTTGTACATACCCTAAAATATAGTAATCTTCTGGTGTTACTTTTGCTGATTTCTGTGTGTATTGTTCTAAATAGAAAAGTGCTTTATCGTAGTTTTTTAATTCGTAATATGCATTTCCTAACAAGTGCATCATTTCATTTTGATAGCTAACTTTTTCTTTTAATTTTGGTTCTGCATATTCAACAACACCTTTATAGTCTTTATTGATAAATTTGATTGAAGTAATGTAATAAGGTACAATTTTCGCATACTTTTTAGACACTTCTAAAGGCTGAAAACTTTTGTAGGCAGCATTGTAATCTTTTAAATAATAACTGCTCAAACCTGAATAGTAGTAGGCGTCTTCATGATAAGGATGTTTTTTATTTAGCGTAATTAAATTAAAATACATACGAGCTTGACTAAATTTTTTCAAGGCAAAATGAGCAAACGCTCTTTTGTATTCAAACTCGGTAACATCTTTACCTGTTAATGATTTCTCATCTACTTTCTCAAAGAATGCTAAAGCATCATTGTAGTTAGCTTTACCAAATGCGATATCACCTAAATGAAAATAGGCACTATTTGTTTTCGGATGACCTTTGAAATTATCTGCAAAATATTGCAAATCTTTTTCTGCTTCTGGCGATGCTGTTTCTTTTTCGCATAATGCTTTTAAGAAAATGGCATCGGCATAAATCATATTCGATTTATCTAAAGTTTTTTGTTCGTATTGTTGTAAGAAATCTTGCAAAATAGGTTGTGCAACAGCAAACTTTCCTAAGTTGACCAATTCTTCTGCCTCTTTGTAGGATTTTAAAATATCAGTCTGCTTAAAAGTAGCTTGCGAAAATGCAATCTGTGAAAAGGCATAAGTAATAAATATAAGAAGTGAAATCTTACGCATAAAGTATCTTTAATTATGATTAATAACGAAGAATAACAAAAATTATTCCAACATAAAGTTGGAATTATTTTAGCGACTGTAAAACAAAAGTTTATACACTATTGTGGAGATAAAAAATTACTAATGTTGGAAATGTGTACATTTTAATTCGATATCTTTTGTTCTTTACTAATAGCGATAAAGAATTTATCATTTTTATTTGATTAAAAAACATTCTACAACAAATCAATAGTTGATTTATTTCTTTTCAATTTCCTCTTGTTCAAAAAGGTCTTTTGTAACTTTCTTTATTTTTTTGAAATTATGAGCAATCAAGGAAGCATCATCTATTTCTGCATTTTTTAGTTCTTCGATCGAATCTAATTCAATACTTAAAGAATGTACAGAAATTAAAACTTCACGTGCTGCGAGCAGCATAGAATATATGAGAAACAACAAACTAATGCCAAAAAATATAAACCCAATATCTTGTTTGCCAACATAAATAAAAACCATTGAAAACGAACTAACAATAAGCGCTATGATGCCTGACAATTGCATATTTCTGATTAATAAAACTCTTACTTTTAAGTTTTTTATCTGTTGCAAAACTGCTTCTTCGTGACCATTTTCAAAGCGTGTTTTTAAATTTCTTATCAAGTTAGAAATAGCGACAAATCTTGTTGTGTAAGCAACATATAGCAATGAAACTGTAGAGAATAAAATGGCAGGTGTAGTGAGTGTAATTTCCATATAATATTAGTAAACAAATCAATATGAATTTAAGTTCAAAAAAAATGCCATCAAATAATGATGGCATTCAATTAACTTAGATAAAATGAACTATTTTCCAGGACGTAAGCTGCGAACAACTTTACCTGTTTGCCACATTTCAGAGTTTCTAATTTCTGCTAATTCTGCTTCTAATTTTTCTCTGTAATCTGGTTGTGAGTTTGTGTCAATTGAGCGTTGTGCTTCTTCGCCAGCAGCAACTTTTGCATACAATTCATTGAATACTGGCAATACAGCTTCACGGAAAGGACCTTTCCAATCCAATGCGCCACGTTGTGCAGTTGTAGAGCAATTGCCATACATCCAATCCATACCATTTTCAGATACTAATTTGATTAATGACTCTGTCAATTCTTCTACTGTTTCGTTGAATGCTTCAGATGGTGAGTGTCCATTTTTACGTAATACGCTGTATTGTGCTTCCATGATGCCTGCTAATGCGCCCATTAACACGCCACGCTCGCCTGTTAAATCAGAATATACTTCTTTTTGGAAGGTTGTTTCAAATAAATAACCTGAACCAATTCCGATACCTAATGCAATCGTTCTGTCATATGCTTTTCCTGTTGCATCTTGGAAGATAGCATAAGAAGAATTTAAGCCTTTACCTTCTAAGAAAAGACGACGTAGAGAAGTACCAGAACCTTTAGGTGCTGTAAGAATTACATCAACATCAGCTGGCGGCACAATGCCTGTACGCTCTTTGTAAGTAACACCAAAACCATGTGAAAAGTACAAAGCTTTTCCAGTTGTTAAGTGTTTTTTTACTGTTGGCCACATTTCGATTTGAGCAGCGTCAGATAATAAATACATGATGATAGTACCTTTTTCTAATGCTTCTTCTGGTTCGAATAAAGTTTGACCAGCAACAAAGCCATCTTTTTCTGCTTTTTCCCAAGATTTTGATGGTCTGCGTTGACCAACGATAACGTTAAAACCATTATCGCGAAGGTTTAAAGCTTGTCCAGGACCTTGCACACCATAGCCTATTACTGCTATTGTTTCATTTGCTAATACTTCTTTTGCTTTTGCTAACGGAAACTCTTCACGTGTTACAACGTTTTCTTCTGTTCCGCCGAAATTCATTACTGCCATTTTTTATTAATTTAAAAGATTTAAAGTTTAAAATTATTGGAATTTGATTTTTAGGAATTGATGATTAATTGAGCTTCAAAAACATCTATTTGCTTAGCCACTTGCTTCAATAGTTTTTCTGCTGCCCAATCTTCTGCATTAAATTCGATGATAAACTGACCATCATTTTCATCTATTTTATTAAAGAAAAAGTTAGTCACATCTACTCTTCTTCTCGAAAAAATCAACATAAACCTACCAATCAAAACAGGTTGATTATAAGATGTAAATTGTATTTTATATGCTTTCACTATTTGATTTTTACGGTTCTAAAATTACATCACTGCAAGCTTTTCCACTTGGCACCATAGGAAATAAATTCTCTTCTTTTTCTACTACTACTTCCAATACGTAGCCACCTTTGTGTGCAAACATTTTGTCTAAAGCAGCGCTCAGTTCTTCGCGTTTTTCTACTTTTGCGGCTTCCAAACGGAATCCTTTTGAGATAGCAACAAAATCAGGATTTTTCAATGCCACTTGTGAATATCTATTATCAAAGAATAATTGCTGCCATTGGCGCACCATTCCTAAATAATTATTATTAAAAATAACCACTTTTATGTTGAGTTCGTTTTGCCAGATTGTTCCTAATTCTTGAACGGTCATCTGAAAACAGCCGTCGCCAATTATTGCAACTACCGTTCTGTCTGGCGCTGCCATTTGTGCACCAATAGCTGCAGGCAATGCAAAGCCCATCGTACCTAAGCCACCACTTGAGACCCAAGAATTTGGTTTTCTATAATTGTAATAACGCATTGCATACATCTGATGTTGTCCGACATCTGGAACGATAATCGCCTCACCTTTTGTTTTTTCGTCAATCAAATGCATAATTTCACCCATTTTAATGCCTTGGCTGTTAGGATGAATGGCATTTTGTATTACTTTTTCTTGTTCTAATTTGTCTAAATCTTTAAATGACTGAATCCATGCATCGTGTTTATTGTCAGTCACTAATGGTAAAATTGCTGTTAATGCTTCATTCGCATCTGCACAAATACCAACACTTGTTTTCACCACTTTATCTATCTCTACAGGATCAATTTCTATATGAATGATTTTGGCTTGTTTTGCAAATTTTGTAACATCACCAGTTACGCGATCGTCGAAGCGCATACCTATGGCAATCATCACGTCGCATTCATTCATCTTGATATTTACAGAATAATTACCATGCATACCAGGAATGCCTACATAATTTTGATGTGCTGGATTGAAACCGCCTAAACCTTGCATTGTCGTTGCCACAGGAATTCCTGTTTTAGAAGACAATTGTTCCAAAATTTCTTTAGCATCTGAAATTATAACACCTTGACCTGCAATAATTAAAGGTTGTTTAGCTGTATTAATTAATTCAGCTGCTTGTTTTAATTGTTCAATATTAGCAGTCAATTTAGGCTTATATCCGCGAACATCTGTACAAGTTGGATATCCTTGCCATTCCATCATTTCAAACTGTGCGTTTTTGGTGATATCGATTAATACAGGACCAGGTTTTCCTGAGTTAGCAATATAAAAAGCTTTAGCTAATATGCTTGGAATTTCAGCAGCTTTTGTTATTTGATAATTCCATTTTGTAATAGGCATGGTAATACCAACGACATCTGTTTCTTGAAAAGCATCAGAGCCTAATAAATGCATAGGCACTTGACCCGTAATGCATACCATCGGTGTGCTGTCCATAATAGCATCTGCGATACCTGTTACTAAATTGGTAGCACCAGGACCTGAGGTAGCAAAACAAACAGCTGCTTTTCCTTTTACACGTGCCCAACCTTCTGCTGCGTGCGTGGCGCCTTGTTCATGTCTGGTTAAGACATGATTTATTTTATCCATATAATGCCAAAGTGCATCATAAATTGGCATAATGGCTCCACCAGGATAACCGTAAATAACGTCGATTCCTTCTTCTACCAGTGACTTGATAACGGCTTCAGAACCTGAAATTAATTTTTTATCTGCGTTTGACATTGTTCAAAAAATACTGTACGTACAAATCTAATAAAAATGAAAGCTTATAAAAAAAAGAATGATGATAAGTGTAGAATAATAGTAATTTCTTAACAGATTGAATTAATAAAATTGAATTAGCTCTTAAAATTGCTTGTATTTGTGCTAAAAGTCAAATCGTAGTCAAATATTTTTTTTGTCACGTATGTTATAATTAGACAAAAAATTCATCTAAACAAAATAAAAGTCGTAATCAATTAATTAATTGGTGCAGCAAAAATTTCGGCGAGTTTATTTTCTAATTGTTTGCCGCGTAAATTTTTTGCAATAATTATTCCAGTTTTATCTAAAAGATACGTTTGTGGAATTGACTGCACTTGATATAATTGAGCTGGTGCAGAGCTCCAGCCACCTAAGTCGCTTCCATGATTTTTCCAAGCCAATTTATCTTTTTGAATGGCTTCTATCCATTTGTCTTTTCTCGAATCTAGTGAAACAGAAAAAATATCAAATCCTTTAGCATGATATTTATTATACAATGCTACAACATTTGGATTTTCTTGACGGCAAGGACCACACCAAGACGCCCAAAAATCGAGTAATACATAATTGCCTTGCAAATTTTTTAGTTGTATTGTATCGCCATTCGGATTCTCTAATATGATATTTGGTGCTTGCGTATTTATGGCAATGCCTCCTTCATTTTGTGCCATTGCGGCAGCTTTATATTGTTCTGTCTGTTGATACCAATTGGCTATATATTTAGAATCAGGTTCTGCTTTATGTAATTTTTCAACTTCGTCAATAAGATATGGAATTTCTTCTTGCATAAAATCGCCTAAAAAGCCCAATGCGAAGCATGCAACGTCGTTTACTTCTTCTTTTTCGACAAATGATTTTATATATTTTACATATTCCGTTTTCTTTGAATTAAAAATTGGAATCAATGAATCTTTTGCATTTTCATTCGATTTAATTTGTGCTACAATGCCATCTAATGCCATAAAGTAAGATGCGGCATTTTTTTGCAAATCCTGAATAGATGCTGAGCCTTTACTTCCTTCCACACTATATTTTTCAATATTATTATAATCCGCTTTTACTTGAATTTTATCTTTTTCTAAAATGTATAAAAAGATAGACTTTCTTGGATCGTCGCCAATGCGCAAACGATAAATTCCTTTTGAGGAATAGTTTTTAATCTCAAATGAATTATTAACAACACTTGTTGTGTCAATTACAGCAGGCACTTCAGTAGTAATGTCTTCTAGGAATACTTTTTGTCCGTTTGCATTTTGAATAGTTCCTTGAATCGTATAACCATTGAAATGTTTACAAGAAACGAAAATAAGGCTTGCAATAATAATTAGTAAGCTTGTGTTTAATAATTTTCTCATTTTTATTCTTTTATTGGAAACACAGAAAATGTGTAATTGTTATTTTAATAATTGTACAATTAATTGTGTTGTTGTTTTTGGATCTGCAGCGCCTCTTGATAATTTCATGACTTCACCTATAAACAAATTCAAATTTCCTTTTTTGCCGTTTTTATATTCTTTAACTTTATCAGGATATTTTGCTAACGCTGCCTCAATCCATTTTGTTAATTCATCTTTATCGCTTGATTGAATTAAATTCAACGCTTCTGCCACCGCAATTGCCGATGATTTGTTTCCATCTACAAATGCTTTAAAAATAGTTTTAGCACCAGATGAGCTTACAATATTATCATCTAAAAGTTGAATTATTTCTGCTAGTTGTTTGGCTTGCACTGCAAAATCTTTTAGCGAACAATTAATTTCATTCAACAATGATTTTACATCATTATTAATCCAGTTTGCGGCTGCTTTATAGTTTGAAGTATATTGAATAACTGCCATAAAATAATCAGCTGTTTCTTTATCATCAGTCAGCACTTGTGCATCGTATGCAGTCAAATTATATGTTTGAGTGAACAGCGTTTGCAAGGCTTTCGGCAATTGTGGCATTTGTGATTTTATTTGCTCAATTGTTGAAGATGAAATAACAACTGGCGGTAAATCTGGTTCTGGAAAATAACGATAATCATGTGCATTTTCTTTGGAGCGCAAGGTGAAAGAGCTGGCATCAACAGGATCAAAACTTCGTGTTTCCTGATCAACTGTTCCACCATTTTCATAAATTTCAATTTGTCGTTTTACTTCTGCATCAATTGCACGCTTTACGTTTCGAATAGAATTCATATTCTTCACTTCTACGCGGTTGCGATAGTTTGTTTCTCCTTTTAAACGCACAGAAACATTGGCATCACAACGCATAGAACCTTCTTCCATATTACCATCACAGACATCAAGATATCGAACCAATTTGCGTAATTCTGTCACATAAGCGTAGGCTTCATCGCTACTACGAATATCTGGCTCTGAAACAATTTCAAGTAAAGGCACACCAGCACGATTTAAATCAATCAAAGAAAAATCTGGATCAAGTTCATGGTTGTTTTTGCCAGCATCTTCTTCCATGTGTATTCTGGATAATGCAATTTTCTTTGGCTCATTATTGACAACAATTTCCACAAAACCACCTACACAAATTGGCTGTCTATCTTGAGAAATTTGATAGCCTTTTGGCAGGTCTGCATAAAAATAATTTTTACGATCAAAGAAATTGACTTCATTTATATGGCAGTCTAAGGCAATTCCTAATTTAACAGCCAATTCAACCACCTCTTTATTTAATCTTGGAAGCGTTCCTGGTAAACCTACAGTAATTGGACTTATTTGCGTATTTGGTGCTGCGCCAAAAGTCGTTTCATCTGCAGCAAAAATCTTCGTTTTTGTATTGAGTTGAGCGTGTACTTCTAAGCCTATTACTATTTCGTATTTATCTTCCATTTTTAAAAATTTACAAAGATACGCTAAGATTCTAAGAATATAATTGACATGTGAAATAAAAGAAAATATAGTACAATTTACCTGATTTAAAATTTAATAACACAATAACAAACAACTGATTATTATTGACTTATAAAAATGGGTATGTTAAAAAATTGATT
>WBZL01001675.1_pt1 | contig 22736 bp, 20 predicted proteins | sample 5204291 | NCBI WGS metagenome assembly WBZL01 (sample SAMN12344345, study PRJNA552823) | activated sludge metagenome | biome: Activated sludge suspended growth; feature: Nitrification reactor; material: Wastewater; isolation source: activated sludge from nitrification reactor of wastewater...
GCGGCAGCAGGTAGTCGGTCTTGCGATCGGTGACGATGAAATGGGACATGCCGGACCTCCGTTCCTGGAACGGCTATGATTGTAGCATATTCAGCGGGCGGCAAGGGTAAAGTCCGACAGGCTGCTATGACAGCGTTGCCGATGCGAAAGCCCACTTGGCCACGTATCTGCGCTTCTACAACGAGCGACGCCCCCATCGCTCCCTGGATGGCCAGACGCCGGACGCCATCTACTTCGCGGCACTCGCGGCCACCACGCGACCGGCGGCGTAGGGCATGAGGAAGGGGCTCCGTGGATTTATGGACGATGCGCTGTCGCGCACCGGGCCGCTTGCCATGGAAAAGTCTGGCGACTTTCCCACCGCGCGTCCCTTCGCCCACAAGCTTCACCGAGCTCTATTCGGTTCGGATAAAATCACAGAAAGTCAAAACCAAGCGCAACTCCGGTCACCTGACCACAACCGGCAGGGCTCCACTTATCAAAGCAGATTTTCTGTCCAAACAAACGGGGCCACCTCTGACTGAGTCGGGGGATCAGCGGCGCATGGAGTCGAAGAACTCAGCGTTATTCTTGGTGGCCTTGATCTTGTCGAGCAGAAACTCCATTGCTTCAAGGTCATCCATGTTGTACAGCAGCTTGCGCAGGATCCACATCTTTTGCAGAACATCCGGCTTGAGCAGCAGTTCTTCGCGACGGGTGCCGGAGCGATTGACGTTGATCGCCGGGTACACGCGTTTTTCTGCCATGCGGCGATCAAGGTGGATTTCCATGTTGCCGGTGCCCTTGAACTCTTCGTAGATCACGTCGTCCATACGGCTGCCGGTGTCGATCAGCGCGGTGGCGATGATCGTCAGTGAACCGCCTTCCTCAATGTTGCGGGCCGCACCAAAGAAGCGTTTGGGTTTTTGCAGTGCATTAGCATCGACACCGCCAGTCAGTACCTTTCCGGATGCCGGCTGAACGGTGTTGTAGGCACGCGCCAAGCGCGTGATCGAATCGAGGAGAATGACCACGTCCCGCTTGTGTTCGATCAGGCGCTTGGCCTTTTCGATGACCATCTCGGCAACTTGTACGTGGCGTGTTGCCGGCTCGTCGAAAGTCGAGGCAACGACTTCACCGCGAACCGAGCGAGTCATCTCGGTGACTTCCTCTGGGCGCTCGTCGATCAACAGGACGATCACCGTGACATCAGGGTGGTTGCTGGTGATCGCATGCGCAATATGCTGCATCATCACCGTCTTGCCGCTCTTCGGACTGGCCACCAACAGACCTCGTTGCCCCTTGCCAATGGGCGCGATGATGTCGATGATGCGACTGGTAATGTTCTCTTCGCCGCGGATGTCACGCTCGAGTTTAAGATGTTCTGCCGGGTGTAAAGGCGTCAGGTTCTCGAAGAGAATCTTGTTCTTCGATGCTTCGGGCACTTCACCGTTGATCTTGTCGACCTTGACCAGGGCAAAGTAGCGTTCTCCATCCTTCGGAGTGCGGATTTCACCCTCGATGGTGTCACCGGTATGCAGATTGAAGCGCCTGATCTGGCTCGGGCTGACGTAGATGTCGTCGGTACTGGCCAGGTAGGAAGTATCGGGCGAACGCAGGAAGCCGAAACCGTCAGACAACGTTTCCAGCGTACCGTCGCCGAAGATGCTTTCACCCTTTCTGGCCTGATTCTTGAGCAGAGCGAAGATCAGTTCATGCTTGCGGAGTCGGTTGGCGCCCTCGACGTTGTTGGTGATGGCCATGTCAAGAAGCTGGCTTACGTGGAGTGCTTTGAGTTCGGATAGGTGCATGTGCTGGAGACGAAGATGGGGGAGAATCAAACGCGCTGCGGGCCGCCGCAAATGCAACGTGCGTCAAGTGAAGTGCCGTGAGACCGGCGGGATCTACTGCTAAAGGGAGAGGACGCCTGAAGGTTCGATACGGATTCGTGGATTGCTGCGGGCTATCTGCTGCGCCCAGCGAACCTTCAGGCTGAGAGGGTAGCGACTTTAGAGGTTGCTGTCAATGAAGGTGACTAGCTGCGATCTGGAAAGGGCGCCGACCTTGGTGGCTTCGACATTGCCATTCTTGAACAGCATCAGAGTCGGGATGCCACGGATACCAAAGCTGGCAGGTGTCCTCTGATTGTCATCGATGTTCAATTTGACGACTTTCAGGCGGCCGGCGTAGTCATTGGCAATATCATCAAGGATGGGTGCAATCATCTTGCACGGACCGCACCATTCGGCCCAGTAATCAACGAGAACAGGTTCATCCGACTTAAGTACATCGGTATCGAAGCTGTCGTCCGTAACGTGGTGGATATGTTCGCTCATTAAAAGCCTCTTGCGTGATCTGGGATGGAGTAGGTCGTAAAAGTGGGGGGGGTTACATGGCAAGCCGGATCCTGATGGCCGGTCAGCTTTCCAATGCTAGCGAAAAATCCTCGCCAAGGGAAGCAGTAGGCCTGTCTCGGAGACGTCAAATCAGTTATAGTTCCATTCGTTCAAACTGATAAAAGCACGACGATGACGTACGTTGTTACCGAGAACTGTATCAAGTGTAAATTTACTGACTGCGTTGATGTCTGTCCTGTGGACTGCTTTCACGAGGGCCCGAATTTCCTGGTGATCGACCCTGAAGAGTGCATCGATTGCACGCTGTGTGTTCCCGAGTGCCCGGCAGAAGCCATTTTTGCCGAGGACGACGTACCGGAAGAACAGCGCAGATTCATCGCGATCAATGCCGAACTGGCAAAGGAATGGCCGGTCATCGTCGAGCGCATGGAACCCTTGGCCGATGCCGATGAGTGGAACCACAAGCCGGATAAGCTGAAGTACTTGCAGCGATCTTAGACTTAGAATAAGAACCACAGCCTGCGCGTGGTGCAGCGCGTCGGACGGCTGGCCGGGAAAAGACTGGCGATGGAAATGCGAGTTTTCATATGGGGAGTTTCATTCAGGAGGAGAACAGGTGGAGAGGATTTGGCTGAAGAGCTATCAGAAGGGTGTTCCTGCCGAGATTGAATTAGACGAATTTCAGTCGCTGGGCGAACTCTTCGAAAAAAGCGTTGCACAGTATCGCAACCGCGTTGCCTATATCAATATGGGCGCTGAGATCACCTACGGTGAACTCGACAAGTTGTCACGGGATTTTGCCGCCTATCTGCAATCGGTGCTCAAGCTCCCCCAGGGAGCACGCGTGGCGCTGATGATGCCGAACATCATCCAGTATCCGATTTGTATTTTCGGTGTCTTGCGTGCCGGTTACGTGGTGGTGAACGTCAACCCGCTTTACACGCCGCGAGAACTCGAACATCAGCTCAAGGATTCGGGAGCCGAGGTGATCGTGATTGTCGAAAATTTCGCGGTCACGCTGGAGCAGGTGCTGGCCAGAACGCCGGTCAAACACATTGTGGTGGCCCGCCTGGGTGATATGCTTGGCTTTCCGAAAGGCGCCGTAGTTAACTTCGTAGTCAAGTACGTCAAGAAGATGGTGCCGGCGTGGAGCTTGCCGCGAGCAGTCAATTTTCGGGCTGCACTTGCCAAGGGTGCCGCGGCAGAATTGAAATCGGTCACCGTCAGGCAGGAAGACCTGGCTTTTTTGCAGTATACCGGTGGAACAACAGGTCTCTCGAAAGGGGCCATGCTGATTCATCGCAACATCCTGGCGAATCTGGCGCAGGCACACGCCTGGATCAAGCCCGAACTGGGCGATGAGCAACATCTGGTGGTCACTGCATTGCCGCTCTACCATATTTTTGCGTTGACGGCGAACTGTTTCACTTTTTTCAAGATTGGTGCCAGCAACCTGCTGATTACTAATCCGCGGGATATTCCGGGCTTCGTTGCGGATTTGGGCAAGTATCCATTCACCGTGGTGACCGGTGTCAACACTTTGTTCAACGCCCTGCTGAACAACGACACCTTTTGTGCGCTCGACTTCAGCAAGCTTAAAGTCACGCTCGGTGGCGGCATGGCAGTACAGAAAGCGGTGGCGGAAAAGTGGAAGCAGGTCACTGGCAAGCCGCTGATCGAGGCCTATGGTCTGACTGAAACATCGCCGGCCGCGACCATCAACCCGCTAGATATTTCCGCGTATACCGGCGCCATTGGTTTGCCGATATCGTCCACCGAAGTGGTGATTCGCAATGACGCGGGCGTCGACGTTCCGCTGGGCGAGCGTGGAGAACTCTGCATCCGTGGTCCGCAGGTGATGAAGGGTTATTACAATCGTCCTGAAGAGACGGCCAAGGTGATCACCCCGGACGGTTTTCTGTTGACCGGTGACATCGCGGTGATGGAGCCCACGGGTTTCGTCCGCATCGTCGACCGTAAGAAGGACATGATTCTGGTTTCCGGTTTCAATGTGTACCCCAACGAAGTCGAAGATGTCGTTGCACAACACCCTGGCGTACTGGAAGTGGCGGCTGTCGGCGTGCCGCATGACAAGTCGGGAGAGGCAGTAAAAATTTTCGTCGTCAAGAAGGATCCGACACTCACCGCAGAGGCGCTGATCGCTCATTGTCGGGAGCACCTGACCGGATACAAGGTGCCGAGCCAAGTCGAGTTCCGGACAGAACTGCCGAAGACCAACGTTGGCAAGATCCTGCGCCGCGAATTGCGTGACGAGGCGATCAAGAAGGCATGATCATTGAAGGCCGGCCTTGTCGGCTACTGCGTCGTGTCCCCACGGTACCGTCCATCAGCACGGCGTCAATCCTTCGCGGCGTACTGCTGAAGTACTTCGGTGGTTACCGGGTGCTTGTTCTGTGACGCGTAGAAGAGGGGCGTCTTGCCGTTCTTGTCCTTTGCTTTCAGATCGGCGCCGCGTTCGATGAGCGCGCGCGATACCTTGGGCTGGCCGGTTGCTGCGGCCAGATGGAGCGGTGTTTGCCCGGTGTCGGTAGTGGCACCGACATCGGCTTTCCTTTCGAGTAGTAGCTCCACTTCGTTCCTGCCACCCGAGAGTACCGCTGCGTGTAGCGGCGTCATTCCGACGCGGTCTTTAGCGTTGATATTCGCGCCGCTGGCGAGCAGAAGCTCCGAAGCTTTGGCGCGTCCGTAAAAGGCTGCCATGTGGAGTGGCGTTCTGCCCAGGGCGTCGGTTACATTGACCTCGGCTCCGGCTTCCAGCAAAGTCCTGATCTCTGCCAGATCGCCCCGTATCGCGGCCCTTGCCAGAGGAGAAGCTGCGGACGGGATGTCTTCGATCTGGGTGGCCGCAGGCGGTTCCGCTTTCGCGGCGGGACTGTTCTCTGGCTCCTGGCTACATGCGCCGATGGACAATAAGAGCACTGCCAGGGAAAGCAGCGTGGTATACGATGGGACTGTATTCATATGCAATATTCTCCTGTGCCGGGACGAAGCCGTTGCTCACTTTATCCCAATTTCCAGTAAAGTGCTGCTCCAGTTTCTTGCGCAGAATCGTTGCCAGCGGTCATGGCTTTGTCGGGCACCACCGATCATGAAAGTCATGTCCGTTCCCCCCTCGACCCCTCCTCAGCGTGGGGGAGGGAGGATTCATGAGTCGTTGACGCGACCTTTACATGGAACCGGAGGAGTTTTTCATGCTGATGTGTACTGATCGTTCAGTCTTGTTGCTCGTCGATTTGCAGGAGCGCTTACAACCGGCGATCGATGCTGCCGAACGGGTGCTGGATGCCAGTGTGTGGCTGACCAGGGTGGCCCAACGGCTGGGGGTGCCAGTGATCTGCACCGAGCAGTATCCACAAGGACTGGGTCCGACGATGCCTGCGCTAAGGGTTTTTCTGCCGGAAGCATGCATCGTTGAAAAGATCCAGTTCTCGGCGGTTCCCGAGGGCAGGGTGTTCAAGTTGCCAGGAGGTGACCGTGCACAGTTCGTCGTGGCCGGCACAGAAGCGCATGTCTGCGTCCAGCAGACAGTGCTCGATTTGCTCGCCGTCGGCCGACGCGTATTCGTTGTCGAAGAGGCAGTTGGATCACGGAGAAATACCGACAAGACACTGGCACTGGAACGGATGCGTGCTCACGGTGCCGACATCGTTTCGCGCGAAATGGTCGCTTTCGAATGGCTTCGACAGGCCGGGAGCGATCTGTTCCGCCAGATCAGTCGCGAATTTATCCGCTGAGCAGGGCGGTCACCGCCGCCTTCGGTTGGTGTGCTTGGTGAAAAGCCCGTTTGAGCGTAACGGCGTTTTCCGCTACAATCTGAATTTCCCGCTGCAGTTATCTCCATGATCAAATACGTATTCGTTACTGGCGGCGTGGTTTCATCGCTGGGCAAGGGTATTGCAGCCGCATCCCTGGGGGCGATCCTCGAATCGCGCGGCATCAGAGTCACCCATCTCAAGCTCGACCCCTATATCAACGTCGATCCTGGAACGATGAGCCCGTTCCAGCACGGAGAAGTTTTTGTCACCGAAGATGGGGCTGAAACCGACCTCGACCTCGGACACTACGAACGTTTCACCAATGCCAGGATGGAGCGGCGCAACAATTTCACGACCGGACAGATCTACGATTCGGTTATCAAGAAGGAAAGGCGCGGCGAGTATCTTGGCAAGACGGTACAGGTGATTCCGCACATTACCGACGAGATCAAGGCGCACATCAGACGCGGAGCCGAGGGCGCTGATCTGGCGATCGTCGAAGTCGGTGGCACGGTCGGCGACATCGAGTCGCTGCCCTTTCTGGAAGCGATCCGCCAGATGGGTCTGCAGGAAGGTCGCAGCAACGCCTGCTACATGCATCTGACGCTGATACCCTACATTGCCACTGCCGGTGAACTGAAAACCAAGCCGACGCAGCACTCGGTCAAGGAACTGCGGGAAATCGGCATCCAGCCAGACATTCTGCTCTGTCGCACCGATCGCCCGATTCCAGAAGACGACAAGCGGAAGATGGCCCTTTTCTGCAATGTACAGCGTGAAGCTGTGATCGAAGCGAGGGATGCGGATTCGATTTACAAGATACCGGCGATGCTACACGACCAGATGCTTGACGAGATTGTTTGCCACAAACTTGGGATTCTTGCCAAGGCGGCCGATCTGACGGTGTGGAAGACGATCGTGTACGCGCTTGAACACCCCGAGCGGGAAGTCTACGTAGCTTTCGTCGGCAAGTATGTGGACCTGACCGAATCGTACAAGTCGCTGACCGAAGCGCTGGTCCATGCCGGCATTGCGACTCGCAGCAAGGTCAAAGTCAGCTACCTCGATTCCGAGGAGATCGAGAAGAACGGTTGTGGTGCCCTGCAGGGCATGGATGCCATTCTTGTTCCCGGCGGTTTCGGGCGACGCGGGACCGAGGGCAAGATTGCGGCGATTCGTCATGCCCGCCAAAATGGCATTCCCTTTCTCGGTATATGCCTCGGCATGCAACTCGCAGTCGTCGAGTTTGCCCGCCACGTGGCCGGCATGAGCGGGGCGCACAGCACCGAGTTCGACAAGGATACGCGATATCCGGTGGTGGGTTTGATCACCGAATGGCGGGACGCTTCGGGACGACACGAAATACGTGACGAAAATTCCGATCTGGGGGGCACCATGCGACTGGGCGGCCAGCGCTGCGAATTGAGTGAAGGCACTATGGCGCGCGCGATCTATGGCCAGGCAGAGATCGTCGAACGACATCGCCACCGTTACGAGGTCAACAATACGCTGCTCGGTGAACTGGAAGAGAGTGGTCTGGTGGTCGCTGGTCGTGCACCGGTCACCGATCTCTGCGAAGTCATCGAGCTGCCGAAAGAAGGGCCGAACGCGCACCCGTGGTTTCTTGGCTGTCAGTTCCATCCCGAGTTCACTTCCTCGCCGCGCAAAGGACACCCGCTGTTCACCTCTTTTGTTCAGGCCGCCATTGCCTGTCGGTCAAAGACATGAAACTCTGCCAGTTCGAGGTCGGACTCGACCGGCCGCTGTTTCTGATCGCCGGCCCGTGCACTGCGGAGTCGCTGGATTTGTGCATCGAGGTCGCCGGACAGTTGCAGGAGATCTGTGCCCGACTCGCCCTGCCGTACATCTTCAAGGCTTCCTATGACAAGGCCAACCGCAGCTCCGGTCAATCTCCGCGTGGTCCGGGAATCGACCGCGGTCTGCACATCCTTTCCGAGGTGCGCCGTCAGATCGGCATTCCGATTCTGACCGACGTGCATCGCGAGCAGGACATTGCCGCTGTCGCCGCGGTCGTCGATGTGTTGCAGACACCGGCCTTTCTCTGTCGTCAGACCGACTTCATCCGGGCCGTTGCCGCCACCGGCAAGCCGGTGAATATCAAGAAAGGGCAGTTTCTCGCACCGGGCGACATGCAAAACGTCGTCGCCAAAGCCAGGGATGCCGCTGCCGGTGCCGATACGATCATGGTTTGCGAGCGCGGCGCTTCCTTTGGCTACAACAACCTGGTTTCGGACATGCGCAGTCTGGCGATCATGCGCGAGAGCGCTGCGCCGGTGGTATTCGATGCCACGCATTCGGTGCAGTTGCCAGGTGGGCAGGGAGCGATTTCCGGAGGGCAACGCGAGTTTGTACCAGTGCTGGCGCGTGCGGCGGTGGCCGTGGGCATCGCAGGGCTTTTCATGGAGACGCATCCGCGCCCGGAAATGGCACTTTCCGATGGGCCGAACAGTTGGCCCCTGAGTCGCATGGAAGGCCTGTTGACGACGCTGGTCGCGCTTGATCGCTTGGTCAAGGCGAATCGTCTGGATGAACTTCTGGCCACGAATTTCCAGCAGCCGGAGTCACGCGCCGAGATGCGGCCGCAATGAATCTGCCGGGGTTGTCGGATTGCCTCTCTTTAACATTATGAATAAAAAGGAAAGATCATGAGCTCTGTGGTTGATGTCGTCGCCCGTGAGGTGCTCGATTCGCGTGGCAATCCGACCGTCGAATGTGACGTTCTGCTCGAATCCGGAGTCATGGGGCGTGCAGCGGTGCCTTCCGGTGCTTCGACCGGGTCGCGTGAAGCCATTGAACTGCGCGATGGTGATACCGCCCGCTATCTGGGAAAGGGTGTGCTGCAGGCCGTCGAGAATGTGAACACCGAAATTTCCGAGGCGATCATCGGTCTCGATGCCCAGGAACAGGCATTCATCGACCAGACACTGATTCATCTTGACGGTACCGACAACAAGGCTCGTCTTGGTGCCAACGCCATGCTGGCGGTTTCGATGGCGGTGGCCAAGGCTGCCGCCGAGGAATCTGGGCTACCGCTCTATCGCTATTTCGGGGGGGCCGGACCGATGCAGATGCCGGTACCGATGATGAACATCATCAACGGTGGGGAGCATGCCAACAACAGTCTCGATTTCCAGGAATTCATGATTCTTCCGGTGAGTCAGAACTCGTTTCGCGAAGCGCTGCGCTGTGGTGCCGAAGTTTTTCACGCGCTCAGGAAGCTGTTGCACAAGAAAGGCTTTTCGACTGCCGTTGGCGATGAGGGAGGGTTCGCGCCCAACCTCGGCAGTCATGCTGAAGCTTTGCAACTGATCATCCAGGCGATCGAGAACGCCAGTTACTGTCCTGGCGAAGACGTGCTGGTCGGCATCGACTGTGCTGCCTCAGAACTGTACCGGGATGGTCGCTATCATCTGGCTGGCGAAAACTTGCAGCTGAGTTCGCTCGAACTGGTCGATTACCTGGCCAATCTGGCCGACCGCTTCCCGATCGTCTCGATCGAGGATGGCATGGCCGAAAATGACTGGGATGGCTGGAAAGTGCTCACCGGGCGTCTTGGCAATGGCGTCCAGATCGTCGGCGACGACGTCTTTGTGACCAATACCCGGATTTTCAAGGAAGGTATCAAGCATGGCATCGCCAATTCGATCCTGATCAAGATCAATCAGATCGGCACACTCTCGGAGACCTTTGCGGCCATCGAAATGGCCAAGCGCGCTGCTTACACGGCGGTGATTTCGCACCGCTCCGGCGAGACCGAAGACAGTACCATTGCCGACATCGCCGTCGGCATGAACGCGCTGCAAATCAAGACCGGTTCACTGTCACGTTCCGATCGCATTGCCAAGTACAACCAGTTGCTGCGCATCGAAGAGGACCTCGGAGACACTGCTGGCTATCCTGGTCGTGACGCCTTCTACAATCTGTCATGATCGACCGAGTTTCGACATCTGCTCCCGTGCTCCCGTGCGCTTGCTGGCTGTTGCCCTGCTGTCGCTGATTGCCTTGCTGCAGCATCCGCTGTGGCTCGGCAAGGGCGGCTGGTTAAGGGTATGGGATGTCGACCGGCAGTTACAGCAACAGAAGGAAAGCAACGGCAGGCTGGAGATGCGCAACGCCGGTCTTGATGCCGAAGTCCGTGATCTCAAGCAGGGTTACGATGCGATCGAGGAACGCGCACGTTTTGAACTCGGTATGGTCAAGCAGGATGAAGTTTTTGTTCAGATCCCCGACAAGCCTGCGCACGATAAAGCCGTAACCGCGGCGCCGGCTGCCGAGAAAGCCGCCGCCGCAATGACTGCCCCGGGGAGACCTGTCAAACGCTAGCCGCTGTTCTTGCCGGTCAGGATTCCCTGCTGCACGGCTTATTCCGGTAATTCAATCTGGCCCGAGGCGCTGGCGGTGATCAGGGTCTCGCCGGCCTCGATCGGCATTGCTGCCGCATCGGCTACTGCCAGCGTTGTCGCGCGCATCATTGGCAGCGGCGGGGGACGACCGCTGCTATTGATGGCCAGGTGCTTGATCCGGAAAGGTTTGCCAAAGGAGTCGGCGATCAGCTTTGCACGGGCCCTAAAGGCCGTGATGGCGTCGAGGGTGGCTTCGTTTTCTGCTTTTATACGGGTTTCCGGCGCTGGCAGCATGCTCAGGTTGGCCACGCCCAGCGATCCCTGGAGCTTGCCCAACAACTCGGAGAGCGCAGCTGGATCAGTGGACTCAAGGGCGAGATCCGTGCGCATCCGCCAGCTTTCGATCTTGCCACCTTTGGCGTAGACCGGATAGGTATAAGTGGCACCGCTTTGGGTCCTGACATTGCTGTAGAAGCGTGCGGTCTTGAGACCGTCGGCAATCAGGCCATTCACTCGTTTCGCCAATTCACTCGGCGTTGCGCCGGCCGCTTCGGCAAAGACCGTCGCGCGTGCCAGATCGTTGGCGGCAGGGCGACTGGCTTCGGCTGTCAGGTCGATGCTCGTGCTACTGCCGGGAGCTGCCGGTGCCGGTAGGGCAGCCAGCCAGGCGAACAGGGGCAGGGTGTGCAGCAGAGGTCGAAATTGCTTCATGGAGGGCTCCGGGTTTGCTGTGTTCGAGAATGGCGGGTATCCTGCAGACCCTCATCTGGAATCGAGAAATGGTTGGGTGGGAGGAACTGCCACATGCAGGGCATATTGTAGCGGGTAGGACTGTCGCTTCTTGTAGTCAGACGGCAGAAGCTTGGTTAGAATCTGAGTCACCCGTTCGCTTGTGTGCGATCGGGAAGGGTCTTTGAGGGGGCACCATGCTGAAAGCAGGACAGGCAGCTCCGATGTTCGTCCTCCCCGATGCGGATATGGAACTCATCGATATCGCCCAGTTTCAGGGCAAGAGTAATATCATCCTCTTTTTCTATCCGAGAGATGACGCACCGTGCTGTACGCTGCAGGCGACGGATTTCTCCGATCATGAGGACGAATTCGCGCGACTGGACTGCCTGATCATTGGCATCAGCCGCGATGACTGCATCAAACACGCAGAGTTCCGGGACAAACATGGTATTTCCGTGTGTCTCCTTTCGGATGCCGAGGGTTCGGCGTGCAAACAGTACGGTGTCTGGCAGGCGAAAGAAGTGAATGGGGTCAAGAAACACGGCATCGTTCGCTCGACTTTTGTCATCGACAAACAAGGCGTTCTCCGTTTTGCGTCCTACGGAGTGAACGCCAAAGGCCACGCGCTTGAAATGCTGCGCACGGTTAAGGAACTCAAGAAATGAACATGCAAGTTGCAAAGAATATGGTGGTTACCCTGGACTATAACGTCACCGATGTCGACGGGCAGTTGGTGGATGCGGGTCAGGAGCCGCTGGTCTATTTGCATGGCGGCTACGATGATATTTTCCCGATGATCGAAGAAGCCATGCACGGCAAGCGAATTGGCGAGTCCGTGGTGGTCAGGATGCAGCCCGACGACGCCTTTGGTGAGTACGATGCTGAGCTTGTCCAACTCGAGTCACGCAGTCAGTTTCCCCGGGAACTGCAGGTAGGCATGCAGTTTGAAGGGGTGCCGGAGGGTATCGATGACGAAGATGAGGATGATCAAGTGCTGATTTACCGGGTGACCGAAATCGCCGACGACAAGGTCGTTCTCGATGCCAACCATCCCTTGGCCGGCATGGCACTGGTGTTCACCTGTACCGTTACCGCCGTTCGCCCGGCTACTGCCGAGGAAATCAGGCATGGGCATACACACGACGACAGCTGCGAGGACGAGGAATGACCGACCTACGGGGCACATCCAGGGCGGTAGCTGCTAGCGGCAAGTTGGCCGCTCGCTGGCGGCAATTGCCGGGCGGTTGTCCGCTCCTCGGGTCTAGCGCAGCAGCTTGCCGGCGCGATTGAGGATGGTGATGTCAACGAAGCGCGAGCCGGCGTGCCGCTTGGGCGAAAAGCTGATGAAGACGCCGCCGGCGTCATAGCTCTTGAGTGCTTCAAGGGTATCGCGCAGCTTCTTGCGAGTCGGGTTTGGTCCGGCACGGCGCAGTGCTTCGCCGAGCACCATGGCACCCAGGTAACCTTCCACGAAGGTATGGTTGAGCGTCACGTCACGGGGCTTGAACTTCGCAAAGTTGTTCTGTATTTCCCGGATCAGCGGAACGGTTTGACTGTTCGGATCCGGAACGACTTGCGTCAGTGCCAATCCCTCCGCCTTTTCGGCGCCAATTCGCTGTACGATCTGGGCCGCATCGGTAGTCGAAAGCGCGACATATTGGGCGAGATTTCCTGCCTCGCGTGACTGTTTCAGAAACTCGGCGCTGGCCGCGGTATTGGCAATCAGGATGACAGCCTGTGGATTGGCCGCAGCGATGATCTTGACGGCGGCGCCGACCTCGGTCGTGTTTTTCGCGTAGGCGCCCTTGGCGGCCAGGGTGCCGCCGGCGTTCTTGATCGCCTGCTCGGCGCTCTGCAGCACGCCCTGGCCAAAGGCATCGTCCTGATAGAGGATGGCAAAGCGGGTGTAACCGGTGGTGATGTACTGGTCGGTGATCTTTTCGATTTCTTCTGCGTAGCTGGCACGGGTCATGAACAGAAACGGGTCGTTCCTGCGCACCAGCGATTCGGTTCCTGTACGCACGGCAACTAGTGGAATGCCGGCTTCACTGAGGATCTTCTGGTCGAGAATGGCCTCGACGTTGCCCGTGCCGACGAAACCGATGAACGCCAGAGGTTGCGATTCCTTGAGCATCTCGCGGGCTAGCCGAACCGTCTCCTCGCTTTTGTAGCCATCATCCTTCGAGAGCAGTCGAATCCTGGCTCCGTGGATGCCGCCTTCGGCGTTTATCGCGTCGAAGTAGAGTTGTGCCCCGGCTCGCATGTGTGTTCCTGTGGGCGCCAGAGGGCCGCTGAATGCGGCAATCTGGCCGATGACGATTTGGGCAGCGCTGGGCAACGCCAGAGCGAACAAGATGATCGCCAAGGTCGCGCGAACGAAGGAGATGAGCGGCATGGTCCAGTCCTCCTGATGCAGTTAAGCATGCCGAGTGTAGGACTTGCTGGCGCTGCTGTCGACGGTCTTGTTCGCTGCGGCAGTCAGCGCCTGCGGTAGGGATGAACCTCGAAGCGGAAGAGTTGCGGCAACTCGTCGTCGATGATGACTTTCACCCAGCCCATGAGCGGGTAGCCAAAGGTCTCCAGGCGAGTGAAGTTGGTCATCGGCAGCTTCGTCTTCGGATGGCGCAGTGGCTGGTCGATGCGCTGCCAGTGAGTGTCGCCGTGAACCAGCAGAACCTGGCCAGAATAAGCCAGGGTTTCGGTGCGCAGGGTTTCCAGCAGATCCCGGTAGCCGGCGTGCGTCAGGCCGGCCGCGTGGTGCTTGAAGCCCGGGTTTGCCTGCATGACGATGACCATACCGGCGGCCTGTTCTCGCCGTGCAACGGCAAATCCCTGTCGGAGCCAGTCGATGAGCAGGGGATTACGCGCCAGATATTCGTCGCTGGGCATGCTCCCCAGGCCGAAATGGTTGTTCGGACCGGGAACGTTGAGCGACAGGAAGAGTACCGGGCCAAGACGCCAGCGCAGGTGCTCCGGGGCCCTGGCCTGCTGTTCGACCGGCAGTGTCTGCCTTCCCAGCGAGCGTGGTTCTGCGAAAAACAGCTCGCGCAGCTTCTGCAGCCGCTCAAGCGGATCAAAGTGGCCGGCAGCCAATTGCCGACAGTCGGTCCATTCGTTGTCGCCGACGACGTAGAGTAGCGGCACACGCGATGCAGCGAAGAGCGTGTGCCGGTCGCGGAACAACTCATCGCTGCAGATGGTTCGGCTATCCTTGAAGTCGCCAGCATGGACGATCAGGCCGGGGTGCTCGTCGGCGATGTCGTCGAGCATGCGTGGTAGTTTGCTGCGCTCGTAAGCGTTGTACGGGGTATCGCCGATCACTGCGAAACGCCAGCTTTCCGCACTTACCGAACCAGCAAGCCACAGGCCGGAAAGCAGCAATGCGTATGCGCGGAAAGTCATCGAAGCAGCGATTTGAGTTCGTAGAGGGCGTCGAGCGCTTCGCGGGGAGTCAGTCGATCAGGATCGAGCGAACGTAGCCGCTCGATGGCCGGAGGAGAGGGAGGCTCCTGCGCTTCTGCGGCATCGGCCAGAGCCGTGGCAAAGAGATCGGGTTGCAGGGGATTGATCGAGGCCCGCTGCTCGAACTCCCGCAACTGTCGCCGGGCTGCTTTGACGACCGCGGAGGGAATTCCTGCCAGTGCGGCGACCTGAATCCCGTAACTCTGGTTGGCCGGGCCTTCCTCGACGGCGTGCAGAAAGACGATGCGCTCGCCGTGCTCGATGGCGTCCAGATGCACATTGGCCAGGTCCGGGTACTCGTTCGCCAACAGCGTCAGCTCGAAGTAGTGGGTCGCGAACAGCGTCAGGCAACGATTTTTTTCGAGCAGATGGCGACAGATGGCGAAGGCCAGCGCCATGCCGTCGAAGGTCGAAGTGCCACGTCCGACTTCGTCCATCAGCACCAGACTGTTTTCGGTGGCGTGATGCAGGATGGCTGCCGATTCGGTCATTTCGACCATGAACGTCGAGCGCCCGGCGGCGAGGTCATCGGCGGCGCCGATACGCGTGAAGATCTGGTCGAGCGGGCCGATGACTGCGCGTGATGCCGGCACGTAGCTGCCGACATGCGCGAGCAGGGCAATCAGCGCGGTCTGGCGCATGTAGGTCGATTTGCCGCCCATGTTCGGGCCGGTGATCAGCAACAATCGCCGCTCGTCGCCAAGGCGCGTCTCATTGGCGATGAAGCCGCCGCTGCCATCAAGCTGGTCTTCAACGACCGGGTGCCGACCGCCTTCGATCAGCAGCCCCGGCTCGGATGAAAACAAGGGTCGGCAGTAGTTGCGCCTCTGTGCGGTATCGGCGAATCCGCTCAGAAGGTCGAGGCCGGCAACTGCCTGGGCGATCTGCTGCAACTGCGGCAGATCGCCCAGCAGGGCGGCGAGAACGCCTTCGTAGAGCAGCTTTTCACGTGCCAGGCTGCGCTCCTGCGCCGACAGTGCCTTGTCCTCGAAAGCCTTGAGTTCCGGTGTCAGGTAGCGTTCGGCGTTTTTCAGGGTTTGCCGGCGGCGATAATTGTCGGGTACTCTGGAGGTATTGGCGTGGCTGACTTCAATGTAGAAGCCGTGCACACGGTTGTACTCGACCTTCAGGTTGCTGATCCCCGTGCGCTCGCGTTCACGCGCCTCGAGCTCGACCAGAAAAGTGCCGCAGTGGTCGTTGATGGCGCGTAGTTCGTCGAGATCGGCGTCGAAGCCTTGGGCGATGACCCCACCGTCGCGGATCAGTGCGGCTGGTTCAGGCAGGATGGCGCGACTCAAGAGGTCAAGGGCGGCGTTCGGGGTGGCCAGTTGCGCATGCAGTTCGACAAGGAGCGGGGCTGCCGCCGTGTTCAGAGCCATTGCTGCCAGCGGCGCGCGCAGTTCGCACAAGCGCTGCAGACTGTCGCGCAGGCCCGACAGATCGCGTGGGCGAGCGCTGCTGAGCGCAATCCTGCCAGCGATGCGCTCGATGTCGGCAAAACCGCGCAGCGCTCGTCGCAACTCATACAGCGTACGGCCACCGTCGTCGAGCAGCATTGACACCGCTGCGTGGCGCGCGGCCGGGATGGTCGGGTCTCGCCAGGGATGGTGCAGTGCATGTCGCAGCAGGCGCGCGCCCATGGCGGTGATGCAGTTGTCGAGCAGGCTGCACAGCGTCGGCGACGGTTGGCCACGCAGGGTTTCGGTGAGTTCGAGATTGCGTCGCGTCGCCGTATCGAGCCCGAGGAAGGTGGCGTCGCGTTCGACGATCAGAGCCCGCAGGTGCGGCAGGGCGCGCGTCTGGGTGGCCTTCGCGTAGCGCAACAGGGCGCCGGCAGCGGCAATGGCCGGGCGCAGAGCATCGGCACCGAAACCGGCGAGTGAGCGGGTGGCAAAATGCGTACAGAGTTCGCGGCTAGCGGTCTCGACGTCGAAATGCCAGTCCGGCTGACGCGTCAGCGCCACTTCGGGAGTGATGGTGCTGGAAGCCAGTGCGAAGCTTTCCGGCACGATGATCTCGGCGGGACGGACGCGTTCAAGCGTGGAGGCAAGCTTGCCGGGTGCTACTTCGCAGACGCGGAAGTCGCCACTCGCCAGGTTGATCCAGGCTAGGCCGGCAAGTTGCTTGCTGGCGCACAAGGCGAGCAACAGCGTGTTGCGCTTCTCGTCGAGCAGGGCCGCGTCGGTCAGGGTGCCAGGCGTGACGATACGTGTCACGGCACGCTCGACCGGCCCCTTGCTGGTCGTCGGATCGCCGATCTGCTCGCAGATCACGACGGATTCACCTAGCCTGACCAGCTTCGCCAGATACTGTTCGACGGCGTGGTAGGGTACCCCAGCCATCTTGATCGGCTGTCCTGCCGACTGGCCGCGTGTCGTCAGCGTAATATCCAGCAGCCGCGCTGCTTTTTCCGCGTCGTCGAAGAACAGTTCGTAGAAGTCGCCCATCCGGTAAAACAACAGGATGCCCGGATGTTCGGCCTTGATGCGCAGATACTGCTGCATCATCGGGGTGTGCCGGGAGAGGTCGTCCTTTGCCATACCCATGGAGTTAGGCGGAAACTGTCTGATCGGCGGCCCCGGCTGCTCTCTCGGGAGAGGTTCCGTTATCAACTGCCAGGACTTCGAGCAGCGTCACCATGCCCTGAGCCGCGTGTTCGAGGGACTGTACGTCATCCGTCGTGACATCGCCGGGGGCCGAGCGCAGCCGCTGATGGATTTCGACAATGTGTTTGGCATGAAGCAGCAGGCGTCCACGGATCGCGTTGAGTTGCTGTACCTTAGCGATGCTGGCGGCGCGCAGTTCGGTGAGCAGTTCATCTCGCGCTGCTTCGCTATGGGCGAGCTCGAGCTCGCGTTGGGCAATCATCTCGTTCATCGACGTCTTCCAACAATCGAGGAAGTTGGCCCGGTGTTCAAGCAGCGCGTTCAGTGATTCCGCCATGGCGTTGATTTCGTCTCGTCCGCCGGGCACTGCCGGGACGCGCGCGGTCGGCGCACCATAGGCGAGGTCGTCGAGCAGGCCGGCCATTTGCCGAACCTTGTGAACGATGCGCGAGGTCAGGGTGATCACGAAGATCAGTGCGAGGGCAAGCGCGCCGTACATCGCGATCAGACCCAGGTGGACGCTGGCTCGCGAGGAGTCGGCGATGGCTTCGACACGGGCGGCCATCATCTGGTTGGCCTGATCGACGTTGGCCGTGATCAGCGGAGCGATCTGCCTGGCGGCAGCGTCCACCTCCCTGGTCAGCGTCACGATGCTGGCGCGCTGTGCTACCAGCAGCAGGAAACCCTGCTGGTAATCGAGCAACAGGCTGGCGAGAAGCGTCTTGTCGGTTTCGGAAAGTGGCGATGCCGCGATTTGGGAGCGGATCGTCCTGGCCATTTCCACCAACATCGTGGCGTAGGCCTCATCGCCCCGAAGCAGAAAATCTTTCTCATGCCGTCGGAGCTTGTAGATGTTGGTTTCCAGATGAGGGACGTGATGGGCCTTGAGAATCGCCTCAATACGATGTGCCGCATCCCGGAATGGTCCCATGCCACCACCGACCTCAGCGGACTTGAGTGCGGTGTCGGCATAGGGTTCGAAGGTTCTGGCGTAGACGAGCAGCTCGGACAGCAGTTTTTGTTTCACCGTTGCCTGCAGTCCTGAGCCCTGAACGAGTTGGCGAAACTCCTGGATCAGTTTTCGAACCCGATCCCGGTAAGCCGGATCCTTGCGCAAGGCCAGGTCTTTTTCGCTGCGACGAATTTGCAGCAGAATGGTATACAGTGGGTCGACGTAATACTGTGCGGACAATTCCTGCAGGCGATGGACCTTCTGGCGGAAAGCGCCCTGAATGCCGGAGTTTTCATCCAGCCCGATGCTTCGCCAAGCCTCGGCGACGGTGCGGAAACTCTCCTGATAGGTGGTCAGTAGCCTCTGGAGTTGTTCGGCTGTCTGCCGGGAGTGTTGATCGACAGCTGCCAGTGCTGTCACCTTGGCGCGCATGACCTGCAGATGCTGATCGACCTCTTCGGCGAAGTGCTCCTGGCGCTGGATCAGGAAGTCTTTCTCTGCATCGCGTGCGGCCGCCATCTCGATTTCGATTTCGAGAGCCAGCGATTTGCGGACTTCGAAGACGCTGTGGAGTTGCTGATAGTCATCGAGTACCGACTTCAGGGTCTGGTGGTAATGCCAGACGACGCCGGCGAACAACAGGCCGACGACGGCGAAGCCGAGCCCGATTTTCTCGCCGATCCGGAATTTACTCCAAACCTTTTCCATATTTCGCTCCTGGTTGGTGAGAGATTTCGTTTCTTCTGCGGAAGTTGCTTCAGCAACTCACGAGTCTTTCCTCTCCAGCACTTGGGAGGGGCGTCGGGGGGTGAGGAAAACGGTCAAGGCCTTCATGATCCGGGGTGTCTGAAATCGCCATGACCGTTAGGGGGAACGGGTGAAGGGCTATACCAGCTGTTTTGCACAGGTGGCTTGCCCCCGGCGTCAGCAAGCCACCAAGCACCGCACGGAAAAGTATATCTGTAGTGACGAAGTCCGGTCCACTCCTGGTTTCCATACGGCCACGAATGACAGTGTTGGTCCACAGGGTAATCAATCACTGGTCGATAATCATGATAATCATGAGCAAGGAGGGGTATCGTTGCGACGGTAGGGTGGCGGAACTGCCCTTGCTGGGCAGGCTCCGGTTCCTCCGGCCAGTGTCGGTAAATCTTACAGGTACTAGCGGAAAAACTGGGAGTGATTTTCCAAGTCATTGTTTAGGCAGTACATGGTTTGAAGGCATATATATTGCTTAGTGGTTTTTGGGCTGCTTGCTGCACGTCGCCGTGTGTTTGGCCAGCCAATGCGGCATAGTCGGATTTGCCCACTGTGGTGGCGGCATGGCCGTAAACACATCATGCCTCTACTTCGACCCCACCCACTGGAGACCATGACATGAAATCAAGAATTCTCTCTAATGTCGCGGGTATTGCCCTGGCATGCTCGGCATTCGCCTTGTTCACTCAGGCTGCACAGGCGCAGACCGTCAGCGCGCCGTTCGCCGCCGACTATGTGCTTGCCGATCTTGGCCCAGTTTCGTCACTTCCCTTTCCTTATGGCGGACTCACTTTCAAGGCAGGAGACCCGAGCACCATCCTGATTGGTGGCAACGCCAACACGGCTGCGGGCTTGCTGTATTCGATCAGCGTCGTGCGTGGTGCCGACATGCACATTACCGGCTTTTCTGGCAGCGCCACAGCCGTCGGCACGGTTGGCGCCTTCAACGATGGTGGCGTGGTGTATGGTCCAGGTGGCGTACTGTTTACTTCACAGTGGCCGGAAAACAAGCTCGGGCAAACCAAACCAGGTAGCACTGGCGAGGACAAGGTGATCGACCTCGCTCCGCTCGGTGTTGCCGGTTCCCATGCCGCACTCAATTTCGTTCCTGGAGGTTTCGGCGGCGCGTCGCAGATGAAACTGGTTTCATGGGGGGGCGGTGAATTCTACACGGCAGCCTATGCCCCGGATGGCAGCGGGACCTTTGACATCACCAGCGTCACCCAGGTCGACCTCGACTCGTCGACACTGGCCATGGATAACCTGCCGGGTGGGCCGGAGGGCTTCGTCTATATCAAGGCGGGCAATCCGGGCTTTCTCGCCAACGCGATGCTGGTTTCGGAATTCTCAGATGGCAACGTGGTTGCGTACGACCTCGATAGTGAGGGCAACCCGCTGGTCGCGACGAGACGTGAGTTGGTTATTGGGCTGGTCGGAGCGGAAGGTGCTGCCATCGATCCCTTGACTGGCGACTTCCTTTTCTCCACCTTCGGAACTGCCGAAGACCGTGTGGTCGTGCTGCGCGGTTTTACCAAATTGCCGCCGGCCCTGCCGGAACCGGCCAGCGTGTTGCTCTTTGGTCTGGCGCTGGCTGGCCTGACGCTGATACGAAGCGGATCTCGCTGCCAGGAAACGAGACTGGCGAGACTGGCGAAATAAAACCTGTCGAAGGCGACCGCCTGTGTGGCAAGCCAACGGCCGCCGATGAGGTTGGACAGGCAACGCAATACTGGTCAGATTGCTGAAAACGGGGGATTGGCGGAACGCCCCTGAGGGGCTTCCGCCCTACGGTTTCTCGCGTACTACCCGCGTGGCGAGTGGCAGGATCTCCCGATTGACTGCGCATATCAAGATCCGGGATACTGGCATCGGGGCCAACGGAATGTCGGACCTCCTGTCCTTCATCACCAGGCCATTTCTGAACAGTGAGATATTCGAATGAAAGAGACATCATTCATGGCCACCTTGCTCATCCTCGCCACGGCATCCGCGACGGCGCAGGTCTCGGTTTCGGTGGGAGGTCCGGGTGGAGTCGATGTGAAAACCGGCGGCACCGGCGGGGTGAGCGTAAACACCGGCAATGGCACCAACGTCAATACCGGCAAGACTTCCACCCATACCAAAGGCAATGCCGTGTATGTGAATCCCGGCCAGAGTTCGTCATCGATCACGCATTCACCAGGCACTACCGTCACTACCCGCAAGGGCGATGATGATGCCAGTGGTATCAGCGTGGTCAATGGCAATGTGACGATCGACGGGGTGAAGGTACCCCCTTCGGCAACCAGGTGGACAGGCAAGGACGGCACCAAGTACCGCATCCAACGCTCGGGCAAGGGGAACGTCAGTGTCGAAGAAATAGATGACTGAGCGCGCGCGGTCTGAGGGCGAACCTGCCCGCGAAGTCACCGATTTGCCGTTCCCTTCGTTCGCCCGCCTCATCCACTGACTTGCCAATACCCGGCCGTGGTGGCACGCATGCGGGTCGTGCCCATGAGCTGATTGATGCCTCAGCGTAGCGAGGCGTTGATCTTTTCCAGCACTGCCGACCCTGGGCACAGCTCTGCAGCGCCGAGAGTATTCAGGGGCAACAGGACGGTATCGAGTTCCTGGTGCAGGTCACAGGCGTTGCTGTCGAGGTAGAGCAGGCCAGTGATCAGCTCGCCACGTGCGGCGTGTTCCTGAACGTAGCTCATCGCCCGGATCCGGTCGCTGGCATCGTAGTCGGTGTGCAGCTTGCGCAGGCGGACCACCGAACCGTCGTGCTGGCGTACCTCGGTCACTTCGCCGGCGCCGTACTCGGCGGTGATTTCCTCGCGCTGCGGGAAGAAGTCCAGGCGATTGACCGCCTCGTTGTGCTCGCGTACGTAGTCGTAGCTCTTGGTGCTACCACCATGGTTGTTGAAGGCGATGCACGGCGAGAGGATGTCGATCACCGCCGCACCCTGGTGGGCCATCGCAGCGCGGATCAGCGGCACCAGCTGGGTCTTGTCGCCGGAGAAGCCGCGCGCGACGAAGGTCGCCCCCATGACCAGGGCGAGCGTGACCAGGTCGATCGGCGCGTCGTTGTTGGTCTGCCCCTTCTTGGACTTCGAGCCCTTGTCGGCGGTTGCCGAGAACTGGCCCTTGGTGAGTCCGTATACCCCGTTGTTCTCGACCAGGTAAGTCATGTTGACGCCCCGGCGCATGACGTGCGCGAACTGACCGAGGCCGATCGATGCAGAGTCGCCGTCACCCGAGACACCCAGGTAGATCAGTTCTCGGTTGGCTAGATAGGCGCCGGTTAGCACCGAGGGCATGCGTCCATGCACGGTGTTGAAACCGTGCGAGTTGCCCAGGAAGTAATCAGGCGTCTTCGACGAGCAACCGATTCCCGAGAGCTTGGCGACGCGGTGCGGCTCGATGTCGAGTTCCCAGCAGGCCTGGATGATGGCGGCCGAGATCGAGTCGTGGCCGCAACCGGCGCAAAGCGTCGAAATCCGGCCTTCGTAGTCGCGGCGGGTGTAGCCGACACGGTTCTTGGCGAGCGAGGGGTGGTGCAGCTTGGGTTTGGCGAGGTAGGTCATCTCAGGCCACCATGTCGTGTCGGAGCGGGCGCACGTTCAGGCGCGAAACGCGCTCAGCGATCTCCTGGGTGATGAAGCGAGCGGTAATCGGCGTGCCGTCGTAGTGCAGTACCGAAATCAGGTTGGCCGGGTTGACGCCGGCCTCGTTGACCAGCAGCGTCGCCAGTTGCCCGTCGAAGTTCT
>WBZL01001676.1_pt1 | contig 22705 bp, 19 predicted proteins | sample 5204291 | NCBI WGS metagenome assembly WBZL01 (sample SAMN12344345, study PRJNA552823) | activated sludge metagenome | biome: Activated sludge suspended growth; feature: Nitrification reactor; material: Wastewater; isolation source: activated sludge from nitrification reactor of wastewater...
TCTACGAGCAGCCGGCGAACGTCTTCGTGGCCCAATTCATCGGCACCCCGCCGATGAACCTGCTCAAGGCCCAGGTCACGGAGGGCGGCAGCCGCCTCGAGGGCGAGGGCTTCCAGCTACCGGTGCCGGCCGCCTTGCGGGCGGTCACGGCGCCGCGCACGGGCAAGGCGGTGACGGTGGGGCTGCGGCCGGAGAACCTCGTCGAGCCCACGCGCTCTGGCGAGGGTGAGCGAGCCCCCATGAGTATCGACGTCGAGGTGGTCGAACCCCTCGGGCACGAGGTGATCGCCTTCGGCAAGCTCGGTGAGCAGCTCCTCGCGGCCAAGCTCGAGCCGCATCGCACCCCGCGTTTCGGCGAGCGCCTGGACCTCGTCGTCCAGCTGGAGGCCCTCCACCTCTTCGATGCCGAGAGCGAGCAGCGTCTCACTGCCTAGGGCCGACGACAACATCCCTATCGACGTAGGGAGGAACCTGCCAATGACGTGCACTCGAAGCCTCTCCCGTTGGTCGCGGGCCGTGCTCGCGACCCTGAGCCTCGCTCTCACCGGCGCCGCACCGCTCTTGGCACAGGCCGAGCTGGTGGTCTGGCATGCCTACCGTGGCGCCGAGAAAGAAGCCTTCGAGAAGGTCGTGGAGACGTACAACAAGCAAGCCGGCAAGGCCAAGGTCACCACCTTGGCGGTGCCCTACGACGCCTACGCCGACAAGATCAGCGCAGCGGTCCCGCGCGGCAAGGGGCCCGACGTCTTCATCTACGCCCAGGATCGTCTCGGCGGCTGGATCGAAGCCGGCAACACCATCGAGCCACTCGACTTCTTCCTCGACGACGCCACTCGGGCCCGCTTCCTGCCCACCACCTTCGAGGCGATGACCTACCGCGGCACCACCTACGGTCTGCCCCTCAACTACAAGGTCCTGACGCTGATCTACAACAAGAAGCTGGTGCCCAAGCCGCCGGCGACTTCGACGGAGCTGGTGGCGATCGCGAAGAAGCTCACCGACCCGGCTGCCGGCCGCTTCGGTCTCGCCTACTGGTACTCGGACTTCTACGTCCACTCCGGCCTGATGAACGCCTTCGGCGGCGGCGTCTTCACCAAGGACCGCCAGCCGACCCTCGATGCGGCGGCCAACGTCAAGTCGATCGAGCTGGTGATGAAGTGGCTCAACCAGGACAAGATCCTGCCGGCCGAGCCCTCGACGGCCTTGATCACCGCCCTCTTCAACAGCGGCAAGGCGGCGATGGTCTTCAACGGCCCCTGGTTCCTCGGCGAGATTTCCAAGGACGTCGACTTTGGGCTCGCCCTGCTGCCGAAGATCGACGAGGCTGGGGGAGCGCCCATGAAGCCGTGGGCGACGATCGAAGGGGCGTACATCGCCGCCCCCTCGAAGCACAAAGACGAGGCCTACGACTTCGTCAAGTTCCTCACTGACCTGCCGCAGGCCAAGGTGCTCGCCCTCGAGGGTCGCCAGACGCCCTCCAACAAGGCCGTCTACGACGATCCCGCGGTCAAGGCGGACGCCATCCTCGCCGCCTTCCGCAAGCAGTTCGAGAACGCCATCCCGATGCCCAACTTCCCGGAGATGAGCATCTTCTGGTCGCCGGCGACGACGGCGATGAACGCCATCGTCAAGGGGTCCAGCAGCCCGGCCGCGGCCCTCCAGGAAGCCCAGGGCAAGGTTGCGGCCGACGTCAGCCGGCTGCGCAAGGGCGGTAGCGGATGAGTCGGTTTGGCCGCCCTGAGCGGCAGCTGTTGTGGGGGCTCGGAGCCGCCCTCCTCGTAGGCATCGGCCTGCTCCACCTCTACTTCGTCCGTTCGGAGGCGGCGGCCGCCGGCGAGCTGGCGGCCCGCCAGGCGATGATCGAGACCCGTGCCCTGGCGGAGCTGGTGAGCCGGGCCGACGGGCGCGGGGAGGCGGTACCGCCGCTGGTGGCCGGCTTCCAGGCCAGCGCCACCCGCCTGCGCTCCATCCGCGTCATTGCCTTCGACGGTCTTTCGCTCGAGGCCTCGACGGTGGCCGCCGACCGCGATGAGCGCGCGGCGCCGCGCCGGCTGGTGCGCGAGGAAAAGCCCCTCTACGACCAAGGCCAGCGCCTGCGTGCAGCGGTCGAGACCAACCGCCAGGAGGCGGTGGCACGCAAGGACGAAGTCGAGGTGGAAGTGGCAGGCGGCGCCCTCCGCCTCGCCGCCCCCGTGGAAGTCGGGGGTGAGGTCGTAGGCGCCGTCCTCGCCGAGGCGCCGGCAGCCAAGGTGGTGGTGCGCACCACGCTGTTGCCCGCCTTCCTTGCCGTCTTCCTGCCCTGGCTGGCGCTGGCCGTCCTGGCCGCCTTCCTCGCCGGCAGGCGCCGCCTGCTCCTCGTGGCCGCCGGCCTCGTGCTGATCGTCGCCTGCGTCACCTACAGCGAGCGCGAGACCGCCCGCCTGGCGAGCGCGCGCGAGGCCAACGAGCAGGGCCTCGCCGTCGAAGTGGCGAACCTGGGGCAACGCGCCGTCGCCCTGGCGGAGGGGGCGGGCATCGCCCACGACGGCCTCGATGCGGCGGCCTGGGACGGCGACCTGTACCGTCAACCGCGAGGGGTGTTGGACGCCGCGGGCCAGGTACGGCCCGCGGCCGTCGCCGCAGAGGTCGAGCACCTCCGCTCGCAAAGCCACAAGACGGTGGTCGCGATGAGCCTGCTCGCCCTGGCCGTCCTCGCTTTCGTGGCCTTCGGCGCCGCGGCGCGGCTCTTTGCCACCCTCTCCCGGCACCGCCAGGCCTATCTTTACACTCTGCCGGCGATGCTCGGGATGGTGCTGTTGGTCTTCTTCCCCTTCGCCTACGGCATCACCCTGTCGTTCACCGACTCGACGCTCTACAACACGGATAAGACCATGCTCGAAAAGTGGGTCGGGCTCGCCAACTACGGCGAGATCCTGCGCGACGTCTCGGTGGTCAAGAAGACCGAGGCAGGCACGGCCTACAACTACGAGAACTTCTACTGGACGCTTGGCTTCACGGTTGTCTGGACGATCACCAACGTCGCTTTCGGCGTCACCGTGGGGCTGATCCTGGCCCTCATCCTCAACACCGCCGGGCTCAAGATGCGACCGATCTACCGGGTGCTCTTCATCTTGCCCTGGGCGGTGCCGAACTACATCACGGCCCTGATCTGGAAGGGCATGTTTCACCAGCAGCTGGGGGTGATCAATCAGGTCTTGCAGCTCGTGGGCGGCAAGGCCGTCTCGTGGTTCGAGAGCCCGCTGACCTCCTTTCTCGCCATCTGGTCGACCAACGGTTGGCTGTCCTTCCCCTTCATGATGGTGATCTCCCTCGGTGCCCTGCAGTCGATTCCGGCCGAGCTCTACGAAGCCGCGCGGGTGGATGGTGCCTCGCGTTGGCAGCAGTTCCGCTCGATCACCCTGCCGTCGCTGCGCCCGGCCCTGGTCCCCGCCGTCATCCTGTCGGTGGTGTGGACGTTCAACATGTTCAACATCCCCTACCTCACTTCGGCGGGTGAGCCGGCCCACGCCACCGAGATCCTGGTCACGGGGGCCTACAAGATCGCCTTCGAGAAGTACCAGTACGGTTACGCAGCGGCCTACGCCACGATCATCTTCTTGATCCTGCTCGCCTATGGGACCTGGCAGAACCGCGTCACCAAGGCCACGGAGTCGATCGGATGAGCCGCCGCGAACACCAGCTCCCGCACTGGCCCCTGCACCTGCTGCTGATCGCCGCGGTGATCTACACGGTGTACCCGCTGCTGTGGATGTTGACCGTCGCCTTCTCGGGCGAGCAGAGCCTGATGTTCGTCGACCTGCCGGCCAACCCGACGGCCCTCGACCGCCTGCGTACGGTCATCCCCTGGCCCAGCAGGGTCTCGCTGGAAAACTTCCGCGCCGTCTTCGCCGATCAACCGTTTGGCCTTTGGCTGCTCAATAGTGTGATCGTTGCGACGGCCACCACGGTGGTGGGCGTCTTCCTCGCCTGTACGGCGGCCTACGCCTTTTCGCGCTTCCGTTTCCCGGGGCGGCGCGCCGGCTTGATGTCGTTTCTCGTTTCGCAGATGTTTCCCGGCGTGCTGACGCTGATCCCGCTCTACATCATCCTCGTCCAGTGGCTCGGGCTCGGCTCGACGCGCAGCGGCCTGGTGTTGGTCTATGCCACGACCGCCATCCCGTTCTGCGTCTGGATGCTCAAGGGGTATTTCGACACCATTCCGAAGGAGCTCGAGGAATCGGCGCTCATTGACGGCGCCTCGCCGGCAATGATCTTCTTCCGGATCGTCCTACCGCTCGCCAAGCCGGCCGTCGCCGTCACGGCTCTGTTCTCGTTCATGACGGGTTGGAACGAGTTCATCCTCGCCGCGACCTTCATGGATTCCGAGAAGATGTACACCGCGCCGGTCGGGCTCAAATTCTTCGTCGGCGGCTTCTCGCAGCAGTGGGGTTATTTCGCCGCCGGCGCGATCGTGGTTGCCATCCCGATCGTCGTGCTCTTTCTCTTTCTGCAACGGTTCCTGATCTCTGGCCTCACGGCCGGAGGCGTCAAGGGCTAAGTAGAGAACGTTCTTTCGTTGGTCTAGAGGAGGCATTCGTCATGAGGCACACAAGCGTACGGCTAGGACTATGGACGGTGGCTCTCGGCATTCTGCTGGCCCTTCCCGCCCTGGCCCAGGACATCTCGTTCACCGACCCGACTGGGGACGACAATGGTCCGGGTGGCTACTCCTACCCGACCGATGCCGTCTACAAGGCCGGCTCGTTCGACCTCACGAAGTTCGACATGAAGGTCAAGGGGGACAAGGCGGACTTGACGGTCTCGTTCAACGCCAACCTCGAGGATCCCTGGCGGATGGGCGGCGGCTTCGCCATCCAGATGGTCTTCATCTTCATCGACACCGATCACCAGGAGGGCAGCGGCTTCACCGATGGCCTGCCGGGCCTGAACATCAAGTTCGCGCCCAAGGACGCCTGGGACCGCTGCATCATCCTGTCGCCGCAACCGTTCGCGCGGGTCAACCAGGAGGTGGAATCGAAGGCCGCCGTGATGAAGCCGGCAGTGGTGATCCCCAACCGGGTCCGCGGCCAGGGGCGCAACATCACGGCCTCGGTGTCGCTCAAGGACCTCGGCGCCGGTGACCCCAAGACTTGGGGTTACCAGGTGGTCGTGCAGTCCAACGAGGGCTTCCCGGCGGACAATGACCTGCTCACCCGCAAGGTGAACGAGTTCGAAGGTCAGCACCGTTTCGGCGGTGGCACCGACTTCGACTGCGATCCCCACGTGATGGACATCCTGGCCGGGCAAGGCAAGGGCGATTCATCGGAAGTCGCGGCCCAGCACGAGATGCTGTCCTATGAGTGCAACCCGGACGGCACCGCCAAGAAGGCAGCGACGTTGACCATGGTCTACCCGCATTGATGACCTTGATGCAGCTGTTTTCCGCTCGCCCGAACTAGCTCGAGCGAGCGACAGAGTTCCGATCCAGCAGAGAGGAGTTTCCCATGCGAACTGCCCGCGATCTCTGGAGGTTGGCCGCGCTCGCCGTGGTGGCCCTGGCCCTCGCCTTGGCGCCGGCCGCGCTCGCCGACGACACCCAGAAGCTCACCTTCACCGGCATCGACTACACCAAGTTCCTGTGGTCGACCGCCCGCGATGACGGCAGCCTTTACAACTTCACGACCATTCCCAACGAGGGCTACGGCAACAACGGCCAAGGCAACGAGTTCGAGCTGCTCTTCGCGGCCAAGCCGAGCAAGAACGTCGAGGTGAGCGGCCGCCTGAAGAGCCGCTTCAACCAGAACTTCTGGACCAACTTCGGCGGCTTCGGCGGCCGTGGCAACTTCCTCGACCCCAACAACCCTTGCACCGGTGGCGACTGCGGTGAGTTCGACTCGCGCTCGGCGCAGTACGTCAAGCTTCGCGGCCTGACGATCAGCCTCACCCCCGGCTTCAAGTACCTCGACCGGGTGACGGTGGGCTCGAACGATTGGGGCATGTTCGATGCCTTTACCATCGGCAAGGTCCGCTACATCGACCGCGACAACGGCCAGGGTCTGCTGTTCCAGGGCTCGGCGGCCGACCGCAAGTTCACCTACGACATCGCCCGCATCTCGCTGCCGCGGCTGTGGGCCGGTCCCAACTTCGAGACCGGCAACTACAACGCGCAGGATGCCGCGTACGGCTTCCAGTTCGGCTTCACGCCGAGCTCGATGTTCGACGCGACCCTGGTCTACGAGTGGGTGGACGACATCGAGGTCGACGGCGCCGACCGCAACCTCGACAACGGTCGCGACATCCGTAGCCGCTTCCAGAACCACGTGATCGGCGCTCGCTTCGGCATCCACCCGAGCTCGAAGATCGACCTGCGGGGCGCCTACTACAGCTCGACGGCGGAGTCGAACCCGACCTTCGGGGCGCCCGGCTCGTTCGGCCTGGCCGGCTTCTCGCCAGTGCCGGCCGGCAAGCTCGACGACGACGCCTACAAGCTCGACGTCGACCTCAACGACCCCTTCGGCGTCGGACTGTCGTTCCAGATCGAGGCCTTCGACATCGGGGCGCAGTACGTCTCGATGATGGCGGCGCGCCGCGAGTCGGACGTCCTCCTCACCGAGGGCCACGACAGCACCTGGGCCTTCCCGGGCCCCTCGAACGCTGCGTTCGGCGTCTTCGGCGGCAACCCCACCCGCATCGGCTACGGTGGCTGGCAGGGCACCGCCCAGCAGGTGGCGACGATCAACGTCGACAACGAGTTCACCGACTTCGAAGAGCCGATGGCCGAGACCGTGATCGGCTGGAAGGGCTTCACCGTGGCGCCGGCGTGGACGATCGGGGACCTCGAGCTTTCGGGCGAGTACACCTGGATCGACTACAACACCAACTGGCAGGCCTACGACGATCCCTCCCGTTCGATCACCGACACCATCTACCCCACGCACGAGCTCGATAGTGGTGTAGGCCACAACTTCCGCTCCGCCTACGCGCCGTTCCAGGACAAGGACACCAAGATCGCCGTCCTCAAGGCCCGCTACCTGGTCGACATCGGCCGTGGCCTCGACCTCTTCGGCAAGATCAAGCTGATCGACGAGACCGACAAGCGGATGAACGAGGCGCGGTTCCTGCCCTATCTGCCGGGCGATTGCCCGGGCGGCGGCGTGGCTTGCGCCAACAACGCCAACAACTACTCGGCCGGCAACAGCAGCTCGTCGATCTACGGCAACCCGCCGGTGATCACCGTCAACGGTGTGACCGGCTACCAGTGGAAGCCCTTCGACTCGCTGTCAGACGACGACCGCGACCTCTCCTACACCCTCTACCAGGTCGGCGCCGGTTACCAGCTCACCAACCGGCTGTACGGCCAGGTGACCGTCGAGCACTACGACGTCGACCTCCAGGACGGCAACACGGCCTTCCAGGCCTACCAGCTGCATGAGCTGGCGTCCGGCAAGCACACCAAGGACAAGGTGATGCTGTACACCCGCTACGACCTCGGCGGTGCCGAGTTCGGCGCCAACTACGAGTACAACACGGGCGAGTTCAAGCCGGACTTCGGGAGCGGCTTCGTGGTGCAGTACGCCGACGACGGGACCTCCGCCTCGAACAACGTGCCGGTGGGCTCGCCGGGCTTCCGCGGCCGTTTCGGTGGCTGGAACAGCCTGCTCAAGCGCGACTTCACCCAACAGCGCCTGAAGGTCTACATGAAGGTCCGCTTCTAGCCCTCGCTCGCGGCGAGCGGCTATGCTCGGAGGCCCGTCGCGCTTCGCCGCGCGGCGGGCCCGTTCCTCGTTGGGGCCAGCTTCACGGTGAGGCCCCGTGACGCCTGGTTGGAGGTTCCTCGATGCGACGCGACCGTGCTCTCCGCCTGGGGCTGCTCGCCCTCGGTGGGCTCCTCGTCTTCCTCTCGCTACCGCTTTCTGCGGCCAAGACCTCGCTCTTCAAGCTCGCCGACCCGCGGGGAGATGACGACGGTGATGGGCGGCTGACCTACCCCGGATCGAGCGACTACCGCAAGGGTGACCTCGACCTGTTGTCCCTCGAGGCCTTGCGCGAGGCGGACGGCACCAACTTCGTCGCGACCTTCGCCCGGCCGGTGCGCCAGCCGGGGCGCGGCGCCTTCGACGAGCTGGGGACCCCTGCCGACAGCGTGCTGCGCTACGGCTTCTACACCCTCAACCTCGACATCTACATCGACATCGATCGCGTCGCTGGCTCCGGCGGCGTGGCCCTGCTGCCGGGTCGCAAGGCGGAAGTGGCCCCCGAGTTCGCCTGGGACCGCGCCATCTGTCTCACTCCGCGCCCGAACGAGGCCCGCGAGCTCCTCAACCGGATTGTGCTCAACGCCCTCCAACAGAGCCAGGCGCCGCCGGAAGAGGGGGAGGACCAGGACGGAGCGTCCCGGGCCGAGCTCAAGAAGATGGTGCCGGCGGACCTCGAGTCCCGGGTCTTCTTCCCGAGCCGCGTGCGGGTGCGTGGCAACACCATCAGCTTCTTCGTGCCGGACAGCTTCCTGGGCGGGGCTGCCCGCGCCGACTGGGCCTACGTGGTGGCGGTCTCCGGGGCCGACCTCCACCAGAGCATCGACTTGAAGGCTGCCGTCGGCCTCGGTGCCGAGCGGGAGCAGCGGTTGATGATCCTGCCGATCGCACCCGGCCAGTGGAGCGATCGCTTCGGCGGCGGGCTGGAGAACGACCCCTTACAGCCGCCGTTGGTGGACGTGATCGTGCCAGCGGGGAGCAACCAAGAGAAGCTGCTGCAGGACCGCAGCCTGCGGGACAACCGCCCGGTGCAGCTGCCCGGCGTGGTGCCGAGCCCGCCGGCCAAGGCGCCCTGAGGTCGGGCCGCGGTGCGGCCTGACCCGCTCAGCGCTGGCGGCCGAGCCGCCAGATCCCGGCGCCGTAGGCCGGGAGCTCGAGCTTGATCCCTCCACCCTCGACGAGCCAGGGGCCGCCACTGCCGTCGCTCGCCAGCAAAGGCTGAATGGAGTCGGCACCCACGCTGTAGGTGCCGGCCACGGCAGCGGCCCCGCCAACGTTGACGACGACCAGGAGGCGCTCGCCCGCCGCCTCGCGAACGAAGGCGAGGAGGGGAGAAGGTGTGCTTGCAGAGCTAAGCGCGACGAAGCTGCCGCGGCTGAGGGCCGGGCTCTGTCGCCGCAGGTGGATCAGGCGCCGGTAGAGGTTGAGGAGCGAGCCGCCGGCCTTGGACTCCCGCTCGACGTTCTTCGCTTCCCAACCCGGTGCCGGCGCGAACCACGGGGTGGCGGTGGTGAACCCGGCGTTCTGGTCGGAGGTCCAGGGCATCGGGGTGCGCTTCTGGCGGTCGTCGCCGCCTTCGCCGCCGCTCATCCCGAGCTCCTCGCCGTAGTAGACGAACGGCGTACCTGGCAGGGTCAGGAGCAGGGTGGCCGCGGCGGCGAGCGCCGGGTCGCTGCCGAGCTGGCGGGCGACGCGGGGCATGTCGTGGTTGGTCAGGAAGATGGCGTCGAGGGCGCCGGCCGGATAGGTCGCCGCCACTTCCTGGACCTTCTGCGTCACCGGGCTGGCGTCTCCCGTCTGGAGGGCCTTGAGGATCGCCTCGCCGAGGGGGAAGTCGAAGCTCATCGGTAGCTCGTCCCCCGCCTTCACCGTCGCCGTCGAGCCGTAGTAGCTGGCGATGACGTCGGTCTGCGTCCAGTTCTCGCCGAGCAGCAGGGCGCGCGGGTAGGTGGCGCGGATACCGGCGGCGAACTCGCGCCAGAAGGCATGGGTGCGCGGCGTGTCGTTCTGCTGCTCGCCGGGGCCGTCGGCGCTGATGTGGCGGGCGGCGTCGAGCCGGAAGCCGTCGACGCCGCGGCCGAGCCAGTAGCGCGCGATGTCGGTGATCTCGGCCCGCACGGCGGGATTGTCGAAATTGAGGTCCGGCATGCCGCCCCAGAAGATGCCGTAGTAGAACGCCCCGTTCTTGGCGTGCCAGGTCGGCCCGTCTCCCCACGGTTGCTTCCAGCCTGGATCGTCGGTTCGCCAGACGTACCAATCCCGCTTCGGGGATGCCGGGTCGCTCGCCGACTCGACGAACCAAGGGTGCTGGGAGCTAGTGTGGTTGATCATCAGGTCGAGGATCACCCGGATGCCGCGCCGGTGGGCCTCGGTGAGGAAGCGGTCGAAGTCGGCGTCACTACCGTAGTCGGGGTTGATCCGCCGGTAGTCGACGGCGTCGTAGCCGTGGTAGCTCGGTGAGGCGAAGATCGGCATCAGCCACAGGCCGGTGACGCCGAGGTCCCTGGTCGTCGCCGGGTCGCCGTCGTTCAGATAGTCGAGCTTGGCCGTCAGGCCGTTCAGGTCTCCCACGCCATCGCCATTCGAGTCCGCGAAGCTGCGCACGAAGACCTCGTAGAACACCGCGTCGCGGGCCCAGTCGAGGTCCCATTGCGGTGCCGTGGCGGTGCCGGTCGAGGCCGTCGCAGCGGCCGACACGGCGAGCAAGAGGAGGGAGGCAAGCAAGGTCGCGGAGGCCGGTCGTCTCATGGTGGGGTCTCCTCTGCCACTTCCATCTCGGCTGCCGCTGCCGCCGGCCCGACGGGTGGCTCCAGCCTTCCCGTCAGCAGCGCCAGGCGACGCAGACGGTCCGGCAGGCCGGCGCGGATGTCACTTTCGCGGGCTCGCCAGAGCCAGTTCCCACCGTCTTTGCCCGGGGTGTTCATGCGGGCCTCCGGGCCGAGCCCGAGGACGTCCTGGAGGGGAACGACGGCGAGATCGGCGACCGAGGCGTAGGCGGTGCGGATCAGCGCCCACTCGACCTGGTAGCCGCTCGCCAGGCCCAGGTAGTCGAGGGCTTGGGCCCGCTCGTCGGGCCCGGCAGCGAGGAACCAGCCGCGGGCGGTGTCGTTGTCGTGGGTGCCGGTGTAGACCACCATCGCGGGCTCGTGATGATGGGGCAGGTGCTCGGAGTCGAGCGCGCCGAAGGCGAACTGCAGCACTTTCATCCGCGGCAGGCCGACCTCTGCCAGCAGCGCCTCGACCTCCGGTGTGATCACCCCGAGGTCTTCGGCGAAGAGGGGCAAGGAGGGGTGGGCGCGGCGCAGGGCTGCGAACAGCGCGGCCCCCGGCCCGGGCACCCAGGCGCCGCCGACGGCGGTCTCTTCTCCGGCCGGCACCCGCCAGTAGGCCTCGAAGCCGCGGAAGTGGTCCATCCGCACGCGGTCGGCCAGGCGCAGGCTGGCCGACACCCGGTCCGTCCACCAGGCGAAGCCCTCCTCGGCGTGGCGCTCCCAGCGGTAGAGGGGCGTGCCCCAGAGCTGCCCGGTGTCGCTGAAGGCGTCCGGTGGCACCCCGGAGACGGCGAGGGGCCGACCTTCCGGGTCGAGCTCGAAGAGATCGGGCCGCGCCCAGACGTCGGCGCTGTCGAGGGCGACGTAGATGGGGAGATCACCCAGGACTTCGATCCCCAGCTCGTCCGCCAGCCGGCGCAGCCGGCCCCACTGCAGGGCGAAGAGGAACTGCACGTGCCGGTGGTAGCGGACCTCCTCGCCGAGGTGTTCACGGGCGGCGGCGAGGGCGGCCGGCTCACGGCGGCGAAGCTCGCCGGGCCAGTCGCCCCAGGAACGGCCGCCAAAGTGGTGCTTGAGGGCCGCGAAGAGGCACCAATCGTCGAGCCAGCTGCGGTGGGCCGGATCGTCGAAGAAAGCCTCCCTCGCCTGCCGCAGGTCCGCCGGCGCCGCCGTTGCAAAACACGCCGCGGCCGCCCGCAACAGGGCTTCCCGCCACAACTGGACGGTGGGGAAATCCACCTGGGCGCTGGGCGAACGGGGCAGCTCGACGAGCTCGGCCGCGGGGAGGAGGCCGTCCGCCGCCAGCCCTTCCGGCGAGATCAGCAGCGGATTGCCGGCGAACGAAGAGAGGGCGCCGTAGGGCGAGTTGCCGAAGCCGGTGGGGCCGAGCGGCAGCACCTGCCAGGCCCGCTGCCCGGCCTCGGCAGCCCAGCGCAGGAAGGCCTCGGCCGCGGGCCCCAAGTCCCCGATGCCGAAGGGGCCAGGGAGCGAAGTCGGGTGGAGGAGGAGGCCGGCGCGACGGTCCCGGCGGGGCCTCGGCGGAGATGGTGGGGCGCCGCCGGCGCTAGACTGCGGGCCGGGAGCGGTCGAGATGTCGAGCTCTGCCACCTATCCTCGCCTCAGCTTCTTCCTCGAGGAAGCATACCGCGAAGAGATCGCGCGCCTGCCGTGGTCGGTGCCGCTCGGCGAGTGGCCGCACCACGGGGTCGAGGAGCTGCCGGTGCGTCGCGGCCAGGGCCGGCACCCGGTGCTCTTCACCCGCGCCGGGAGCCTCAAGCTGGTGATCAAAGAGCTCAGCGAGGAGGGCGCGCGGCGCGAGGTCGAGACCTATCGCCACCTGCTGGCGCACGGGATCCGGGCCCTGCGTCCGCTGGGTTGGGTGGTGCGCGAGGAAGCACCCATCGCGGTGGAGAGCCCCGTCGGTCCGCTCGCCGAGCGCCAGGCCTACGGCCACACGATCACCCGCCTGGCGCGCCGCGTGCTGCCGGAGTCCCGCCTCTACGCGCTCGCCCTCGAGCCGGCCCGCCGCCGCGCCATCGCCGATGCCATCGCGGACCTCTTCGTCGACCTGCACAGCCACGGTGTCTATTGGGGGGACGGTTCCCTCGACAACGTGCTGATCCAGTTCGTCGCGGTGCGCATCCCGCAGATCGGCCGGCGTACCCGCCTGCGAGCGCTGCTCGCCGATGCCGAGACCGCGGAGATCCACCCGGCGCTCTCGCCGGGGCTGCGGCAGGCGGACCTCGAGGTGTTCGTCGAGGCCATGCGTTGGCTGAGCGAGGACCTGCGGCTCCAGGGCGTGGTGCGCGAGCCCTTGGCGACCGCGGCGGACCGCGACTACCTCCTCGCCGCCTACGAGCGTCGCTTCGCCGTGACCGTCGAGGCGGCGAGCTTCACCGCCGAGACCGGACTCGAGCCGGCCGCCGTGCTCGGCGAGGTCGACCACCCGGCCTACCTCAACACTCTGCGCAAGCACATCGAGGAGCATCGCTGGTACCTGGGCGAGCGGCGGGGGGAGGCGGTCTCCCTGTCGGAGGCTGCCGCCGACTGGTTGCGCACGGTCTTCGAACCGGTCTGCAAGCTGCTGCGGGAAGCGGGCGTCGAGACCTACTTTCCGGGCAAGACGGCGGCCGAGCTCTACGTCGACATCATGACCCACAAGTACTTCCTGTCGCGCCAGCGCGGTGAGGACGTCGGGATGATCGTCGCCACCCGCGACTACGCCGAGCGCTTCGGCGAGGCGCGCCGCGCCGCCGCCTTCTGGCAACGCCTCGGGCAGCGGCTGCGGGAGATCTTCGGCTGGCGAGAGGAAGCCTGAGCTGCGCCAGCTGCCCTACGGCGCGGCGCTGACCACCGCCACGAGCGCGCTCTCGCTGCCGTCGACCCGTGAGGTGCCGACGACGAGCGTCTCACCGAGCTGGATGCCGAAGCTGGTGCCCAGCAGCCGACGGCCGGCGCGCCGGACGGCCTTGCCGGTCGGGCTCTCGACGCTGGAGAGGTCGACGGCCTGGGCGTCGACGACGAATGGGCTGATCAACAGCTGTTCGTTGGCCCGGCCGCGCAGGGTCAAGCTGACCTCGAGCGGCAAGCCGTCGGCGTCGTGGAGCGTGAGGGCCGCCTGGTTGGCGGTGCGCACCCAGCCGGCGTCGACCAGGCGGTAGCGGGTGAAGGGCAGAAAGCTCGCGACGTCCTCGATCGCCTTGCGGGTGTTCGCCGGCAGGCCCTCGAGGCTCTCCTTGGCCGCGCGGTCCGCCGTCAGCAGAATGACCTGAAAAGCCTGGCTGCGTGGCATGCCGTCCCGCTCGGCGAGGGCGCGGACGAGCCGTTCCTGGGCGGCGTCGTCACCGATGAAGACGAGGTACTGGATGCCGCTCTCCATGATCCCGGAGTCCCGCACGCGGCAGACCTCCTTGGTGGCAGCGCCACACTGCTGCCAGGCCAGGACCTCGGCCTCGTGGAGGCTGAGCTGCTTGACGGCATAGCGGCGCTCGTAGGGTTGGCTCGCGCCGTCGCTCTCGGCGGGTCGAGCCAGCACGGGCAGCGCCAGGACGACGCCGAGCAGGGCGAGGAGGATGGCACCGCGGCGATGGGGACGAGGCAGTTGTCGCATGGTCGGTCCTTTCTTGGTCTCCACTGGGTTGTGACTGAACCTCAAGGGGCGGTCGTCGGGGTGAGGACCCAGATCAGCCGGGTCCCTCCCGGGGTCTCGATCTCGAGCCGGCGGGCCAGCTGCTCGGGCGCGGGCGTGGCGGTGGTCGCCGGCGCAGTGTGCTGCGAGCCGCCGGTGGTGCGCGGCCGGCGTGGGCGCGGCGGTGTTGCCTGGACCGTCTTCGCCAGGGAGCCTTCCCGGTGGCTGGCTGCCGGCGGCGCAGTGGTCGGAGGCGTGCGATCAGCGACGACCGGCGGTGCCGGGCGTGCCGCGGCCGGTGGCGCCGGTGGCGCGCTCGGGCCCTGCAAGAGGAGCACCGCGAGGAGGGAAGCCGCCGCCAGCGTGGCGAGGCCGGCGGGCAGGGCGAGCCGTCTCCAGGCCAGCCACCGTTGTTGTGCGGGCTCTTCTTCTGCCGCCTGAGCGACGGCGAGGATGCGCTGGCGCAGGGCGGCGCTCGCTGCCGGGTCGAGCTGGTCGTCGTGGGCCGCCGGGTCACCGGTGCGCAGGAGGGTGCGGAGGCGACGATCGCGGTCCGCCGGCAGAAGCGCGCGAGAGGTCATCGGGTTTCCTCCTCAGAGGCCACGGCACCGGTGAGCAGGTGGCGGGCGAGCTGCTTGCGGCCGGTGGCGAGGTGCCAGCGAACGGTCACTCGGCTGATCCCCAGCAGCCGCGAGATCTCGGCGGTGTCGAGGCCTTCGAGCTCGGCGAGCACCACGATCGCGCGCCGGCGCACCGGCAAGGTGCTGAGCGCCGCTTCAACGGTGAGGCGAGCGAGCGCGGCGGCCTCGGTCTCATGCCGGTCGGCAGCGGACTTGGCCGTCGCCGCATGGGCTCGCCGCACGGCCAGGCGCCGGAAGCGGTCACGGCAGAGGTTCACCAGCACGCGGGTGAGCCAGGCAGCGCCGGCGGCCGGTTCGTCGGGCAGGGCCCTCGGCCTTGCCGCGGCGCGCAAGAAGGTCTCCTGGACGAGGTCCTGGGCCGCCTCGGCGTCGCGGGAAAGCCGGCGGGCCAGGCGATAGAGGCGTTGGTGATGGAGATCGAAGAGCTGGGCCAGCCGGACGACGGGGACCAGGGCCTCCGCGCCCTCGAGGGGCAGCTCGCCGGCTGGCAGCACGTTGCTCACACCCCTTTGACGCACGAAGGGGCTGCGGCGTTGGTGGCGAGCTAACCCGCGTAGAGCTGGAGATCGTTGCCGACGGTGTCCGCCAGGTCGAGGCAGGTCGGCAGGTGCGGGTGCCGCACGATCACATGGCCGTCCGAGAGGAGCGTCTGGATCCAGTTGCGGCGGGGTGCCCCGAGAGGCAGCAGGTCCACCGAGACGATGTGCTCCCCAAAGCGGGAGAGCAGCCGTTCGAGGCCCTCGATGCGCTGGATCCGCCCCTGGCCGTGGGCGCGCTTGAACACCACGGCGCTGTTGTAGCGGCGCTCGATGGGCTGCGAGAGGCGGCGCATCGTCACCGCCTCGGCCCAGCCGGTGAAGACGTCGATGTCGCTGCCGTAGTTCATCAGCTCGGTCGAGCGGGCGCCGGGGGGGCGCGCCCCGATCTCGCCGAACACGGCCTCGCCGTTCGGCCGCAGGAACCACTCCATGTGGGTGAAGCCGGTGCGGAAGCCCAAGGCCCGCAGCACGGCGAGACCCATCTCCCGGCCCGGCGCCAGGTCCGCTCGCATCACGTCGCGCAGCGTCACCGTCTGCGGGCTGATCCACTCCACGGTGCGGGCGATCAGCGGCCGCGGCCGGTACCAGGCGATGTTCCAGTAGAGGATCTCGCCACCGGCGCAGATGGTGTCGAAGGTGTACTCCTCGCCGTCGATGAACTCCTCGACGGAGACCTCGGCGACGTGGCGGATGAGGGGCAGTACCCGCTCGAGCTGCCGCGGCTCGTCCACCCGATGGGTGTCCTTCGAGCCGGCGCCGGCGATGGGCTTGAGGATCAGCGGGTAGCCGATCGCCTCGGCGGCCTCGCGGACTTCGCGCTCCGAGGTGGCCCGGGCGTGGCGTGGGGTGCGGACACCGGCGGCGTCGAGGCGCTGCTTCATCCGTTCCTTGTCGCGGAAGGGCAGCGTCTCCTCAACGGTCATTCCCGGCAGCTCGAGGGCCTCGCGGATCCGGGCGGCGAGGATCATGCCGGGTTCCCACAAGCACTCGACCCGCTCGATCGCCCCGGCGGCCGGGTGCCGGCGTACGAGCTCGACGACGGCCTCCTCGTCCCACAGCTTGGGCGCGTGGATGTAGGCCGCCAGGGCCTCCCGTGCGACCTCCGGCAAGGCGCCTGCCGGAGTGTCTCCGAGGCCGATGACCTGCGCGCCGACGCGCGCCAACCCGCGGGTGAACCACATCATTTCCCACGGGTAACCTGGGGCGATCATCAGGACGTTCATGCGTACTCCACGCGCACGAGGCTGACCAGGCGCATCAGGCCGCGGTAGACCGTCTCGGTGTCCTCGTGCCGCAAGATGGCGTAACCCTCACCTTCGTAGCTGTCGGACTTGCTCTGGCCCGGCTGCGGCAGCTTGGCCTCGACGACGAGCGGTCCCAGCTCCTTCTGGGCCTGGTCGAGACCGTGCACCGCCTTGACGCGCCCTTGCCCCATGCCGCGGAAGAACGCCGCCCCGGCGGCCCACTTGCGCGGTGGCGGGTTGAACTCGCCGTAGACCATCAGGCGGGCCCAGGCGGCGAGGAGATCGAAGTCGTGCGCGACGGAGACCAGGGTGGTGATCTGCGCGCCTGGGGGCCGCGCGGCCACCTCGGAGATGGCGATCGAGCCGTCGCGGCGGCGGAACCACTCCATGTGGGTGAGCCCGGTGCCCATGCCGAGGGCCTTCAGAGCGGCGAAGTTGGCGGCCTTGATGTCGTCGAGGCGCGGGTCTTCGCGCTCGCGGGGCAAGAGCACGCACCACTGGATCCATGGGTTGTGCAGGGCCTCGAGCGGCGTCGGCAGGTAGCGGGTCGAGGAGTACCAGACCGGCGTTCCGCCGATCGAGACCGTCTCGAAGGAGTACTCCTGGCCGGTGACGAACTCCTCGATGAGGAGCGGCCGATGCGGTGCCGGCGCGCTCGCCCGCAGCGCTTCCTCGAGGGCCTCGGCGGTGCCGACCCGGAAGGTCGCCTTGGCGCCGGCGCCGTCCGGTGGTTTGACCACGACGGGGAAACCCACCTCGCCCACGAACGCCCGTGCCTCTGCCAACGAGGTCGCCAGGTGATGGCGCGCACAGGGCAGGCCGGCCTCCCGCAACACCGTCTTCATCCGCGCCTTGTCACGGAAGTTCCTGGCGGCCTCGGCCCCCATGCCCGGCAGGCCGAGGATCTCGCGCGCCTGGGCCAGGGGAACCTGGAGCTGCTCGAGGGCTCCCATCAGCAGGTCGAGGCCCCCCAACGTCTTGCCGAGCTCGGCCGCGGTCGCCGCCAGCTGGTGGGGATCGAAGGCGTCCTCGACGCGGTGATGGGCGACGACCAGACCGGCCAGGGCCGGCGGCACCCTGACCGCCGGGTCCTGGGTGATGAGGCCCAGGCGGACCCCCGGCACACTCGCGGCCGCGGCGGCGAAACGCACCGTCGCGGGCATCAAGAAAGGAGCTACGAAAACGACGTTGGGCATGGTGCGAGGAGTATATCCAGATGCATGGGTGGATCGAGATGGTGAGCTCCGGGAGCGCTTCCGGGTGGGGCCGGCCGAGCGCAAAGAGCGTGCTGCGCGGCCACGCCTGCGCACTTGCCAGCTTGCGGGAGATCCTCCACAATCGGCCCATGCGCCGCGTCCGTCCCGTCACCGCCATCCTCTTCGTCCTCGCCATCGGTGCCGCCCTGTGGTTCACCGACCAACTCGTCCAGGGCGGGTTCTCGCAGGCCAACTTCGAGCGGGTCGCCCCGGGCCGTGACGGCACCGTGCGGGTCTCGCTCGCCGGTCTCGGGCCCTCGCAGGTGCGCTTCTACCGTTTCCTCAATGCCGGCAACCAAGAGGTCCGCTTCTTCGTCGGTAAGGACCCGCAGGGCGCTCTCGCGGTCGCCTTCGACGCCAACGAGATCTGCGCCAAGGCGAAGCGCGGCTACCGCCACGAGGGCGACTGGGTGGTCTGCAACAAGTGCGACAAGGCCTTCCGGCTCGCCGAGGTCAACGCCGGCGGCGGGGGCTGTAAGCCGATCCCGCTCGCCTACCGCGTCGAGGGTGACGAGCTGCAGCTCAGCGAGAGCGACGTGCTCAAGGGCTGGCGCTACTTCAACTAGGGGTCGGGCCGAGGACTGTGGCCGGCTGCGCCGTCTGGCCCGCCTGCCAGTGCGCGGCTCGACGCTGCCGCCTCCTTGACATAGAATGCGAGCTTCCGCGAACCGACCGCCTCTCGCATTTCTGTGCCTGGCTCGGCGAGACGGATCCGGGGACGGAAGCTCCCGGCAAGGCAGCTCTCGGAAAGGAAGATAGCGACCCGTGGCTGATTTCGTGCTCTTCGAGGAGGAATGCTCCCAGCTGGAGCAGGTGCTGGGGCGCTTGCGCCTGGACTCGAACAGCCGGGCCGTCTTCTTGATCGACAAGAATGGTCAGCAGATCGCCGCCGCTGGCGAGACCGAGAAGTTCGACACGATGTCGCTCGCCTCGTTGACCGCCGGCAACGTGGCGGCAACCGACGGGCTCGCCAAGCTGATCGGCGAGCGCGAGTTCTCGGTGCTGTTCCATGAGGGGCAGCAGGACCACATCCACATCTCGATCGTCTCCCAGCGTGCCATCCTGGTGGTGATCTTCGACGACCGCTCTTCTCTCGGCCTGGTTCGGCTGCGGGTCAAACGGGCGAACAGCGAGCTGGAGCAGATCTTCGAGACGATGAGCGGTCGCAGCGCCGCCGTGGGGACCGCGAACGGCCCCGCGAGCCCCTTTGCCGAGATCACCGACGAGGACATCGACGCACTGTTCAGCGAGTAGCCTGCTCGCTGGACCACGTGCCCCTTCCCGGTTTCCTACTCAGCGGCGGTTCGAGCGCGATCTATGACGTTCATCAACTACGCCAACAAAGAGATCAACTGCAAGATCGTCTACTACGGGCCGGGCCTCTGCGGCAAGACGACCAACCTGCAGTACATCTACTCGAAGACGCCGCCTGACGCCCGCAACAAGATGATCTCTCTCGCGACCGAGACGGATCGCACCCTCTACTTCGACTTCCTGCCCCTCGACCTCGGCTCCATCCGCGGCTTCACCACCCGTTTTCACCTCTACACGGTGCCCGGCCAGGTCTTCTACGATGCCAGCCGCAAGCTGATCTTGAAGGGCGTCGACGGCGTGGTCTTCGTGGCCGACAGCCAGGAAGTGCGGATGGAGGCCAACGTCGAGTCGATCCGCAACCTCGAGGAGAACCTCCGCGAGCACGGCTTCGACCTAGCGACGATCCCCTATGCGCTGCAGTTCAACAAACGGGACCTGCAGGACGTGGTGCCCGTCGACGAGATGTACCGCATGCTGAACTTCAAGCGCGAGCCGACCTTCGAGGCGGTGGCAACGACGGGCGTGGGAGTGCTCGATACGCTCAAGGCCGTTGCCAAGCAGATCCTCATCGAGCTGCGCAAGCGCTAGACCCTGGCCATCCCCATGAGCCGTCACTGGAGCAAGTCCGAGGTCGCCTACTTGCGCCGCTTTGCCACCACCAAGAAGGTGGCCGAGCTGGCGCAGCGCTTCGACACCGAGGAAAGCGAGGTGCGGGCACAGCTGGCGGGGCTCGGGGTGGCGGCGCGCGACTCCGAGCCGGCGGCGGCCGTGGAGCAGCCCGAGCTGGCCGGCTTCGAAGCCGGGCTGCGGGCCCTCTACGCGCAGGATTGGGCCGAGGCCGAGCGCTGCTTCGCGGCGGTCCTCGCGGCGAGCGAGACGGTGGCCTTGAGCGGCCGGGCTCGCCAGCTCCTCGGCGTCTGCCGCGGCCGGTTGGCCGAGGCCGCCGCCGAACCCGCGGACCCGGTGCTGCTCGCCGTGTACCACAAGAACCGCGGCGACTATGCCGCGGCGCAGGCTGCGCTCGCCGGGGTGGCGCGCGACGACGACCGCGGCCTCTACGTGCGTGCCGCCGTCCATGCCGCTGCGGGCCAGGACGAGCAGGCGGCCGCGGCCCTCGCGGCGGCGATCGCCCTCAACCCGGTGAACCGGGTCCATGCCTTCCACGACGCCGACTTCCAAGCCCTGCGCCGGCGAGAGGAACACGCCCATCTCTTCGCTCTCGCCTGAGCCAGCTCGGGCCCCGTTCGTCACAGCGGTGGGAGGTGGAACGGGTCTCGCCGTCCTCTTGCGTGGGCTCAAGGGCCGGGTGCCGGCCGATCGCCTGCGGGCGGTGGTGACAGTGACCGACGACGGCGGCTCGTCGGGACGGCTGCGGCGCGAGTTCGGCGTCCTGCCACCGGGTGACATCCGCAACTGCCTGGCGGCGCTGGCGGACGACGAGGACCTCCTCACCCGCCTGTTTCAATACCGCTTCGAGAACGGTGGTGGCCTTTCCGGGCACTCCTTCGGCAACCTCTTCCTGACCGCTCTGGCGGGGATCACGGGCGACTTCTACCAGGCGATCCTGACGGCCGAGTCGGTGCTCTCGGTGCGCGGCAAGATCCTCCCGGCGACGCTCACCGACGTCCGGCTGCGGGCTCGCGGCAGGTCGGGCCGCTGGTACGAGGGGGAGTCGGCCATCGGCCAGGCCGCGGAGTGTCTGTCCGCCCTCGAGATCGAGCCCACGGGTCCGCAGGCCTTCCCCGCCGCCGCTGCGGCGCTCTGCGCCGCCGATCTGATCGTCCTTGGGCCGGGCTCGCTCTACACCTCCATCCTCCCCAACCTGCTGATCCCCGGGATCCGCGAGGCGGTGCGCGAGGCGAAGGCGCGAGTGGTGCTGGCGCTCAATCTGATGACCCAGCCCGGCGAGACCGACGAGATGAGCGGCCAGGACCACCTCGAGGCCGTCGAGCGCTACGCCGGGCCGGGCCTGGTGCATGCGGTCCTGGTCAACGCCAGCGAGCTGCCCGGGGCCAGCCTCTCGACCTACCGGGCGAGCGGTGCCCAGCCTGTGCGCCTCGACCGCGCCTGGGCGGCGGCTCGCGGGGTGGCGGTCGTCGAAGCCGACCTGTTGGCTGGCGGGGAGCTGATCCGTCACGACCCGCAGAAGCTCGGCCTGGCGGTGCTCGGCTTGGCAGCCGACAGCTGAGCGGCGTAGCGGGCCGGCCACGCTCGGACCGTCCGCTGTGGCGGGGGCGCCACAGCGAGCCGGCCCGCGGGCCCGGAAAGATGGCAGTACGGCCCCGGCACCGGCCTTGCTAATCGGCCAGGCCGGCAGCGCATCCCGGGTGACGCGGCCAGCACCGTTTTCCATCGTCTGTCCTTCCATCGGGAGATCGTCGTTCATGTGCGGAATCGTTGGCTACGTAGGGGAGCGCGAGGTCGTTCCCCTGTTGATCGAAGGTCTGCGGCGGCTGGAGTACCGGGGCTACGACTCGGCCGGCGTGGTGGTGCGGGACAACGGCCATCTCAACACCCGCAAGGCGGAAGGCAAGCTCGACCGCCTGGTCGAGAAGCTCGCCAACCAGCCACTCAGCGGCCGCTTCGGCCTCGGCCATACCCGCTGGGCCACCCACGGCCCGCCCAGCGAGCGCAACGCCCATCCGGTGCTCGACTCGCGCGGCAAGGTGGCGGTCATCCACAACGGCATCATCGAGAACTTCCTGCCCTTGAAGCGGCGGCTGATCGCCGAGGGCTACAGCTTCAACTCGGATACCGACACGGAGGTGGTCGCCAACCTGATCTCCTCCTACCTCGACGACGACCTGCGGGCGGCCGTCGAGCGCGCTCGGCGCGAGCTCACGGGGATGTACGCCATCGCCGTCATCTCGACTGCCGACGATGGCATCGTGGTGACCCGCCAGGGGCCGCCGCTGGTGGTCGGGCTGGGCAACGAGGAGCAGTTCCTGGCCTCCGATCCCTCGGCGATCCTCGCCTACACCCGCGAGGTGATCTTCCTCGAGAACCGGGACCTCGCCCTGCTGCGACCGAGCGGCATCGAGCTCTGGGACGCCGCCGGCCAGCCCGTTGAGCGCCCCGTCACCCGCCTCAACTGGGACCCCATCCAGGTCGAGAAGGGCGGCTACAAGCACTTCATGCTGAAGGAGATCCACGAGCAGCCGCAGGCCATTCAGGACACTTTTGCCGGTCGCATCGACTTCGAGACCGGTGAGGTGAGCTTCGAGAGCCTGGCCCTCGACCCCGTGAAACTGGCCAAGGTCGAGCGCCTGCATCTGCTCGCCTGCGGCACCTCGCTCCACGCCGCCCTGGTAGGCAAGTTCCTGATCGAGGAGATCGCTCGCCTGCCGGTCGAGGTGGACTACGGCTCGGAGTACCGCTACCGGGGCCCGATCGTCGACGAGCGGGTGTTGGCGGTGGGGATCTCGCAATCCGGCGAGACGGCGGACACGCTGTCGGCGATGGAAGCCGCCAAGGAGCGCGGTGCCATCCTGGTGGCGATCTCGAACGTCCTCGGCAGCCAGGCCACGCGGATCAGCGACGGCGTGATCTACACTCACGCTGGGCCGGAGATTGGCGTCG
>WBZL01001677.1_pt1 | contig 22684 bp, 15 predicted proteins | sample 5204291 | NCBI WGS metagenome assembly WBZL01 (sample SAMN12344345, study PRJNA552823) | activated sludge metagenome | biome: Activated sludge suspended growth; feature: Nitrification reactor; material: Wastewater; isolation source: activated sludge from nitrification reactor of wastewater...
TTCTTTGCACCAGCAAAGAAAGTGAGTCGGCCGCCGGGCCGAAACCCCGGCCGGGGGCGGTGGGGAATCGAACTCTCCACCGAACGACAGAACAGCGCCGCGAGCAACCCCGCAGCCCCGGCGACCGGCCACGCCCCCGATGACAGCCCTCCGCCCCTCCGACGCTCGGCAAGACTCCACCGCGCTCCCACCCAACGAGGTGTGCGAACGCCTGGCGCGCGAGCTGCGCGCGCACACGCAGGGCGAGGTGATGTTCGATGCCGCCTCACGTGGACGTTATGCCACCGATGCGTCGATCTACCAGGTCATGCCCGTCGGCGTGCTGGTGCCCAGGACAGCCGAGGACGTGAGCCGCGCGCTGGCCATCGCGCGACAGCTGAAAGTGCCGGTGCTGCCGCGTGGGGGTGGCACCAGCCAGTGCGGGCAGACCACCGGGGCGGCGCTGGTGATCGACTGCAGCAAGCACCTGCGGCGCGTGCTGGCGGTCGATGTCGAGGCCCGGCGCGCCACCGTCGAGCCGGGCCTGGTGCTGGACCACCTCAACGCCGAGCTCAGGCGCCACGGCCTGTGGTACCCGGTGGACGTGTCCACCAGCGCGCAGGCCACGCTGGGTGGCATGGCCGGCAACAACAGCTGCGGGTCGCGCAGCATCGCCTACGGCAACATGGTGCACAACGTCGCCGGCGCCAGCGCCTGGCTGGCCGACGGCACGCTGGTGGACTTCGGGGCGGTGGCCGCGGCAACCGGTCGGGCGCAAGGCATCGCCGAGTTCGTGCGCAGGCTGGCCGAGCAGCACCGCAGCGAGATCGAGGCGCACTGGCCCCGGGTGCTGCGGCGCGTCGGCGGCTACAACCTCGACCTCTTCGATCCGCGCAGCGAGCGGCCCTACACGTCCGACGGCAGCGTCAACCTGGCGCACCTGCTGGTCGGCAGCGAGGGCACGCTGGCCTTCACGAAGACGCTGACGCTGCAGCTGGCCGAGCTGCCGCGCGCCAGGGTACTGGGCGTGCTGAACTTCGGCCGCTTCCACGACGCGATGGCCAGCGCCCAGCACATCGTCAAGCTCGGCCCCACCGCGGTGGAGCTGGTCGACCGCACGATGATCGAGCTGGCGCTGGCCAACCCGGCGTTCCGGCCGGTGATCGAGACCGCGCTGATCGGGCGGCCCGACGCGATCCTGCTGGTCGAGTTTGCCGGCGCGGACAAGGCCGCGCTGCTGCGGCAGCTGCAGGCACTGGTCGAGCTGATGGGCGACCTCGGCCACCCCGGCAGCGTGGTGCAGATGCCCGACGAGGCGCCCCAGAAGGCCTTGTGGGAGGTGCGCAAGGCCGGGCTCAACATCATGATGAGCCTCAAGGGCGACGGCAAGCCGGTGAGCTTCATCGAGGACTGCGCGGTGCCGCTCGCCCACCTGGCCGACTACACCGACGCGCTGACCGAGGTGTTCACGCGCCACGGCACGCGTGGCACCTGGTACGCGCACGCGTCGGTGGGCACCTTGCACGTGCGGCCCATCCTCGACATGCGGCGCGACGGCGCGGCGAAGATGCGGGCGATCGCCGACGAAGCCGCGGCCCTGGTGCGCCGCTTCAAGGGCGCGTACAGCGGCGAGCATGGCGACGGCCTGTGTCGCGGCGAGTGGATCGCCTGGCAGTTCGGGCCGGCCTTGACCCAGGCCTTCGCGGCCATCAAGCGCGAACTCGACCCCGACGGCCTGTTCAGCCCCGGCCGCATCGTCGACCCGCCGCGCATGGACGACGGCGCGTTGTTCCGCTTTGCGCCGGCCGATGCGCCCCGGCCGTACCGCCGGATCCCGCTGCAGCCGGCCCTGGACTGGTCGGCGTGGAACGTGCAGAACGATCCGCTGACCGAGCGCATCACCGCACCCGGCAGCGGCGGCGACGCCACGCAGGGCTTCGGCATGGCCGTGGAGATGTGCAACAACAACGGCCATTGCCGCAAGTTCGACGCCGGCACGATGTGCCCGAGCTACCGGGTGACGCGCGACGAGCAGCACCTGACGCGTGGACGCGCCAACACGCTGCGCCTGGCGCTGTCGGGACAACTCGGGCCCGATGCGCTCACCGGCGACGCGGTGGCCGAGGCGCTGGACCTGTGCGTCAGCTGCAAGGGCTGCAAGCGCGACTGCCCGACCGGCGTGGACATGGCGCGCATGAAGATCGAGGTTGCGGCGCAGCGGCGCGCGCGGCACGGCGCGAGCCTGTTCGACCGGCTGGTCGGCGGCCTGCCCGACTACGCCCACTGGGCCAGCCGGTTGCCCGCGCTGATGAACCTGCGCGACCGCCTGCCCGTGGCGCGTGCACTCACCCAGCGTTGGCTCGGCCTGTCGGCGCGGCGCACCCTGCCGCGCTGGCGCCGCGACACCTTCTGGCGCACCCGCGAACGCGCCGGACTGGCCACCGCCGCGCAGACCCTGGCGGCCGCACCGATGGCCGCGGTGCTGTTCGTCGACACCTTCAACGGCTGCTTCGTGCCCGGCATCGCGCACGACGCGGCGCGCGTGCTGCGCGCGGCGGGCTACACGCTGCACAGCGCGACGCGCGACGGGGCGCACCTGTGCTGCGGGCGCACACACCTGGCCAGCGGCGACGTCGACGGCGCGCGCACCCACCTGCGTGCGCTGCTCGACGCGCTGCTGCCGTTTGCCGATGCGGGCCTGGCCATCGTCGGGCTGGAGCCCTCGTGCCTGCTGACCCTGCGCGACGAGGCCCTGGTGCTGGGCCTGGGCGAGCGGGCCATGCGCGTGGCAAAGCAGGCGCTGCTGTTCGAGGAGTTCATCGTGCGCGAGCAGCGCGCCGGGCGCTGGCAGCTGGCGCTGCAGCCGCTGGACCAGCCGCTGCTGGTGCACGGGCATTGCCATCAGAAGGCCTTCGACGCGGTGTCGCCGGTGATGGAGGTGCTGCGCACCGTCCCGGGTGCGCGGCCCGAGCTGATCGACAGCAGCTGCTGCGGCATGGCCGGCGCCTTCGGCTACCAGTCGCACCATGACGACGTGTCGATGGCGATGGCCGAGGCGGCGCTGTTGCCGGCGATCCGGCGGCAACCCGAGGCCCTGGTGGTGGCCGACGGCACCAGTTGCCGGCACCAGATCGCCGACGGCGCCGGGCGGCAGGCGCTGCACGTCGCGGAGCTGCTGGCGCGTCAGCTGGTGCCGCGCACCTGAGGGTTGGCCGCTTCGCCGGCGAGACGGGACTCCGCCGCCTCGCCAGTGAACTGGGCTTCCGCCGCTTCGCCGGTGGACCGCGGCTCCGCCGCTTCGCCGGTGAACTGGGGCTCCGCCGCTTCGCCGGTGAACTGGGGCTCCGCCGCTTCGCCGGCGGGTGGCGGCTCGGCCGACACGCCGGGCGGCCAGGCCAGCCGCGCGGTGAACCAGAAGCGACTGCCCACGCCCGGTTGGCTGCTGGCCCCGGCCTCGCCGCCCATCGCCTGGGCCAGCCGGCGCGTGATGGCCAAGCCCAGCCCGGTGCCCCCGTGGCGCCGCGTGAACGACGCATCGACCTGCACGAAGGGCTGGAACAGCCGGCGCAGCGCGTCGGCCTCGATGCCCACGCCGCTGTCGAGCACCTCGAAGCGCAGCACCGCGCCCTCGGCATCGCGGTGCGAGACGTCGATGGTCAGGACCACCTGGCCTTGCTCGGTGAACTTCACCGCGTTGCCGGCCAGGTTGAGCAGGGCCTGGCGCAGGCGCGTCGAGTCGCCGCGCAGCCGGGCGGGCAGTTCGTGCGCCTCGACCCGCAGCGCCAGGCCCTTGGCCGCCGCCGAGTCGGCCACCAGGGCCTCCACCGAGTCCAGCAGGTCCTGCGGGGAGAAGACCTGTTCGTGCAGGGTGAGCTGGCCCGACTCGATCTTGGACAGGTCGAGCACGTCGTTGATCACCGCCAGCAGGTGCCGCCCGGCGTCGGCCACCTTGCGCAGGCGCTCGGCCTGGCGCTGGGTCGGCACCTCGCGCTGCAGCAGGTGGGTCAGGCCGAGGATGGCATTGAGCGGCGTGCGGATCTCGTGGCTCATGTTGGCCAGGAACTCGCTCTTGGCGCGGTTGGCGGCTTCGGCCGCGACGCGCGCCTGCTCCAGCTCGGCGGTGCGCTGCTGAACCAGCTCCTCCAGGTGGTGGCGATGGCGGTCCAGCTCCTCGGTGAGGCGGACCCGTTCGCTGATGTCCTGGATCACGCCCACCAGATGGGTGCGGCGGCCGTCGGCCGCCTTCAACGGGGTGATCGTGACATGCGCCGGATACGTGCTGCCGTCCTTGCGCCGGTTGACGATGTCGCCGGCGAAGGCGTGGCCCGCGACGAGGGCCTCCTTCATGAGCCTCAACACGGCCGGCGGCGTGCGATCCGAGCGCATCATCCGCGGGTCGCGCCCCAGCGCCTCGTCGCGCGGGTAGCCGATCTGACGCTCGAAGGCCTCGTTGACGTACACGATGCGATGGTCGAGGTCGGTCATCAGCACCGCGGCCGGGCTCTGCTGGACCACCTGCGCGAGCTGGTCCAGCCGTTCGCGCATCTGCAGCAGCTCGGTCACGTCCTGCACCGTGCCCAGCGTGCGCACCGGCTGGCCGTCGGCGCCGTACTGCGTCTCGCCGCGTTCGCGCACCTGGCGCAGCGTGCCGCTGGACAGCAGCATGCGGTGCACCACGTCGTAGGGTTGGCGGGTCTCGAGCGAGGCCTTGTACGCGGTGTCGACACGCTGCCGGTCGTCGGGGTGCACGTAGGCCAGGAACTCGTCGTAGGTCAACCCGCCCAAGGCGGGGTTGCGCTCGAACAGCCGGAAGCACTCGTCCGACCACCACAGGCGCTGCGACGGCAGCTCGATCTGCCAGCTGCCGATGGCGGCCACGCGCTGCGCCTCGGCCAGGCGCTGCTGGCTGTCGCGCAGGGCCTGCTCGGCGGCGACACGGGCGGTGATGTTCTCGGCGAAGATCACCACGCCGCCGATGCTGCCGTCGGCCGTGCGCCAGGGGTGAACTTCCCAACGCCCCCACAACGTGCTGCCGTCGCGGCGCTGGAGCGGCTCGGCCGTGCCGGTCACCACCTCGCCGGCCAGCGCGCGGCGGTGGGCGTCCCGCCAGTGGTTCGGCATGTCGGGAAACAGCGCGTAGTGACTCTGGCCGACCACGGCCTGCCCCCACAGGTCGTTGGACTCGAGCCAACGCCGGTTGACCGCGATGTAGCGCATCTCGCGATCGAAGAGGGCCAGCGCCGCGGGTGTGTGGTCCAGCAACAGGCGCAGCTGTGCCTCGCTGGCACGGCGTGCCGCTTCGGCCGCCGCGCTGCGCTCGGCCTCGGCGGTGCGCGCAGCCAGGGCGCGATGCAAGGCCTCGGCCATCAGGCTGACCACCAAGCCTTCGAAGACCAGCACGGCCAGCACCACCCGGTCGGGCGTCGCGTCGACGACCAGCGAACCGGTCGGTGCCAGCAGCCCGACCGCCACCAGCGCCGCGGTCGTGGCGGTGCAGAGCAAGCCGGGGCCCAGACCGCCGAGCAGCGCCGCGGCGATCACCGGCAGCACGAACAACAGCGCCATCGACCGCGGGCCGACCGCGTCGCTGACGGCCAGGCGCAGACCGAGCATGGCCACGGGCAGGGCTAGTGCCAGCGCGTAGGCCAGCACCCGCCACGGGCCCCGCGTGGCGGCCGCTGCCGCCAGGGTCGGCGGACCCGTCACCGGTGGATCCATCGCGTGCACCCCTGCCCGCCTGCCTCAGCGAGACGACGGCAGGCCGCGCGTCAGGCCACCGGAAAGACCGGCGGCCCGAAGTCCCGCCGCAGCGCGCGCCACACGACCTCGGCAGTCAGCGGCATCTGCACCCGCTCGGCGTCGCGCCCGAGGCCGGCGCGATCGAGGGCATCGACGACGGCGTTGACCACCGCCGGCGTCGCGCCGATGGTGCCCAGCTCGCCCACGCCCTTGACCCCCAGGTCGTTGGTCTTGCAGGGGATCGACGTGTCGAAGCGCGTCTTGAAGCCGACGAAGCCGTCGGCATGCGGCAGCGCGTAATCCATGTAGCTGGCCGACAGCAGCTGGCCGCTGTCGGCGTCGTAGACGATGCGCTCGCACAGGGCCTGGCCGATGCCCTGCACGGCGCCGCCCTCGATCTGCCCCCGCACGATGGCCGGGCTGATGACGCGGCCGATGTCGTTGACCGACGCATAGGCCACGATCTGCACCGCACCGGTGGCAGGGTCGACCTCGACCTCGCAGACGTGGCAGCCGTTGGGCCAGGTAGGTCCGCCTACGCTGGAGGTGCTGTCGACGAAGATGCGCTGCTCGGGCTGGCGCGCGGCCAGCTCGGCCAGGCCGATGGCGTGGTCGGTGCCGGCCACCGCGAAGCGGCCGGCGGCGTACTCGATGTCGGCCAGCGGCGCCTCCAGGGCCTCGGCCGCCAGCTCCTTGCCCTTGTCGACGGTGCGCAGGGCGGCCACGCGCAGCGAGTTGCCGCCGGTGAACAGGCTGCGGCTGCCGGCGCTGCCGAAGCCGTTGTTGCGGTCGGTGTCGCCGTAGACGATGCGGATGCGATCGAGCGGCACCCCGAACACGTCCACCGCCAGCTGCGCCAGGCTGGTGGCGATGCCCTGCCCCATGCCCTGGACTGCCGAGTTGAGCTCGATGAAGCCATCGGGCGTGACGCTGACGGTGACACGCTCCTCGAACACGTTGCCGCCGGTCCACTCCAGGAAGGTGGCGATGCCGCGGCCGCGCAGCTTGCCGCGCGAACGGCTTTGCGCGGCGCGGGCCTCGAAGCCGGACCAGTCGGCGAGCTGCAGGCCCTGGTCGAGGATGGACTCGAAGGCGCCGCTGTCGTAGACCTGGCCCATCGGATTCTTGTACGGCATCTGCGCCGGGCTGATCAGGTTGCGGCGGCGCAGCTCGGCACCGTCGAGCTTCAGCTCGCGCGCGGCGGCGTCCATCAGGCGCTCGGTGATGTAGATCGCCTCCGGTCGCCCGGCACCGCGGTACGCACCGGTCGGCGCGCAGTGGGTCAGCACCGCGGTGAAGGTGAAGTCGATCAGCGGGATGTCGTAGATGCTGGTGGCCACCCAGGGACCGATCAGCAGCTGGATCGCCGCCGCCACGGTGCCGGGGTAGGCGCCGACGTTGGCCAGCGAGCGCACGCGCATCGCCAGCACCTTGCCCTGGGCGTCGAGCGCCAGCTCGGCCTGGCTGGTGACGTCGCGGCCGTGCACCGCGGAGAGGAACTCCTCGAGCCGCTCGGCCTGCCACTTGACCGGCCGGCCGAGCTGGCGCGCCGCCCAGGCCACCGCGATGTCCTCGGTGTAGATGCCGGTCTTCATGCCGAAGCCGCCACCGACGTCACCGACCAGCACGCGGATGTCGGCCGCGGCGATGCCCAGCGCGTCGGCCAGGCTGTCACGCACGCCGCTGGGCATCTGGCTGGACATGCGCACCGTCAGGCGGCCACCCTCCACGCTGGCCAGCACGCTGCGCGGCTCCATCGCCGACGGCGCCAGGCGCTGGTTGACCAGCTCCAGGCGGATGCGGTGCGCCGCACCGGCGAAGGCCTGCTCGGTGGCCGCGGCGTCGCCGTGGCGCATCTCGGCGCAGACGTTGTCGGGCGCGCCCTCCCACACCACCGGCGCGCTGGGCTGCACCGCCCGCACCGGGTCGGTGACGACCGGCAACTCGTGGATGTCGACGAACACCGTGTCGGCCGCCTCGCGCGCCGCCTGGCGCGACGTGGCGACGATGGCGACGACGGCCTCGCCGACGTAGCGCACGAACTCGTGGGCCAGCGCCCGCTTGGGGGGTGCCGCCATCGGCTGGCCGTCGGGTCGCGTGAAGGCCGGTGCGGTGGGAATCGGCTTGACGCCGGCGGCAACCAGGTCGGCTCCGGTGTACACCGCCACGACGCCCGGCGTGGCGCGTGCCGCGTCGAGGTCGATCGAGGCGATGCGACCGTGGGCCACGGTGGAGCGCACGAAGGCCAGCGACAGCTGCCCGTCGGGCACCACGTCGTCGGTGAAGCGGCCGCGGCCGGTGACCAGCGCCGGGTCTTCGACCCGACGCACCGATTGCCCGCTGCCGAAACGGGTGGCGACGGTGTCGGTGCTCATGCCTTCTCCCCCTTCATCTGGCGAGCGGCCAACTGCACCGACTCGACGATGTTGACGTAACCGGTGCAGCGGCAGAGGTTGCCTTCGAGCGCCTGGCCGATCTGTTCGGCGCTGGGGTCCGGGTTGTGCGACAGCAGGCAGGCAGCGGTCATCACCATCCCCGGCGTGCAGAAGCCGCACTGCAGGCCGTGGCAGGCGACGAAGGCGTCCTGCACCGGGTGCAGCGTGCCTTCGGGCGCCAGGCCTTCGATGGTGGTGACACTGCGGCCTTCGGCCTGCACCGCCAGCATGCTGCAGCTCTTGACCGACCGGCCGTCGACGAGCACCGTGCAGGCCCCGCATTGACTGGTGTCGCAGCCGACATGGGTGCCGGTGAGCGACAGGCGCTCGCGCAGCAGCTCGACGAGCAGCGTGCGCTCGTCGACCTCGGCCTGCACGGGGCGGCCGTTGACCTGCAGGGTCAGGGTTCTCATGGTCGTCGGTCCTCCGGAATGCGGATTCAGCGGCCGCGCAGGAACAGCGCGTCCAGGTCCTTGATCGTCACCTGCCGCCAGGTGGGGCGGCCATGATTGCACTGGTCGGCGCGATCGGTGGCTTCCATGTCGCGCAGCAGCGCGTTCATCTCGGCCAGGGTCAGGCGCCGGTTGGCGCGCACCGCGCCGTGGCAGGCCATCGTGGCGAGCAGCGCGTCGCGGCTGCGTTGCACGACGCGGCTGGAGCCCACGGCCTGCAGCTCGGCCAGCACCGAGCGCGTCAGCTCGGCCAGGTCGGCATCGGGCAGGGCCGCCGGCCGGCTGCGCACCGCCAGCGAGGTGGCCGACAGCGGCGCCACGTCGAGGCCCATGTGGAGCAAGGCCTCGCGCTCGGCCTCGGCGGTGGCCAGCTCGGTGGGTGTGGCGGCCAGCGTCACCGGCACCAGCAGCGGCTGGCTGGGCAGACGCTGCTGCGCCGCGCCCGAGGCCTTGAGCCGCTCGTAGACGATGCGCTCGTGGGCGGCATGCATGTCGACGATGACCAGGCCGGCGTGGTTCTCGGCCAGCACGTAGACGCCGCCGATCTGCGCCACGGCCCGTCCGAGGGGCCACTCGATGGACTCCGGGCCGGGTGGGTGGTCGGCCGGCACGCGGCCGCGCAGCGACGCCGGGGACTCGCTGCCGAGGGTTCGTCCGGCGGCGTCCGCATCCGCGCCGATGTCGCTCGACCCATGCAGGTGGGCATCCAGGCCAGCTGGCGCGTTGGGCGCGTCGGCGGCTTGCCAGCCCCGGCTCGGCTCCGTGGCGGTGGAGGGCCCGTACAACGCCGACCAGGCCGCCAGGCCGCCGCTGCCGGCCGCCGCGGCCGGCCGGTCCCAGCGGGGGGAGGGCTCGCGCGCCGCAAACAGGCCCAGCACCGACTGCTGCGGCTCGAGTCCGGTCGAGGCTCGCCCTTCGCCGTGCGGCGCGGCCCCCGCCTGGGGCTGCGTTGCGCGCGACACCGCCAGCGCCTCCTGCACGGCAGCCTGAACCGCGCCATGCACCGCGCGCCCGTCGCGGAAGCGCACCTCGATCTTGGTCGGGTGCACGTTCACGTCGACCAGTTCGGGCGCGATCTGAAGGAACAGCGCATAGGCCGGCTGACGGCTGCCGTGCAGCTGGTCGTCGTAGGCGCTGCGCACCGCATGGGCGACGAGGCGATCGCGCACGTAGCGCCCGTTGACGAACAGGTACTGCTGGTCGGCGCGGCTGCGCGCCGCCTCGGGCCGGCCCACGCGGCCGTGCAGCGCCAGCGGGCCGCGCACCGCGGCCAGCGTGCGGCTGGTGGCCATGAACTCGGCGCCCAGCACGTCGCCCAGGCGCTGCACGCCGGCGTCGTCGAGCAGCGGCGTGCGCACCGCGCGCCACTGCGCCACCAGCCGCCCGTCGTGCCAGACCGCGAAGCCGACGTCGGGCCGCGCCAGCGCGTGGCGGCGCACCGCGTCGAGCGCGTGGGCCAGTTCGGTGGCCTCGCTCTTGAGGAACTTGCGGCGTGCGGGGGTGTTGAAGAACAGCTCGTGCACCTCCACCGTCGTGCCCGGCGCGCGTGCGGCCGGCTGCAGCTCACCGCCGCGCGCGTCGACACGCATCGCGTGGCCGGCGCTGGCCGGTCGGCTGGTGAGCGACAGGTCGGCCACCGAGGCGATGGCGGCCAGCGCCTCACCGCGGAACCCCATCGTCGCCACCGACTCCAGGTCGGACAGGCTGGCGATCTTGCTGGTCGCATGGCGCCGCAGCGCCAGGGCCAGTTCGTCGGCGGGAATGCCGGCGCCATCGTCCTCGACGACGATGCTGCGCACGCCGCCGCCGGCCAGGCGCACCGTGACCTGGGTGGCCTGCGCGTCGAGCGCGTTGTCGACCAGTTCGCGCACCACGGAGGCCGGGCGCTCCACCACCTCGCCGGCGGCGATCTGGCTGACCAGTTCGTCGGGCAACGCGCGGATCGGGCGTCGCGCCGGGGCCGAAAGCACGGCGTTCATCACGGGGCATTCTAGGAGGCGGGCAGGCAGCCGCTCGGATAATCGGCACCCATGGATGTCCTGATGGGCCTGGTCGATTTCGTGCTGCACGTCGACGTGCACCTGCGCCAGTTCGTGCTGGGCTACGGAGCCTGGGTCTACGCCTTGCTGTTCCTCATCATCTTCGTCGAGACCGGCGTGGTCGTGATGCCCTTCCTGCCCGGCGACTCGCTGCTGTTCGTCGTCGGCGCCCTGTGCGGGCTGGGGCTGATGAACCTGCCGCTGACCTATGCCTTGCTGATAGCCGCGGCGGTGCTGGGCAACCAGACCAACTACGCGATCGGGCGCCGCGTGGGCCATCGCGTGTTCCATTGGGAGAGCAGCCGCTGGTTCAACAAGCGGGCCTTCGACAACGCCCATGCCTTCTACGAGAAGTACGGCGGCATCACGCTGGTGGTGGGACGCTTCATGCCCTTCGTGCGCACCTTCGCGCCCTTCGTCGCCGGCGTGGCCGAGATGACGCGGCGCAAGTTCACGTTCTACGACGTCACCGGCGGCACGCTGTGGGTGGTGAGCCTGGTCACCGCGGGCTACCTGTTCGGCAACATCCCCTGGGTGCAGGCCAACCTGTCGCGCATCATCTGGGCGATGATCCTGATCCCCGGGGTGTTCGTGCTCTACGGGGCCTGGAAGGCACGGCGACGCGCACCGGCGCCGGTGTAGCGGCCCTCGGATGGCTGCCAGGGTGCCGGCCGGCACGGCGGCGGTTCGCCGGGCCGGTCATCAGCCCGCTCTTCAGCCGATTCATCGGCCCGCCCATCGGCCCATCCATCGGCCCCCGACCCGGCCGAACCGAACCCGGCCAGGATCGGCCTACAGCCCCATCGTTAGCTTGAGGAACATCACCATCGCTGCCAGCAGCGCATCGGCGTTCTCGCGGCGCGCGAAGCCGTGGCCTTCGTTCTCGGCGCGCAGGTACCACACCGGCGTGCCGCCGGCGCGCACCCTCTGGACGATCTGCTCGGCCTCGGCCACCGGCACGCGCGGATCGTTGCGCCCATGCGCCACGAGCAGCGGCTTGGTGATGCGCCCGGCCTGCGACAGCGGCGAAATGCGATGCAGGAACTCGCGCATGGCCGGATCGCGCTCGTCGCCGTACTCGACGCGGCGCAGGTCGCGGCGGTAGCTTTCGGTGCGCTCGAGGAAGGTCACGAAGTTGGAGATGCCGACGATGTCGATGGCCCCGGCGATGCGGTCGCCGAAGTGCACCGCGCTGGCCAGGCTCATGTAGCCGCCGTAGCTGCCACCGGAGACCACGACGCGCGAGGCGTCCAGGTCGGGCTGCCGTGCGATCCAGTCCAGCAAGGCACCGATGTCCTTGACCGACTCCTCGCGGTGCCGCCCGTCGTCGAGGGCCAGGAAGGTCTTGCCGTAGCCGCTGGAGCCGCGCACGTTGGGCTGGATCAGCACCACCCCGAGTTCCTGCACGAAGTAGTTGGCGCGCCCGAGGAAACCGGCGCGCGCCTGGGACGCCGGGCCGCCATGGATGTCGATCAGGACCGGCCGGCGGCCCGTGAAGCGAGCCGGCGGGCGGCTCAGCCAGCCGGAGATCGGTCGCCCGTCGAAGCTGGCCCAGCGGATCAGCTGCTGGTCGGGAAAGGTGCCGGGATCGATGCCGGGGGCGGCCGACGGGCGCGTCCAGGCGACGACGGCACCCGAGTCCGGGTCCAGCGTGTGGATCTGGCTCGGTCCCTGGGCGTTGCTGACGCTGAACGCCAGCAGGCGCGACCGGGGGTGGAACCGGGCCTCGCCCACGTGCCCCGCCGGCAGGGACGGCCGGGGCCGTTCGGCCAGCGTGACGCCGTCGAACAGACGCAAGGCGTCGCGACCGTCCTCGTTGGTCTGCACCGCGATCAGGCGACCGTCGCGGGTCTGGGTGCCGCCGCTGACATCCCATTCGATGTGGCCGGTGATGCGGCGCGCCGGGGCGCCCGTCAGAGGCCATAACCACCCCTGGCGGAACTCGCTGGCAGCATCGCTGGCGACGTGCAGGGCCTGGCCGTCGGGCGTGAAAGCGCCGGCCAGGAAGACGCCACCGGCTTGACCCTCCGCTGGCGCCACGCGGCGGCGCTGCCCGCTGGCCACGTCCATCACCCAGACCTCGGACTCGGTCGCCGAGACGTAGCGAGTGAGGGCCAACTGCCGGTCGTCGGCGCTGACGTCCGAGACCGCCCAGCCCGTACCGGGCAGCACGGCGAGTTCGCGCTTTCGCATCGTGGGATTCAGCGGATCGACGGCCCACAGGCGGGTCTGCACCGTGGGCCGCGTACCGCCGGGCGCGGTGCGGTCCAGCGGCACGGAACCGACCAGCAACTCGCCACGGCCGACCAGCCAGCCGGCGATGCCGTGCCGCTCGGTCGGCTCGGTCAGCGGCGTGACCCGGCGCGAGCCGTCCAGATCGAGCCGGAAGAGTTGGTAGGCCTCGTCGCCCCCACGCGCCTGGGCGTAGACCAGGTAGCGCCCCTCCCGGGGCTCGTAGCTGCCACGCATGACGGGGTCGGCGGCATCGGTCAGCGGCTCCAGGTCGCCCTGGGGGGACTTCAGCGCGTACAGCTGCGCCGTCGCGGCGCCCTGCCGGCGATGGGCCACGAGCATCTCGCGCCGGGTCGGGTGCCAGTCGACGAAGGCGTGGCCGCGGATGTCGCTGTAGCGGCGCAACTCTGACATCAGTGGCGCCGGGGTCGACGGAATACCCTCCCGGTACAGCAGGATCGGGGTATTCGACTCGGACACTCGTTCGCGGGGTAGGCCCGCGCAGCCCGTCAGAAGAACACTCGCGACAACGGCGCAAACGCAGGCACAAAGCTTGAACATGGGTTGATCCAGGGCTTGGGCACGGCTCAGGTGCAAGGGTGCGGACAGTCGGGATCGACCCGGTCGGTACGCGATTGGAGCGGGGTCGAGTTCGGGAAGGGCCGTTATCGATCCCGGACGGCGCCCATGACAGCCAAATCGTGTGAAGGCGCGACTGAGGGCTGCCGACCTTTCACGAGTCGTTCAAAGCGCGCCGGCGCCGGCACGGGAAGGCCCCCCAAATGCGGGGTCGCCCCGTCGAATTTCTCCCAGCGCTCATTGAGTTCGTGACTCGTGGCATGAGAATACCAACCTCGATCTTGCGGGTACGTCGCTCGGTTGCAGGTTGCACCGTACGATGTGTGAGCTTGCACGGCGCCGACTCAACGTCACGACCATGACACACGCCCATTCATCTCCTCAGTCCGCCAACCGGTCCATTCAGCGTCGGCGGGATATTCTCCGCCGCTTCGGCCAAGCTTCGCTGGCAGCCGGTGCTTCATCGCCGCTCGCGGCATTGGCCGGCGGAACGAACGGTAACAAGCACTGCCTGCACAAGACCAAGCAGCAGCAGGTCCATGCTTCGATATCGGGCATGAACTCCGTCGTGCTGTCTGCCCAGACTGGACAGGAGAGTCATGGGTACCACTGTGGTCACTATGGCAATCCCTCCAACGTGCCGCCCAGCTGCAAGACTTCGACACGCTGCAAGAAGTTCAAAGAGATCTTCCCTTGTGGCGCCAATGATGTCGATTCACATGGCCACAAGCAGAAGCTCTGGAACGGCAGCACAGATCCAGACTGCTACTTCAACATGACGATTGACCAGTTGTGCTCATTGTCAGCTGACTGTGACGAGAAGCATTGGGTGACAGCCTACTGCAATGCCAGTGCAGATCACCCTCAGAGGACGATCTTGAACTATCCGTATGTCTGCGTCACGGATGGCGTGACCGATGGCGTCCACGGCTTCTACACCGACGCCACGAAGAAGCAGGCGGCAATGGAGTTCTTCCGTCTGTGCATGGAGAACAGGCTCAGTTGATGCGTAGACCTGGCGGGCCCGGACCAGTGGTCGCACAGCGACCCTCCCCAGTGCGTCGCCCGGATTGCCCTTGGCAACCTGCCTAGGGTGGGCTGCTCGCCCACCCTCCGCATGCCCCTCCGCCGCGGACTGTGAGCCTGCCGCGACTGAGGCCACAGGCCATCGTCAAGGTCCGTTCCATCGTGGACCTGCACTGGCGGGACTGGGGCGAGACCTCGGTGGTTCTCGAATCGAGATCCGGCCAGATTCACGAATGCGACCCACTGTCGGCAGCAGTGATGGCCTGCGTGGAAGACAATCCCGCGTCGGCAGCCGAGATCGCCCGAGTTCTTGCGTCTGACGTGACACTCGAGGCTGACGCGGAGTTCGAACAACAGGTGGCCGACATCCTGCAGCACTTCCTTCAGCTGGGTTGGATCGAGCCCCTCTCTCGCACCTGACGATCGGTCAGTTGCCTCGCCACGAATACGGCCGCCGCCTGCGCTGCGGCGACTTGGTGCTTGGCGCCGGTCCGTTTGCGCTGAGGCTCCGCAGCGACATTGCCGCTGTCGAAGCGGGTGTGAGGCTCTTGTACGCAGACCATCCGGTCGAGGACCCGCCCGTATGCTGCGACTACGTCGTCGATGTGTCACGCGATCGTGGCCTTCGTCGCTGGATCCGCCCACTGGCCCGGTTCCGGTTCGACCACGTGCCGACCTTCGAGCCCTTGCCGATCACGCACGCCTTGCCGTTGCTCGAGTGGTCGCTCAACTGGTGCATCAGTTCCCGGTCGCATCAGTTTCTCGTGCTTCATGCGGCCGTGATCGAGCGCGATGGACGTGCGGCCGTGCTGCCGGCACCGCCTGGATCGGGCAAGTCGACCTTGTGCGCCGCGCTGATCCATCGCGGTTGGCGCCTGATGTCGGACGAATTGGCCCTGATCGACCTCGAGAACGGCCACGTACACGCACTGGCCCGCCCGGTAGGCCTGAAGAACCGGTCCATTGACCTCATCGCCGAGTTCGCGAAGGGCTGCACCTTGAGCGCCCTCACCCGGGATACTGCCAAGGGCACGGTCGCCCTCCTCAAGCCGCCGGTCGAACATGTCCGGCGCATGCACGAGCCGGCGCGCATCGCCTGGATCGTCTTCCCTCGGTACGAGCACCAGGCCGTCCCGCAACTGAGCGAACGATCCAAGTCCGACACCATGCTCGAGCTCGGCCGCAACGCATTCAACTACGCATACAACCTACGCCAGGGATTTCGCGTGCTGGGGGACATCGTCGACCGGAGCAGGTGCCTGAATTTCACGTACTCCCGCCTGGACGATGGCGTGACAACCTTCGATCGGCTCGCTGCCGACATTGTGTGATGCGGCGATCCCTGCTGGCCTCGATGTGGTGCTGCGAGCGCCTGCCAGACCTGTCTCCACGCGAATGGGAGAGCCTTCTCGCACAAGCCCGTCGCAGCCGGCTGGCCGGCCGGCTGGCTTGTCTGCTGGTGGACCGACAGTGGCTCCACTTGGCGCCGCCTCGCGCTCAGACAGCGCTGAGAAACGCCTTGCGTGAGGTCGAGCGCAAGCACGATGAGGTCGTTTGGGAGGTCGATCGCATTCGGGCGGCCCTGGCGGGTGTCTCCTCCCCGGTCGTGCTGCTGAAGGGAGCCGCCTATGTGATGACCGGGCTGCCCCCCGCCCGCGGACGCCTGTTCAGCGACATCGACATCATGGTTTCCCGCGCACAACTCAAGGCCACTGAGTCGGCGCTGTTTGCATCGGGCTGGATCGCCCAGAAGCTCGACCCCTACGACGAACGCTACTACCGCGACTGGATGCACGAGCTGCCGCCTCTGCAACATGTCAATCGCCAGACCCTGCTGGACGTCCACCACACGATCACTCCCCCGACTTCCCGCTTTGCCGTCGACGCCCGTCGCTTGCTCGAGCGCCTCCGCCCCATTGCGGGACACGACGGCTTGTTCACGCTGAATCCCGTCGACATGGTGCTTCATGGCGCCGTGCACCTGATGCAGGATGGCGACCTGACCGGCTCGCTCCGTGACGTGATGGACTTCGACGACCTGGTGCGCGCATTTGACCGCGATCCGTCGTTTTGGCCGGACCTGGTGCAGCGCGCCGACGAACTCGGGTTGATGTCGGCACTTGTTGACGTGTGGACGCAGGCAAGGCATCACTTCGGTACGCCCGCGCCCGATGACTTGCATTCTGCGCGACTGTCGATGCAGTCTCGCTCGCCGACGCGTCAACTGATGGCTCGGCTGCTTGACGTGGCTCTCCGGCCAGACCATCCCGATTGCGACAGCTGGTTGACCCCGATGGCGCGCCAAGCGTTGTACGTCCGGTCTCACGCGCTGCGAATGCCGTGGTTCCAGATCGCACCGCACTTGATCCGAAAGGCCTGGAAGAGGTCGAGAACCAGGTACGGGCAGGTGTTGAGGGTCCGTCCGAAGGCGCAGATCGAGATCTGACCCATCTGCCGCAATCGGGCCTATAAAGTGGCGGCACACGAACGACCTCTTTCCTCGCCATCATGTCCCCGACGCCGTCACTGTCTGCCCGCCTCCGCCGCGCCCCCAAAGCCGAACTCCACTTGCACATCGAAGGCACCCTCGAGCCTGAACTGATCTTCCGCCTGGCCGCCCGCAACGGCGTGGCCCTGCCCTATGCCAGCGTCGAGGCCCTGCGCGCGGCCTACGCGTTTCGGGACCTGCAGAGCTTCCTGGACATCTACTACGCCGGCGCCAGCGTGCTCCTCCGGCGCGAGGACTTCTTCGACATGGCCTGGGCCTATGTCGAGCGGGCGGCTGCCGACAACATCCGGCACGCCGAAGTCTTCTTCGATCCGCAGACGCACACCGATCGCGGCGTGCCCTTCGAAGAGGTGATCGTCGGCCTGGAGCACGCCTGCCGCCGGGCGCATGCCGAGTACGGCATCAGTGTCCGGCTGATCCTCTGCTTCCTGCGCCACCTCAGCGAGGAAGCGGCCTTCGCGACGCTGGAACAGGCGCTGCCCTACCGCGAGCACTTCATCGGCGTCGGGCTGGACAGCGGCGAGCGCGGCAACCCGCCGGAGAAGTTCGCGCGGGTCTTCGCGCGCTGCCGCGAGCTGGGCCTGCATGTCGTGGCCCATGCCGGCGAGGAGGGCCCGCCGGCCTACATCAGCGGCGCGCTCGACGTGCTGAAGGCCGAGCGCATCGACCATGGCGTGCGCTGCATGGAGGACCCGGCACTCGTCGCGCGCCTGGCCCGCGACCGCGTGCCGCTGACGGTGTGCCCGCTGTCCAATGTCCGGCTCCAGGTCTTCGATCGCCTGGCGGTGCACAACCTGCCGGCGCTGCTGGACGCCGGATTGATGGTGACGATCAACAGCGACGACCCGGCCTACTTCGGCGGCTACCTGAACCAGAACTTCGTCGAGACTTTCGCGGCGCTGCCGCAGCTGGCCGAGGCCCAGGCCTACCGGCTGCTGCGCAACGGCTTCGAAGCCAGCTTCGCCACCGAGGCCGACAAGTCACGCTGGATCGCCGAACTCGACGCCGCCTGGGCGCAGCCCTGACCGGTCCCCCAGGCCGGGTTGCGCCGTGGCGCGGGCACTTGCACTCGGATCCACCGGGCGAAGGTGACCCGAGACGGCTGCGCCACCCACATTCAGGGGGCAACCGCCGCGGACGGCGAAGCGGGCGCCTTGCGCTGCAGCAGGGCCACCAGCAACGTCAGCAGGCCGGCGAGCAGCACCACGCCACCGGTGCCCAGGCCCCAGAGCACCCACACCAGCGCCGGCAAGGCCTTGCCGAGCCAAGCCAGGCTGACATGCAGCAGATCCCACAGCAGCCGCACGATGTCCTGCCACTGGGGAAACCAGGCCTCCAGCACGTCACCGAACGGCACGCGCGCCATCCAAGGGCCCAGATCGCCGAGCGTGCCGATGTCCACGGTGGCCAGCACGTACAGACCCCAGGCCAACGCCGACCACATCCCGACGAGCACCAGTGCCAGCAGCCAGATCGCGATGATCATGTCGGTTCGCCCCTCGCCCCTTCGAGCCCACGAGTCGCCATCGTAGCGGTGGCATCCGGCAGCCGGGACCGCACACCCGAAGGTCGTGGGGGCAATGCAGGCAGCCCCGGTCGCAACGACCGCCAAGCGACGGCGCTACGCCGCCAAGGCATCCTGCAGCGCGGCCGCCTCCGCCCCGAACGCGTACGCATCCATCGCCAGGCAACCGAAGGTCTGACTGGCATGCAGCCGCAGTCCCGCGGGACCGCTGCTCGACGCGGCGTCTGCCGCACCCGCCGCCATACCCCCCACCACACCCGCCGCCGTCCCCACTGCCGCACCGGCCGCCGGATACCACGGCAGCCAATGCTCGTCGGTGGGATGCATCAGCGCCGCATGCGGGGCCTGCCGGCGGTAGTCCAGCAGCGCCGGCCAGTCGGCCGCGGCGGCGCGTTCGTGGACCCAGTCGCGGAACGCGGCGCTCTCGGCGATCTCGGGGCTGTCCACCGGTGGCCGCCCGCCGCCGAAGACCATGCGCAGGTTGTGTGTCAGGCTGCCGCTGCCCATGACCCACACGCCTTCGTCGGCCAGCGGTGCCAGGGCGCGGCCAAGATCGAACAGGCGCTGCGGCGACCACGAGGGCACGAAGGCCAGTGGCAGCACCGGCACGTCCGCCGCCGGGTACACGTAGCGCAGCGGCGTCCAGATGCCGTGATCCAGGCCGCCTTCGTCGACCCGGTGCACGTCGATGCCGGCCGCCTGCAGCAGGCCCTGCACCCGGCCGGCCAGCTCCGGCGCGCCGGGCGCGTCGTAGCGCAGCGTGTACAGCTGCGGGTCGAAGCCCCCGAAGTCGTAGACCGCCTCGTGCCGCTCGCCGGCCAGCAGCACCGGCGCGCGCGCCATCGTGTGGGCCGACAAGGCCAGGATCGCCCGCGGTCGGCCGAAGGTGCGGTCGATGGCCGGGCCCAGCCGCTGCATGAAGGCCCCCGCCTCGCGGGGCTCCAAGGCCGTCATCGGCGAGCCGTGGGAGATGAAGACCGGGGGCAGCGCAAGCTTCGTCATGCCCAGCATTGAAGCATCGCCACGCCGCGGCGACGTTGCACGGTCTTGCACACAGGATTCGAACGGCACGCCCTCTGGTCGAGCCCGCCCATGCCCCCCGGCCGCGCCGGGTGCGACGCTTGCGGTACCGTCGATGCCATGTCCGCCTCAGCCCAACCGACCCGCCTGCGTCCGCCCTCGGTGGCCCGGCTCGCCTGGCGCCAGACCCTGCGCGACTTCCGGGCCGGTGAGCTGCGGCTGCTGGCCGTGGCCGTCGTGCTGGCCGTCGCGGCGCTCACGGCGGTCGGCTTCTTCGCCGATCGGCTGAACGCCGGGCTGGCCCGCGACGCGCGGCAGTTGCTGGGCGGCGACGCGATCGTGGCCAGCGACCGGCCGCCCGAGCCCTCGCTGGTGGACGAGGCCCGCCAGCAGGGCTTGACGACGGCCACCACGGTCAGCTTCCCCAGCATGGCCCGGGCCACCGACGCGCAAGGCGGCGCCGCCCGTCTGGTGGCGGTGAAGGCGGTCTCCGAGGGCTATCCGCTGCGTGGCCGACTGCAGGTCAAGCCGGCACCCAGCGCCGTCGCGCGCGCGGTCGCCGCCGTCCCGGCACCCGGCCGGGTGTGGGTCGATCCGTCTCTGCTCGACGCGCTGCAGCTGCGTGTCGGCGACCCGCTGCTGCTGGGCGACGCGCAGCTGACCATCGAGCAGCTGATCGTCGTCGAGCCTGACCGGGGGGCCGGCTTCATGAGCTTCGCGCCGCGCGTGATGCTCAACCAGTCCGACCTCGACGCCACCGGTCTGGTCCAGCCCGCCAGCCGCGTCACGTACCGGCTGGCCGTGGCCGCGCCGGACGGTCGCGACGAGCGCGTGCGCGCCTTCGTGCGCAAGGCCGAAGCGCGCATCCAGCAGCTGCAGCTGCGCGGCGTGCGGGTCGAGGCGCTCGACAGCGGCCGGCCCGAGATGCGCCAGACGCTCGACCGCGCCGAGAAGTTCCTCAACCTGGTGGCGCTGCTGGCGGCGCTGCTGGCGGCCGTGGCCGTGGGCATCGCGTCGCGCGACTTTGCGCAGCGCCACCTCGACGATTGCGCGATGCTGCGCGTGCTGGGCCTGTCGCAGCGGCGCATCGCCGGCGCCTACACGTTGGAGTTCGGTTTCGTCGGCCTGGCCGCCAGCGCGGCGGGCGTCGGCGTCGGTCTGCTGGTGCACAACGTCTTCGTGTGGCTGCTTGCCGGACTGGTGGAGGCGGCCTTGCCCGCACCCAGCGTCTGGCCCGCGCTGTTCGGGCTGGGCGTGGGCCTGACGTTGCTGATGGGCTTCGGGCTGCCACCCGTGCTGCAGCTGGCCCGCGTGCCCCCGGTGCGCGTGATTCGCCGCGAGGTGGGGTCGATCAAGGCCAGCTCGGCCCTGGTGTTGCTGGCCGGCGCCGGCGGCTTTGCGGCGCTGCTGATGGCGGTGTCGTCGGACCTGAAGCTCGGCGCCATCGCCGTGGGGGGCTTTGCCGCGGCCATCGCGGTCTTCGCGGTGCTGGCCTTCGGCGCGGTGCAGCTGCTGCGCCGCGCCATGCCCGAAACCGGCGCGCCGCGCTGGCTGCTGCTGGCCACCCGGCAGCTGGCCGCGCGGCCCGCGTTCGCGGTGCTGCAGGTCTCGGCGCTGGCCGTGGGCCTGCTGGCCCTGGTGCTGCTGGTGCTGCTGCGCACCGACCTGATCGGCAGCTGGCGCCGCGCGACACCGCCCGACGCGCCCAACCGCTTCGTGATCAACCTGCAGCCCGAGCAGGGCGACGCCTTCCGCGCGGCCCTGAAGCAGGCCGGCGTGACCCGCTACGACTGGTACCCGATGATCCGCGGCCGGCTGGTGGCGATCAACGGCCGCGCCGTGGGCTCGAACGACTTCGAGGAGCCGCGCGCGCGGCGGCTGGTCGAGCGCGAGTTCAATCTCAGCCATGCCGCCGAGCTGCCGCCGCACAACCTGCTGGCCGCGGGGCGCTGGACGGCCGACGAGCGCGACGCGATATCGGTCGAGGAGGGCCTGGCCCAGACGCTCGGCCTCAAGCTCGGTGACCGCCTGCGCTTCGACGTCGCCGGCCAGATGGCCGAGGCGCGCATCACCAGCCTGCGCAAGGTGGATTGGGGGTCGATGCGCGTCAACTTCTTCGTGATGTTCCCGGTGGCCTCGTTGCCCGAGCTGCCCACCACCTACATCAGCGCCTTCCGTGCGCCCGACACGCCGGGCTTCGACAATCGCCTGAGCCGCGAATTCCCGAACATCACCAATGTCGACGTCTCGGCCTCGATCGGACAGGTGCAGCGGGTGCTCGACCAGGTGATCCGCGCGGTGGAGTTCCTGTTCTCGTTCACCCTGGTCGCCGGGCTGGTGGTGCTGTTCGCCGCCGTCAGCGCCACGCGCGAAGCGCGCGCGCGCGAGTTCGCGATCATGCGGGCGATGGGGGCCGGCAGCCGTCTGCTGGCCCAGGTGCAACGGGCCGAACTGCTGGGCGTCGGCGCGCTGGCCGGCACCCTGGCGGCCGCGGCCGCTTTGGTGGTCGGCTGGCTGCTGGCGCGCTATGCCTTCGAGTTCAGCTGGAACCCGCCGGTGTGGGTGCCGCTGGCCGGTGGTGCGGCCGGTGCGCTCCTGGCCCTGATGGCCGGATGGTGGGGGCTGCGCGAGGTGTTGCGCAGGCCGGTGCTCGACACCTTGCGTCGCGCCGGCGCGGTGTAAGCCCGGCATGCGGCGGCCATCGTGCCGCCCTGTCGGGCGACCGAGGCCAGGCGCCATCCGGCGCCGGCCGCGTCACGGCCTGCACGCCGACCTGGCGTGCGCCGCGCCGAGGCGCTAGAAGGTCTCCCAGTCGTCGGTGGCACCCGCCGCGGCGGCCTGCAATGCCGGGGCCGGCGTCGGTCGGTCGGCCGGGGGTGCGGGCCGCGGACGGGGCGCGGCACGGGCGACGCCGATGGCCGTCGCCGCCAGCGCCGCGGCCGGTGGCTGCCGTGACCCCAGCTGGAAGCGATTGACCACCTCGGCCAGGCTCTGCGACTGGGCTTTCAGGCTTTCGGCGGCGGCGGCCGACTGCTCCACCAGCGCCGCGTTCTGCTGCGTCATCTGATCCAGCTGCGCCACCGACTGGTTGACCTGCCCGATCCCGCCGCTTTGCTCGCTGGCAGCCGCCGAGATCTCGGCAATGATGT
>WBZL01001678.1_pt1 | contig 22683 bp, 9 predicted proteins | sample 5204291 | NCBI WGS metagenome assembly WBZL01 (sample SAMN12344345, study PRJNA552823) | activated sludge metagenome | biome: Activated sludge suspended growth; feature: Nitrification reactor; material: Wastewater; isolation source: activated sludge from nitrification reactor of wastewater treatment...
GCTTAGACCTGAAGATGAGCCGAAGTACACCAGGGCTCTCCCTTCCTGGTTCTGTCCGTTGTCATAAAGTTTCGCACCGACAATTACATCGGCAAATCCGTCACCGTTCACATCTCCCGCAGTTGAAACAGAACCTCCAAAGAAAGAATTTGCCTGATTGCCTTCTGCGATCCAATCGGGAAATGCATTCAGACCTGTTGCAGAACCGTGATAAACATAAGCTCTGCCTTCATCGGATTGATCCCCTGTATAGAGATTCGCTCCGACGATTATGTCGGAGTAACCGTCACCATTCACATCACCTGCAGTTGAGACCGCACAGCCAAACCGCGCATTATCTCTCTCACTTTCAGCTATCCAGTCCGCAGATGCACCCGGTCCAGAAGCTGAACCGTGAAAGACATAGACTCTGCCTTCATTCAATTCACCGTTATCAAATGATTCTGCACCTATCACTATGTCTGAATATCCGTCTCCGTTTACATCACCTGCAGCTGAAACTGAATATCCGAAGTTCGCGTCAGACTGATTGCTTTCCGCTGTATGACTTGCCGAAGATCTCAATCCTCCGGGAGAGCCATGATAGACAAATGCACTTCCTTCGTTGCTGTGACCGTTGTCGTAACCGTAAGCACCGACAATTACATCGGAATAGCCGTCGCCGTCAACATCTCCGGCTGTTGAAACGGAATATCCAAAGAATGCATTTGCCTGATTGCTTTCCGTGATCCACTGGAACGGACCTGATTGCTGCGGAAGTAATCCTGTCAAAGAGCCGTAGTAAACATATGCTCTTCCTTCACTATTCTGACCATTATCATATGCATATGCGCCCGCTATCACGTCTGAGAATCCGTCACCGTTCACATCGCCCGCAAGAGAAACCGAGTAACCGAATGCGGCACTCTCCTGACTATTTGAAGTGCTGAAATTTGGAGAAGCACTTAGCCCCGAGGCTGAGCCATAATAAGCAAATATTGCGCCTGCGTCTATTGCAAGATCGTCATAGGCATATGCGCCAACTACTACGTCGGAATATCCGTCTCCGTTCACATCTCCGGCATTAGAAACAGAGAGCCCAAAGTTGGCAAATGCCTGATTGCTCTCAGCGGTCCAGTCTGAAGATGATGAAAGACCGGATGCAGAACCATGGAACACATATGCTGCGCCTTCGTCTGTTTCTGTATTGTCATAACCTGAAGCACCGATAATGACATCAGAGAATGCGTCTCCGTTAACATCACCTGCAGATGAAACAGAACGTCCGTAGTTTGTATTTGCCTGATTGCTCTCTGAAATCCAGTCAGGAGACGTGCTTAGTCCGGAAGCGGATCCGTGAAATACAACAACTCTGCCTTCGAAAGATTGTCCACCGTTATAGTTTGGCAATCCTGCAATTATGTCCGAATAACCGTCGCCGTTCACATCACATGCTGTCGAAACGGAAACTCCCAGCAAAGAATTATCCTGATTGCTCTCAAACATCCAGTCAGCGGCGGTGTTCAGTCCCGCAGATGAACCGTGGTAAACATAGATTTTACCTTCGTTAACCTGAACATTGTCAAAATTCACTGCGCCGATGATCACATCAGAATAACCGTCTCCGTTCACATCGCCTGCAGTTGAAACTGCGCTTCCGAAACTTGCCCTTGTCTGATTTATCTCTGCTGTCCAGTTTGCAGTTGCACTCAAACCTGCTGACGAGCCGTGATAGACAAATGTTCTTCCTTCATTTGTCTGACCATTGTCATATTCCGGTGCGCCGATTATCACATCAGAGTATCCGTCGCCGTTCACATCACCTGCAGTTGAGACTGATGTTCCGAAGTTTGCATTCATTTGCTCTCCTTCTGCAGTCCAGCCGGGAGATGTTGAGAGAGGGTCTATGGTGATCGGATAGACTGCATCAGCATCGTTCACAACTATGCTGAAGTAATTCACAACTTCTTCATTTCTCTTCTTTCGTTTTTGGGAAATCCCATCGTTTACGTTTCCGGTCTCATAATTTTTGATTCGTGAATCTCTCTTCCGTTCAAAGTACGCACGCAATATTTCCCCTTTCGCATCCCACACTTTCAAAGCTGAGTACTTCATCAGCTCTTCACCTCTGTTGTTGCTGAAGATCAATGCATCTGCACCTATGATCATGTTGAGTTTTGTTTCTGCCGCAAGATCAAGTCTCAGCTTTCCTTCCCCGGCAGGTCTTTGTTTTATGATGAAGTCTTGACGCATTCCCTTTTCCGTGTTTGAGTAATCAATCCTGATCATTTCATTCTCTGTCCATGCCTTGTTACCGGCTGCATCAAGTTTGTTCTCACCCGGAACATCTTTCAACTTCTCACTTTCAACTTTCAACATTGAACTTTCAACTTTCAACTTAACTCTCCAATTGCCCCTTTCGCCGGCATCTCTTTCCTCGGCTGTAAATCCGTCGTTGTGATAAATGAAGCGGATATTGTTGGCGCGGTTGGGTGACTGGTACGCGCCGAGTTCATCGGAGTAAGTGATGTTGTACTCTTCCTTTCTGATCATCTCCAGAGCTGCGGAATACCAGTTCCCGTCAATGTTTTCCGAAGCTGATCCATCGCTGTTCCTGCAATTGGCAAGTTCAGTGAAAAACGGAGGCGGTGGACATTGAAAGCGACAGTTAGAGGCTGTTCCATGAGCCGGTTCAGATTCTTCCCGAGTCAGATTCAGCAAATATGAAAACCGGAAGATCGTTAAGATTGAAGCAATTGCAAGTATCAGAGTCTTCATGATGTGAATTTTTAGTTTATTTTCCCTTAAGACATCAGGGTATTAAAATATCAATAATAACCCGGCATACCGGTGATGCCTTTATGAATACTTGCATGCCTGCTAAGATTCGGGTCATTATTGAGTTCGTTATGTTAAAGTATTGAACAGATCAATTGTTTGGACAAAATTAAGACTGTTACTTGTAAACCCCAAAGGAGACTTTTTCAGGAAATTCACTTCTTAATTAGTGTAAGAAGTTAGGAGAGAATGTTATTTTGAATCGGTTTCACAGTTTTGGCCCGGATCATCTTCATTAAATAAATTGATATCCGAATGCAAAGAAGTTCCTTACTGGAAATGATAGGCAGGCTTACTGAAGAAGAGACAGAGAAGTTTGAAGAGTTTCTTAAGTCTCCATACTTCAATAAGAACAGCAGTCTGATCAGAATGTTCATGATCATAAAGAAGACAGAACATGTTACGGACAATCCGGAGCTTAAGAAGGAAAATATATGGAGTAAATTATATCCTGACAAGCCCTACAACTACGGAACAATGAAGAATCTCATCCATGAGATGAATCAGCTTTGCCTGAAGTTTGTTTGTCTTGAAGAGCTTGAAAACTCAAGGCATACCGCCAATGTGCTCACGGTGTCAGCATTGAGTTCACGAAATGCCGGGAAAGCTCTGAAGTCAAAATTGAATCAGATTGAGAAGACATTTCTGAACAAATCATTTCGTGACCTCGATTATGTACTGAGTGATTATTATCTGGAGATGTCAAAGATCTTCTGGACAAAATGGTTTCATCAGAAGACCTATCAGCTCAAGCGGCCGTCTGAGAAGGATTTTCTTTCAGGCTCGGCAACAACAGTTTACAGCTTTCTTCTCTATCTTTTCAAATTGACCAATAACATAAGAGTACAGTCTTACGATTACAATTACACACTGGAAAAAAATCTGGTGATAAACTTCTTGCTTGAAGTTGGACCGGATAAGATCGAAACGATATTATCCATGGTTAAAGAGATCTCTGAAAAGGACTACAAAGCGTTGAACGTTTTCTGGAAAATGTGTAAGTCTCAGCTGACCAAGCCGAGCGTTGAACTCTACCTGGATTTTAAGGATAGCCTGTCCGTGAATGCATCCCTGTTCTGCAAGAATGATCTCGAAGATCTTCTGAATTGTCTGGTAACAACATTATTCCGTCTTGATGAAGCGGTCATCAATAAGTACCGGCAAAGAATAGAGATCTTTGACATAATGATAGCTAACAAGATCTTTGTTCGTTCCGGAATGCACCTGCCCGTTCACTTGTTCAATTTGTATGTGTGGAATCTCTTCAACCTTAGTGACTTTGAGGGAATTAAGAAATTCACTGATAAATATGCCGGACGTTTATATCATGATAAGAAGCAAAATTCTCTGGAATTTTCTGATACCTGTCTGTTAATAGGGAATTGTGATTTTGAAAAAGCGCTGGAGAAACTGACAAAGATAAACTATGATTATGCTGCCATGAAGATCTATGTTAAACACCTGAAAGCGATCTGCTATTATGAGCTGAATGATCATTCAGCATTCATTTATGAGAACGATTCGCTCAAGAGTTTTCTGAGAAGCAATCTCAAGGTAAATGAATATGTTAAGAATAATCTGAAGAACCATTTCAGATTCACGGGCAAACTATTTCATCTGAGATCAACATCGGATGCGGCTGAATTCCGGCTTCTTAAAGACGAGATCACAAGCCATACAGCAAATGAATCATCATGGTTGATCCGTAAAGTAAATGAATTGAATCCTCACCGAAACCGCAGACCGAAAAGGTAATCCGTTGATGAGCATTTGGAACTTATCATACTTATTCATACAAGGGTCCTTATGTCACAGTAAGATTCTTTCAAATGGAATAGTCTTTTCTGCGCAGAGTCACCGGCGCACTTCCGGGACTCTGCGGGAAAGAAATTTCTCAGCGAAGTGACGGCTTCGCAGTACCTCTCAACCCTCACCTCTCAATTCTCAATTCCTAACTGCTTTTCACGGTGTGATTGCACTCACAAAATTCGCCGCATTGTTGTCCGCAATCGCAAAGTCGGTTCCGTCAACATAACCGTCACCGGTAAGATCTGCAGGGATATAACCCGCAGAATAATTTGCCGCGTCGTTGTCAACCGCGCTGACATCTGTAGCATCAATTGCTCCGTCCTGATTGACATCCCCGGAATATAACGCAAAACGCACGGGCGAAGCGTCAATCTGAACAGTGTTGCTTCCGTATGCCTGAGATGCCGAGGAAGTGAAATCATAAGTTGAATTGTCGTTCACAGCAACAGGTGCAGAGCTCCATGTTTCAAGACTGTTCCGGTGCACAAGCCTTATGTAATAATTTCCGGGAACTGAATTATTGAATACATACTCAGCCGTGTGCAATGCCGAGTCAACTACTGCAACTGCGGAATCAACAGCATTGAAGGGTGATGATGCTGAATGAAGATAAGCACGCATCGTATCAGAAATGTTTTGCGTGTTTGTCGCTGAGTTGTAATATCCTTCCGTGATCATTGTTATGTTAACCGATACGTTTGGCTGAACAAGTTGCGGACCGGGTTCGATCCAGTTCGATGAGTATCCGTTCAGAGCGAAGTTCTGCAGTGATCCGTCAAAGCTGTTTGAGGTTGCATCACTTAGCGATGTGATGACGGAATTGTCTCTGCCGGCAACTCCCTGGTTGAAGTGATAGCTTGCAAGGAGACCGGTACCGGAGCTAACTTCATAATTCATGTTCGCGGCGATCTCAGACTGTTCAAGTGCGCGTGTCCAGATCCTTACTTCATCAAGACTTCCGTTCATATATTCAGAGTTGCCCACGAAATACTTGCCTAATCCTCCACCTGATGTTAACGGTGGCAGGCTGACATCTGCAGCGTTCCTCTGGTCAACAAGTACTCCGTCAAGATAACTTCTGAACCCGTTCACGGTGTTTCTTTTCCAGGTAACGGCAACATGGTGCCAGTTGCCGTCGGTTGCCGCGCTGCCTACCAGCACGCCACCTGTCGTGCCTCCGTCTGTTGACATAATATGCTTCTGCGTTGAAGGGTTGCTTCCCCAGCCTGCAACTATGTAGTTGACTCCTGTGGGCTGAAAGCGTACGGCCGATTGCAGAGTTGATCCTTTAAACCAGTACTCTATCGCAAACTCCGTTACAGATGGCGAAGTAAATGATTGTGTCAGAGAGTTGGGAAGAGTAACATGGTCGTTCACTCCGTCAAAGTTAAGCGCATCTGCAAGTGCATATCCGTTGAACTCGTCCGCACCAATATCGGGTGAAGTGGCGTTTCGAGGATTTCCGTCAATGTCCGCAGTAATTCCGGTACCCGGAGATCCTGCGCCGTTGACCTGCGATGTTTCGTTTGAGTCTATGTGAAGATCGGCATGGCTGATAAATTTCGGATCGGAAGAAATACTGTTAGTGTCTTTTCCCGTTGCAGTTCTCCACGAAGAAATGTCAGCAACATCGGCGCTGTTAAAGTAACCAAGCACTCCCCCGGTTCCGTTAACAAAAAGATCATTGTAGTTCGAGATAAGTCCTGACGGATTTGGAGCTGTCCCGGCAACCCGGATTGCATAGTGCTTGCCCGAAGAGCCGGTGTTTGTTCGTGAATTCTGAATTATGTTGTTTGACAATCTTCTTGAACCTGTTGCCTCGCTGTAAAACCCGAATGTGTTTGAAGTTCCGTCAGAAGCGATTCCTGAAATGTAAATGCTGTTGAAGAAGTATTGTGAAACTGAACTCGGCCAGTCATATATACCATAGATTTGACATCCGTGCGTGATGCTTGTCCCTACAGAGTCTTTCCCAAGACTTACCATATTGTTTGTAAATGTTCCGGTTGTTGAAAACGAGCTGATTCCTCTGATGACGGAAAAGTTATTTGCTGCACCAAGAGAGTGAATGAAATTTCCGGTTACTGTGCCTGTGCCTGCGTAAATGGCCATACCCGAGACAATACATTGCTGAGAAACGTTGGATGTCGTAACGAAATGTATTCTATTATTGCCTGCCATAAAATTGCCGCCCGGCATACTGATATAAATACCTGCCGTGCCTTGGTTGAAAGAAGTTCCTGTAACGGCTGACTGAATATTCCTTACGGTATTTGCCGAGCATGTAAATGAAGCGGCGCTTACTGATGAAGCAGATATGCCGTAGGTTGTGCTTCCGCTGGTTGCATTGTTCACAAGAGAGTTTGCAACAGTACCGCCGACTGTATTGCCGTTACAGCTCCAAACCGGAGTTCCGGTTGTTACATACAAAATTCCGCTGAAGTAACACACAGGTCCATTTGCAGTAATGCCGCCAATTGAATTGTAGTTTACGGACTTGTTCCCATTACCAAATAACTTAATCGCATTGACCTGCTGTGTGCCGAAGGAATTTAACACAGTGTATGTGATCGAATTGGATGTCTGGCTACCTATTGTGTTGCTGTCAACCGAGACATTTCCTTCAGTCACATTTATGAGATTGGCGCTGTTCCAGTTTCCGTTCAGTTGAATGCCGGCAATAGTATTGTTCCTTATCAGCGTAGGTACTGTAGTTCCGACGTTAATGTTCACTCCGTAAAGATTGCCCTGAGAAGGCGAATGCAATGTATATGTTCCTGTTCCTGATGATGATGAATAGCCAAGCGTGTTGCCTGAAACTGTGAATCCGTCTCCGTTCATATTATTGATCAGAATGAAATGATGATCCAAATTACTGCTTGAGTAAATCCGTGATGCAGTCTGATAGAATTTGTTGTTAAGTATAGATATGGATGTGTTTCCGTCAACAATCATCAGTCCGGCGGCATGGGAATTTGATTTGAAGTAATCATATATGTTGCAGTTGCGAACAGTATCATTGTCATTATAAAGTGAAGGTGAACCTGTAGTGCCGGCAAAATAAACAGGACAAACAGGAAGGTTTCCTCCGGCAGGTCCAATGTTGCAGTTTGATACAACGTTATTATCATTACCTGTTGCAACTGCATTTCCGCCAAACAGAACAGTTGCACACGGACTTGAATAATCAGTCTGGCTTGAGCCGAGGATATTGCAGTTGGTAACTTCATTGTTCACTGCATCATTTCTGAATCTAACAGTGCTTGTGCCTGCAGTACCTGATGTTGATGTATTTGACAAAGTCAGAGAAGTGCCTCCGCTGTTAATGCCGTCAATTGTGACATTGTCAGCACCGTTGAAGTCTATCAACGGCAATCCGGCGTTTATGTTTCCCGAGATAGTTTTGCCAGAGCCTGCCGACGGCTGAATTGTCAGACTTGACCAGTTACCCTGATTCAGAACAACTCCCGTTGCCGGCTCTACTGTATTTCTGTTGATCGTAACAACAATGTTTGCACCTGTTTGCGATGCACCATTTATTGCGGCAAATGCTGAAGTCAAGTTCAGATAATTGCCGTTTCCCGAAACTGCTCCTGTGACATTCACTTCATCCAGATACACATTGCTCCTTATGAGCGTACCGCCCGCTCCGGCGCTCCAGAGATATCCCGAATTATATTCAATGCAATTCAGGTTTTGCGTCGTGCCTGTAAGAATATACGGAAGCCAGTTCGCACCCGCATTGGTAGTATAAAATACCTGTCCGCTGCTTCCGGAAACAAAGCCTGTATTTGCATCCTTAAAAGAAAACTGACGAAGGTTATAGTTTCCAAGATATGTTGTATCCCAGCTTGTACCAAGATTCGTTGTTCGCAGAATTCTTCCGTTCGACGAGCATACATAACCCGAGAAGCCCGTGAATTCAACATCGTTCAGAGAAGCACCCGTAAATGTTCCTGTTGGAAAGTTCAGGACAATGTTGAATGTTGCACCGCCGTCAGTTGACTTTGCAAGTTTCGGCGTATTCACTCCGCCGTTGTTTGCCGAAGAACCGCAAATCCACATGGGTGTCGGGCTGACATTGTTTGTGACATTGATTCCGTAAATGTCAAACCCTGCAGTGCCCGGAACAGTAAATGTTCCGGATGTCCATGAAGCTCCCCAGTTAGTAGTCTTTCCGTAATTCATCCCTTGTCCTGCGCAGTAGAGTTCATTGCCGGTCCATTTGACGTCCATGCAGTAATAAGAAGATGTTGCAAATGTAGTGGACCAGCTTAGTCCTTCGTTTGTTGTTCTCCAAGCTCCGCTGTGCCCGGCTGTAACTCCCCAAACATTTCCATACCAGATGATCACTTCCCTGAGAACGTTAAAGCCGGCCGTGGTGACATTGCTCCAGGTAGTCCCGCCATTGGTAGTCCTTTTGATCACATTGCTTCCTACTATTAAACCGGTGTTGGCATTAAGAAACTGCATTCCCCAGATCTCGTTTGTGGTTCCTGAAGTTTGAAAAGTCCACTGAGCATTTGATGTTTGGAGTGACAGCAAAAAAATTATCACAGTAAAAAGAAACGTGAGTCTTTCTCTCAGGCCTGCCTGCCGGTTGGATGCTGTGAGCAATTCAGTGCTCTTTGCTTCTGCGTCCCGGCATGGCAAGCCTACGAGGGATTTAATATCAGAATATTTATTTGAGGGAGAACTTTGCAGTTCACTTTGTCGATGCTTTGCTCCTGGGTTTAACATTTTTGACCTCGTAAGTTTTTATGTTATGAAATTATTGAAAGCAAATTGGAGATATTTCTTAGTTTCTTCAAAAAGATTTTTGGGCAATAGTGACAGCAAAACAGACCATTGATATGTGGATTTATAGCGAAAACAGCCTGCAAACACGGATTTTTCCAATACAATTGTTGCAGAGATCCCGGCAGTTCATCCCGCTGTTTTGCATGCTTCAATGGAAAGTAACGGCATGACAGAATGTTAATCATCAGGAACTTCAGAAGTTGTATAGGAAAAACTTCTTGTTTCATCAGGTAATTTTCCCTAATTTGAATCTAAGAAAGTAACTCAAGGAGATGAATTTGAAACAGAAGAAACCAAAACAGGAAAGCAAGGCAAAGGTGCTGAAGAAACAAGCTGACTCTTCAACAGCGATCAAAGAAACAAGTGTATCTTATGTACATAGAAAAAGAAGTCGTGCGAATACAATAGAAAGAAAAGTAGATTCCAAATCCAAAGAAGCTCCTTCTCTTGCACTCGGGGAACTTCCAAAGATGTTAGCTGACAGTGAAGTGCTCAATTACCTTCAGACGAAAGACATCGGTTGGAAACACGTAAATGCTATAAAGCAGCTTACCGATTACAGCGACGAAGTGATCTCCGACTGGCTGAACATCAGTGTGAAGACATTGAGAACTTACAAGCAACCTGCTGAAACATTCAAAGGAAAAGTGAAAGAGAATATTCTGCTCATTCTATCTCTGGTAATGCATGGAATAGAAGTATTCGGCACAAAGGAAAAATTTGAACAGTGGTTGAACGCAGAGAACTTTTTCTTTGACAAGAAGAGTCCGGTATCTTTTCTGAATACTGTCACCGGGATCCGATTTGTAAATGACAAACTGACAGCGATCGAATACGGAGACAATGTATGAAGGATGGAAGTGTTTCGAATTTGTAACGAGAAATATTCAGGAAGTCTGATCCCGTCAGGCACTGCAAACAGGTGGAATGAACGCGGCCAAAGAGTGCTTTATACAGGATCAACAAGATCACTGGCAACATTGGAATTGGTTGTTCACAGAAACACTGTCGTGCCGGAAGACAATTACAAAGTTCTTGTAATCTCAATTGCCGATGATGACAGTCTGATCAGACAGATCAAAGTAGCCGAACTGCCGGACAACTGGCGCACGCTGGCAGCGTATTCAAAATTACAAAGCCTTGGGTCCGAATGGTATAAGAAGCAGGAAACACTTGTTCTAAAGGTACCCTCCGCAGTCATTCCTGCCGAGTATAATTATGTTGTAAATACCGAACATCCGCATTTCAGGGCAAATGTTCATTTGGCAAGAGCTGAAAACTATTTTTGGGATGACAGATTACTGTGACGGGGAAGGCTTCAGATAATGACTGACACGAAGCTTACAAATATTCTGAGGTCTTTGAGCCATGAAGAGATGAAACAATTCGAGAAATTCGTTGCCTCTTCCTTTCATAATAAAGGCCGGGATCTCATTCATCTGCTCAAAGCTCTCAGGGCATTTTACCCAGAGTTCAATCACAAGAATCTCAGCAATGAGTTGCTCTTCATGAAGATCTTTCCGGGGAAGGATTTCGATGAAGTCAGGTCGGGAAATCTCATAAGGACACTCTCATCTCATCTTTTCAGAATGTGCAAGGATTTTCTTGTACAGGTTGAACTTGAGAATCAGAGCACTGCAAAGAAATATCTCCTGCTTAATCAGCTTCGCAAGAGACGGCTTTATAAAGATTTTGACAAGGAGTTTGACAATCGGACAAATGCAGATGAGGACATTTCAAAGGGGAGTGTGGGATATTTTGTGAATGAGTTTCTCATTAATGCGGTCAAGAGGGATTGCTCTCTCAACAGAGATGATTTTGGTAATGCGGTTGAATACACAATTAAGGCAAGTGAAAAAATTCTGACTGCAGCTTTGATCTCATGCTTCAAGTTTGAAGATGAAAAGAATCTTGCGGAGGCATACAACATTCCAATCAGGAATAATCTGATTCAGGTTGTCATAGATAATCTTAACTTTGACGAACTTCTTCCCTCCGTAAAGAAGAACGATCCGGAAAATTTTGCATATATAGAAATATTCCATGCCATTTACCTGACGAACAAGTACAGGAACAATAATGCATATTACTATTCACTGAAAGAACTGTTGATCAAGCATGAAGCAATTTTCGGAAAGGCGGAAAAATATGTGTTGTGGAATATCCTTCTCACTTACTGCGGTATCAACAGACTTGGATCACAGGAAGTATTTCAGATACACAAACACATTCTTGAAAAGGAGATCTACAAGCTCCCCGAATCTGAAAATTTTCACATCGTCCTGTTCAGGAATATTGTGATTACGTCTTCTTCAATAGGTGAATACAAATGGCTTAAAGAGTTTATTGACAAGTATTCAGGAGAACTTCATGAGTATCATCGGGAAAACATGAAAGCTTATTCAATGGCTTATCTTCATTTTGCCAGGGCAGAATATGAAGAGGCGCTCGGGTACATTCTGAAAATAAAGTACAACTTATTTCTTTTTAAGCTTGACCTGAAGATCCTTCAGCTCAAGTTATATTATGAACTTGGCTACTATGAAGAAGGATTGTCGCTGGTAGCAACTACATTAAGTTATCTGAACAGCACTGATGAGCTGGCTCCAATTGTAAAGCAATCCATCGGCGAGTTTGCAAAGTGCCTGCGTGAACTGATCAAAGTCAGGATCAGCACAAAAGTGAAGAAAGATGACATTATGGCAGTCGCTGAAAGAGCCCGAAAGATTATGTACCCGAGCCTTTCGGAATGGTTGATAGATAAGATCGGAAAAGCAGAGGGGAAGTGAGATCTTCTTCCAATCGCAGAGCCACCGGTGCTCTTCCGGGACTCTGCGGGAAAGAAATTTCTCAGCGAAGTGACGGCTTCGCAGTAATTCACAACTCTCATTTCACAACTCTCAACTTCCTTCAAGGCCTTACTACACTCACAAAATTCGCCGCGTTGTTATCCGCTATCGCAAAGTCGGTTCCGTCAACAAAGTTATCGCCGGTGAGATCTGTCACTACATATCCGCTGACAAAATTAGCCGCATCATTATCAATTGTACTTACATCGGTTGCGTCAACAGTTCCATCCTGATTCACATCTCCGCTGTAAACCGCAAACCTCAGCGGCGATGAATCAGCCTGAATAATGTTGCCTCCGAATGCCTGCGCCGGGGAAGATGACAGGTCATAACTTGCCGGTGTTGTGCGTGACAGTGTGAGAGCAGTTGCGCTCCATGTCTCAAGCGCATTTCTGTGCCTGACAGCGATGTAGTAATTGCCGTTTGGTGCTGACGCGAATTTCAGCACGGCGCTGCCGCTTGTTCCAGCTACTGCTTTGGCAACATCTGCAACTGCAAATGGAGATGATGCATTTCGCAGTTCTACTGTTATCGAATCGCTCACCTGCGCATTGCTTCCGGCATTGTACATTCCTTCTATGAACATAGTAAGATTGAGTGTCATGCCCGGGCTTTCCGCAATAGCTAAAGGACTCTTGTTGTTATGAATATCCTGCGCAACGATGAAGTAATAATACACTCCGCCCAGAGGCGCTGTATCAAGAAAAGTTGAATCTGTTGTTGAGGCAAATACGGGTTCTGTGTCAGGATCAATCACCGGTGATGTACTGCGATAAAGAACATAGTACAGAATGTCAGGAGCAGTGCTTCTGTTCCACACAAGCTGCACATTGCTTGCAACCGATGATGCCGAGAAAGGCGACACCATCAGAGGCGCTATGTTGTCTATGCTTCTTCCGGAGAGAATGGCAGATTCCCAGTAATTCTGTGTATTTGCTGTGTTTGCTCTTATGCGGTAGAATAGTGTTGCAGAATTTCCCGTTGTTGAATCATACGGAGTATTATCTATGTATGAATAAAACGATAATGCTCGGGCTGTAACAGTTGCTACCTCCTGCCAAGAAAAATTTCCGCCGGAAGGAGGAAAGCTTCTGAATATGGAATAAGTCGTGATCATGTTCTGCAGCGGAACATCATACCCGCTCTTTGCCCACTTAAGATTCACCCGGCCTCCCTGATCGTTGGGAACATCTCTTACACAATTGAGAATGGGTTTGACAGACGGGGGTGAAGAGAGATAAGTGTACACCCTTCCTCTGAATGAATTGTAAATCGGAGCAGAAGAAAGGACATCTGCAAATCCGTCGCCGTTAAGGTCGCCTGCATCTGAAACAACGTTACCCATGTACTCGGAAACAGTGTCACCGTTCATTATCACATCAGGCAGTATGTCGGGTGATGTGCCGCCAAAAAAGATATAAGCACGTCCGGTGAAAGCGTCTATGTTGTCTGCTCCCACTATCACATCTGAAAATCCATCCAAATTTACATCTCCCGCGTCCGACACGCCGCACCCGAATCTGCTCGAAATGCTGTCGTACAGAATCAGATCAGCAGTGTTATTCATTGAAAATCCCCCGTAAAAGATATATGCCCTGCTTGAAAATGTGCCCCCGATTATGACATCATCATAGCCGTCCCGGTTAAAATCACCTGCAGACGACAGTACATCACCGAATTCATCTGATGATGTTTCTCCCGACATGGTAATATCCGCAGAGGAATTCATTGAAGCTCCTCCGTAAAAGATGTATGCCCTCCCCGCATTGGTTGCCACTGCATCATTGGTCGGTGCTCCGATCAGAACGTCGCTGTATCCGTCGTTATTCACATCGCCGGCGCTCGAAACAGCACCTCCGAAATTGCTTGAATCATCGGCAGACAACGTGACATCAACTGTGCTGTTCATTGTCAATCCACCATAGAATATGTATGCCCTTCCGATATTCGGGCCGTAAGAAGGATCACCGACCACTACATCCGAGAACCCATCAGCATTGACGTCGCCGGCGGAAGATACGGAAGTGCCAAAAACTGCACCAGCCGTCTCACCGAGAAGCGTAAGATCGGGGATGCTGTCCATAGTCGCTCCGCCAAAGTAAACTATTGCCGCTCCGTCGGGATTATAATCCTTTACTCCGATGACAACATCATCATAGCCGTCTGCATTGACATCACCGGCAGAGGAAACTGAAGTTCCAAAAAGCTGACCTGTGGAATCAAAGGTCATTGTTACATCGGGAACTGTGTTCATGTTTTCTCCTCCATAATAAATATAGACTCTTCCGGTATTGGATGAACCAAATTCAGCGGCAGCGATTATCATGTCATCAAATCCGTCGCCGTTCACATCTCCCGCACCTGAGACGGAGCTGCCGAATCTATCAGTCGTGTTTTGGCCTGCAGGAATAAGATCGGCAATATCTTCTCCTTTCATTGCATTTGAGTAGATGTAAACTCTTCCTGTTTGAGAATTATATCCGTAAGACCCTGCAGCCATGTCTGCATATCCGTCTCCGTTAACGTCACCTGCGGCGGATACAAATCTTCCGAAGAAACTGCTTGTAGCTTCACCTGTAAAAGTGAAATCAGCAACATTGTTCATTAATGTGTGTCCGTAATACACGTAACTTCTGCCCGAACTCGAACTATAAGCATCTGCTCCGGCAATGACATCCGTAAAACCGTCTCCGTTTATGTCGCCTGCTCCTGCAACAGATCTCCCGAACCGGTTGCCTGCAGCTTCGCCGGTCAGTATCACATCAGCAATGTTGTCAGCAGAAGCGCCGCCGAAGAGAATATATGCTCTTCCCGTGCTGCCTGAGTATCCCTCGGCTCCGAATATCACATCGCTGTAACCGTCTCCGTTCACATCACCTGCGCCTGATACGGAGACACCAAGCAGATTTCCGGTTGCTTCTCCCGTGAATGTCAAATCGGCAACGGTGTTCATTGATGCACCTCCAAAGAATACATATGCACGGCCAGTTGATGATGAATATGCTTCAGCGCCAACAGTTACGTCATCATAGCCGTCGCCGTTGAAATCACCTGCAGAGGAAACAGAGCCTCCGAAAAAATTAGCAACTGCTTCACCAGTTATCGTGACATCAGCCGAATTGTTCATGGCAATTCCGCCGAAGTAGATGTATGCTCTGCCTGTATTGCTGCTATATGTATAAGCGCCGGCTATCACATCAGAATATCCGTCACCGTTAACATCACCTGCGGGCGACACGCTTTCTCCGAAGTTATTGTTTGTTGACTGGCCCGTCATGATAACATCGGCAACATTGTTCATTGAAGGACCGCCGAAATAAATGTAAGCCCTGCCTGTGCTGGCACTGTATCCGGACGCACCGACCATCACATCATCATACCCGTCCCCATTGACGTCGCCCGCCGTAGAAACACAAGTGCCGAAATAACTTGTTGCGATCTCTCCTGTAAGAGTGACATCCACTCCGACATTCATGTTCACTCCTCCAAAGTAGATATAGGCTCTACCGGCATTCGAACCGGCAGCGTCATTGTACCTGGCGCCGACAATGATATCGTCATAACCGTCTCCGTTGACATCGCCTGCTCCCGATACGGAATAACCGAACTGATCCTGCAAACCAAAACCGTTGAATGAACTCAGACTCATTGCATCACCTTCCGGATCCTCATATTCGTTTGACGGCTGATCCTGAGTTGCTAACAGATTACCGTTCTCATCAGTAAGAGAGTAGAGCAGTTCGTTTGTTACTTCAGGAGGAAGTGATGCCGTCTTTCCTGAAAGCGGATCATGCAATGTTAATGTTTCGTTGCTTGCTGGCACATCCCTGCCAATTACTGCAATCGCATTGAGAAGCATAATCATGACAGCAAGTATCCGTCTGAAGCCCGGAAGAGTTTTTCTTTTCATCATTGAGTTTATTTATTTAAAATATTTGTTGAGTTATCGAAAAATCAAGAGTATCAAATGAAGCTTCTTCAGCAATGCTGAAAGAAGTTGCTTCAACCTGTATTGCTTTTGCCGAAGATCAATTTCTTTTTGGTTGTTCCTCTTTGACTTCTTTCTTTTGACCGTACTGTTTTTAATTGTCATCTCTTGTCACCATTCTGCATTCAATTGCATCCAACGTTTTGATCCACAATTGAAGCAGTTTTATTGTTGAATATCCCCGTGTTTTTGAACATCTTTTGAGTTTCATAAAATGAATTCAGTCTTGCATGCAATTTGATTGAAATGTCTCTCGGAACCGAATGCAAATTATTGCCCCGGAGGCATTTTTCCAAAGAAAGTTTTTTCTGATTTTCATAGGGTGGATCAAGTATGTGTCAAGCTAACTTAAAGCGGGAGATTTGAAAAATAACCATCTGATAAAAATTCTCAGGACATTTTCGGGCAAAGAAATTGTTAAGTTTGGTGAGTTCCTGAACTCTCCTTTCTACAACAAGAAACCAAATGCCCTGAAGTTCTATGAAGTGCTGAAACAGCACGCACCGCGCTTCAGAGATGAAGCGATAAGCAAGCTGCTTGTATGGGAAGAACTCTATCCCGGCAAAAAATTCAATCCCGGAGTTTTCAAGAATCTCGTGTTTGAACTTACATCATTGGCAGAGAAGTTCATTGAAGTTCAAAACTATGAGAGTTCAAATGTTGAAAAGAAGCTTAACCATTTGAATGCCCTGTCAAAAAGAAAACTTCACGGCAAATTCTATCTTGAAGCCGAGGCAGTGCTCCGAATGATTGGGAAGAGCGGTTTCTATCAGGAATATTTTTTTGACAAGCAGAGGCTTAACCTGCTGAAGCTGGGTCACAGTGCGGATCATACAAACTACGAGTCTAAGATTTCTGACGAGATGCTTGCAGTATCTGATTATTACTTGTCTGACATGATCGTGAGACTCTCCGATTATTACAACAGGATCAACAATTATCTGATAGGTCAAAATAAGTTGCCGGGAAAGAGCTTCTCCGGACTGATATTTGAAAATATTGATGTGAATGAGATCATTGAAAGCTCGGGCATACTTTCGGAAAGTGAAAGGAACATTCTCAGGATCTACTATTATAAATATCTTTCATTTGTCGCTCCTGAAAATGCCGACAACTATTATTCCTTCCGTAACTCACTTTACGAACACTCATCCTTATTTTCCCGTGAAGAGAAATTTGCCCTGTATATTCATCTGGGAGATGCGCTGAACATAAGGCCTTCGGGAAAAGATGACAACAAGATCGCTGAGTTTCTGGAGTTATACAAGAAGCGAATTGATGAGAATGTATTCATTGATCCTGACGGAAAGCTCAATATCTATTCATACACAAACATTGTGAAGATGGCCGGAATGATGGCTGATCACAAATTGATAAAATTTGCAAGTGAAAATTTCTCAGGTCTGTTAATGCCTGAGTTCAGTGAAAATATGAGATTCTATACAGATGCATATTTCTGCTACTCTACCGGCAAGTTCGAAAAAGCACTTGAACATTCGCAGAAGATCCGGCTTGATCATTTTGCATTCAAGTTTGACATAAAGGATCTACAGATAATGATCCATTATGAACTTGGAGACGCAGAAAGCTTCATGTATAATCTTGATTCGTACAGGCACTTCCTTAAGAACAACAGGTCTGTAAGCGAATATTACAGAAAGATGTACGGAAAATTCATTTCCGGTGTGCACAGATTGTTCAGGATAAAAATGAAATTTGATGAATTTGAACTGTCGAAAATTGAAAAGGATGTTCAATCCGGAAAGACCGGTTCCAAATACTGGTTCAATAAGAAGATATTGGAATTGAGAACAGCAAAAAGAAATTAGGAACACGGTGTACTTTCACATTCCTGATTCAATTTGAAATCGGACAACTGTCTATGGTATCAGATCGAGAAATCTGACATACAGTGAAGGCATAAGGCAAATCCAACGGTGAGCTTGCAAAGTGTTTGCGTGAACTGATCAAAATTTGGATCCGCACAAAGGTGAAGAAAGAAGACATTATTGCGAGCACTGAAAGAGCCCGAAAGATTCTGTACCGAAGCCTTTCGGAATGGTTGATCGAAAAGATCAGGAAAGCAGAAGGGCAGTGAAATCGTACACTTGTCATCGCAGAGTCACCGGTGCTCTTCCGGAACTCTGCGGGAAAGAAAAATTTCTTAAGCTCAAGTGAAATGTGCCTCAAGCATTAGAAATTCAGGGCTTCAATTAGTCTGATCATTGCTTAAAATACTGCAATTGATTCTAATGTAGTATCATGATTTCTTTGTATATGGATTGAGATTGGAGCATCATCTTTTTGTTGAATGGCTATTTCCAATTTCTTGAATCAATATTCTTTTGTTTTCCCAAAATCCATAATATCTTGGATGATAGATTGACCAGATATTTCTAGAATTATTGGCAGCTACACCTTTGCCCAATGTTTTAAGCTTGCAATCCAACAAACCACTAACTTTGTTGAGTACTTGCTCACCCAAAAATATTAAGAACACATCGTCTTTGTTATTCACCCTAAAATTTATCCGTTCAAATAGCTCTTTGAAGTAATCCTTTCTCATTTTCTCAAAGTCAAATTTCGCATCTCCAAACTTATTGTCTGCGCTTGTACCAAACAGAAACTTCTCTTCGTCATAGGAAAGGCTTGTTTTCGACCTTGCTACCGGAAAGTAATTCAGGCATGCTTCAAATCCTAAGCTCGTCGCAAATTTATTATCATAATACGAGATTTTATCCTCTTCTTTCGGAACAAGCTTCAGAGTTTTTAAAATTTCCAAAGACAGGTCGCTTTGCTTGCAATCTGTCCTTGTTCCATTATAGTTTCCCGGCGATTCATTAGTTGAAAAAATGGGCTCATTTTTCTTGTACTTATCCAGCCATTCACAAACTTTCTCCTCAAAGTCAAAACCGAAATTCTCTTTCACACACTTGATCTTCTGATCAATAACCATTTGAGGATTATTTTTCAGCCAAACTTCGATTTTATCTTTATCAGGGTAATTCTTTGAGAGTTCTTCAATCGTCCACGGACTTTTTTCTTCAAGGCCGATGAAATAAATTGTTGCATCAGGACTTCCATATCCGAGATATTTATTTAGTATTTCAAGCCTTTCTTCTTTGCTATATGTTTTCATAATTTTTCGAAAGATGTAATGTTCGCACCCTCAAGGTGTTTCTGCTATCACAAATTCCGCCGCATTGTTAGAAGCAATCAGCTCATCAGTTCCGTCAACCACATAGTCTCCGTTGAGATCGGTATTCACATAACCTTTTGTAAACAAAGCCGCTGCATTGTCAATTGCTGAAAGATCTGACGCATCAATGATCCCGTCCTGATTCACATCTCCGCTGATGAGAGCATACCTTTCCGGTGTACCGTCAACCTGCTTGAGATTGTTCATGTATGCCTGTGATGAGGATGAAGTAAAATCAAATTGAAATGGCTCACCTGCAACAAACGCTTCGCCCCCTGACCGGCTCCATGTTTCAAGGGAATTCCTGTGCCTGAGCTGTATATAGTAAGTTCCGTCAACGGCATTCTGAAACAGGAAACTTCCGGCATGCAGGAGTGAATCAACTACAGATCTTGCAGAGTCAATTGCTGCGTAAGGCGGCACAATGCTTCTGAGGTATGCGGTGACAGTGTCCCTTATCCCTGATGAGTTTGTAGCAACATCATACTGGGCTTCATGAACAAGTTTAATTGTTGAAGGAACATTCTGAGAAGCAGATGCATGATTCCTTGTGATGATCCAGTGATAGACATTGGAATGCGATTGCCCGTTGTCAAGTTTGCCAAGATCATCCTTATAATGCTTGTAGAAGTCAAGAGCCTGCTGAGGATAAGCTGTTGCCTGCACTCCAACGCATACGGAAGTCCACTGCCTTGCAATGTTGTTTGTGTCGCCTGCGTCAAAACACGGAGTGAACTTCAGACCGTTCGGCGAATAGTCGAATATATCAAGCGATGCCTGCTTTCCCCAAAGCTGCTCTGTGGGAGGAATGACCGGTATGATCTGAATCCCGGTTGCATAATAGTTAACATCGCCGAAGAATGTGCTTGCATCCATCGTGCCCTGGTAAAGATTTGTGACGGTGTGAAACTTGTTTGTGTAAACAGGAAGATAAACAGGGTTCGACTGCGGAAGCTGAATGTGATAATATTTCTGCGCTGCGCGGATCTCCTGCGCAAGCATGATCCTACCGGTGTTCATGATGTTCTGATTGTTCATGGCAAGTCCGAACAGGTAAACTCCGTACCATGCGTTCACTGCCTCCGAAGAGCTCTCCTGATTCTTTCCTCCTCCGTAAGGCACCATGCCGTTTGCCCATGAGTTACCGTCGTACCAGTCTTTGTATCTGTGAAGCGCAAAGTATCCGTCAGCCCTGCTCGGGTTTGCAATGTCCCTGATGAGGTCAACCGTGCGATTCAGGTAGTAATTGCCGTTTGCCGTGAACCACGAGGGGTCAGACTTTGCAATCGTCGCCGCGGCGTAGATGTAATATCCGTAATGAAAATGGTGATCGTTGTACACCGCGCTTCCGAAATCAACTCCGCTGTTGAGGTTGAGCGAATCATGAGACCTGCTTGAGATCAGTCCGCCGTAAACCCTGTCGTAGATTATGGAGTCCTTCTTCGCCGGCTGAACATTCGGAAGTATCGTGCTTTTTCCTTCGAGCCATTTTGCAAGAAATATTTTGAGCGAGTCGCGTATGTTGTTTGACACGTCCGTCATTGAGGCATATCTCGACGGATCCCTGTCATGAAGCTCGTCGGAGATCACCGCGAGCCTTCCGAGCTTTGCCAGAGACTTTCCGGCGGAATAGACATCCACCCACTGATAATTTCTGTTTGCATAAGCCGTCGTGTCTTTCAGAAGAAAGCCCTTAAGAGAATCGCATTGTTCAAGCGGAACGGTTGAGAGATTGCCGTTCTTCGGATTCCAGGAATAATCGGCGAGCTGTTCTGACATGTTCCAGGTATTCTTGTAAACTTCATGCATTGTTCCCTTCAGCACTTTGAAGTTCAGTATGTTTGTTGACGCTCCGGCAGGAAGCATGTCAACATGATGAGGAAGAGCGAGCATAAGTAGCGAGTCTCCGTAACCGGGGCTTTCATTGTATCGCGTATACTGAAACTGCAGATTGCAGTTGTTTCCGGTGACAGTTGCTTTCACCTGTCCTTTGACCGGCACAAACTTTGAGTACTTTGTCAGAAGATTTATCTTTGCCTGAATTTCTGCCGGAGAAAGATTTTCGGACTGGTAAGTCAACTGCGCCATTCTGAAATATCCCGTGAAGCTTCTTACGGCATACATGCTTGAATGAAGCTGGTCCCATTGAAGCGTTATCGTATCAGATGCGTAAAGCATCCATGTCTGTGAAGGAAAGGTCGGGTTCTGAGTGTCAGATGTTTTCAGCTTGAATACCTTTCCGTGAAAAGTGTTGTTCGTTCCGCTGAGAGGAACGTCGTTCACTGCTTCAAGCGCAGGCGACCAGAAAAAAACTTCCGGCTGCATGTTGTTGTAAATCATGGTAACGTAAGGCATTCCCCTGACAATCGGAGCCTCGTAATACTGTGAAGGGTTTGCCTGATTTGTAAACTTAATGGTTGAAGAAAGTTCAGTATAATCATTCAAGTATGACGGCTGTATGTTGAGATTCGGGTCATGCTGTCCGAGGAATGCCCACGCTGTCTGATCCCAATAGACTTTGGGAAAAGTCTGGTCACGCTGATCAATTATAAAAGGCCTGTATCCAAATCCGAGGAGCGAGTATTTATTATAAGATGGATTCGGGGTGCTGTATTCCTTGCCGAAGCCAACCACATAAGGATTAACCCATGCCCTGTTCTGTCCGAGCTCGCCCTGTCCGTCAGGATATGGATAAGTTGTTCCGTACAGAAAAAGCGGATTGAACCACGCGTTAGTGGGATACGGACGTGAAAAATTCTGAAGCATATTATTTCCGGCAACAGGTACTTTGCTGTCAACTTGCAGCCATGTGGCAGAAGGCGCTGATGTTGAGAACGGAGATCCGTAGGTCCATTGTGAAAATCCGTATCGGCCGAATGCCAAAACACTGAACAGTGCAAAGAGAATGATTGAGACTTCTGATCTTCGGTGCATGACGTTTATGAAAATTAGATTCTTGATAGTTCCGAATTTCCGTTTATGAAGTTTTAGTTTCAATGGAAATTATTCGTGCTGAGATATTTGAGCGTTGACTCTTTATTGTGGAGTCTGGACGGAGTACGCAAAACAACAACGTGAATGATTGATATTTCCTGGATAACGTTTCCTTTAGTGTGTAAATTTCAAATCAGGATCTGTAGGAGAAGCCCCATTGCATTGATTTAGATATTCAATTACTAAGAACATTAGATTGTCGATGCTTTGAAGACTTTCAAAACATC